>Ga0075017_100001979_pt1 | contig 12729 bp, 11 predicted proteins | sample AleBraG_ABR_2012_FD_71475 | JGI IMG/M metagenome (GOLD analysis project Ga0075017, IMG submission 71475) | Freshwater sediment microbial communities in response to fracking from Pennsylvania, USA - Alex Branch Run_MetaG_ABR_2012 | ecosystem: Environmental > Aquatic > Freshwater > Creek >...
CCGCCCGCCGCAGGCGCTCCGGGAGCGCCGGACCCCCGTATTGTGATCGTTCGACATTCCCATACCTGATCATTTCTAGCAGTTAACGCACAGTTAACGTGGAATCTTCGAGAAAAACAAGCGCTTTCCGTGGATGTTCATGAAGAATTTTCCGAAAACACTTGTCAGATCGGTCCGGATGGGACACGATGACACGCAACCGACAGGTCGTGCCTGTCTGCCCGCCCGTGACGGCACGTCCGTCCAGTCCATGTCACTTCCGGGGAGGAAGCCGTGAGCACCAAGCGCCTGTCCAACTTCGTAGGGGGCGCCTACGTTGGCACCCGCTCGGGGGCCATGTCGGAGCTGGTGGACCCGAGCACGGGCGAGGTGAACGCCGAGGCCCCGGTGTCCGGGGCAGAGGACGTCGACGCCGCGGTGTCCGCCGCCGCCGCCGCATTCCCGGGGTGGCGTGACGCCACACCGTCCGAGCGCAGCCTGGCCCTCTTCCGCATTGCCGATGCCATCGAGGCCCGGGCCGAGGAGCTCGTGGCCGTCGAGAGCTCCAACACCGGCAAGCCGCTCGCCGTCACCCTGTCGGAGGAGATCCCCCCGATGGTGGACCAGATCCGGTTCTTCGCCGGTGCCGCCCGCCACCTCGAGGGCAAGTCGGCCGGTGAGTACATGGCCGACCACACCTCGATGATCCGCCGTGAGCCCATCGGCGTGTGCGCCGCGGTCACCCCGTGGAACTACCCGATGATGATGGCCGTGTGGAAGTGGGCCCCGGCCATCGCCGCGGGGAACGCCATGGTGCTGAAGCCGTCGGACACCACGCCGGCCTCCACGGTGCTGATGGCCGAGATCATGTCCGAGTTCCTGCCCGACGGCGTGTTCAACGTCGTGTGCGGTGACCGCGACACCGGCCGAGCCCTGGTCGAGCACCCGACGCCGGCCATGGTGTCCATCACCGGCAGCGTCCGGGCCGGCATGCAGGTCGCCGAGGCCGCATCCCACGACGTCAAGCGGGTCCACCTGGAGTTGGGCGGCAAGGCACCCGTCGTGGTGTTCGACGACGCCGACCTCGAGGCGGCGGCCGAGGGCATCGCCATCGCCGGCTACTTCAACGCCGGCCAGGACTGCACCGCCGCCACCCGGGTGCTCGCCGCCCCGGGCATCTACGACGACTTCGTGGCCGCCCTGGCCGAGCAGGCCGAGGCCCAGACGGTGGGCGGCACCGATGTGCTCGACGCAGACCTCGGTCCCCTGAACAGCGCCGCCCAGCTCGAGCGCCTGGGCGGGTTCTTCGAGCGGCTGCCGAGCCACGCCGAGGTGGTCACCGGCGGTGCGCAGGTCGGCGAGCGCGGGTACTGCTTCGCACCCTCGGTCATCGCCGGACTGCACCAGGACGACGAGGTGATCCAGGAGGAGCTGTTCGGCCCCGCCATCACCGTGCAGCGCTTCACCGACGAGGACGAGGCGATCGCCTGGGCCAACGGGGTCCGCTACGGGCTGGCCTCGAGCGTCTGGACCCAGAACCACGGCCGGGCCATGCGGATGGCCAAGGCGCTCGACTTCGGGTGCGTCTGGATCAACACCCACATCCCGATCGTCGCCGAAATGCCCCATGGAGGGTTCAAGCACTCGGGCTACGGCAAGGACCTGTCCTCGTACGGGTTCGAGGACTACACCCGGATCAAGCACGTCATGAGCTTCATCGGCAGCTGACGGGCGGAGCGTGGCCGGGGGCGGCCACGTAACGGAATCGACGGCGGAGGAGTTGTAGCGCAGGACCACCGGGGGGACTGGTGGGGCAGGACCCAGTAGGGGATACCGACAGGCAATTGGCCGACCAGCAAGGGGAGAACGCATGAGCACGGACGTCGTAGACAGCACGGGGCAGCCGCCCGAGGTACCGGGACCGTTCGGGGCGCCCGTCCCGAGTGAGGAGGCGGGCCCGACGTTGCGGGCCGACACGCTCAACCTCTTCGACTCCACCGTCGTTGCGGTCTCGTCGGTGGCGCCCGCCTACACGCTGGCCGCCACCATGGCCGTCCTCTTCCTGACCGTCGGCATCGGCTACGCCGGCCCGGCCGTCATCTGGCTGGCCTTCGTGCCGGTCCTGTTCATCGCCATCTCCTACTTCCACCTGAACCGCAGGGATCCGTCGGCCGGGGCCTCCTACTCGTGGCTCTCCAAGCTGGTCAGCCCCTACGTGGGGTGGTTCAACGGCTGGGTCCAGGTGGCCCTGTCCGTCCTGTTCTGCATCTCGGCCCCGATCCTGGCCGGCCAGTACACCCTCCAGCTGCTCAACCAGTGGAACTGGATCTCGGCGTCGACGGCCGGGTCGGTCGGCACCGCCGCCGTGGTGGCCGGAATCTGGCTCGCCATCATCACGTTCATCTGCATCTGGGGCATCCGGTGGACGACCAACTTCCAGTGGGTCCTGCTGATCATCGAGTACGTGGCCGTCATCGGGTTCTCCATCTGGGGGATCGTCAAGGTGGCCGTGTCGCACCCGGCCGGCTCGCGACCGTTCAGCTTCGGCTGGCTCGACCCGTTCCACCTGGCCAGCATCAGCGCGCTGTCGGCGGGCATCGTGCTCGGCGTGTTCTTCTACTGGGGCTGGGACACCGCCACCAACCTGAGTGAGGAGTCGAAGAACGCCACCAAGACCCCGGGCCGCGCCGGCGTCATCGCCATGTTCCTGCTCCTGGTGGTGTTCGCCCTGAACATCATCGCCGCCCAGATGCTCCTTCCCGAGAGCGCGTGGACCACCCACCAGAGCACCATCCTCTTCTACTTCGCCAACAAGGCGGCGGGCAGCTGGGCCGGGTACGTGATGATCATCGCCGTCATCTCCTCCACGGTGGCCACTACCCAGACCACCCTGCTGCCCGCAGCGCGGATCACGCTGTCCATGTCCCGTGACCACGTGTTCCCGAAGGTGTTCGGCACCATCCAGGGCAAGTTGAAGACGCCTGCCGTCGGCACATTGATCCTGGCCTTCCTGTGCCTGTTCGGGATCCTCCTGACCAGCCAGGTGTCGTCGATCCAGACGGTGTTCAACAACCTGATCCTGAACATCGGCGTACTGATCGCCTTCTACTACGGGATCACCGGCCTGGCCTGCGCCTGGGCCTACCGCAAGGTTGCGTTCAAGGACGTGAAGTTCTTCTTCACCGGCGTGCTCTTCCCGTTCCTCGGTGGTGCCGTCCTCCTCTTCGTGCTGGTCAAGGTGATCCAGGGGGCGGGCAAGTCCGGCCTGCCGGTCATCATCACCATGGCCCTCGGAATCCCGCTGGTGATCATCGCCCGCTTCACCAGCAAGGGCGACTTCTTCAAGACGAAGATGGTCGCCTACGAAGAGATCGGCGAATAGTCCCGTGTGCGGCCGCCGGGCGTCCCGCCCGGCGGCCGTGCCGCGTCCGGTGCGCCGCGTCCCGATCCGGAGCGGAGTGCGAGCAGTTCGAATACCCGAAATAGCAATCGAGCAGTGAGGTCGAAGAGATGATCGTCGGAGTTCCCAAAGAAGTGAAGGCGGACGAGTACCGGGTGGCCATCACGCCGGCCGGTGTGCGCGAGCTGACCGCCGCGGGCCACACGGTCTACGTCGAGAAGTCGGCAGGGGTCGGCTCGTCCATACCGGACGAGGACTTCGTCGCCACGGGGGCCCAGATCCTGGACGACCCCGACGACATCTGGTCGTCGTCGGACATGATCCTCGGGGTGAAGGAGCCGGTGGCCGTCGAGTACCCCCGACTGGGCATGAAGAAGGACCAGGTGCTCTTCACCTACCTGCACCTGGCCGCCTCGCGCGAGTGCACCGACGCACTGATCGCCGGCGGCAACACCGCCATCGCCTATGAGACGGTCCGTCTCCCCGACAACTCGCTCCCGCTGCTCACCCCGATGAGCGAGGTGGCCGGCCGCATGGCCCCGCTCATGGGCGCCCACCACCTGATGCGACCCGGGGGCGGCCGGGGCACGCTGGTCTGCGGCGTGCCCGGCGTGCGCTGCGCCAAGATCGTGATCCTGGGCGCAGGCGTGGCCGGCATGGCGGCGGCCACGCTGGCTGTCGGCATGCATGCCGAGGTCTACATCCTCGACCGGAACCTCGAGCGCCTGCGCCAGGTCGACCACCACTTCCGGGGCGGGCTCGAGACGGTGGCGTCCAGCACCCACGCCATCGAGGAGGTCTGCACCGACGCCGACATCGTGATCGGTGCCGTGCTGGTGGTCGGGGCCAAGGCCCCCAAGCTGATCAGCGACGAGCTGGTCGGCAAGATGCGCGACGGATCGGTGCTCGTCGACATCTCGGTCGACCAGGGCGGCTGCTTCGAGTCGACGCGGCCGACGACCCACTCCGACCCGACGTTCGAGGTCAACGGGTCGCTCTTCTACTGCGTGGCCAACATGCCCGGCGCGGTGCCCCACTCCTCGACCCACGCCCTGGTCAACGCCACCCTGCCCTACGTGCTCAACATCGCCAACCACGGGTGGAAGGACGCCGTGGCCGAGGACGCCGCGCTGGCCGAGGGCGTCAACGTGGTCGACGGCACCATCGTCTACGAGCCGGTGGCCGAGGCCCACGGCCTGGACTTCCGGCCGCTGTCGAAGTTCATCGCCTGAGCCGTCAGACCCCCGGACCGCGGTGACCCGATGAAGCTGCCGACCCGATGACGCACGCCCGCTCAGTCGAGCGAGCCGGCCGGCACCGAGCCGGGGGCGAGCGGCCCGCGGGCGATGTGTGCCGGCACGCCGATGCCGCCCCGCAGGTCGGGTGCGGCGGACGGGTCGCCGCGCACGGTCGTCAACGGCACGACGCCGGCCCAGACGTCGAGGTCCAGGTCGTCCTCGTCGTCCCCGGGCGGGCCCTCACTCACCTTGACCGACGCCTCGTCGAGGGCGAGCCGGAGCACGGTGGTCCTGGCCAGTTCCTTGGCCGAGGGAGCCCGGGCGTACTCCCACTGTCCGGGTGCGATGTGCTCGGACAGCGCCTCGAGTGCGGCCAGCTTGTCGTCGGGGTCGTCCACCAGTTCGGGAAGGCCGTAGACGACGGCGCACCGGTAGTTGACCGAGTGGTTGAAGACCGAACGGGCGAGCACCAGGCCGTCGACCAAGGTCACGGTCACGCACACCGGCGACGGCGTCCTGGCGGTGCGCAGGCTTCGGCTGGCCACCGATCCGTGGACGATCAGGTGGTCGCCCATCCGGCCGTAGGTGGTCGGGACCACCATCGGCGAGCCGTCGACCACGACGCCGAGGTGGCAGACGAAGCCGGCGTCGAGCACGGCATCGAGGTCCTCCCGTCGGTGGGAGCCCTGGTCGGGGAGGCGCCGCAGGCGCACCCGCTCGGTGGCGGCCCCGCGGTCGTCGTCGGCGTCACTCATGGGACGATTGTGGCACGCGTCCACGTCGGGCCCACGTGTCCGAAGGCGCACGATTCCCGTCGGAACACCTGTACCAACAAGGGGGAGCTCCGCTCCCCGAGGAGCGATACCCCGTGAAGCAGATCGGATCATCCATCGAGGGCGCGAGCGCCCGCACCGCACCGGTCTTCGACCCGGCCACCGGTGCCCAGACGGCCGAGGTCGTGCTCGCCACGGTCAAGGACGTCGACCATGCCGTCGAGACGTCGGCCGAGGCCTTCGGGTCCTGGCGCGACACGTCGCTGACCGCCCGGAGCCGGATCCTGTTCGCCTTCCGCGAACTGGCCGACAAGCACCGCGACGACCTCGCCCGGCTCATCACCGCCGAGCACGGCAAGGTCCTGGAGGACGCGCGTGGCGAGGTGGCCCGCGGCATCGAGGTCATCGAGTTCGCCTGCGGGATCCCCCACCTGCTGAAGGGGGAGTTCAGCGAGGACGTCTCCACCGGTGTCGACGCGTCGTCGATCCGCCAGCCGCTCGGCGTGGTGGCCGGCATCACCCCGTTCAACTTCCCGGTGATGGTGCCGATGTGGATGTACCCGGTGGCCATCGCCTGCGGGAACACCTTCGTGCTCAAGCCGTCCGAGCGTGACCCGTCCCCGTCCGAGCTCATCGCCGACCTGTGGCGCGACGCCGGCCTGCCCGACGGTGTGTTCACCGTCGTGCACGGGGACGCCGTGGCCGTCAACGCCTTGCTCGACCACCCGAAGGTCGCGGCGGTCTCCTTCGTGGGCTCGACCCCGATCGCCAGCCACGTGTTCGAGCGCGGCCATGCGTCGGGCAAGCGCGTCCAGGCCCTCGGTGGAGCCAAGAACCACGCCGTGGTCCTGCCCGATGCCGACCTCGGGTCGACCGCCGACGCACTGATCGCCGCCGGGTACGGCTCGGCGGGCGAGCGGTGCATGGCAATTTCCGCCGTGGTCGTGGTCGGCGACGCCGACCCGCTGGTGGACGCGGTGGCCGAGCGGGCCCGTGCCCTGGTGACCGGACCGGGCACCGACCCCACCTCGGACATGGGACCACTGATCACCCGGGTCCACCGCGACCGGGTGGCCGGCTACGTCGACGCCGCCCTGTCCGACGGGGCCGAGGTCGTCGTCGACGGCCGGGGGGTCACCGTCGACGGTGGCGAGGACGGGTTCTTCTTCGGCCCCACCCTGGTCGACCGGGTCACCCCGGACATGTCGGTCTACCAGGACGAGATCTTCGGGCCCGTGCTGTCGGTGCTGCGGGTCGACACCCTCGACGAGGCCATCGACCTGGTGAACGCCAATCCCTTCGGCAACGGCACGGCCATCTTCACCCGGGACGGACATGCCGCCCGGCGGTTCCGGCGGGACGTGTCGGTCGGCATGGTGGGCATCAACGTGGCCATCCCGGTGCCGATGGCGTACTACTCGTTCGGCGGGTGGAAGCAGTCGCTCTTCGGCGACGCCCACATCCACGGTATGGAAGGCGTGCGGTTCAACACGCGGCTGAAGTCGATCACCACCCGGTGGCCCGACTCGGACCGGGGTGGCGACAGCGGTCGGATCGCCCTGCACTTCCCCTCCGGCGACAAGCGCTGAGCGCGGCCGGTCCGGGACGACCGGCCGGTAGCCTCGACGGGGTGACCGCACCGACCTACGAGGCGCCCACCGGGCGCGAGCTCGACGTCGACGGGCCGGTGCACGTCGCCGACTTCGGCGGCCCGGACGGTGCCCCGCTGCTGTTCGGCGTGCACGGCCTCGGTGGCAGCCACCTGAACTGGGCGGCGGTCGCGCCGTACCTGACCGACCGCTACCGCCTGGTCGCGGTCGACCTGCTGGGCCACGGACGCACCCCGGCCGCCGGACGCACTCCGGACGTGGCCGGCCACGTGGGCCTCCTGGACGGGGTCCTGGCCCAGCTGACCGACCGGCCGGTGATCCTCCTGGGCAACTCGCTCGGCGGCCTGGTGTCGGCCCTGTCCGCGGCCCGGTCGCCCGGACGGGTGTCCGGACTGGTCCTGGTCGACCCGGCCCTCCCGACGGGACGCATCGGCATGGTGCACCCCCGGGTGGTGGTCAACTTCGCGCTGTGCTCGGTGCCCGGGGTGGGGGAGCGTTACCTGGCCGCCCGCCGTGCCCGCACCACGCCGGAGCAGACCGTGCGCCGGGTCCTCGGCGTCACCTGTGTGGACCCGGCCCGTGTGCCGGCCGACGTCGTGGACGCCCACATCGAGCTGACGGCGTCGAAGGACCGGTCCCAGGGCGACGCCGCCTATCTGGCCTCGGCCCGCTCCCTGGCGCGGGTGATGGCCCGGCCCGGTCCCACGTCGGACCGGCTGGCGACGCTCGACCTGCCCGTGCTCCACCTCCACGGCGACAGCGACGTGCTGATCCCGTTGGCCGCGGCCCGCCGGATGGCCGACGGCCGGGCCGACTGGCGGCTCGAGGTGGCCCGGGACATCGGGCATGCCCCGATGCTCGAGGCGCCGGTGTGGACGGCCCTGCGCATCGGCGAGTGGCTGGACGGTCCGGGTTCGGCCGCCCGGGACGCCGCGTCGCGCCCGGTCGATGCACCGACGTCGCCCGCCTGATCCGCCCGATCAGTTGACCTGTCGGTCGAGCCCTTCCCAGTACGGGGCCCGCAGTCGGAACTTCTGCAACTTGCCCGTGGCCGTGCGGGGGAGCTCCTCGCGGATCTCGACCCGCTTCGGACACTTGTAGCCGGCGAGCGCCCCCTTGCAGTGGGCGATGACGACCTCCTCGGTGACGCCGCTCTCCTCGTCGGTCACCACCAGGGCCAGGACCATCTCCCCCCACTTGTCGTGGGGGACGCCGATCACGGCGACCTCGACCACGCCGTCCAGCGAGAAGATGGCGTCCTCCACCTCGATCGAGGAGACGTTCTCGCCTCCGGTGATGATCACGTCCTTCTTGCGGTCGAGGATGCTCAGGTGCCCCTCCTCGTCGACCAGGCCGCCGTCACCGGTGTGGAACCAGCCCCCGGCCAGTGCGGCGGCGGTCTCCTCGGGCTGGCGCCAGTAGCCGGCCATGACCGTGTTGGAGCGGGCCAGCACCTCACCGTGCTCGTCGACCCTCAACTCGGTGCCGACGGCCGGGGCCCCGGCCCGCATCAGCCTGCGTGCCCGCTGGTCGGACGGCAGGTCGTCCCACTCGGCCCGGGCCCGGTTCACCGTGAGCACCGGGGAGGTCTCGGTCAGCCCGTAGATCTGCAGGAACTCCCAGCCGAGCTCCGCCTCGATCCGCTCGATGGTCTTCGACGGCGGCGGCGCACCGGCGACCACGATCCTGGTGGTGCCCCGGCCCGGCGGGTCGCCCTCCCAGCCGGGGGCGGCCTCGAGGACGGCGTTGACCACGGCGGGGGCGGCACACAGCAGGGTCACCCCGTGGCGGTCCACCCGGCGGAGGATCTCGGGGCCGTCCACCTTGCGCAGCACCACCTGGGTCGCCCCCATGGCGGCCGTGGTCCACGGCATGCCCCAGCCGTTGGCGTGGAACATGGGGAGCGTGTGGAGGTAGACGTCCCGGTCCGACACCCCCGTGTGCCAGCCGAAGACGGCGGCGTTCACCCAGCAGTTCCGGTGGGTGAGCTGGACCCCCTTGGGGCGGGCCGTGGTGCCCGAGGTGTAGTTGATGGTGGCGGTGGCCGACTCGTCCGACTCCCACGGTTCGGGTTCGGTGTCGGGCACGTACAGTTCGGCGTCGGACCCGGCACCGAGTACGTAGCGCCGGGCGGGGCCGATGCCGGCGAGCGCCTCGTCGAGTTCGGGGTCCACCAGCACGACCGAGGCGCCCGAGTGCTCGAGGATGTACTCGACCTCGGCACGGGCCAGCCGGAAGTTGACCGGGACCAGGATCCGGCCCCAGCCGGTCACACCGAAGAAGGAGGTCAGGAGGCGGGACGAATTGTGGGAGACGACGGCCACCCGCTCGCCCGGTCCGACGCCGAGACGGTCGAGGCCGGCCGCCTGGGCCCGGGCCCTGGCGGCCAGCTCGGCGAACGTGAGCGGGGCCCAGGGCTCGGCCGGCTGGTCCGGTTCGTCCACCAGTGCGACCCGCTCGGGGTACGTGGCGGCCGCCCGGTCCAGGAAGCCTCTGACGTTGAACTCGATGTGCATGGTCCCCCCAAGGACGCGGTCCGGACACCCATCTAAGCAAACCCCCGGGCGGCGACGTCGTTCACGGGCCGTCCGCGTTGGTCCTCGCTACGCTGCGGCCATGCCCGGACCCCGAGTCGCCGTCGGCCCGCTGCCTGCCGAATTCGCCGCCGATGCCGTGCGCGCCGGCGGCGGTTTGCTGGTGGACGTGGACGACGCCCCCGACGCCATCGTGTGGCTCGATCCCCATGCCATGGCCGAACTCGGGTCCTGGCTGGCCACCGCCCCGTCGGCCCGGTGGGTCCAGCTGCCCTTCGCCGGGGTCGAAAAGGCGTTCGAAGAGGGACTGTTCGACACCGAGCGGACGTGGACCTGTGCCAAGGGCGCCTACGCCGAGCCGGTGGCCGAGCACGCCCTGGCCCTGGCGCTCGCCGGCCTGCGCCACCTGCCCGACCGGGTGGTGGCGCGATCGTGGGGGGTCCCGGCCGGCACCAGCCTGTACGACCGGGAGGTGACGATCCTGGGCGGCGGCGGCATCGCCACGTCACTGCTGGAGCAGCTGGCCCCGTTCCGGGTGCGGGCCACGGTGGTGCGCCGGACCCCCGACCCGGTCCCGGGGGCGGCCCGGGTGCTCCCGGTCGAGTCGCTGCACGAGGCGCTGTCGGGTGCCGTTGTGGTGTTCCTCGCCCTGGCGCTCACCCCCGACACCACCCGCATCGTCGGCGCCCCCGAGCTCGCGGCGATGGGGGAGTCGTCGTGGTTGGTCAACGTGGCCCGGGGCCGGCACGTGGACACCGGTGCGCTGGTCGCCGCCCTCGACGCCGACGCCATCGGCGGCGCGGCCCTGGACGTCACCGACCCGGAGCCGCTGCCCGACGGGCACCCGCTGTGGGGCCGGACCAACTGCATCATCACTCCGCACACGGCCGACACCATCGAGATGGTGATCCCGTTGCTGGCCGAGCGGATCCGGGACAACGTCGCCCGCTGGGCGGCCGGCGACCCGCTGGTCGGCAGGGTGGACACCGCGGCCGGGTACTGACGCCGCCCGGGGGCCGTCGCGTGGGGGCCGGACCGCGATCGCACCCGATCGCGCTGCCCCCACCGGCACGACGGGGCACGGATCCGGGACCGGAGGACGCCACCAACTCGGCCTTGCATCCTCACTAACCAGTGTTACTATGTACTGGTAGTCAGTAACGTTGGGTAGTCCGAGGAGAACCCCATGGGCAAGCAGATGACGGAGCTGCTGAAGGGGACGCTCGAGGGCATCGTCCTGGCGATCCTGTCGGTGCAGCCCGCCTACGGCTACGAGATCACGGCACGGTTGCGCGACCGGGGGTTCTCGGACATCGCAGAGGGCACCGTCTACGCCCTGCTCGTCAGGATCGAGCAGCGCGGCCTCGTCGACGTGGAGAAGTCCCCGTCCGAAAAGGGTCCACCGCGCAAGGTGTACTCGCTCAATGCCCGAGGACAGGAGTACCTGGAGGAGTTCTGGAGGACGTGGAACTTCCTCGTCGGACAGCTCGAACAGCTTCACGAAGGAGGGAACCAGTGATGGGTGCAGGGTGGACGGATCAGAAGCGGCGCTACCGGCAGTACAAGGAGCGGACGCGACAACTTCCCGAGGACTACCGCACGGCGATCGATGCTCTGGAGCGGTACCTGGAGTTCTTCGGACCGGGAACGGCGGACACGTTGCTGCCGATGCTGGAGGACCTCGCCGACCTCTTCGAGCAGGCGGTGGCCAACGGGACGTCGGTCCGAGGGATCGTCGGGGACGACCCGGTCGAGTTCGCCGAGGCGTTCCTCCGCAACTACCCGACGGGCAAGTGGATCAGCAAGGAGCAGGAACGCCTGATCACCACCATCGACAGTGTCGCGGGCGACACGCCGCAGGGGGCAGCCGACTTCGAGGTCCTGCCGTCGGGCGAGCGGGACTCCTAGCCGACAGCGGGCGGTGGGTGACCTGGTGCCGGGTGGGCGGCGAAGAAGGCCCAGATGACCGCGGTGGCGTCGAGCGCGTCGGACGGAGCGTCGGTCCCCAGGACGAGCTGGCCGAGCGGGTGGTCGGCACTGCCCGGCCATTGGTGACCGGCGCCGGCGATGGTGACCAGTTCGACGGACCGGCCGCCGGGGCAGGTTGCGATCGACGTGGTGACCGCAGCCGATGTCGAGGTCGCAGGGCGGGCGCAGCGGTCGACGGTCAGCCAGAAGGTGTTGACCGCAGGGACGGCGGGTCCGTCGACGTGGGCCACGCCGGTCCCCGTGCCGCCGCCGTAAGGGATGCGGCTGTCGGCGGTGCCGTGGATGTGCACGATCGACAGGGGGGCCGGATGCGGACAGGCGCCGAGCATCGTCGCCGAGTCGGGGCCGATGGCGGCGAACACGGTCGTGGTGCAGGCCAACCGGTACGCCATGATCCCGCCGTTGGAGATCCCGGTGGCGAAGACGCGGGTGGGGTCGACCGGCACGGCCTGTTCGATCCGGGTGACCATCGAGGTGAGGAAGCCCACGTCGTCCACGTGGCCGGCCGCCGCCTGACCGCAACAACCGCCCCCCGCGTTCCATGCACGGCGCACGCCGTCCGGGTAGGCAACGACGAAGTGGTTCCGGTCCGCCTCGGCGTCCCACCCGTAGGACCGCTCGGCCTGGGCCCCCGACCCGAACCCGCCGTGCAGGACCACCACCAGCGGCAGGGCCGTGCCCGGTTTGACCGACGTCGGCCGGTGGAGGAGGAAGGTGCGCTGGATCCCACCCCACTCCAGCGCATGGGAGGACGTTCCGGCCGGATAGGCGGCCGGAGTGGTGGCCGACGACGACGGCGCGCTTGCGCAGCCGGCCAGGATGCATGCGGCAACGGTGACGGCGGTGACGACCAGCACCGTCGCCCGCAGATCGGGTCCGGTTCGCCTCAGGGTTCGTGGCATGTGACCAACATCGGCACCGGTTGTTAGGCAGGTGTGAGGGGGCTGTGAGTGTTCGCGGAAGGGTCCGCTCGTGCTGGTCCCCGGTGACTGAATCAACCGGCCGGACCGGCACCGGGTGTGATCGGACGGCGCGGATCCAGCTCCTCGACGCGCCGCCGTACGTCGGGGCGCGACGACGCGGAGCGTCAGCCGCCCTGCGGGTTGCGGTCGCCCATCGGGGTGTAGCGGTAGCCGTAGCCCCGGATGGCCTCGAGGACGTCCTTCTGCTCGTCCTGCCAGCCGAGCTTGCGGCGCAGCCGCAGCA
>Ga0075017_100001980_pt1 | contig 12722 bp, 11 predicted proteins | sample AleBraG_ABR_2012_FD_71475 | JGI IMG/M metagenome (GOLD analysis project Ga0075017, IMG submission 71475) | Freshwater sediment microbial communities in response to fracking from Pennsylvania, USA - Alex Branch Run_MetaG_ABR_2012 | ecosystem: Environmental > Aquatic > Freshwater > Creek >...
CTGCACGAGGTCCCCGACATCCTCGACGTCGAGTACATGGCCGAGCTGCTGCGCCGCCTCGGCTGCGACGTCGTGCGCGACCCCGCCACCCGCACGGTCTCGATCACCGTGCCCGAGGTGCCCTCGCACAAGGCCGACTACGACCTCGTCCGCAAGCTGCGGGCCTCGATCAACGTGCTCGGGCCGCTGCTGGCCCGGTGCGGCCAGGCCGACGTTGCGCTGCCCGGCGGGGACAACATCGGCAGCCGCGGGCTCGACATGCACGTGGCCGGGCTCGAGCGCCTCGGTGCCACCGTGCGCAGCGAGCACGGCTTCCTCATCGCCACCCGTGACGATCGCCTCCACGGGGCGACCGTGTGGCTCGACTTTCCGAGCGTGGGGGCCACGGAGAACCTGCTCATGGCCGGCGTGCTGGCCAAGGGCACGACCGTGATCGACAACGCCGCCCGCGAGCCCGAGATCGTCGACATCTGCCGGATGCTGCAGTCGATGGGCGCCCAGGTCGACGGCGTCGGCACGTCGACCCTCGAGATCGAGGGTGTCGACGCGCTGTCGCCCACGGAGCACACGACCGTCCCGGACCGCCTCGTCGCCGGCACCTGGGCGGTCGCCGCCACGATGACGCGCGGCGACGTCACGCTGCGCAACGCGCGGGCCGACCACATGGAGATCGCGCTCGACAAGCTGGTCCACGCCGGTGCCCTCGTCGACGAGCTCGACGACGGAATCCGGGTGCGTTGCCACGACCGACCGCGCGCGGTCGACGTCGTCACACTGCCCTACCCAGGGTTCCCCACCGACCTGCAGCCGCAGTTCATCGCACTGAACTCCATCGCACGCGGCGCGGCGATGGTCACCGAGAACCTGTTCGAGGCGCGCTTCCGCTTCGTCAACGAGATGGTGCGTCTGGGCGCCGACGTCCGCACCGACGGTCACCACGCCATGGTGCGCGGCAAGGAGTCGTTGTCCGGCGCGCCCGTCGAGGCCGCCGACATCCGCGCCGGCGCCGGCCTCGTCCTCGCGGGTCTCGTCGCCGAAGGCGTCACGACGGTCTACGAGCCGCACCACGTCGACCGCGGCTACGAGGGGTTCGTCGACGACCTCGTGCGCCTCGGTGCCGACGTCACGCGGGTGTCGGTCAACCAGCTCACCTGAGCTCGCCGCGGTCCCGGTGGCGGCCGACGCAGAGGTTCAGCCCTGGTCGACGACCTTGCGGGCGCGCTCGACGTCCTCCGGGAACACCATGAGACGCGGGCCGGCGAGGGTCTGGGCCAGGGTCGCGCGGATGCCGGCGTCCTCGAGGGCGCGGCGGACCATCTCCGCCTCGATGTAGGTCGGCGGGGCCGAGACCGAGACGAGCAGCCCGTACTCGTCCACGCGCCCGATCGTCGGCGTCTTCGCCACGACGGAGGTCCCGTGCGCGAAGGTCCAGCGCAGCAGCAGCACGAGGATCCCGACCATGCCGAACGCGATGATGGGGCCCACGAGGAACGAGGCGCTCGTGTACTGCACGGGACCATCGTCGACCCGATCGACGATCGGGGCCACCCGCTGGCTAGTGTCGAGACGGTCGTACCGACGCCGGGTCGACGACCTCGGACTCGGGAGGCCACAGTGGCGCAGCAGGTCGCGGTCATCGGGGCGGGACTCATGGGCGGCGGGATCGCGCAGGTCGCGGCCGTCGCGGGCTACGACGTGGTCCTGCGCGACGTCACGCCCGAGGCGCTCGAGCGCGGGCTCGGCACGATCCGGGCGTCGTACGCCAAGTTCGTCGAACGCGGCCGGCTCGAGGCAGGTGCCGCCGAGGCGGCCCTGTCCCGGATCGCGACGACGACCGATCTCGGGGCTGCGGCCGACGCGGACCTGGTGGTCGAGGCGGTGTTCGAGACGCTCGAGGTGAAGGCCGAGGTCTTCCGCGAGCTCGACCGGATCTGCAAGGACGGCGCGGTCCTGGCCTCCAACACCTCGGCGATCCCCATCACGTCGATCGCCGCCGTCACGCAGCGGCCCGAGTCGGTCGTGGGCACGCATTTCTTCTCGCCGGTGCCGCTCATGAAGCTGTGCGAGGTGGTCCGCGGCTACAAGACCTCCGACCATGCGATCGAGGTCGCGCGCTCCTTCGCCGAGGGAGTGGGCAAGACCGTCGTCGTGGTGAACCGCGACGTCGCCGGCTTCGTCACCACGCGGCTGATCAGCGCGCTCGCGATGGAGGCGGTGCGACTGCTCGAGTCCGGCGTGGCGTCCGCGGAGGACATCGACACCGCCTGCCGGCTGGGCTTCGGCCACGCGATGGGACCGCTCGAGACGATCGACCTGACCGGCGTCGACATCATGCTGAACGCGGCGAGCAACATCTACGACGACACCCAGGACGAGACGTTCGCGCCGCCGGAGCTGCTCCGCCGGATGGTCGCCGCGGGCGACCTCGGCCGCAAGTCCGGTCACGGCTTCTACCACCACTCCTGAGCAGGGGGTACGAGGATGCGCGACAAGCCCTGGCTGATGCGGACCTACGCGGGCCACAGTTCGGCGACGGAGTCGAACGCGCTCTACCGGCGCAACCTGGACAAGGGCCAGACCGGGCTCTCGGTGGCGTTCGACCTCCCGACGCAGACGGGCTACGACCCCGACGACCTGCTCGCGCGCGGCGAGGTCGGCAAGGTAGGCGTACCCGTCACGCACCTCGGAGACATGCGGGCGTTGTTCGACGGCATCCCGCTCGACGCGATGAACACCTCGATGACCATCAACGCCACGGCCATGTGGCTGCTGGCGCTCTACGCGACGGTCGCCGAGGAGCAGGGCACCGATTTGGCGTCACTGTCCGGCACGACGCAGAACGACATCATCAAGGAGTACCTGTCGCGCGGGACCTACGTCTTCCCGCCTGGCCCCTCGCTGCGCCTGATCACCGACATGATCGCGTGGACCGTCACCGAGGTCCCGAGGTGGAACCCCATCAACATCTGCAGCTATCACCTGCAGGAAGCGGGGGCCACGGCTGAGCAGGAGATCGCCTACTCGGTCGCCACCGCGATCGCGGTGCTCGACGCCGTACGCGACTCCGGCCAGGTGCCGCCGGAGCAGTTCGGCGAGGTGGTGGCCCGCATCTCGTTCTTCGTGAACGCCGGTGTGCGGTTCGTCGAGGAGATGTGCAAGATGCGGGCGTTCGTCCAGATCTGGGACGAGCTCACGCAGGAGCGCTATGGCGTCAGGGACGTCAAGCAGCGCCGATTCCGCTACGGAGTGCAGGTGAACTCGCTCGGGCTCACCGAGGCCCAGCCGGAGAACAACGTGCAGCGCATCGTGCTCGAGATGCTCGCGGTGACGCTGTCGAAGGACGCACGTGCGCGCGCCGTGCAGCTGCCCGCGTGGAACGAGGCGCTCGGGCTTCCGCGGCCCTGGGACCAGCAGTGGTCATTGCGCATCCAGCAGGTGCTGGCCTTCGAGAGCGACCTGCTCGAGTACGACGACCTGTTCACCGGCTCGGTCGTGGTCGAGGCCAAGGTCGCGGAGCTCGTCGCCGGCGCCAGGGCCGAGATCGACACGGTGCAGGAGCTCGGTGGCGCGGTCGCGGCGGTCGAGTCCGGATACATGAAGGGCCGGCTCGTCGCTGCCCACGCAGCACGTCGCACGCGGGTGGAGAGCGGCGAGGAGATCGTCGTGGGCGTCAACGCCTACACCTCGACCGAGGCCAGCCCGCTGACCGCCGAGGGCGTCGTCACGACGCAGGCGGTCGACCCCGCCGTGGAGGGGGAGGCCGTCGCCCGTCTCCAGGCGTGGAAGGCGGCGCGTGACTCCGACGCCGTCGAGGCGGCCCTCGCCGAGCTGCGGCGAGTCGCGACGACCGACGACAACCTCATGCCCGCGACCCTCGCCTGCGCCCGGGTCGGCGTCACGACCGGGGAGTGGGCCGGTGCGCTGCGCGAGGTCTTCGGCGAATACCGAGCGCCCACGGGTGTGTCGGGAGTCTCCGGTGTCGGTCCGGTGAGCGACGAGCTCGCCACCGTGCGCGAGGCCGTGGCAGCGACCGGTGCCGAGCTGGGGGTGCACCTGCGGATGCTGGTCGGCAAGCCCGGGCTCGACGGCCACTCCAACGGTGCCGAGCAGATCGCGGTGCGGGCGCGCGACGCCGGCTTCGAGGTGGTCTACCAGGGCATCCGGCTCACGCCCGCGCAGATCGTCGCCGCCGCGGTCGAGGAGGACGTCGACGTGGTGGGCCTCTCGATCCTCTCCGGCTCGCACCTCGAGCTCGTGCCGATGGTGCTCGACGGTCTGCGCGATGCGGGGCTCGGCGACGTCCCCGTCGTGGTCGGCGGGATCATCCCGGACGCCGATGCGGAGACGCTGCGCTCGCTGGGGGTGGCGGCGGTCTTCACACCGAAGGACTACGACGCCACGGCGATCATGGCGCGGGTCCTCGACGAGGTCCGCGCGGCGCACGCCCTGCCGCGCCTGGTCGGAGCCGACGCGTGACCGAGACGCGCGTGCTCGTGCTGCGCCACGGGCAGAGCGAGGGCAACGTCGCACAGGTCTGGACCAGCTCGCCGGAGGGCTACCCGCTGACCGCGCGAGGTCGTGAGCAGGCGAGGGCTGCGGGAGAGCACCTGGTAGGGCGCGGCGTCGCCACCCTCCACTCCTCGCCGCTGCCGAGGGCGCAGCAGACCGCCGCGGAGATCGGCGCGGTGCTGGGACTGCCGGTCGCCACGCTCGCCGGCGTGCACGAGCTGGACGTGGGTGTGCATGAGGGCGAGCACGACGACACCGTCGGGCCCGTCGCGCTGCGCGTCTTCGGCGCGTGGTGGCGCGAGGACGACCTCTCGGTCGGCTTCCCCGGTGGCGAGACGGGGTCGCAGATCGTGGAGCGGATGCGCGCGGCGCTCGACTCCGTGGCGGACCGCCATGCGGGTGCGACGTCGCTCGTGGTGTCTCACGGCGGCGCGATGGCCGTGGGGATCCAGAACCTGTGCGACAACCTGGACGCGCTGTTCGTCTCCCAGCACATCCTCGCGAACTGCGAGCTCGTGGAGCTGCGTCGCGACGCGGACGGCTGGCACTGCGAGGCCTGGGCGGGTCTGCGGCGCGACTGAAGGACCCGACACGCCACGGGCGCCGGTGGCCCGGACGAGGTCGACGCTCACGCGCGGAGGCTCACGAGACCGAGGTCGACGCCGTCCATGACGGCGGTCGCTCCCGACCTCGCGAGCACGAGCACGCCCTCGAACATCAGCAGCAGGTGGGCTGCCTGGGCCTCGGCGCTGATGTCGCTGCGGAACTGACCGGAGGCCTGGCCGCGCTCGACCTGAGCCTGGAAGCCGGCACGGATGCGGTCCATCCCGGCCACCACCGCGGCGCGGATCGCAGGGTCCTGGAACGCAGCCTGGCTCGAGGTGACGGTGAGCAGGCAGCCTCGCGACGTCTGCTCTCCCGGGTGGGGGTCGAGCGCGGAGGCGAAGAACGACCGCAGCCCGGCGAGCGGATCGTCGGCGCTCTCGAGGTGTCGTCGGATCCGTCCGCCGACGACCCTCTCGGCGTAGCGCTCGACGCAGCGTTCGATGAGCTCGTTCTTCGTGGCGTAGCGGCGGTAGATGGCCGGTGCGCGCAGGTCGAGAGCCGCCTCGAGGTCACGGATGGACACGGCGTCGCAGCCGTCCCGCCAGAACAGCGCGGTGGCGCGGTCCAGGATCTCGGCGTCGTCGATCTTCGCGGGGCGGCCCATGGTTGACTAATGTAGCACTCGCTAACATACTCGGCCAGGTCCGCCGGCGGCCCGTCAGGACGCACTCCCGGGCCGTCGATCCGCCCGCCCGCTCGCAACCAGGAGGAACGCCGTGGACACCGTCGTCGAGGCCATCGCGCAGATCGCTCCCGCAGCCCTGCGCCCGGAGCCCAGGAGCCAGGGCGACCCGTCGGCGTCGGGCAAGGCGTACCGCACCGAGCTCACGCCGCTGAGCTTCCTGAGCCGGAGCGCTCGCGTGTTCCCGGACAAGGTGGCCATCGTCCACGGGGAGCGCCGGACGACCTACCGCGAGTTCGAGGCACGGGCGAACCGCCTCGCGTCGGCTCTGCGCGCCTCCGGTGTCGCACCGGGCGACCGGGTGGCCTTCCTCGCGCCCAACATCCCGGCGCTGCTGGAGGCTCACTACGGCGTCCCCGCCTCCGGAGCCGTCCTGGTCGCGATCAACACCCGCCTGGCGCGCCACGAGGTCGCCGAGATCCTCGCCCACTGCGGTGCGCGGCTCGTCTTCTGCGACCACGAACTGGTCGACCTGGTCGACGGGATCGACGTCGAGGTCGTCCGCATCGACGACACCGGGACGCCCGAGGACCCCTACGAGCAGTTCCTCGCCGGCGGATCTCCGGATCCCGTCGAGCCTCCCGTCGCCGACGAGGAGGACGTCATCTCGATCAACTACACCTCGGGCACGACCGGGCGCCCGAAGGGGGTCATGTACACGCACCGCGGGGCGTACCTCAACGCCCTGGTGGAGGCGTTGCAGGCGAACCTACGACCCGAGTCGGTCCTGCTGTGGGTCGTACCGATGTTCCACTGCAACGGATGGTGCTTCCCGTGGGCCGTGACGGCGATGGGCGGACGGCACGTCTGCCGGCGCAAGGTGGACCCGGAGTCGATCTGGGAGCTCCTCGACACCGAAGCCGTCACGCACGCCAACGGTGCCCCGACGGTCTGGCTCGGTGTCGTCACGCACCCCGCCGCGCATCGACTGGAGCGCGAGCTGACCGTCACGATCGGCGGGGCACCGCCGTCACCGACGCTGCTCGAGCGCATGGGCACGCTCAACATCCGCCCCGTCCACGTCTACGGGCTCACCGAGACCTACGCGCCCTACACCATCTGCGAGCCGCAGGAGGCGTGGCAGGGGCTGACGGCGGAGGAGCACGCGCGAGTGCTGGGTCGCCAGGGCGTGCACAACATCGTCTCGGACCGGATCCGGGTGGTCGACGACTCGATGCGCGACGTCCCGTCGGACGGCGAGTCCATGGGTGAGGTCGTGATGCGCGGCAACAACGTCATGCGCGGCTACTTCCAGGACCCTGTCGCGACCGCCACCGCGTTCGCGGGCGGGTGGTTCCACTCCGGAGACGTCGCGGTCATGCACCCGGACGGCTACATCGAGCTGCGCGACCGCAAGAAGGACATCATCATCTCCGGCGGGGAGAACATCTCGACGATCGAGGTCGAGCACACCATCTGCTCGCACCCCGACGTCCTCGAGTGCGCCGTCGTCGCGATCCCGGACGAGAGGTGGGGGGAACGCCCGAAGGCGTTCGTCACGCTGGCAGCAGGCGCGAGCGCCGGCGAGCGCGACATCATCGACTTCTGCCGGGCGCACCTCGCCCACTTCAAGGCGCCCGTCGCGGTCGACTTCGGCCCGCTCCCCAAGACCTCCACCGGCAAGGTGCAGAAGAACCTCCTGCGCGAGCGCGAGTGGCTCGGCCGGACGCGCGCCATCAACTGACCTGTCGGACCTGCCGGCTGGCCCTTCAGGGTCACGAACTGGTCTCCAGTTGCTCTGGTGCGACCTGCGCCAGCGCGGTGCACGACGGCCGGACGTGCAGGAGCCGGTCGGGGCGTGACGGGCTCAATCCTGCCCGCGCTTGTTCCAGCGGAAGAAGACCAGGCTCAGGATCAGCCCGCCGATCGCCCAGGCGAGCAGCACCGCGGCGCACTTGGCGAGCTCGAAGGACCCGGTGACCTCGAACGCCGCGGCCTCGGGGGGCAGGAAGACGCTGCGCATCGCCTGCGTCAGCCACTTGAGCGGGAACAGTGCCGAGAACTTCTGCATCCACTCGGGCAGCTGGTCGTACTGGAAGAAGACACCGGAGGTGAACTGCAGCACCAGCACGATGGGCGACACGATCGCCGGAGCGCCCTTGCCGTTCTTGGGGACGACGCTGAACGCGATGCCGGCCAGCGTGCAGGCGATCAGGCCGAGGACCGACGCCCACAGGAAGGTGAACCACTGCGCTCCGCTGGGCAGGACGAGCTTGTAGAACAGCTTGCCGACGATGATGAGCAGCGTGACCTGCGCGACGTAGGCGACGAAGACCAGGCCGATCTTGCCCACGAAGTAGGCGAGCTTCGGCATCGGCGTGCCCTGGATGCGCTTGAGGGTGCCGTCGTCGCGCTCGAGCGGGATCGCGATCGCGAGGTTCTGGAAGCTCGTGTAGAGCACACCCGAGGCGATCATGCCGGCGACGAAGTACTGCGCGAACGTGATGTCGGTGTTCCCGAGCCTCTGGCCCCCGAACACCGACCCGAAGATCACCATGAGCAGCACGGGCAGCAGGAAGTTGAAGACGGCCGACTGGCGGTCGCGGAAGAACTGCTTGAGCTCGATCGACACGCGGCGACGGCCGAGCGAGATGGCACCCGGCAGCTTCACGGCTGCGGAGGTCGCCGTGACGCTGGTCATGACGCGTCCTGGTTGTCGTCACCGATGAGGCTGATGTAGATGTCCTCGAGACTGGGTCGGTGGACCGCCAGCCCGGGGACCTCGCCGCCGAGCCGGCTCGACAGCGCGGCCACCTCGCGGGTGGGCTCGTGGGTCTGGGTCCGGTGCACGACGTCGCCCTCGCGCCAGATCACCGTGGCGAGCGACTCGTCGCGCCCGCCGAGCCGGGACGGGACGTCGCACGCGATGACCCTGCCCCGGGCGATCACGGCGACGCGGTCGGCGAGGACCTCCGCCTCCTCCAGGTAGTGCGTCGTCAGCAGGATCGTCGTGCCCTCACCCTTGAGGAACCGGATCAGCTCCCAGAACTCGCGCCGGGCCTCCGGGTCGAACCCGGTGGTGGGCTCGTCGAGGAAGAGCAGCTCGGGTCGGCCCACGATGCCGAGAGCGACGTCGAGGCGGCGGCGCTGACCGCCGGAGAGGTCCGCACCCTTGGTCGTGCGCTTCTCCGCGAGTCCGACGGCCTCGATGACCTCGCCGACCTCGCGCGGCGAGGGGTAGTAGCCGGCGAAATGCGTCACGGACTCCTCGACGCTGAGGTCGCCGAGGTCGCCCGCGCTCTGCAGCACGATGCCGATGCGGCTGCGCCAGGCACCCGTCGCGTGGGCCGGGTCGTGGTCCAGCACGCTCACGTCGCCGGAGTCGCGGCGGCGGTAGCCCTCGAGGATCTCCGTCGTGGTCGTCTTCCCGGCGCCGTTGGGGCCGAGTAGGGCGAGCACCTCACCGCGTATGACGTCGAGGTCGACGCCGTCGACGGCCCGCGTCTCGCCGTAGCAACGGTGCAGGCCGCGCACCCGGACGGCCAGGTCGGCTCCGTCCGGTGCGGGGAGGACGAGCGGGCCGGTGCTCGTGGTGGTCATGGGTCCAGCCTGCCGCACCGTGACGCGACGGCGCAGCGTGAGGTCGAGGCCAGGCCGTCCACCGAGGGTGGAGGCGTGAGGGGTCAGAACAGGCGGGACTCGGTATCGTCGAGTCCGCGGAGCGCGTCGTAGTCGAGGACGAGGCACTCGATCCCGCGGTCCTCGGCGAGGACGCGGGCCTGCGGCTTGATCTCCTGGGCGGCGAAGATGCCTCGCACCGGCGCGAGCAGCGGGTCGCGGTTGAGCAGCTCGAGGTAGCGGCTGAGCTGCTCGACGCCGTCGATGTCACCGCGTCGCTTGAGCTCGATCGCGACGGCGCGGCCGCCGGAGTCGCGGCACATGATGTCGACCGGCCCGATGGCGGTGGGGTACTCCCGGCGCACGAGCCGCCAGCCCTCGCCGAGGGTCTCGATCTGGGCGGCCAGCAGCGCCTGCAGGTGCGCCTCGACTCCGTCCTTGACCAGCCCCGGGTCGACCCCGAGCTCGTGCGCGCTGTCGTGGTGCACCGTCTCGATGGCGATGACGAGCTTCTCGCCGGCCTTGTTGGTGACGGTCCACGTGCCCGCGCCGTCGTCGTCGACGTCGGTGGCGAGGGTGCAGGGCGGGCTCATCCAGTTCAACGGCTTGTAGGACCCGCCGTCGGAGTGCACCAGCACCGAGCCGTCCGCCTTCACCAGCAGCAGCCTCGTCGCGCTCGGGAGGTGGGCCGTGAGCCGGCCGACGTAGTCGACCGAGCACGAGGCGATGACGAGACGCACCGGGCGACCGTACCCGACCGGTCGGCAGGGGCCGGCTCTGCCGCCGTCAGTGGGAGAACGAGAGCGCGAGGCATATCAGGGTGAGGCCCCGGATGTCCCTCCCCACCCCGATGGCCCAGACCGTGAGGCGCTGGCCCGCGAAGAGCCGGTGGCCGAGCGACGCCGCGACGGCGAGGACCGCGACGACCTTCACGGTGACGGACACGGCGCGGCGGTAGCGGCCCCGACCGGTCCCCAGGGAGGGGTTCCTGGGAGGATCTGAGCGGTCCTCGGCGCCGCGGTCCGCTGGTCGCGGTGGCCCGGACCGTCCGTGCAGTGCGACTTCAGCGAGGAGCGACCATGTCGCGCGAGATCACCCGGGTCGGCGTCGTCGGGCTCGGCACCATGGGTGCCGGCATCGCGGAGGTGTTCGCCCGCAGCGGCTACGACGTCATCGGCCTCGACGCCAACGACGTCGCCGTGCAGCGCGGCCGCGGTCACGTCGAGGGGTCCACCGGGCGAGCCGTGAAGCGCGGCAAGCTGACTGAGGAGGAGCGCGCCGAGGTCATCGGACGCATCCGGTTCACGACCGACTACGCCGACCTTGCCGACCGCCAGCTCGTCGTGGAGGCGGTGCCGGAGAGCCTCGAGCTCAAGCGCGAGATCTTCGAGCAGCTCGACAAGGTGGTCGAGCCCGAAGCCATCCTCGCCAGCAACACCTCGTCGCTGTCGGTCACCGAGATCGCCGTGGCGACGGCGCGGCCCGCGCAGGTGATCGGCATGCACTTCTTCAACCCCGCCCCCGTGCAGGCGTTCGTCGAGATCGTGAGCACGGTCGTCACCTCGCCCGAGGTCGTCGACGACGTCCAGAAGGTGGCGCAGAGCCTCGGCAAGCTGCCCGTCGTCGTCGGGGACAAGGCCGGCTTCATCGCCAACGCACTGCTGTTCGGCTACCTCAACCACGCCGCCTCGATGTTCGAGACGAAGTACGCCACGCGCGAGGACATCGACGCCGCCATGAAGCTCGGCTGCGGGCTGCCGATGGGACCGCTCGCGCTGCTCGACCTCATCGGTCTCGACACCGCCTACGAGATCCTCGACACGATGTACAAGCAGGGTCGCGACCGGCTGCACGCGCCCGCGCCGATCCTCAAGCAGATGGTCACCGCGGGTCTGCGCGGTCGCAAGAGCGGACGAGGCTTCTACTCCTACGAGTCGCCCAACTCGCCGGTGGTCGTACCGGACGCCCTGACGCCTCCGGCGGACGGCGCGTCGGGAGTCGTGACCCGTCCGATCGACAAGGTCGGGGTGATCGGTTCGGGAACCATGGCCGTGGGCATCATCGAGGTCTTCGCCAAGGCCGGCTTCGACGTCCGGTACGTCGCCCGCAGCGAGGACAAGGTCGCGAAGGTCCGTGCGGCGCTCGAGCGGTCGCTCGACAAGGCGGTCGCGCGCGGCAAGCTGTCCGAGGCCGACCGCGCCCTGGCGCTCGGCCACGTCTCCGGAACCACGAAGCTCGACGACATGGTCGACCGCGACATCGTCGTGGAGGCGGTCGTGGAGGACCTCGCCGTCAAGACCGTGCTGTTCGAGGCGCTCGACGAGATCTGCAAGCCCGGCGCGATCATCGCGACCACGACGTCGAGCCTGCCGGTCGTCGACCTCGCCGCGGCCACGAAGTACCCGCAGGACGTGGTCGGGATGCACTTCTTCAACCCGGCCCCGGTGATGAAGCTCGTCGAGGTGGTGTCCACGGTGGCCACCGCCGACGACGTCGTGGCGACCACGGTCGAGCTGTGTCGACGTCTCGGCAAGCAGCCCGTGACGTGCGGCGATCGCGCGGGCTTCATCGTCAACGCGCTGCTGTTCCCCTACCTCAACGACGCCGTGAAGATGCTCGAGGCCAACTACGCGACGGCCGACGACATCGACACGGCGATGAAGACCGGCTGCGGCTATCCGATGGGCCCGTTCGAGCTGCTCGACGTGGTCGGTCTCGACGTGTCGCTCGCCATCCAGCGCACGCTCTACCTCGAGTTCCGCGAGCCCGGCTTCGCGCCGGCGCCGCGGCTCGAGCACCTCGTGACGGCGGGCTACCTCGGCCGCAAGGCCGGCCGCGGCTTCCGCGCCTACGACTGACACGCACGTGGCACGCCGCAACCGCCGGGCCTCCGACCCGGAGCCACGTCCGCTCGGAGGCGCGCACCACGACGTCGAGGAGCACCCCGACGGCGACTGGATCGTGCGTCGGATCTCCGGCGCGAGCGCGACGAAGACCTACCGCTGTCCCGGCTGCGACCAGGAGATCCGGCCCGGGTCGCCCCACGTCGTGGCGTGGCCCGCGGACCGGTCGGCCGGCGAGGAGGACCGGCGCCACTGGCACACCGCCTGCTGGAACGCGCGCGGTCGACGGGGGCCGGTGACCCAGCGAGGCCGAGGTCCGCGACACTGAGTCCTGTCGTCGCAGCAAGCCGAGGGAGCGCCGTGCCGGAGATCGTCGCCAACAGCGTGCTGCCGGCACGCCGTGACGCGCTCACGATCACCACGGCCGACGGGCTGCGGCTCGTCGGCGAGCTCGCCTCGCCGGTCGACCGCGACGCCGTCGCGACGATGGTGTGCCTGCACCCGCTGCCCACGCACGGCGGCAT
>Ga0075017_100001981_pt1 | contig 12720 bp, 14 predicted proteins | sample AleBraG_ABR_2012_FD_71475 | JGI IMG/M metagenome (GOLD analysis project Ga0075017, IMG submission 71475) | Freshwater sediment microbial communities in response to fracking from Pennsylvania, USA - Alex Branch Run_MetaG_ABR_2012 | ecosystem: Environmental > Aquatic > Freshwater > Creek >...
CTTCATGCGGACTTCTTCGTATAACTTCCGTGTCCCTGGCGGTGAGGATCCACTTAGGGCTCGCTCAGGAGTAGAGCTGAATCGGCTGCACGACGCGGGTGATAGCGCCGTTGGGGCTGGGCTGATCGGGCTTCAATCCGCTGCGCATTGACGCGAAGAGGCCAATCAGTTGGCCGAACATCACATCGAGCACCGGACGGTAGAGATCGGGAAAATCCGTGGGGCAATCGAGCGACAGACAATAATCGGTGAGCGGCGAGAGGTCGTCGATGCCGGGAACCGTGACGACGGCGCGGACGCGGCCCAGGCGCTTGCGATCGATTTCGCGCAGCAGATCGAGTTCATATCCACGACGGCGCGGTTCGCTCGATAGATACGCGATGAAGAGCGCCTGGCTGTCGACGCTCGACATGGGGCCGTGACGCAGGCCGAGCGGCGTCTCCGCGAGTGTGGTGACCTTGCCAGCGCTGAGTTCGACGACCTTCAAGGCCGATTCATCGGCGACTGCGCGCAACCCGCCGGAGCCAACAAAACAGGCCCGCGGACATCCCAGCGTGGTGAGCGCCGCGGCGACCTCGGCGGCGGCGGGAAGGAACTGTGTTCCCGTCTCCGACATCTGCGCGACGGTCTCGCCGAAGCGGTCGAGGTGTTCGAGATTCGCCAGGCACTGCCCCGCAAGCAACATGTTGGTGAAAGAACTGGTCATGGCCAGGCCGCGGTCGTTGATCGCTTCATCGAGCAGAAGCGCGATCGCGCGGCCGGAATGCTGAGCGCAAAGCTGCGCCATCTGGCCTTGCTGGTTACAGGTGATGACTACGTGACGGATGGCGGGATGCTGATCGAGCGCACGCTGTAGCAGAGCCACGCCTTCGGGGCTGTCGCCGGAGCGGGAAATGGAAATCCAGAGATAGTCCCTGCCGGCGCGATGGAAGTCGTCGAAGTCCGTCAGCATGGTGGTGCTGGGAATAGCCGTGACGTCACATTGCCATTGGCGGCGAAGCAGCGGGGCTAAGGCTCGCCCGGCATAGTCCGACGTGCCGGCTCCGACCAGATAGACGGCCGGCGAGGGAGCACCTGGACGACCAAGCATGGCGCTCAGATCGAAACGGCCTGCCCGGCAGCGCTCATATGTGTTGCGCCAGGTAGCGGGCTGCTGAAAGATCTCCCGCGGCGTGTGTTCCAGTCCGCGCTGCTGCTTTTCGGCATCGGGAAGATCGAGCAGCATTTTTAAGGGGTTCAACGGGAATCTCCTTCGTGCAAGAAACTGTAGTTTATAACAGTTCGCGTTCTTTGAAAAGCAATCGAAAGAAAAAGAAACTTTGTTCGCAAGGAAACGGAGCAGCGCCATTGACGCCGAGAACGTGCTGGGCAATCAGCCTTTCTGCGGACGATCGCCCCAATCCGGATTGAGTAAACTCTATGGAGCAAACTCCCAGGCTCTGCTTGCAACTAAGTGTTCTCAAGAGTGTTCAGCTTCATTATGGAGAGACCTATGAGCGGTGGTTCACGTCCCCTGAGTTCCCTGCTGCTGGCAACGGTTCTGGCTGCGTGTGCCGCCGGAGTTGCCTGCGAGCACCACTACTATCGCGTCTACGACCCCTACTACACCGATTATCACGTATGGAATTCCGGCGAGGTGGTTTACTACCACAGCTGGGCACGGGAGACGCATCGCGATCCCGATCGCGACTTCCGCAGAATTCCTCCAGAAGAGCAGAAGGAATACTGGACCTGGCGCCACAACCATGGCGACCATGATCGCGATCGCGACCACGACCATCGGTAAATTCGAGAACCGTACAGGCTCTTACTGAGCGGAAATTTCAGTGAGGGCCTGCTCGGTGGTGATGAGTCGCGCCCCGGCCCTTTGCAGTGCAGCGAGCGCCTCTTCCCCTTGCCTGGGATCGATTGCCTGGATGGCATCCCGCACGAGGGCGACTCGCCTTCCACGGTCCAGCAGGCCTTTGGCGGCAAACCCCACACAGTAATCCGTCGCCACTCCGAACACCACGAACTCGGCATCCCTGGGAAGGCTCTTCAGAAGTTCATCGGCATGCCGCGACTCGAAGATGTTCAAGGTCTGCTTTTCAAGAAGGATCTGCTGGTAGGAGTCGAGATCTTCCGGCACAGCGGCGTCGGGATCATTCGCTACTCGCACCACTTTTTCCGTCAGAGCCTCAGGCACAAACTCGGCTCCGGGCGTGCCTTTCACGCAGTGTGGAGGAAAGATTTTGAACTCGGGATCGTCGGCCGTGTGAAAACATCCGTGCGACACCAGAAATGCGCGGCCCTGGCGCGCGAGATCGGTCAAGCGGCGGATGTTGGGCAGCGTTTTCTCGGCGCCCGGAACATACAGCTTCCCGGAGGGCAACATGAAGTCAACCTGCACATCGACTTCCCAGAGAATAAAATCGCGTGAGACCATGGCAGAAGTTGAGCGTAGCATCTTCATCCAGGCGAAACAAACGGCTTACGAAACCGAGGCAGTGAAGCATGAATCGCATACTGAGTCTGTCGCTGGCTGCAATCTGGCTCGCGCCCTCTGTCTTTGCGCAGAGCGCTATGCCCGACTGGTGCCGCGCGCTGCCGCGGCCGGAATACAAAACGTTAGAGCACGTCTCGATAAGCGATTCCTGGTTTGAGGTCTACAAACCTGCGCCCGGAGTGTTCGCCATCTACGAACCGCATCAAGCTGAAGAGGTGATCAGCTATCTGATTACCGGCGAAAAGCGTGCGCTGTTATTCGACACGGGTATGGGGATGAGCGACATCAAGAAAGTCACCGCGGAATTGACCCGGCTGCCGATCATCGTTCTGAACTCGCATACTCACGACGATCATGTCGGCGGCAACTGGCAGTTCGACACAATCTACGGCATGGACACGGAGTTCACGCGGAAGAACGCGCAAGGGTCGCGCGAAGACGCGCAGGCGGAGATCATGCCGGATCAGATTTGCGGCGCTTTGCCGGGAGGTTTCGATGCCAAGGCCTACGCCACGCGTCCCTGGAAGATTTCCGGGTTCCTTCGCGACGGGCAGAGCTTTGATCTTGGTGGACGAGCCCTTGAGATTGTCGCTACCCCTGGCCACACCCCCGATGCGATCGCGCTGATTGACCGCGCTAACGGCCTGCTTTTCACCGGCGACACTTACTATCCGGCGGCGATCTGGCTGTTCCGGCCTGAGACGGACCTCGACGCTTACGCGGTGTCCATTCGGCGGCTCGCCGCACTTGCGCCGCAGATCAAGCTGGTGCTGGGCGCGCACAACATCCCAGTCGCATCGCCTGCCGTCCTGCCACGGCTGGTGTCGGCATTCGATGCCCTTCGAGCTGGAAAAATTGTTCCCAAGCCCGATTCGCCGGGTAAGGTCCTCTATGAAGTGGATGGCTTTTCGTTCCTGATGCGTGCCCCCTCGGCGCATTGGCGCCGATCGTTACCTGGCGGGAAATAACCGGCGCATGGTCTCGGCGCGAAAATCGAAAATGTCCTCGACATCGCTCCGGACGACCATCCACTGAGCCAGCCATCCGATTGGACCAAACGGGAGCGCATAGGTCACCAGGTCCCGCATGCTTGTGCCGCCCTCGTGCGCGGCGAAGAAGTGTTCGTGATTCCATAGCGTGTACGGGCCGGAAAGTTCGCGGTCCACAAATCCGTACGGCGGGTTCCACTTACTGATCTCGGTGGTCCAGCGGATCGGCACCCCATGCCAGCGGAGGCGGTAACGGATCAAGGATCCCGGCACGAGTTCACCCGGAACTTCGACCATTTTGAAGTCGAGCCATGGCGGCGTGATGACCTGCAGGTTCTCCGGCCGGGAGAAGAATGCGAAGACCTCTTCGATCGGGCGTGGCAGCCATTGCTCCCGCTTCAAAACATAAGTACGCATGGGGCTCGAAACTTTTTACGCTTCGAAATACGCTCGAAGAACCTGACGTCTCTGTGTTCTAATCTCCGCTTGTATTCTCGCACCGATTCTCTCAGGGAGACAGGAATGGCGCATCCCCGCTCGAAGCAGTTTGCATTGACGTTCATTCTGGTGGCTGTGAGTTTTCTTCAGGCGCAATCGCCCGCGCCGGCAGGCCCACCGTCCGATCTCGACTCGTATGTTGCCGCGTCCATGAAGACCTTTGATGTGCCCGGCATAGCGGTAGCCATCGTCAAAGACGGCAAGATTGTCGTCGCCAAAGGTTATGGCGTGCGCAAGCTCGGCGATCCCACTCCAGTGGATGAATTCACCATGTTCGCCATCGGATCAAACACGAAGGCCTTTACCACCGCGGCGCTGGCCACGCTGGTCGATGCCGGCAAACTTTCGTGGGACGATCCGGTTTACCAGCGTCTGCCGGGCTTCGTGATGTACGATCCCTATGTTTCGCATGAGATGACCATCCGCGATCTGCTCACGCATCGCAGCGGCATGGGGCTGGGCGAAGGGGATCTCCTGTTCTGGCCGCACTCGACCTACACGCGCGACGAAATCATCTACAAGCTTCGCTTCATGAAGCCGGCATCGAGCTTCCGCAGCCATTATGCCTACGACAATCTTCTCTACATGACGGCAGGGCAGATCATTCCCGCCGTGACCGGCACTTCGTGGGACGACTACGTCACGCAGCACATTTTTTCGCCGCTCGGGATGAGCCACTCCGTAACCAGCAATTCAAAATTCAAGCCGGGCGACGATTACGCCTCGCCGCACTCCAGGGTGGATGGCAAGCTGCAAGTGATTCCATTGGAGGATCTGGACAATGCAGGCCCTGCGGGCTCGATCAACGCGGGCGCCGCCGACATGGCGAAGTGGGTGCAGCTGCAATTAAATCGCGGCAAGTTCGCCGATCGCGACGCGCGCCTGTTCAGCGAGCAGCGGTCGCGCGAGATGTGGACGCCGCAGACCATTCTGCCGCTCGGAGATCCTCCCCCGCCTTTGGCGGGATTGAAGGCCAACTTTGCCGACTATGCGCTGGGCTGGGGATTGCGCGACTATCATGGCCGCAAACTGGTTGGACACACGGGAGGGGTCGGAGGGTTCGTGTCCCGCGTCATGCTGGTGCCTGGAGAAAATCTGGGAGTGGTCGTGCTGACGAATGCGGAAGAGGGCGGCGCGTTTGACGCGATTCTCTACCACGTGCTCGATCACTACTTTCAACTGCCGCATACCGATTGGATCGCCGCATTTAAGACTCTGAAAGATATGGAAGAGAAAGACGCAGCCGAGACCATGAAAAAGGCCGAAGGCTCGCGGGCTGGCGACTCCAAGCCCTCGCTGCCGCTCGAAAAATATGCCGGCGTCTATGCCGACGCATGGTACGGGCCGATCAGTGTGCGACTGGAAAATGGTGCCCTAGTCATGAGATTCGATCACACGCCCGGCATGGTCGGCGACTTACAGCATTGGCAATACGACACGTTCAAAGCGCACTGGCGCACGCGGACCATCGAAGACGCATTCGTGACCTTCGCGCTCAATCCGGATGGGACCATCGACAGCGCGAGAATGGCGGCCGTGTCCCCGCTGGCGGACTTCAGCTTCGACTACCAGGACTTGTTGCTCAAGCCGGCAGTGGGCGAGAAGAAATGAGGTAAAGAAGCGGCTGCCCCAGCCTGATCGCGTTCCTGGGCGAAAGGGCGGGGGATTTTGAATTCTGATTTCTAGAACGCCGGACTAGAGCAACCAAACTCTTGACCACCCTCCCACCACCGCCCGCCGAAGCGGCCCTCCGGCGCGAACTCAACATCGTTGACCTGATCTTCGCCCAGATCCTGCTGGTCATCGTCCCGGACTTCTTCGGCACCGCCGTGAAAGCCGGGCCCGCACACGTCGTCTTATGGCTCGCGGCCATTCTTCTCTTTTTCATTCCCCTTGCGCTGATCGTCGCCCATCTCAACCGGCTGATGCCACTCGAAGGAGGTCTCTATGAATGGGCGCGTCTCGCCTTCAACGATCAAATCGGATTTCTGGTTGCATGGAATCTCTGGCTCTTCATCATGCTGTACGTGGCCGTGATCGGCCTGGTCACGACAACTTCCCTGGCATACGCCATTCCGTCGCTCGGCTGGATTGCCGCCAGTAAGTGGGTGGTGCTTGCCGCTTCCGTGGCCCTGATCGCCTTGCAGATGGTGCTCGCCGCTATCGGCTTTGCCGTCGGCAAATGGATCAACAACGCCGGCAGCATTGCCGTCCTCATCACGGTCGGATTGCTTGTGGGCCTGCCAATTTTTAGCGTATGGCGCGGCACCCTTACCACATTTCATCCCCTCCGCCTGGCCGCGCCATCGTTGACCGTCTTCACGGTCAGCGTGTTCAGCAAGATGACCTTCGGCGCGCTCAGCGGATTCGAATACGTCGCCATCTTCGCCGGGGAATCGCGCAACCCCGCGCGTAACATTGCGTGCTCGATTCTGATCACCGCGCCGGTCATTGCGATCATTTACATCTTCACCACCAGCGCCATCCTCTCCTACGTCTCTCCTGATTCGATTGACGTCATCGGCCCCATTCCGCAAGCGCTGCGCATGGGATTTGGAAACCTCGGGGCCATCATCGTCCCGATTGCCATCTTTCTTCTGCTGGCAAACTACCTCACCACGTTCAGCCTGTACTTCTCAGGTAGCGCGCGCCTGCCCATGGCCGCGGGCTGGGACCACCTGCTCCCCGCCTGGTTCTCGCAACTGCACGCTCGCCACAAAACGCCGGTCAACTCGATTTTGTTTCTGGGAGGCGCAACCCTCGCCGCCAGCGCCGCCGCGCTGATCGGAGTTGGACCGCAGGAAGCCTATGAGTTGTTGCTGACCTGGGGATTCACCTTTTATGGGATCGCTTATCTCGCGTTATTCGCCATCCCGCTGTTCGCACGGAAAAGCCGGGGCATCCGGCCCGGCGTGCTTCTGCGCATTGCGGCGGCTTCGGGTCTGATGGTCACAGCGCTCTTCGTGGTGCTCTCAGTCTTCCCTATCATTCACGTCGAGAGCGAGTCGAATTATTCGTGGAAGATTGCGGCGGTGGTGCTGGGGGCAAATGTTATTGGCTGGATCATCTACCGCGCAGGGCAGCAGAAGTCTCACGAATTTCTGAAGTGAATAAACACGTAGGTAGTTAGCGCCGCAAAACCACAACACAAAACGGCAGCCGTAACGGTGGGAATCCAGAACAAAACTATTCTCAGGGATCTGCTTCCGAGTCGACTCGCCGCAAACAACGCCACGAAGAGCAGAATCGCGAGAATCCAGAATAGCGGCGAAAAGAGGCTCTCCAGCAATTCAGCTCTGAGGACAGCCATCCCGGTAGCCTTACTGCCGAGGAAGGGCCTGACGATAGACCAGGGGCCAGGGACAAGTTCCGCGATCGTAATCGCGGCTAGCCCGCTCAAAACAGCCTTGGCGTAATTCATATTCCAAATCGCACGGCGGATTATACATCCGGTACTCAGGCCGGTCCCAACTTTCACCGCAGGAACGCATGCGCCGCGTCCTCGACGCGCACGCTGGACTTCCTCTTCGCACCTGTTGCCACGTTGTAGGCGACGAGCACATGATCCTCCACCATCAGAATTTCTTTCTCGTCCAGCCAGCCGACAAGCGAGGCGTGCGGCACGAATGCAATTCGCTTGGAGGCATCCCCCAGGCTAGTCACTTCGACGGCGGGCAGGTCGGCGATCCCCGCGCGAATATGTTTCGATTCTTCTGGATTTGCCTGTCCTTGTTCCGACAACTGAATGGGTTGGTTCGCTTGAGCCGTGGAAACGATCGTTATCGCTACCGAACTGAGATCGGGGGAAAGCTTCGCCACCGGCGTGGAAAAGCTCACATCGTAATCAGCGTTTTTGTAGGTGGCCAGTTCATCGAATACCGTTTGCTTCTTGCCATCCGCAAGCACCAGCGTCTGATCGTTGCTCTGATTCGTCCATCCGCAGCAGGCGGAGTCGGGAATCGCTTCGACTACAAGGTGGCCCAGCGTTGCCGCATCCAGCACCTGCTGTAATGGCTCCGGCAGCGGGGCGCCGGTCCACTTCCCACCTTCCAGCTGATAGCGCGTGCTCGCTTTGTACGTGGCGCCGGTTTGTCCTGCGATGAATTGAGTCATCAGGAAGAACTTGTCCACGCCGGCCGGAGGCGCCCAGACAATTCCGTAAGGACAGGTTTCTTCGCACGATCCCGTGCTGCACTTGCATTCTGGAATGTTTACGGTTGTCAGATCCTCACGGTTTGCCCCGGTCAAATCCGTCTGCCATGCCTGCCAGGTTGTCGTAGTGGAGAGGTCTACATTTTCCCGCGCCAATCGCCGCGCCTGGTTGGCGAACCAGAAAAGATGCGAACCATCTTGCCCGAGGAATACCACAGGCGCGGACTCGGTCACGACCTGATTCGAGCCTGCCTTTCCCAGTTCGCGCTTCGCGCCAAGATCAATTGTGGTTGCGGCATGCTGGTTCCAGAGCCACGCTTTGTGCTCGGTGCTGGCGTCCTCGTCCGACAGGGGCAGCGACACCGCCGGGGCAAACAAAATCTGCCCAACGCGATTCACCTGGACCCGCTGCGGAGACTGAGCGGCGTCGGCTGGAAGCTTGGCCGCCTGCCTCACGGCGAAAGTCGCCGGGTCATACTCGGTCATCTCCCCGCCCGCTCGCAGCACCCACAGCCGTTTCCCCTGGGCGCAGACCGGCAAGGCCGACAACAATAGAATTGCTCCGATCAGATGCGCTGGTCTTTGCATGAAAATCCTTATACCTGCACGGAATGTTACGGACATCCTTCTCTCAGGATATCGCGACTTAAACATGCCACCGCGGGATTACAATTTGGCGCATGAATTCTGACTCCAAGAACACTTTCTTTGAGCGGCATCGTCGTGCCCTGTCTCTGACCGGACTGCTCCTCGTGTTTGTAACATTTGTTGTAAAGGACGCTGTGCGAGAACGGTTGAAGGATTCTATTGACTCCATCCATGCCGCGGAGAGTCTGTACCTGATTCGCACAGACACTTTCACAATTACCGCCCTGATCCAAAATGTAGACAAACATATCGGGTCCATCACGGGACCGGCCGATCATCCCGGCTCAACTGAGAAGCGCACTGCACGGGAAACCCTTCTTGAGGAGACCAAAGCACGCGAAGACCTCTATACAGCACTGGAGAGTTTGCTGGAAAACACTTCCCGAGTGGTAGAAACTTTACCCCGTCCTAAGCTGAGACGCGAGCAACTTCTCGCCCTAAAGTGCGAACTCGACCAGATTCGCGGGCTCGACAATGAAGCGCATCAAGTCACGAGCGACTATTACAAGAATCTGAACATCGACGACGTTCTCCAGCCCGATCAACCGCGGAAAGAGCAAGTGGTCCTGGCGAAAGAAGCTGAAGCGGACTACGCGCTGTTTTCGCGAACCTATGCCCTGTTGCTTAAGGCCAATCAAGCTATGAATGATGTGATTCGTGAGGCTCGAACTTCGTATCAATCAGAGGAGCGCCTGTACACAATTTTCACATATGTCGGATATGCCTTATATGCCCTGGGATGGAGCCTTACCGCCATCGGACAACTGACCGAGCCGCGCGTACAATTAAATCCAGCGCCTCTCGAATAGCACTCAAAATCGACTATGACCACTACGCATCCACCACGTCCGCAAGCCGCAACCGAGATTCCGGCTGTCCCGCTAACTACCGAGGGATACAGCGTCCTTCATCAGATGATGCGCTTTCGCCGGGCGGCGTGGCGCGCCCTGCCCGACGCTGACAAATCGGCGATCGCGCAAGAGGCCTCGCAGGCGCTGGCCGCGATGGAGAAGAATTCCGCCGGGCAGTCCGCGCTTTTTTCGTTGATCGGTCACAAGGGCGACCTGATGCTGATTCACTTCCGCAATTCGTTCGCGGATCTGAATCAGGCTGAACTGGCGCTGGCCAATCTGCGCTTGAGCGACTATCTGGAGCCGACGACTTCGTATTTGTCGATCATTGAGCTGGGGCTTTACGAATCTACGGTCAAGATTTACAAAGAGCTCACCGATCAGGGGATCGAGCCGCATTCAGACCAGTGGAAAGCCGAGATCGAGTGCAAGCTGAACCGGCACAGAGAGGCGATGCACCCACGGCTGTTCCCGGAAATTCCGCCGAACCGTTATGCGTGTTTCTATCCCATGGACCGCCGCCGCGGCGAAGACAAGAATTGGTACATGCTGCCCATCGAAGAGCGGGCGCGGCAGATGAACGAGCACGGACTCGTCGGCCGCCGCTATGCGGGCGAGGTCAAGCAGATCATCACCGGCTCCATCGGCTTCGACGACTGGGAGTGGGGGGTTGACCTCTTCGCCGACGATCCGCTGGTGTTCAAGAAGTTGATCTACGAAATGCGCTTTGACCAGGTCAGCGCCGTCTACGCGCTCTTTGGTCAATTTTATGTGGGAGTGCGGGTGCCGGCAGCGAACCTGGAAAAACTGCTGAAGGGCGAACTCCCCAAAGACGCGTAAACGAGTCCTCCGCGATCTCTGCGGGATTTCTTAAGGTACTTTGCGGTTAGCCTTTTGATTCTTGACCTCCTCCTGGGAGCCCAAACCATGTCCACTCTCGGCCTTATCGAATACAAAGACGCCAGCCCGGAAGTACGCGCAATCTATGACGACATCATGGCAACGCGTAAAACCGACTGGATCAATAATTTCTGGAAAGCGATCGCGCACGATCCCGCCACGCTCAAGCGCACATGGGAAGACATCAAGCAGATCATGGCTCCCGGCGCGCTTGATCCGCTGACCAAGGAAATGATCTACGTTGCGGTCAGCGTGACCAATCAATGCCACTACTGCATCGCCTCGCACACAGCGTCAGCGCAGAAAAAAGGCATGACCGACGCCATGTTCAAAGAATTGATGGCAGTGGTCGGCATGGCCAACGAGACCAACAAAATGGTCACGGGATATCAGGTGGAGATCGACGAGCAGTTCAAGAAGAGATAGCCTGTGATCTTGAGCACGCGAGAGCCTGCCTCCGGATGACAACTAGCGCTGTCTGCCGGGTCGCGGGAATTTGTATTCGCACTGCTTCATATCCACTTTACGCCCGCGAAAACGCACGCCCTCGGCTTCGAGTCGAAAGCGCTGCTCCAGCGCCGAATCGCCCCGCAGCTTAATTTCACCGCCGGCTCCGAGGACACGCTGCCACGGCAATGCGAATCCGCGGTGCAGGATTCTCGCGACCAATCGCGCCGCTCCGGCGAATCCCGCCGCCTTCGCGACCCCGCCGTAGGTGGAGACTTTGCCTCGAGGAATCGCGCGAATGGCGCGCTCGATTCGCTGCCGCATCGCGGCGGTCTGGTCCGCTGTCTTCTTACCCTTTTTCATCCTGAGCGACAAACAGGCCGGCTCGCGGTGGAGCCGGCCTGTGAAGTCTTAAGAGCGAGCACCTGGGCTCGCCCTTCGAATCTCAATCCCGCAGGAAGCGCTACGCCACCTGGCGGAACGATTCCAGTGCGTCGTACTCGGAGTCGCGCACATCAAACACGGTCAGCAATTTGGTGACCTGCATCAGATCGCCCACGCGCTTGGTCAGGTTCGCCAGTTTGATTACTCCGCCGGCGTTGTGCGCGGTGGTATGCAGCGCCACCAGCGTGCCCAGCCCGCCGGAATCGATGTAGTTGATCTCGCGCAGGTTGAGGACAATCCGCTTCTGGCCTTCGGCAATTGCCTTCTTCACTTCGTCCCGCAGCAGTGACGATTCTTCGCCAAACACAATCCGCCCGTTGCACTCGATGGCCAAGATTCCGTCGACAGTTCGCTTCGTCAGTTTCAGTTGCATAAAGACCTTCCTTCGCGGTCGCTTGAAATAGGCGTTGCCGCGTCCGCTCGAAATCCCGGTGGAACTAGCCTATCTCGCGCGACCCTGGTTAGCAAGCCCGAGCGCGTAGTTCCCACGTCTCGCAAAAGAGGCGAGACGTGGGGCACCCCTCCCTTAACGCTTCAGCGGACGATCCTCGACAGGGGCACCTCGGGCCAATCATCACGTATAATCGTCTCTTCGCCCTCATGAGTTACACCGTTCTGGCGCGCAAATACCGTCCGCAGAAGTTCTCCGAGGTCATCGGGCAAGAGCACGTCACCCGTACGCTGCAAAATGCCATCGAGCAGGGGCGCACCGCCCACGGCTATATCTTCAGCGGCCATCGCGGCATCGGCAAGACTACGGTTGCCCGCATATTGGCGATGGCTCTGAATTGCCGCTCAAAGGACCATCCGGTGCCCGAGCCCTGCGGTGTCTGTGAATCGTGCACCGAAATTCGCGCTGGGAATGCGGTCGACGTAATCGAGATTGACGCCGCCACCAACCGCGGCATCGACGAGATTCGGGAGCTGCGTGAGGCGGCGCGATATCGCCCCGCGCGCGACCGCTTCAAAATCTACATTCTCGACGAAGCTCACCAGATTACCGACGCCGCCTTTAACGCACTGCTGAAAACGCTGGAAGAACCGCCCGATCACATCGTGTTCATGCTGGCCACGACGCAACCCGAGGACATTCCGCAGACAATTCGCTCGCGCTGCCAGCACTTCAGCTTTCGCGCGGTGAAGTTCGACGACATTGTCGGCCAGTTGCGCGATCTGGTGGGCCGCGAAAACATTGAGGCCGACGAGGATGCTCTGGCTCTGCTGGCTGAGGCCGGCGACGGCTCCATGCGCGATGCGCTCTCGATTCTCGATCAGGCGATCGCATCGTCGAGCGGAAGGCTGACCG
>Ga0075017_100001982_pt1 | contig 12719 bp, 11 predicted proteins | sample AleBraG_ABR_2012_FD_71475 | JGI IMG/M metagenome (GOLD analysis project Ga0075017, IMG submission 71475) | Freshwater sediment microbial communities in response to fracking from Pennsylvania, USA - Alex Branch Run_MetaG_ABR_2012 | ecosystem: Environmental > Aquatic > Freshwater > Creek >...
CTGCCGCTGTACATCGATCTCGGCCTGTCGCTCATCAAGCTCGGCGAGGAGGCGCGCGTGCCGCTCGGGGAATTCCAGCTCGAAGGCAGCCAGCGTGCCGACCTCAGGCAATCGCGGCGGCGCGCCCAGCGCGACGGCGCCAGCTTCGAGGTCGTCCCGCCCGCGGATGTCGCGCCGCTGCTGCCGCGGCTGCGCACGATCTCCGATGCCTGGCTGCTCGAGAAGGCCACGGCCGAGAAGGGCTTCTCGCTCGGCGCCTTCGGCGACTCGTACGTCGCGCAATTCCCGCTCGCCGTCGTGCGCGCCGAGGGTGAGGTCGTCGCCTTCGCAAACCTGTGGGGCACGGCGACGCGCGAGGAGCTGTCCGTCGACCTGATGCGTTTCGCGCCCGACGCGCCGCGCAGCGCGATGGATTACCTTTTCATCGAGCTCATGCTGTGGGGCCGGGCGCAGGGCTACGGCTGGTTCAATCTCGGCATGGCGCCGCTGTCCGGCCTCGAGAACCGCGCGCTCGCGCCGCTCTGGCATCGCATGGGCGCCTTCCTGTTCCGGCACGGCGAGTCCTTCTACAACTTCGAGGGGCTGCGGCGCTACAAGGAGAAATTCGATCCCGAATGGGAGCCGCGCTATCTGGCCTCGCCGGGCGGGCTGCGACTGCCGCGCGTGCTGCTCGACGTGTCGACGCTGATCTCGGGCGGCCTCAAGGAGCTGATCGCAAAATGATGTCGCCGCGTGTGGGGATCGTGTCGGGGCTTGCGCTCGTGGCGACGCTCGTGGCGGCGCTCGTGGGGCTCGCGCCGCGGGTGGTGGCCGGCGTGGCAGCGACCGCGGGCCACTCGCAGCCTGCGCCGCGGGCCAGGACGCCGGCCGTGAATCCGGCGCCGGGCACGGGCGGCGACGCGCCCGCGCCGACACTCGCGGGCGAGCAGCGGCTGAGCCACGGCCGCTTCGGCGAGGTCATGGTCTACCGGCCGGCCGGCAAGCCGAGTAGCGTCGCGCTCTTCATCTCCGGCGACGGCGGCTGGAACCTCGGCGTCGTGGACATGGCGCGGCACCTGCTCAGCATGAACGCGGCCGTGGTCGGCATCGACATCCGCCGCTACCTCAAGGCCGTCAACCGGCCGGGCGAGTCGTGCCAGTATTTCGGCGCCGATTTCGAGGGTCTGTCGCACGACGTGCAGCAGCGGCTCCGGCTCGATGATTACCTGCCGCCGGTGCTGATCGGCTACTCCTCCGGCGCGACGCTCGCCTACGCGGTCCTCGTGCAGTCGCCGAAGGGCACGTTCGTGGGCGCCATGAGCCTCGGCTTCTGCCCGGACCTGGACGTCACGCAGAAGATCTGCAAGGGCAGCGGCCTCGACTACCAGGTGCATTACGGCAAGCCGCAGGCCGGCGCCGCGGCGGCGGCGCCCGTGCAGGGCGTGCTCTTCTCCCCCGCGCGCAGCAACGTCACGCCTTGGGTCGCGTTCCAGGGCGATATCGACCAGGTGTGCGATCCGGCGGGCACGCGCAAGTTCGTCGCCGCGACGGGCTCCGCCGAGCTCGTCTGGCTGCCGAAGGTCGGCCACGGCTTCTCCGTCGAGCGCAACTGGCTGCCGCAGTTCAAGGCCGCCTATGCGAAGCTCGCGGCGCGCGCCGCGCCGCCACGCGTGAGCGTACCGGCGGTCGCCGACCTGCCGCTCGTGGAGGTCCCGGCGACCGCGGCGCCGCAGGCGCAGGAGCGCGAATTGTTCGCGGTCCTGCTGACGGGCGACGGCGGCTGGGCCGGCATCGACCAGGACGTGGCTGCGGCGCTCGCGGCGCACGGCATCCCGGTGATCGGCCTCGACACGCTCAAATACTTCTGGCACGAGCGCACGCCCGAGACCGCGGCCGCGGATCTCGAGCGCATCGTCCAGCGCTACGCGATCGAGTGGCAGCGGCGCCAGGTGCTGCTGGTCGGCTATTCCTTCGGCGCCGACGTGCTGCCGTTCCTGTACACACGATTGGCGGCGGACGTGCGCCGGCAGGTCCGCACCGTCAACCTGCTGGGCTTGAGCGATACCGCCGCTTTCGAGTTCCACGTCAGCGACTGGGTGCCGGGCGCGGGCGGGGCCGGGCGGCCGACGGCACCGGAGATCAGGCGGATGCAGGACGCCTCGGTGCTGTGCGTGTACGGCGAGAGCGAGAGCGACTCGCCGTGCCCGCGGCTCACGGGCGCGCACCTCCGGGCGGTCGCGCTCGGCGGCGGGCATCATTTCGGCGGCGATTACGAGGCGCTCGCGCGCTCTATTGTCGAGTACGGCCGGCGCTGAGCGCGAGCCGCGGTCGCGATACATCTGCGTCGCCGGCGCCGCTGGTCCCGCCAGCCGTGTCCGACTGCGGGAGACAGGCCTATTACGCCACGCCGGTCGAGGTCGGGTCGGGGGAGACCGCCAGTGAGGCCGCGAGCGTCGCCGCGTCGGCGTAACGGTAGGCGGCGCCGCCGAGCACAGGCACGGGCGCGCCGTCGGGTATGAGCCTGGCGGTCGCCGCGGTGGCGCTCTCGGCCGGCTCGCCGGCACACTCGACCATGTCGCCCGCGGCATAGACCATCAAGGCCGCCGCGGCCGCCACGCAGCTTGGCAGGTGCAGCGGACTGCGCCAAGCTACGCAAATGCATGACGTGCCGGGGCAGCGGCCCTTCGACAAAATGACGCTGATCGGCGCCTGCGTCCGCCTCGGGATAACAGTCGACGCCGCCAGGCTGGCCGCCGAAGTCGACGCGCTGCCGCAGGAATTGTGGGGCACGACAGGCGGTCGAGTCGGCGTGCAACGATCGGCCGAGGCATTGTTCCTGCGCGGCTACGCGCCGGCCGAGGGCGATCGTCCGATCCAGGACCGTCCGACGCTCGGCCGGCTGCCCTACACGCGCTCGATCATCGAGGAGCAGGTTCCCGCCGCGCCGCTCAGGTGCCTGCTGGCACGTCTGCCGGGCGGGGCCAGTATTGCGCCGCACGTCGACCGCGGCGCTTATTTTGCGCAGACCGTCCGATTGCACATCGCGGTTTCGAGCCACGATCGCGCCTTCATGCACTGCGCGGGTGAATGCTATGTCATGCGCCCGGGCGAGGTCTGGGCGCTCAACAACAGTGTCGTCCACGGCGTCTGGAATGCCGACGCGAGTCGCGCGCGCACCCACCTGATCGTGGATTTCCTGCCGAGCCCGGCGCTGTGCGCGCTGCTGGCGGCCGGCGAGCGCACACTGGGCCGTCGCCGCAGCGACGTCGAGGCACACTTCGCAGCGCTGCTGGCGGGCCAGCCTGCTGGCCGCGCTTGAAGCAATGCTGCGGCGATGATTGCAACCGACCGCTTCGTATTCCTGCACCTGCACAAGGCGGGTGGCAGCTTCGTCAACGACTGCCTGCGGCGCTTCGTCCCGGATGCCCGGGAGATCGGCTACCACCTGCCGCGGGAACTCATCCCGAAGCGCTACCAGTTGCTGCCGGTCCTTGGCCTCGTGCGCAACCCGTGGAGCTACTACGTGTCCTGGTACGCGTTCCAGGCGCGGCGGCCGCAGCCCAATGCGCTGTTCAGGATCCTGAGCGACGGTGGCCGTTTGCCTTTTGCGGCGACCGTACGCAACCTGCTGGAGCTCGGTTCCGAAGACACCTTGCTCGAGCCGCTGCTCGCCGCGCTGCCGTCAGGATATGGCAACCGCGGGCTCAACCTGCCGGCCTTCGCGCTCGCGCCCATCCGCGGGTCGGGGCGCGGGTTCTACAGCTTCCTGCACGATTACCTGTATGGCGCCGGCGGCCCCACGCACGCGGGTCGCATGGAGTCCGTGCGCACGGACCTGTTGCGCATGCTCGCCGCCGTCGACCAGCCGGTCGGCGCAAGCATGCGCCTGTTCATATTGGATGCGCCGCCACGCAACGTGTCAGAGCACGGCGCGTACCGTGACTACTATGACGATTCGCTGCGCGAGCTCGTGGCGCAGAAGGACGCGACGCTGATCGCGCGCTACGAGTATCGGTTCGACGACTAGCGCGGGGGCGGGACCCGGAGGTGGTGCCGCTCCCGTATCGCTAAAGTCTGAACGGCGCCTCGAGGCCGCGGCGCAGGATGTCGTGGGCGAGCTCGCGTTGCGCCAGGTCCTCGGCGGGCGTCAGGCACACCCAGGTCGGGATGTGCGAGCCAGTGGGCTCGCGGTAATTGCAGATCTCCTCGGCGCGCGCACTCTTGCTGATCGCGATGAGATCCTCGTTCGTCAGTTGTGGAGGTGTCCCGGCGCAGGCGGCCAGCGCCAATGGAACTGCTGCAACGAGTGCTTGCCGAAATCCAGTACGAAGGTTTGACATATTCCGACAACTCCCAAAGCCATGAAAGTGCGGTTTCAGTGCGCGGGGGTCACGGCCTCAAGTCGACCCGCCTCATCTGCCTGCTTGTGGATTGCCACTTTCGAGCGCCCGGCGTGCCAGCGTCTCGGCGTCAGCCTTCTGCATCGCGGCCTCTTCCGGCGTGCGACAGACCCGCTTCGGAATGCGTGTTCCGGTCGGGTACTCGTCCCTGCAGATCTGGCCCTCACGCGCAACCGTCGCGAGTGCTGGGGCGATCCCGCTGGCACCGGGCGCCTGCCCGGCGCATGCCGCGAGCCCTACGGCAGTCGCGAGCAATGCGGCTGTCATGCTCGTGGACCCGCATCTCATCGGACGTCACTCCGGACCGATTCTCGTTCGCAAGAATCTATCACAATGGCCCGGTCGCCGATCACCTCATGCCGAGGTTCTCGGCCGGGGCGCGGTCTCAGCTGCGAGATGCGGCGGGCGGGTGGCCGGAACGGGTCCCTGGGACGCGCAGCGACAGCAGGCGCTGCCACGTCGGCTCGACGGGGGGCAGGACGCGTTGCACGGCCGCTACATCACGTTGCCATTTGTCAACGGCGGGGGGCGTCAGCGTGTGGCGGGCGAGCGGCAAGGGCCAGGCGAGCCGCGCGCTCAGGCCGGGGTCGACAGCGAGGCCCGCGAACGCGCAGATGCGCCCGATTACGGCAGAGGGCGCCGCGATGAGCTCGCTATAGTCGACCGGGATCCAACGGGCGTCGGGAAGGCGTTCGAGATCATCGAGTGCAATGCGGTTCGCGCTCTCCCACTGGTACGCCGCGATCTCCTCGAGCGGACGGCCGCGCAGGCGCTCCCATCCGGGCGGCAGCAGCAGCGACCAGGGCAGCGGGAACCCCTCGAGCCACGGGTAGGTTCGCCAGCGTCCCGCCTTCCAGGCCTGCATGATGCTGCTGACGCTCTCACGTGGGTCGCGCCACAGGAACACGAACAGGGCGTCTGGAAAGGCGCGATCGAGGAACGGGACGCGCAGCGCGTTCTTCGGTGTCTTTTCGAGGAGCCGCAGCGGGGAACCGGCGAGGACGGGCCGCCCATTCGCGTCGATGACGCGCGCAGCGAGCTGCGAGTGCATGTGAGCGATGACCGCGGGCGTCGCTGAGTCCGCCATCAATCGGTTGGAATCGATGCCGGCCGAGCCCGGGCGCAGCTCGGGCAGGCTCTCGATCAGCCAGTGGGCCTCGCCGCCGACCGTGCACAGGGAGCGGCTGGCCGCGAGCGTCTCATAGAGCAGCGAGCTGCCCGATCGCGGTGCCGCTACGATGAAGATGGGTCGCTCGAAGACGGCGACCGCTGCATTCACGGGTGGATCCCGGTCGGGGCCGGTCGCAGGGCGGAGCGCGCGTCCTGGTCCGCCGGCAACGACAGGCACGCTTTCAGGATGCGCCCCTCCAGGACGGCGTGCGCCGCGACCCGGTTGGTGCGTACCGCGAGTCCCGCCCCGAGCGTGCGCGAGCTCTCGCGCACGCTGTCGCGCAGCTGCTCGAACTCGTGCCAGCCGGCCTCCTCCTCGGCGTACAGCGAATAGAGTTGACGCCAGTCGCGGGTGAACGCATCGAGCAGAGCGTGATAGCGGCCGAGCCGTTCCCGGTGATCCGGCGTATCCGCAAGCGCGATCAGCTCGACGCGCAGATCGCCCGTGAGCAGCTCCATCTCCCCGGGAGCCATGACCGGACGTAACGACGCGCGCTCCGTCAGCGGCTGTGCCGAGCGTGTCGGATCGTAGGCCTCGACGTGCACGGCAGCGCCCGGCACCTCGCTGCGCGCCACGAGCCGCCAGAACGCCGCGCTGCCGGAGGTATCGGCTACGAGGTGAATCCGCTCGCTCTCGGTCGGGTTCTCCACGTGGTGCAGGCGCCAGTTGTCGAATATCCACGCCTCGCCAGGTGCCATGTGGACCGACTCATCGCCGCAGCTGAAACGCACTTCCGGCCGGGTCACGATCGGCACGTGCATACGAACGCGGTAGAACCAGTGATGGTGGATATCCGCATGCTCCGGCACGACCGCACCCGGAGCGAGGCGCAGCAGCCGCGATCGACCCCAGACGACCCCGAAGCTTGCGAGCACCTGGCGCAGGTAGGGCGACCGCGCGAGGTGCGGCGTCGCCTGCATGCTGCCGTTGACCTCGTCGTTCTCGCCGCCGCCGACGCTGATCAGCCGAATCGAATAATTGCCCGCGATCTCGTTGGGGTGCCTCGCCCAGGCGCTCGCGGGCAGCGCGACCGCTTCCGCACGCAGCCGCTCGGCGTCGAAGCGAACCGGCAGGCGATAGAAGGGGCGCGGCAGCCGCACGGCGATCAGGCGGCAGCGAGCGCTTGCCGGAAATCGCCGATCGCCGGCACGAGCTCGGCGATCGCGGCGCGCTCGACCTCCGTCAGGTGGGGATTCCAGAGGTCGAAGATCAGGACCACGCGCAGCTCGCGGCTGCGATTCCACGCCTCGTGCTCGTAGGTGTCGTCGAATACGACGACGCGACCCTCCTGCCAGGGGTGGACCTCGCCGCCCACGTTGAGCGCGCAATCCTCCGGCACGACGAGCGGGAGGTGGCCGACCAGCCGGGTATTGGTCACGCCGCGGTGCGGCAGCAGGTGCGTGCCGGCAGACAGGAGCGAGAACAGGCATTCCGGACCGTGCGCGCGTACGCGCGACAGGGGTAGCGAGTCGAGCGCGCGGCTCGTGTCCGGACAGGCCGTGCAGTTGTCGGCGCGACGCTCGCCGTGGCGGTAGAAGTAATAGCCATCCCAGCTCGGGGCGGACTGCGCGTTGCGCAGGTGGGCGCGCTCGAGCTCATCGCTCGTGAAGACGCGCTCGCGGCCGCTGGCCGATGGCAGCAACCGCATGAGCTCGGCGCGGATCGCGCCGGTCTCGGCCTCGAGTGCGTCGATCCACGGGAACAACGAGCGCTCGAAGTAGGCGCAGGCGGGCAGCCCTGGAAAGTACAGGAAAGTTGGCTGCTGGCGCGGATCCGGCGACTCCATCGCGGCCTCGCGCAGGTAGCCCCGTACGCAGGTCTCGACGCGCGCGAGCGCGCGCCGGCCGTGCGCCTCGTACAGCGGCGCGAGCAGGCGAGCGAACGCTGCCTTGCGACCGCTGCGCACCGCGAGCACCGCCCGCTCCACCAGCGGGCGCAAGGCCGCAGGCGTGTTCGCGGCATTCGTCCACTCATCCTGCGCCTGGGCGTCCTGCAGGGTGCGCGCGTACTGCAGCACGGCCGCATCGCTCGCACCGCTGCGCTCGAGGCTCGCGCCCAGGTACAGCCGGAAAAGGTACGACTCGGGTGCGGCGCGGACCGCCAAGGCATGCGCGGCCACGGCCGCCGCCCGATCGCCGAGCGCATCGAGCGCCCGGCCGAGATGATGCTGCGTCACCGGATTCTCCGGTGCGACGCGCGCCGCACGCTCAAGCAGCTCGACGGCACGCAGCGCATCCTTGCGATTGAGTGCCGCGAGCGCGAGGCCGTGCAGCGCCTCGAGGTCGTCCGGGTCGGCTTCGAGCCGGCGCGCGTATGCCGCGGCGCCTTCGTTCAGCGTCGCCGGTGACGGGCCGTCGGTGTCCTCTAGGCGTGTCATGGTCTCATGGGGGAGCGCCGCCCGTAGCGAAGCTGCGACGGTCCCTGATCGACGATACTATAGCTACATGCCGCTCAAGGATCTTGCGCACTATATCCGTACGTACGACGGCGACCTGGAAGGGGACTTCTGCAGGCAGCTGATCGCCTCGTTCGACTCCCTCGAGCGCTTTCGCACGCGCAACGGGCGTGGCGTGCGCGCCGGTCTCGAAGAGTCGGCCTGGACCGAGCTCAACGTGACGCGTCTCGCCGATGCGGGCTTCCTGGCCGCGTTCAGGCCCAGGATCGACCGGGCGCTCGATCGCTACAACCGCGAAGTGGGCCTTGCGATTCCGATCCCCAATTCCCCGACCCACTCCGATCTCGTCATGAAGCGCTACAGCCCGGGCCGCGACGAGCGCTTTCAGCTGCACTTCGACGCCATCTACGAGAAGTCCCCTCGCTATCTCGTCATGCTGTGGTATCTCAACGACGTCAGCGAAGGAGGGGAGACGAGCTTCCCGGCGCTCAACGTCGCCGTTCGACCCCGCGCCGGCCGTCTGCTGATGTTCCCGCCCTATTGGATGTACCAGCACGAAGGCTTGCCACCGGCCTCGGGCGACAAGTTCATCCTGTCGACCTACCTGCTCTTCTCCGCCGCGCCACCCGCCGCGCCGGGCCCGTAGGACCAACGCTGCAGGTACGGCTCGAGGATCGGCAGGACTGCGCCGAAATGCTGCTCGTAGGCGAGCCAGCGATACATCGAGCGCGACGATACGGGCTCGATCACCTGGGTGTAGCTCGGCGTGCTGATGAAGCCCTTCGCGCGGGCATGCTCGCCGGGGCGCAGCATGCGGTCGTCCCACGGAAGCTCCAGGAACCCGGCGATCGAGCGCACCTGCGGCTCGAACTCGGTGACCAGGCTCTCGTAACGGACCTCGCGCACTGCCGGATTCAAAATCGCGGCCTCGCGATACCAGAAGTCGAAGGTCCGTCGCAGGCCGGCGGCGAGCCCGGGCAGGGTCCGGCACAGCAGTGCGAAATCGGCGGCGCGAAAGTGCTGCATGAAGCAGCTCAATACGACGTCGCAGGGATGACGCACCGTCAGCAGGATGCGCGCGTGCGGGAACAGCCGGCGAATTACCGCAAGACGCAGCACGTCGAACGGGTTCTTGTCGACCAGGCGCTCGCCGGGCGCGAGGCGCACGCGCTCGCGGGCCCGCGCCCAGTAGTTCTCCCGGATACGCTGCAGCTGCTCGGGTCGCAGCGCGGCCATGCGCTCAGGGTACGATGCGCCCTCCGCGATGATGTCCTCGAGCGCGTTCTGCAGGTAGGGTTGCTCGTCCATGGACCTGAGCGCCGGGTGCGCGTCGAGCGTGAGCTCGAGCAGCGTCGTGCCCGAGCGCGGGAAGCCGACCACGAAGACCGGGCTCTCGGCCGCCGACGGCGCACCCGAGTCGTCGAAGTCGGCGACGTCCGCGGGGTCGCTGCCGTAGCGCGTGATCTGCATCGTCGGCGTGCCGCGCAGGGTCAGCACGGGCACGGCACGCGCGAGGTAGGCAGCCTGCGAATCGTGCGCCTCAGTGAGGGTGGCAAAAGCCTCTGCATGCCGTCCGAGCGCATCCTGCGCCTGCCCGAGGAGAAAGAGCTGCGGGTGCCGCAGGTGGTGATCCGATATCGTGCCGAGCACCTGCGCGTACAAGCGGCACGCCGCGTCGTGATCGCCGGCGCGCGCGGCGAGCCTCGCCCGGACCGCCAACAGGTCCACATCGAGAACGGACGAGCGCGGATCGTCGAGCAACCGGTCGAGCCGCGCGCGGGCCTCGGCAACGCGGTTGAGGCGTTCGAGCACGTGCACGAGCATCACGCTGACCTGCGGGTCCGGCGTCGGGTCGGCGAGCGCATCGGCGAGCGCGGACTCGGCACGCGCCGGGTATCCGGCCTTGACGAGCAGCTCGGCGATGTTCGCAACGAGCTCGGTACCGAGGCCCTCGAGGCCCTGCCAGCCCTCGAGCGCCTCGGCGGCCGCGGCGTTGTCCTGAACCTCGTGGCAGGCGAGCGCCAGCCGGTAGCGAATCTCGGCATCTGCCGGGGCCAGGGATCGTGCGCGGCTCAGCACCGCGCGGGCGGACTCGAAGTCGAGGCGCTCGAGGTGGGTGAGGCCGATGTTGTAGAGGCTGTCGGCGGATAGCTCGCCGAGCTCTGCGACCCGGGCGAAGGCGCGCAGCGAGCCGTCGAAGTCACGCACGCCGCGTCGCGCGTTGCCGAGGTTGAGCCAGTGCGCGGGCTCCTCCGGCTCGAGTGCGGTGAGCTCCGTCAGGACGTCGACGGCCTCGCCAAAGCGCTGCTCCTTCAGGAGCAGCACGCTCATTACCGTCAGGGCCCCCGCGTGGCCGCCCGCGAGCGCGAGGGCCTGCCGGCACTTTGCCTCGGCGGGCGTGAACTGCCCGGCCGTGAGGTGGCTGACGGCGGCCGATACGAGCGCCTCCGGGCTCCCTGACTCCTGTGGCACCGTCACCCTCGCAGGGCGGCACGCGCTGCCGCTCCTCCACAAAGCAAAAGGGCCGCGGGAAACGAATCCCGCGGCCCTGAGTCGTCCTTGGGCGACGCGACTAGAATTTCTGCGTCACGCTGAGGAAGAACCGCCGCCCGATCGTGTCGTAGGTGCTCACGTCGGTGTTGGCGTTGAGAACGTTGTTGTTATAGAAGAACGGGGGCTGCTTGTTCGCGATGTTGAGGATACCGAGCTGCGCGCGCGTCTTGGTTGGGAAGATGTAACCGACCGTCAGGTTGGCGTACACGATCGACGGGACCGGCAACGTCGTTTGCGTGCAGGTGGCGCAGCCGTCGGCATTCGGTATTTCCAGGTGACCGATGTACTGACCGGACAGCGTCGCATCGAGGTCGTGGTACGCCCAGCCGACGGAGAGGACTCCCCTCCACTTGGTCATGTTTCCGAACTGCTTCGTATAGTCGCCGGCCAACTCCTGCGGCGCGGCCGCCGGGCTCGCGATGCTCTCGTAGCTATTGACGTGGGACGCATCCACCCGGAACTGGAAGTTGCCGGCCACAGCGGTCTTCAGAACATAGCTGAAGCCGATGTCGACGCCGTCGGTGTTGAGCGCCCCGAGGTTGACATCCGGCTGTGAGAACGTCTGGAACTGTCCGGCGTTCGGCCCAGAGGCGTAACGGACACCGAGGCTGCAGAAGGTCGGGTCGCCCGTTGCCACGCACTGATTCTCGGCGTAGGTCGGGTCGACCGTCGTCACGACGTTCGTGAGCTTGTACTTCCAGAAGTCCAGGGTCACCGCAAAGTTGGCCAGCCATTGCGGATTGAAGACGAGGCCATAGGTCAGCACGTGACCCACTTCGGGCTTCAGGCTCGGGTTGCTCGTAATGACCGAGCTGATCTGGCTGAGCGGCTGTTTGAACGTGCCGTCCAGCGGGACCCCCACGCAGGCCTTCGCATAGTTCGGGTTCGCCGCGAGCTTCGCCGCGGTCAGCCCGGCGCAGGGATCCGAGAAGGTCGGCGCGTTCGACAACGGCGCAGCGGAGATGTCGGTGATCGAGGGCGCCCGGAACACCTGCGCGAAGGTCGAGCGGACCAGCAGGTCGCTGTACGGGCGCCACTCGAGCTTGATCTGGCCCTTGGTCGTGCTGCCGAAGATCGTGTAGCTCGAGTAGCGCACGCCGGCGTCGAGGTTCAACGACTTGACGGCCGGCAAGTCCTTGAGCACCGGGACGAACAGCTCGCCGTACAGTTCCCGCACGCCGTAGTGGGCACGGGAATTGCCCGAGCACTCCTCGCTGGAGACGCCGCAGGACAGGTACAGCGGCGGGACGCGCAGAGCATTGGAATCGATCTGGAATTTTCCGGCCAGGCCGACGTAATCGGCACCGACCGAGGCCAGCATGTCGCCCGACGGCAGCGTCATGACCTTGCCGTTCAGGTCGAGGTTGAACGAATAACTCCTGGCGGTGTTCTGGCTGTTCACGTCCGCAGCGATCCCCTGCAGCCCCGCGGCCTGGCCCGGCGCAGAGAGGTTGAAGATATCGGCGGGGGTGCAGACTGCTGCGATCGGGTTTCCACTGGAATCGACGCAGGTCGGAACGCCGTTGATCAGCTTCGAGGGGCCGAGGGCGTTGCCGAGCGCCGACTCGTTGAGGTAGCCGGACGCGGTCCGATTCTGGTCGAGGCGCGAGTAGTTCACGTTCCCGTCCCACTGCCAGCCGGTGTCGGCGATCTTGCCGCGCATGCCGAACCAGCTCATCACGCTCTCGCCGGTGTCGTCGCTGCGTCGATCGCCGACCGCCGTCAACCGCCAGCGTGCGTTCGGATTGGCGCCGCTCAAGCCGCCGAAGTCGACGCCGAACGGGTTGTACAGGTTCTGCGCGGAGACGATCACGTTGTCGTTCGTGATGTCGAAGGGCAGCGGCGCGAGCTGGTAGCCCGAGTGCGTGCGATTGAAGAGGACCTCGCCGTAGGCCTCGAGGTTCTCGCTCAGCTTGTAGTTGACCTTCGTGAATATCGAGCCACGCTCCTGCGGCGTCAGCAGCAGGTTCAACGGCTGGAAGTTGTAGCTGTCTGTCGCCGAGCTGTAGCAGCGGTAATCGGCGAGACTCGAGCCCACAGCACCCGCAATTCGCGTGATACTGCTGCACCCGGGGAAGGCCGCCACCATCGCCGCCGCCGCCGCCGCCTGCGCAGGCGTGTAGAGTGGGTTGGTAGGATCGGGCAGGCCGATGCGGCCGTTCGGCGTGCGGCTCGAACCCCTTTTGGCCACAGCGCCGCTGTAGAAGTAGAGCGCATACTT
>Ga0075017_100001983_pt1 | contig 12715 bp, 11 predicted proteins | sample AleBraG_ABR_2012_FD_71475 | JGI IMG/M metagenome (GOLD analysis project Ga0075017, IMG submission 71475) | Freshwater sediment microbial communities in response to fracking from Pennsylvania, USA - Alex Branch Run_MetaG_ABR_2012 | ecosystem: Environmental > Aquatic > Freshwater > Creek >...
GTACAACCACACGCTCGTGGGTGCGACGCTCGGGAGCTACCCGCGCGACGAGATGCGCCGCATCAACCGCGAGACGCAGGACGCGCTGGTGACCGTCCTCGCCGAGGGCCGGTACCGGCCGACGGTCGAGCGGGTCGTCGACTGGGCTGACGTGCCCGCGGCGTGCACCGACCTCGCCGAGCGGCGCACGACCGGGCGCGTCGTGGTGCGGGTGCCCTGACGGCAGACGGCCTACGCGTCGAACGCCGACGACGTCTGCTCGGCCAGGTTGGCGGCCAGCGTGCCCCGCGCCTTCGTGCCGAACGAGCGCTCGCTGACGTCCCAACCCGCGGACCGCGCCCGCAGCGCACCGACGGTGCACTGCTCCTTCGGGATCACCGAGAACGGGTCGTACTGGAAGATGCGCATCGCGTTCTTGTAGGTGATCTTCTCGATGTCGGCATCGGGCACGTCGTGGAGGCTCTTCATGAGCGCCTCGGGCGAGTTCGGCCACGTCGAGTCGGAGTGCGGGTAGTCGCACTCCCACGTGATGTTGTCGAGGTTCAGGTGGTGACGGTTCTCCACGCCGAACGCGTCGTCGATGAAGCACGTGACGACCCGCTCGTGGAACACCTGCGACGGCAACTTGTCGCCGAAGTCCTGGCCCGTCCACTTGTGGTGGTGCTGGTACACGTAATCGATGCGTTCCATCACGTACGGGATCCAGCCGATCCCGCCTTCGCTGAGCGCGAAGGTGAGGTTGGGGAACTTGCGGAAGATGGGCGACCAGACCAGGTCGGCCGCGGCCTGCACCAGGTTCACCGGCTGCAACGAGATGAGCACGTCCATCGGCGCGTCGGGCGCGGTGATCACCAACTGCGACGAGCTGCCGATGTGCAGGCACACGATCGTGCCCTCGTCCTCACACGCGGCCCAGAACGGGTCCCAGTGGTCGCTGTGCAGGCTCGGGTAGCCGAGCTTCGACGGGTTCTCCGAGAACGTCACCGCGTGGCAGCCCTTCGCCGCGTTGCGCCGCACCTCGCCGGCGAGCAGCTCCGGGCTCCAGATCGGCGGGATCATCAGCGGGATGAACCGGCCCGGGTGCGTGCCGCACCACTCGTCGATGTGCCAGTCGTTGTAGGCGCGGACCATCGCGATCGCCTGGTCCTTGTCGTCGGTGCGCGCGAACAGCTGACCGGCGAAGTGCACGAACGAGGGGAAGCACATCGAGCCGAGCACACCGTTCGCGTCCATGTCGTGCACGCGGTCGTCGATGTCGTAGCAACCGGATCGGATCTCCTCGAGCGAGGTCGGCTCCATGCCGTACTCCTCGGACGGGCGTCCGGCGACCGCGTTGAGGCCGATGTTCGGGATCACGTTGCCGTCGTACGTCCACACGTCGGTGCCGTCGTCGCGGTGCACGAACTTCGGCGCGGCGTCGACGTACTGCGCCGGCACCCGCCCTTCGAACAAGTGGGCCGGCTCGACGACGTGGTCGTCGACACTCACCATGATCAGGTCGTCGAGCTGCATCGGAATCCCCCTGGTCCCGCGGCTACGTGCCGCCAAATCTAGACCGAGTACAGAAACGACGCCAGGGGTCGAGAGGGTTCGCCAGGCGGGCGCGACCCTGAAGCGAACCTGAGAGACCGGCGGCACAAGGCGGAACCGGCCGCGTGATCGGTGCCGTTCTTGGCGCATGACCCCGCACGAGACCGCCGTGAGGAAGACCCCGCTGACCGGGCCGCGCATCAGGAAGTTCGTCGCCGCGCTGACCGCCACCACCCTCGCCGGGATGCTGATGCTCGCGACGGGCGCCGGCGTCGCGCAGGCGCAGGTGGGCAAGACGTACGACGCGTCCGTCGATCAGACGATCGCCGACATCCAGGCCTACTGGACCGCCACGATGCCCGGCGTCTACGGCATGCAGTACCAGGCGATCCCGACGAGCCGGGTGTACCCGTACAGCGAGAGCAACCCGCCGCCGAACTGCGACGACGGTGGCCAGACCAAGGCGCCGTACCAGGACGTCGCGGGCAACGCGTTCTACTGCAGCAACGGCGACTTCGTGGCCTACGACGAGCAGGGACTCATCCCGAAGCTGCGCCAGCAGTACGGCGAGTTCGCGGTGGGCCTGGTGTTCGCGCACGAGCTTGGCCACGCCATCCAGGCGCGCGTCAACTACCAGCCGGACGCGTCCGTCTACCTCGAGCAGCAGGCCGACTGCTTCGCCGGGAGCTGGGCGCGGCACGTCGCCAGTAGCACCGACCCGAACGTCCACCTGTCGAAGGACGACCTCGACACCGCACTCGCCGGCCTGCTCGCGCTGCGTGACCCGTCGGGCATCGACGGCTCGCAGGACGGCGCGCACGGCAACGGATTCGACCGGGTCAGCGCGTTCCAGGACGGGTACGAGGGCGGCGCGCAGGCTTGCGCCGACTACCAGAACAACCCGCCGACGGTGACCGAGTCCGCGTACGCGAGCCAGAGCGACGAGCAGAGCGGTGGCAACCTTTCGATGCAGGACCTGTTGCCGCTGATCACCGACAGCATGAAGACGTACTGGACCGGCGTGAACACGAAGTTCACCGGCGCCACGAAGCTGGTGGCTGGTGACACAGCGCGCGCCGCGACGAGTTGCCCGACCGCCGACCAGGGTGCCCTCGACGACGGCGCGGTGTACTGCGCCGCCACCGACACCGTCACCTACGACGCGGCCCACCTCACCTCCGAGCACGACGCGATCGGCGACTTCGCCCCCGCAGTGATCCTCGCCACGGAGTACGCAGCATCGGTGCAGCACTCCCTCGGCCGTGATGTGCAGAGCGCCGACGGCCGCAGCGCCTCCGTGTGCCTCGCCGGCGCCTGGGCCGCGAACGTCGGCAACGAGACCGGTTCGTCGTCCTCGGGGAACGCATCGAGCCTCTCGCCCGGCGACCTCGACGAGGCGATCTCGGCGCTGGTCGCGAGCCGCAGCGGCAACGTCGACCGCGGCAGCGCCTTCGACCGGGTGTCGGCGTTCCGCAAGGGCTTCCACGACGGCCCGTCGGCCTGCGTGCAGTCCACGCCGACCACGAAGGCCACGGGCACGAAGGCGGCCGGCACGAAGACCGCCGGTATGAAGACGGCGGGCCAGGTGGCCGGCCACAAGACGACGAAGGTGTAGCCCCACACCTCGTCATGGTGGTTCCCCGGATTGCCCTCCTGGGGAGCCTCGAAGGGCCGGGTGCCGTACGCACCCGGCCCTTCACCTTTAACCTCGCTCTTACGCGGCTCCGGTACAACAACGGTCGTGTCGGGAACACTCACGAGGTCGGGCGAAGCCATGGCGAACCACGGAACCCCTCCGGCGTACGGCCGCGTGCTCGTCGCCGAGGACGACCGCAGCGTGCGTGATTCGCTCGTCCGGGCGCTCACGTTCGAGGGCTACGAGGTCCACACCGCGACCGACGGCGCCGAAGCGCTCGTCGCCACGCTCGAGACCGATCCCGACGTCATCGTGCTCGACGTGCTCATGCCCAACGTCGACGGCCTCACCGCATGTCGGAAGCTCCGCGAGCGCGGCGACCGCACTCCCGTGTTGATGCTCACCGCACGCCACGAGGTGAGTGACCGCGTGGCGGGGCTCGACGCCGGCGCCGACGACTACCTCGTGAAGCCCTTCGCGCTCGACGAGCTCCTCGCCCGGCTGCGCGCGCTGCTGCGGCGCGGCAGCGTCTCGGGTGACGACGACGGTGACCTGCTGCGCGTCGGTGACCTCGCCCTCGACCCCGCCCGCCGCCAGGTACATCGCGACGGCCGTGAGCTCGAGCTCACCAAGACCGAGTTCGACCTGCTCGAGCTGCTCATGTACAACGCGGGCATCGTGCTCACGCGCGACCAGATCTACGAGCGCATCTGGGGCTTCGACTTCGAGACGTCATCGAAGTCGCTCGACGTCTACATCAGCTACCTTCGCCGCAAGACCGAGGAATCCGGTGAGTCGCGTCTGATCCACACTGTCCGCGGTGTGGGCTACGTGGCGCGCGAGTCCTAGGCCGCGCGATGTCGCTGCGCACCAAGCTCACGATCACGGTCGCGGCGATCGTGGCCGTCGCCGTGTTCGGCGGCGCGTACGCCGCGCACGTGAGCGCGGGCAACGCGCTGCGCGGCGAGACCGACAAGTTCCTCGCGCAGCGCGCCGCAGAGTTCGTCGCGAGGCCTCCTGGCGACGGCTTCTCGAACGCGCCGACGAGCGCCGTGCCCTCGGCCGGCACGTCGAGCACGACCGTCACGGTGCCCGCACCCAGCGCTGAGAAGCACGACGACGACGCGGGCCCCGGTCGCTACTTCGACTACGACGCCGTGCAGCAGCGGGTGAGCACCGGCGGCTCGGTCACCCAGTTCGCGTCCACCCAGCCGAAGCTGCCGATCGACCAGAGCGACCGCCAGATCGCCAAGAGTGGCCAGGGCTCGCGCTACCGCAGCGTGACGGTGAAGGGCGTCGAGTACCGCATGGTCACGCAGGGCCTCGGGTCCGGCAACGGCGCGGTGCAGATCGCCCGGCGCGTGCAGGAGACCCAGGACGTCCTCGACGTGCTGCGCAACCGTCTCCTCGTCATCGCCCTCGTCGGTGTGGGCGTGGCCGCGCTGGTCGCCTGGTTCGTGGGGCGCAGCATCACCAAGCCGATCCGCAGGCTCACGCAGACCGCCGAGCACATCGCGCAGACGCAGGACCTCACCACGCCGATCCCCGTGCAGCGTGACGACGAGGTCGGCCGCCTCGCCGCGAGCTTCAACACGATGCTGGTCGCACTCGACACGTCGCGCCAGCAACAGCAGCGACTCATCCAGGACGCGAGCCACGAGCTGCGCACGCCGCTCACCGCGGTGCGCACGAACATCGAGTTCCTCGCCCACGCGCCCACGCTCGCCGCCGAGGATCGCGCGCAGCTGCTCGAGGAGACACGCCTCGAGCTCGACGAGCTCACCAACCTGGTGAGCGAGATGGTCGATCTCGCCACCGACGCCCGCAGCGAGGAACCGGTCGAAGCCGTCGATCTCGGCGACGTCGCCGGTGAGGTCGCGCAGCGCTACCGGCGCCGCACCGGCCGCGACATCACGCTCGACATCGACAACGCCGGTTCCGTGCAGGGTCGCCGCTCGATGCTCGACCGTGCGGTGTCGAACCTCGTCGACAACGCACTGAAGTTCAGCCCCGGCGGCGAGCCGGTGGCCGTCTCCGTGCGCGGCGCCCGCATCGAGGTGGCCGACCGCGGCCTGGGAGTCGAGGGGGAGGACCGCACACGCGTGTTCGACCGCTTCTACCGGGCCACCAGCGCCCGCACCCTGCCGGGTTCCGGGCTCGGTCTCTCGATCGTGGCGCAGATTGCGCAGCTGCACGGCGGTCAGGCGTCGCTCGAGCCGCGTGACGGCGGCGGCACGGTGGCCGTGATCGACCTGACGCCGCGCAAGACCCGCTGAATTTCCCGCCCCGTTCGGGTCGCGGCGGGAATCAGGGGCCTTCTTGCCTGGTTCTCACACAGGTCCAACGTTCCCTTCACGTTGGTTCCCGATACTGAAGGTGTCCGAAGGGGCATCCAGAGCAAGACATCCACATCGAGGGCTTGCAACGAAGCAACAAGAGCGAGCGAGTCCCTGACAACCGAGATGTGTGCCGGCGCCACTGGCGCCCCCACGGTGGCGCCGGCACGTACAGATCGAGCTCCGAGGGTCGTCCCCCCAACCCCGAGAGCGAGCGCCGGACCGCCGGCACCACCGACCCCCTCCCTCCGGTGGTGCCGGCGAGGCGCGTCTCTTCACCCTCGCTCACCTCCGTACGCTCCGTGCCACGGGCGCGGGGACGTCAGGCGAGGGCGTCGGCGAGGGTGACCGCCGGCCGGCCCAGTGCCTCGGCCACGACCGGGTTCACGACGTGGCCCCCCGCGGTGTTGACGCCGCCGGCGAGCCCCGGCTCGTCGGCCACGGCGCCGAGGAGACCGCGCGTCGCGAGCGCCACCACGTAGGGCAGGGTCGCGTTGGTGAGCGCGTAGGTGGACGTGTGCGGGACCGCGCCGGGGATGTTGCCGACCGCGTAGTGGAGCACGCCGTGACGCTCGTACACCGGCGCGGCGTGCGTGGTCTCGTGGATCCCCTCGATGCAGCCACCCTGGTCGATCGCGATGTCGACCACGACCGCGCCGGGTCGCATGCCCGCGACCATGTCGTCGGTGACGACGAGCGGCGCGCGGCCACCGGGCACCAACACTGCGCCGATCACGAGGTCGGCTTCGGCGACTGCCCGCTCGACCGCGAGCCGGTTGCTCGCGAGGGTCATGATGCGGCCCTGGTGGATCTGGTCGACCCACCGCAGGCGGTCGAGATTGCGGTCGAGGAGGAGCACCTCGGCCTCCATGCCCTGCGCGATCCACGCCGCGTTCCAACCGACGTTGCCCGCACCGAGCACGACGACGCGTGCCGCACGCACGCCCGGGGCGCCGCCGAGGAGCACCCCGCGGCCGCCGTGCTCGCGCTCCAGGAAGTGCGAGCCGACCTGCGGCGCCATGCGCCCGGCGACCTCGCTCATCGGCGCGAGCAGCGGGAGCTGACCGGAGGACAGCTGCACCGTCTCGTAGGCCACGCCGGTGACGCCACGAGCCAGGAGCTCGGCGGCGACCTCCCGGTACGCGGCCAGGTGCAGGTAGGTAAAGAGCACGAGGCCGGGCCGCAGGTGGGCGAACTCCTCGGCCTGAGGTTCCTTCACCTTCAGCACGAGGTCGGCGCGGCCCCACGTGTCGGCGGCGGTGGGGACGATCTCCGCCCCCGCGGCGGCGAAGTCGCCATCCGCGATCGACGATCCCACGCCCGCGTCGTGCTCGACGAGCACCGTCACGTCCTGGCTCACGAGCTCGTGCACGCCGTCGGGCGTGATCGCGACGCGGTGCTCGCCGAGCTTGCGCTCACGTGGCACGCCGACGATGAGCGGGGCGGCGAGCGGGTGAGGTCGCGGCGGTTGGTCGCTCATGGCGTGAGCATAGGGACGGCGTCGGCACCGTCGCTGCCGGCCGACTGGCGGCGAAGTCGCGCCACGGCCGCGGTGGTGAGCGCCACGATCGCCACGACCGCGCAGGCCACGGTGGCCGCCGATCCGAGCCACACGACCGCGTCGTCGGCGGACGACGGCATACCGCGCGCCGACTGGTACGCGAGCAGCAGCAGACTCGACCACACCACGAGCACCCGGCTGAGCCCGGCGCGGTGGCGCCAGGCCACCAACGGCAGCACCCACATCACGTACGACGCGAGCACATAGGCGCCACCGAGGAGGAAGGCGGCCAGTGCTGCGACCGCGAGCAACTCGGGGGTGGGGTCGGTGAGCCGCGACAGCACCCAGAGCAGCGCGAGCGCGGCGATGAGGAAGAGCGCGACTGGTCCGATCCACGCGAGGACGCGGCGGACCGGCTCGGCGGGCTCGGTGCCGAGGAGGTGCTCGATGCCGTCGCGCCGCGCGACCTGCCAGACCGACGCCCGCTGAGCCGATCGGACGCGCTCGCCAGTGGCCGCAGCGCGGTGAGGCCGCCGGCCAGCAGGTACGGCACCACGAGCATCGCTGCCGCGAGTGCGCCCGCCCGCACCGCGACGCGCCGGCCGACGCGCGCCGCGAGCCAGAGGAGCAGCGCCCCCAGTGCGAGGACCGCCGCAGCCTTCACGAGCACCGCGAGCGTCAGCACTGCGACCGCGGCGAGGGGTCGGCGTCGCCGCAGCAGCAGCACGCCACCGAGCAGCGCGAGGCCGACGAGCGCGTCGTTGCGGCCGGGGTTCACGATCTCCATCGCGACGACGGGGTTCACCCCCAGCACGAGCACCGCGATCGGGTCACGCGTCTCCCGCGCCACGAGCAGGACGGCGACGAGGACCGCGACCGCCGCGAGCAGTTGGAACGCGAGGCGGGTGGCGAGCTCGCTCGGGCCGGTGATCCCGGTGAGGGCCGCTGCCGTCCACGTGAACAGGGGGCCGTAGACGGAGCGGGTCGACCGCCAACCACTGCCCACGAGGTGCAGGAACACGTCGTGCGGGTAGTGCGCGGGCGAGTGCACGTAGGGGCTCGAGCCGTACTGCGACACGATGCGACCGTCCACCGCGTACGACCAGAGGTCGTGCGACTCGCTCGGCGGCAGGATCGCCGCGATCACGGTGAGCGCCGCCGAGGTGCAGAGCGCGACGCGCAAGGAGAGCGCGGCGCGCAGCGCGGGGACCAGGCCGATGGCGAACAGCGGCGCGAGGGCGAGGAGCACGAGCGACGCGCGCAGCGCGGGTGGGTCGTCGAAACCGCCCGCGATCGCGGCGATGGTCGCCGCCACCGACACGACCAGCGCGCCGGCGGTCGCCCGGCGCGCGGCAGTGGCGGTCATCCGGGTTCTGCGAGCGCGGCGAGCCGCGTGGCGAGGGCGGACGGTGACGTGACCACGTCGAAGCGGTCGACGTCGGTGAGGTGCTCGAGATTCCGCGCGTGGAGCGGGTCGGCGCCGAAGCGGTTCAGCGCGACCAGGAGCGGACGGTCGGCGAGGACCGCCGCCGCCAGCCGCACCGCGTTGACGGTGCCGAGGCCCGCGTCGGCGACGAGCACCACGACGTCGGGCTCGAGGAGGGACGCGAGGTCGACGTTGTCGCCGTCGGACGCGATCGGTGACCGGGGCCCGCCGACTCCCTCGACCAATCCGATCTCCGTGCCCGGCTCCCAGGTGATCTCGCCGGCCAGCTCGGCCACCGTGAACGGGGGAAGACCGAGCGCGTCAGCTGCCATGGGCGGCGCCCACGCGACCGAGTAGGTGCGGTGCGCCGGGCACACGCGGTCGGGCGCCTCGCCGGTGGCCGCGGCCAGGAGCTCCGCGTCGCTCGGAGGCCCGGGTTCGCCCGACTGCACCGGCTTGCGGGCCGCCACGCGCACGCCGCGCGTCCGCAACGCCGCGGCGGTCGCCGCGCCGAACCACGTCTTGCCGATCTCCGTCGCGGTGCCGGTGACCAGGACGAGCAGCCGCGGGCGCGCGCTCACGGCTGCTCGGGGAACCGGCGCCGCAATGCGGCAGCGAGGTGGTCGAGTTGCTCGTCGCGGTGTGCGGCGGAGATCGCGACGCGCAGGCGCGACGTGCCCGGCGGCACCGTCGGCGGCCGGATCGCGGTCACGAGGATCCCCTCGTCGAGGAGCGCGGCGGCGACGTCGAGCGTGCGCGCCTCGCTGCCGCACACGTAGGGCAGGACGGGTGACGGGTGACCGGGGCGCACGCGGTCGATGTTGGCGCGCAGCCGGGCGCGCAGCGCGTCGCCCTCGGCTGAGCGCAGCACGCCGACCGCGGCGAGCGCCGCGGCGCTGTCGGCCGGGGTGGAGGCGGTGGTGAAGATGTACGGCCGGGCGAGGTTCACGAGCAGATCGGTGAACACCTGCGGTCCGGCGACGAAGCCGCCGAGTGAGCCGAGGGTCTTGGACAGCGTGCCCACGCGCAGCACGGCGAGCCCGGCGAACGCGGGATCCGTGAAGTCGGGATCGGGGCCGAGCACCGCGTGGGCCTCGTCGACGACGAGCAGCGCGCCGTGACGGGCGCACACCGCAGCGAGCTCCTCGACGGGGGCGACGTCGCCGTCCATCGAGAACACCGACTCCGTCACGACGAGCGCGCGACGGGCGTCGGTGCCCAACAGGAGCCGCTCGACGTGCGCCGTGTCGCAGTGGCCGTACACCGCGAGCGGCGCACCCGCGAGGCGACGTCCGTCGATCAGCGACGCGTGGTTCAGCTCGTCGGACACGACGAGCACGTCGGGTCCGGCGAACGTGGCGAGCACGCCGATGTTCGCGGCGAAGCCGGTCGAGAAGAGCACGGCCCGCTCGGTGCGCTTCCATGCCGCGAGGGCATGCTCGAGCTCGTCGTGCACGGGACGCGAGCCCACGATCAGCCGGGCCGCGCCCGAGCCGGTGCCCCAGCGGTCGATGGCGTCGTGGGCGGCGGCGACCACGGCCGGATGGCGGGTGAGACCGAGGTAGTCGTTGGACGCGAACGAGACGACCTGATGCGTGACGCCATCCGCGGAGACGGTGCCCTCGGTGCCGCCGGCCGCGGTCGCGTCGAACGAGCGGGGGGCGCGCCAGCGGCCGGCCGCGCGCACTGCGTCGGCCTCGCCGACGGCCCAGGCGTGCCAGGGACCCGGGCGACGCACGCGGTCCGGGCTCACTCGGCCGTCGTCACGTCGTCGAGGGCACCGCCGAGCGCGTGCACGATGCGGTGGAGCTCCTCGGAGGTGACGGTGAGCGGCGGCATCAGCACGACGGTGTCGCCGAGCGGGCGCAACAGCACGCCGCGCTCGACCGCGGCGGCGCACACCCGGCGTCCCCACCGCAGCCCGTCGGCCGGCGGCGCGAGCTCGATCCCGCCCATGAGCCCGCAGAGGCGCACCTCGCGCACCGCGGCGCGGGGCGCGATGCGGTCGTCGAGCAGTTGGCGCAGCTCGTCGCTGCGCGCCTGCACGTTCGCGAGCACCTCCCACGCGTCGACCAGCTCGAGGTGCCGCAGCGCCACCGCGGCAGCCAGCGCGTTCCCCGAGTACGAGTGGCCGTGGTACAGCGTGCGCCCGCCGAGGTCGGGGCCCAGGAACGCCTCGAACACCCGCCCGCTCGCCACGGTCGCCGACATCGGCAGGTACCCACCCGTGATGCCCTTGCCCAGCACGAGGAGGTCGGGGCGCAGGCCGGCCTGCTCGCTCGCGAACAGCGTGCCGGTGCGCCCGAAGCCCGTGGCCACCTCGTCACAGAGCAACAGCACGTGGTGCTCGCGACACGCGCGCCCGAGTGAGGCGAGCCCCTCGACGTCGGCGAGGAGCATGCCGCCCGCGCCCTGCACCAGCGGCTCGATCACCACTGCGGCGATCTCGTGGGCGTGTTCCTCGAGCATCGCGATCGCGCGCGTGAAGCAGGCGGGATCGGTGAAGCCCGGCGCTCGCAGCACGGGGAAGCACAGTGGATCGAACAGCTCGGTGCCGAATCCGCCGTCGCCGAGCGACAGCGCGCCGATCGTGTCGCCGTGGTACGCGTCGCCGAACGCGAGGAAGGTCGTGCGGCTCTTCACACCGCGGTTCCACCAGTACTGGAACGCGATCTTGAGCGCCTGTTCCACCGCGGCCGCACCGTCGGACGCGTAGAGGAAGTGGGGCTCGTCGACGGGCACGCGCGCTGCGAGCGCCTCCGACAGCTCGATCACCACACGGTTGCCGTTGCCGAGCATCGTGGAGTGCGCACCGCGGTCGAGCTGCTCGCGGATCGCGTCGTCGAGCTCGGGGACGTGGTGGCCGAGCGTGTTGACCCACAACGAGGAGATCGCGTCGAGGTACCGGTTGCCCTCGACGTCGATCAGCTCGTGGCCCTCCGCGCGGTCCACGACCACCGGAGAGTTCTCCGCGTAGGCCGACATCTGGGTGAACCCGTGCCAGACCACCGCCGCGTCACGCGCGACCCATTGGTCCCGGCCCGATTCGTCCTGGGCCAACGCGTCGTCGCCGTTCTCGATCCGTCGCGCCATCGCGTCAGTCGGCCGCGTCAGTCGGCGACGTGCTCGGCCCCGAGGTCGCGCAGCGCGGCGCGGATCTTCTGCGCCGCGGCATCCAGGGAGCCCTCGGGCGGATGGAGGTCGGCGTTCGTGAACGACAGCTCCGACACCGCGTCGAACGGCACCACGTGGATGTGGAAGTGGGGCACCTCGTCGCCCACGACCATCACGCCCACGCGGCGCGGGTTCAGCGCGGCCTGCTGAGCCCGCCCGATGGTCTGGGCGACGGTGAAGCAGTGGGCTGCGACCTCGGGGTCGAGGTCGATCCACTGGTCGACCTCGGCGACCGGCACCACGAGCGTGTGCCCGGGGTGCATCGGGTTGATCGAGAGGAACGCGACGCACCGCGGGTCGCGCCAGACGAACACGCCCGGCAGCTCGCCCTCGATGATGCGCGTGAACAACGTCGCCATGCCCGCAGGCTAACGAAGGCCGGGGGATCAGTGCGGGCCGGAGGCTGCTCGGAGTTGAGCATGATTCCCATTGTGACTGCTCGACCGGAAGAGTGACAGGGGCATGACCCGGGCGGCGAGAATGGGGGGATGGGCCACGAGCACTCCCACGGGCACGATCACGGCGACACGGTCCGGCGGGCCGCCGCCCGCAGCGTGAAGCCCCTGTGGGTCGCCCTGGTGCTGACCGTGGTCTTCGTGGTGGTGGAGGCGGTCACCGCCTTCGTCGCCGGTTCGCTCGCCCTGCTGTCGGACAGCGCGCACATGCTCACCGACGGCCTCGCGATCGCCCTCGCACTCGGTGCCATCGTCGTTGCGAACCGCGCCTCGAACGAGGGCGCCCGCACCTTCGGTCTCTACCGGCTCGAGATCCTGGCCACCCTCGCCAACGCGCTGCTGTTGTTCGCGGTCGCGGGGTACGTGGTCGTGGAAGGAGTGCTGCGCCTCGTGCACGGTGACGCGCACGTGGAGGCGGGTCCGATGCTGATCGTCGCAGTCGGCGGTCTGGCGGTGAACCTCGTGGTGTTCCTGCTGCTGCGCACCGGTGCGCGCGACAGCCTCGCGGTACGGAGCGCGTTCGTGGAAGCGCTGGCCGACATGGTCGGCTCGGTCGGCGTCATCGTCGCGGCGATCGTCATCGCGCTCACCGGGTGGGATGCCGCCGACCCGATCGTCGCGATCGCCATCGGCATCTGGGTCGTGCCACGCGCGTGG
>Ga0075017_100001984_pt1 | contig 12714 bp, 11 predicted proteins | sample AleBraG_ABR_2012_FD_71475 | JGI IMG/M metagenome (GOLD analysis project Ga0075017, IMG submission 71475) | Freshwater sediment microbial communities in response to fracking from Pennsylvania, USA - Alex Branch Run_MetaG_ABR_2012 | ecosystem: Environmental > Aquatic > Freshwater > Creek >...
ACGAAATCGACCCCGGCCGGGATGGCGATGACCGACCGGGCGGGCACGGCCACCTGCTCGGCCATACCGCCGATGGTGGCCGAGGCGAACACGGCGTCGCCGACGGCGATCCCCGACACCTGGGCGCCCACGGCCGCCACCACCCCGGCCACCTCACCGCCCGGGGTGAAGGGCAGCGGCGGCTTGAACTGGTAGAGGTCCTGGATCATCAACACGTCGGGGAAGTTGACGGCGCAGGCGTGGACGTCGATCAGCACCTCGTCGTCGGTGGGGACGGGTGGGAGAACCCCGTCCTCGACGACCAGCGACTCGGGCGGACCGAAAACGTGGCAGCGCACAGCTCTCATGAGCGGGTGACGCTACCGGCACCCGCTCGGGCGGTCCGGGGCTGGGCCTCGACCGGGCCGCCAGGGCGGGCCCGTCGGTCAGGACCAGCCGCTGAGCAGAGCCCGGTCCCGGCACAGGTCCTGGCCCTCGATCCAGGTGCCGTTGAGGGCCCTCGCCTCGGGCGCCGTGACCAGCCAGGCGGTGGCCGCGCCGATCACGTCGGCGGGGGCCCCGGAGCGGGCGTCGAAGCCGAATGCGCCCATGTCGGCGATCATCCGCTCGGTGGTCACGAACCCGGGGTGGAGGTTGTAGGCCACGATGCCCCGGTGTCCCAGCTCGACGGCGATGATCCCGGCCAGGCGGTGCAGGGCGCCCTTGGACATGGCGTAACCAAGGCCCCACCCGCCCTGGCCGGCCGGGGCGGGTGGGTCCGAAGCGCCGGCGCTCGACGTCATGTTGACGATGTAGCCGTCGCCCCGCTCGAGCATCTGGGGCAGGACCAGGCGGGCCAGGATGACGGCGGCCATGACGTTGGCCTCGAGGTGGCGGTCGAGAAGCTCGACCGGCGTGTCGAGGAGGTGGTCCATGTGGCCGGGCCCGATGTAGCGCCCGTTGTTGACCAGCACGTCGATACGGCCCCACCGTTCGAGCACGGTGGTGACCGCGGAGCCGAGCGTGGTCCGGTCGGTCAGGTCGAGGAACACCGGAAGGGCCCGGCGTCCCTCGGCCGCCACCAGCTCGGCGGTGGTGTCGAGAGAGCCGGGCAGGGGGGTGGTGTTGGAGGCCCTGACCGTCGAGGAGTGCTCGCGGGCCTCGCCCTCGTGGATGGTGCGGGCCCCGAGGGCGATGTCGAACCCGGCCCGGGCCAGGTGCACGGCCACGGCCTTGCCGATGCCGCGGCTGGCCCCCGTCACCAGCGCCACCTTGGTGTCCTCAACCATGTCGTCCCCCTCCGTGCGCTGCGCCGTCGCCGGCGTCACCGCGGTCGATGTCCCCGGCGCGGCGTTCGCCGGGCCGTTCGTCTGACCCCTCCGTCGCCCCGTCGGAGCTGTCGGGGAGCTCGATCAGGCGGCGGTCGAGATCGGCCACCGAGCGGGCCCCCACCAGGGCCATGGTGCGGCGGACGTCGGCGTTCAGCAGGCCGAGGACGTGGTCGACGCCCCGCTCGCCGGCCGCCCCGAGACCGTAGAGGTAGGCCCGGCCGGCCATGCAGGCCCGCGCCCCCAGGGCCACGGCCTTGACGATGTCGCCGCCCCGGCGGATCCCGCCGTCGCAGATCACCTCCACCCGGTCACCGACCGCGTCGACCACGGGGGCGACGAGCGTCAGGGGCGCCGGGGCACCGTCGAGCTGGCGTCCCCCGTGGTTGGACAGAGCCACCGCGTCGACGCCGGCTTCGGCGGCCAGCCGGGCGTCGGCCACGGTCTGGATGCCCTTGAGGATCACCGGCCCGTCCCAGCGCGACCGGAGCCAGTCCACATCCCGCCACGACAGGGCCGGGTCGAACTGGGCGTTGACGTAGTCGGCCAGGGACACCGGGTCGGCGCCGTCGCCCACGCTGCGGCCGACGACGTTGGCGAAGCGGATGGGCTCGGACCGGGCGAAGCGCCACGTCCACACCGGATGGAGGGCCCCGTCGAGGAGGGTGCCCGGGCCGAGGGTGGGAGGCATGGCGAAGCCGCGTCGCACATCGCGCTCGCGTCGACCGAGCACGGCCGTGTCGACCGTCAACACCAGCGCCTCGTAGCCGGCCGACCGGGCCCGATCGATCATCTCGGCGACCAGGCCCCGGTCCCGCCACACGTAGACCTGGAACCATTTGCGCCCGTCGCTGACCGCCGCCACCTCCTCGATCGAGCGGGTCGACAGGGTCGACAGGGTGTAGGGCAGCCCGGCCCGGGCCGCCGCCCGGGCGACGGCCAGTTCGCCCTCGGGATCGGCCACCCGGGTGAACCCGGTCGGGGCGAGCACCAGGGGGAACGGGACCGGCTGGCCGAGCACGGTGGTCGACGGGTCGACCTCGCCGACGTCGCGCAGCACCCGCGGCCGGAAGGTGGTGCGGGCGAAGGCCGCCGTGTTGGCGGCCAGGGTCCGTTCGTCCTCCGCCCCACCGTCGAGGTAGTCGAACACCCCCCGGGGGAGGCGGCGGCGGGCCTGGGTCCGCAGGTCGGCGACGCAGGCCGCGGCGCGCAGCCGACGGGCCACCGGGTCGAACTCGACAGGCCGGAAGCGCAGGACCGACCGGAGGGTGGCCAGGCTGCCGGCGGCTCTTCGCTCGGGGGGCCCCATGGTCGGCGAGGCTAACCGGCGGGCGCGGCGGCGACCTGCGAGGATCGCCCCATGTGTCCGCTCGACCTGCCCCCCGAGCGGGTCGGTCGGCCCGCCCCCGAGGATCTGGTGGCCCGGCGCTCGGCCATGGCCGAGCTGGATCCCGGGCCCGCAGCGGCCGGCGTCACCGTGACCGAGGAGACGGTCGGCGGCGTGGCCTGCCTGGTCTGCTCGAGCGCCCCCGTCCGGCTCGACGTGGTGTACCTCCACGGTGGCGGGTTCCGGCTCGGCCAGCCGTCCACCTGGCGGGGGTTCGGATCGCGGCTGGCCGCCCGGCTCGAGGCCCGGGTGGTGGTGGTCGGCTACCGCCTGGCCCCCGAGGCCCCCTTCCCGGCCGCCCTCCAGGATGTCTCGGCCGTGCTCGACGCCGTGGGCGGGGCGGCCCGCCCGCTGGTTCTGGCCGGCGACTCGGCCGGCGGGGGTCTGGCCGCGGCGGCCGTCCTGGCCGGCGGGAGACCCGATGCGGTGGTCCTCATCTCCCCCTGGGTCGATCTGCGGATCGCCGCCGCCTCCTACGCCAGCCGGGCCGACGTCGACCGGCTCTTCTCCCGGGCCTCGGCCGAGGAGGGGGCCGAGCAGTACCTGCAGGGCCACGACCCCGCCGACCCGCTGGTGTCGCCCCTGGTCGGCCCGTTGCGGGGCTTCCCCCCGACGTTCGTGTGCTGCGGCGGGGACGAGGTCCTGCTGGACGACGCCGTGGGCCTGGCGGCCGGCCTGGCCACGGCCGGCGGCCGCGTCGTGCTCCATGTCGAACCCGGCCAACCGCACGTGTTCCCCACGCTCGACCCCGACGGGCCGGCCGGCCGGCGGGTGCTCGACGCCGCGGTGGCCTTCCTTCACGGCGTGCTCAGCGGTGGGGGTCGAGCAGCACCTTGACCGCGCCACTGCGGCGTTTCGTGGCCACCGCCACGACGGCCCGGTCCCATTCCGAGAGACCGAAGCGGTGCGTCACCAGCGGCGTCAGGTCGAGGCCGCCGGCCACCAGGTCGAAGTAGTGCTCGAAGGCGTGTTTGCGCACCCCGCCGAGCTCCTCGACGCCGAAGGCGTTGGAGCCGATGATGCGCAGCTCCTTGAAGTACAGCGGCGTCCACTCGAAGCGTCCCGCCGGTTCGACGCCGCTGATGATCAACGTCCCGCCGGTGTCGAGCAGGCGCAGCGAGGTCTCGACCGTCTCGGGGCTGCCGATCGTGTCGTAGACCACCGGGGGGCCGTCCTGGATCCAGGCCCGTTTGCTCCACGGGACCAGGGGCGTGACCCCACCTCGACGGGCCACCTCGGCCACCAGTTCGTCGGGGCGGGTGGGGAGCACGGCGTGGGCCCCCAGACGCACGGCCAGGTCGGCCCGACGTCCCCCACGGCAGGCGACCCACACCTCGGTGGCCGGGTAGAGGTGACGCAACAGCGCCACCGCGGCCAGCGCCAGGGTGCCCGAGCCGTAGACCAGCGCCGGCCGACCGGGTTGGGGCGGGCAGAGCAGAATCGAGCGGAGCGACACGCTGGCCGGGTCGGCCAGCACGGCGGCGTCGTCGCTGAGCCCCTCGGGCACGCCGAACAGCTGCGCGTCGTGGGCGCAGAACCGTTCGGCGTGGGCGCCCGAGGTGGTCGTGCAGTTGCCGATGTGCAGGGCCGGGGGCAGCACCCCGCCCGCGAAGTTCCGGCACCACGGATAGCGGCCCTCGGCGCACGCCGGGCACGGCGGGTCGACACCCCGGGGGGCACACGACAGCCACGGGTTGAGCACCACCCGCGCCCCGGTGTCGGCCCGCCGGGCCACCACTTCGTGGCCGAGCACGTGGGGGAACGACAACAGGGCGGTGAGCGGGTTGTCGAGGCGGCCGTTGAGGAAGATCTGCTTGGCGTCGGACCCGCACAGGCCGCTCACGGCGGTGTCGCACACCACCCACCCGGGGCCGGGGGCGACCGGTTCGGGGACGTCGGCCAGGGCCACCGGGGCCCACGGGCCGACGAAGCCCCGGGCCGACACCCGGCCGCCCACGAAGGCCGCCGCTTCGCGGCCCTTGTGGTGACGGAAGACCAGCGCCTTCACGAATCCCCCTCCGACGGCACGCCCAGGATTGTCGCGCCGGCGCGCCGGTCGTGCCTCCCGGCCGCGGTCCGGCCTCCGCCGGTGACCCGGTTCCGGGCGGCCGGCCGAGGGCCATTAGGCTCCGGGACTGCTCGGACGGTCGTGGTCGTGACCGGTTGGGGGACGAGGAGCTCCGTCGGTCCGGGCCCGGCCCCGCCACCGCGCCGGCCCGTCGTCCGCTCCGGCGCCGGGCCACCCGAGAGAGAGAAGGCCACGGCTGTGCTGATCGGCATGGACGAGTATCCCTACCACCAGATCACCGAGAGCTTCGCCGGGGTGTCCGGCAGCGACCCGCAGTGGAACGACGGGCACTACGTGTGCGCGGCCGACCTGGCCGGCACCGTCAGTCTCACCTCCAACGTGCGGCTGTACCAGAACAACGACGTGCTCGACGGCTTCGTGTGCCTCCGCCACGCCGACCGGCAGTACAACATCCGCCTGTCGCGGCGCCTGCGGCCGGACATGGACCATCTCGGCGTCGGTCCCCTGCGGCTCGAGATCGTCAAGCCGATGGAGGTCGTGCGCCTGGTCCTCGAGGACAACCCGTTCGGCTTCTCCCTGGACATCACCTGCCACACCGCCCGCGTGCCGTACGTGGACCCCGTCGAGATCACCCGGGTGGACGGCCGGCTGTTGTCGGAACGGGCGACCTACGAGATCGTGGGCAGCTGCGAGGGCTGGGTGCGGGTGGGCGGCGACACCTATCCCCTCAGCCGGGACACCGCCTCGTTCTTCCGGAACCATTCGTGGGGCAACCAGGCGGGTCGGGGAGGGCCCCGCCTCGGCGCCCCGCAGCCCCGCCGGAGGATGCCCGGGGTGCGTCAGTGGGTGCTGTTCAACATGGGCAGCCACGGCGGGTTCTTCTTCGAGGACCCCAATGGCCGCCAGGCCAGCGGCAAGGGGGCCATCCTGCTGGCCGACCGGTCGGTACCGGTGGTCGCCGTCGAGCACGAGCTGACGTTCCGCGAGGGCGGTCGCCGGCTGCAACGCGGCAGGTTCACCCTCGTCGACGCCGACGGGGTGCGCCGCCCGTACGAGATCGAGGACCTGGGCTGGGTCTACTGCCAGGGCGGAGGATACTTCGGGGGGTTCAACGACCACCTCGGCCAGGGGGTGTACCGAGGTGAGCTGCTCATCGAGGGGGAGGTGTGGGACGTCTCGCACCCGACCCGGATCACCGGGCCGGACGGCACGTCGTGGGAGTTCGCCCACGACTGGGCCGAGAACTTCACCCGGGTGACCGGGGGCGGGGAGACGGGCCTGGCCCACTACGAATGCGTGGTGATCCGGGACGGGACGTGACCGGGCCGGCGGACGGACCGTCCGGCGCCGGCGACCGGCCCTGAGCGGGCCCGGCGGTCTGGGTAGGGTGCGCCGCAGGCGCGCCGTCCGGCCGCCGGGGGGAGGTCGGGCCAGGTGGGTGGATCGTTCGAGAGCAAGGTGGTGATCGTCACCGGTGCCGCCGGAGGGATGGGCCGGGCCACGGCCGTGGCCTTCGGGGCGGCCGGGGCGGCCGTGGTGGTGGCCGACGTGGCGGCCGGGGCGGAGGAGACGGCCGAGCTGGTGCGGGCGGCGGGCGGCCGGGCCGAGGCGGCGCTGGTCGACGTGGCCGACGCCGCCCAGGTCGACGCCATGGTGGCGGTGGCCACCGGCACGTTCGGGGGCCTCGACGCGGCGGTCAACGCGGCGGCCATCGAGATCGAGGAGACGGCCCTGGCCGAGTGCGAGGAGGCCACCTTCGACCGGGTCATCGCCGTGAACCTGAAGGGCATCTTCCTGACCATGCGAGCCGAGGTGCGGGCCATGCTGGCCCTCGGGCGCGGCGGGGCCATCGTCAACATCGGCTCGACGAACTCGTTCCGACCCCAGGAGCACCAGTGCGCCTACACGGCCTCCAAACACGGGGTGCTGGGGATCACCAGGAACGCCGCCATCGAGTACGCCCGCCATGGCATCCGCATCAACGCCATCAGCCCGGGCCCCATCGACACGCCCATGCTGCGCGGCGCCATGGCCCGGCGTGGCCGTGACCCGCTCGATGTCCAGCAACGCCTGAGCCTGCTCGGCCGCTTCGGCGAGCCGGAGGAGATCGCCAAGGCCGCCCTGTGGCTGTGCTCGGACGACTCCAGCTTCACCATCGGCCACGCCCTCGCCGTCGACGGGGGGTATCTGGCCCGCTGAGGCCGGCGAACCGTGAGACAGCTCCTGCCCGTCCCCTCCGAGAGCGTCGACCTGGTCGAGCTGTACGGGCGCCTCGGGCGCAGCCCGTCGGGCCGCCCGAAGGTCCGGGTCAACATGATCGCCAGCGTCGACGGCGCCGCCGCCGTGGCCGGCCGGTCGGGCGGGCTCGGCGGACCGGCCGACCGGGCCGTGTTCGCGGCGCTGCGCTCCTTGGCCGACGTGATCCTCGTCGGGGCGTCGACCGTGCGCGACGAGGGGTACGGCCCGGTCCGACTGGACGACGACGCCCGGGCCCGCCGGGTCGGATGGGGTCTCCCGCCGGTGCCGCCCATCGCCGTGGTCACCCGTTCCTGTCAGCTCGGCTGGGACACCCCCCTGTTCCGTGCCGCCGAGGTGCGGCCGGTGGTGGTGACCACCCGGTCGGCGGCCGACGCCGACCGGGAGCGGGCGGCCGCGGTGGCCGAGGTGGTCGTGGCCGGCGATCGAGACGTGGATCTGGTGGCCGCCCTGGCCGCCCTGCGGGATCGGGGGGCCGACAACGTCCTCGCCGAAGGCGGCCCGAGCATCAACGGCCAGCTGGTGGTGGCCGGCCTGGTCGACGAGCTGTGCGTGACGGTGGCCCCGACCGTGGTCGGTGGCGACGCCCGGCGGATCGTGGCCGGCGGGGCGACCCGGCCGGTCGGTCTGGAGTTGCGCCACGTGCTGGAGGCCGACGGGTACCTGTTCCTGCGCTACCGACGGTAGCGACCGCGACTCGACGGCCGGGCCGGCCCGGGCGATGATCGCGGCCGCCGACCTCGTCCGGGCACCGGGCCCGATGCCGGAGGTCCGCATGGGAGCGGTCGTGAGTGCACGGTTGACGGACAAGGTGGCGGTCGTGACGGGCGCCGGCAGCGGCCTGGGGCGGGCCATGGCGACCCTGTTCGGGGCCGAGGGGGCGGCCGTGGTGTGCCAGGACCTGGTGGAGGAGGCGGCCGCCGGGACGGCCCGCGACATCACCGGGGCCGGCGGTCGGGCGGTGGTCTGGGCGTGCGACGTGACGGACCGGCCGGCCATCGATGAGCTGTTCGTCACCGCCGCGGCGACCTTCGGGCTGTGCGACGTGCTGGTCAACTGCGCCGGGGTGGCGGCCACCCCGGGCGACGGGGCCGGCGAGGACGGCGTGCAGCTGGTCCTGATGTCCGACGAGGCCTGGTCGCGCATGGTCGACATCCACCTCACCGGCGCCTTCTACTGCACCCGGGCCATGGTTCGGGGCCTGCTCGAGGCCGGGCGTCCCGGGTCGATCGTGTGCATCTCCAGCGTCGCCGCCACCTCCGGCTTCGGCCCGATCCACTACGCCGCGGCCAAGGGCGGCCTGCTGGGCTTCGTGCGCAGCGCCGCCCGGGTGCTCGGCCCGCACCACATCCGGGCCAACGCCGTGGCGCCCGGTCTGATCGAGACGCCGATGACCACCGTGCTGCCCCGGGAGCGGACGGAGGCGTTGCGGCTCATGTCGCCGCTCGGTCGACTCGGTCAGCCGGCCGACATCGCCAACGCCGCCCTGTACCTGGCCAGTGACGAAAGTGACTTCGTGACCGGGCAGGTGTTGTCGCCCAACGGTGGTCTGGTCATCACCTGACCGTCGTCGGGTGGGGGAGCGGGCCGCGAGCGGGCCGCTACGTTGCCCCGGTGACCCGACCCCTGCGTTTCGGCCTTCAGATCCCCAGCTTCACCTACCCGGGCGGGCCCGGGGAGATCTTCGAGACCGTGGCCACGGCCGCCACCACCGCCGAGGAGGCCGGCTTCGACACCGTGCTGGTGATGGACCACTTCTACCAGATCGGCTTCGTCGGGCGGTCCGACGAACCGATGCTGGAGGCCTACACCCTGCTCGGCGCCCTGGCCGCCCGGACCCGCACGGTCCGCCTCGGCACCCTCGTCACCGGCGTCACCTACCGCAACCCGGCCATGTTGGCCAAGATCGTCACCACCCTCGACGTGATCTCCGGGGGCCGGGCCCTGCTCGGCATCGGGGCGGCGTGGAACGACGAGGAGCACACGGGTTACGGTTTCCGGTTTCCGGGTGTCGGCGAACGGATGGAGCGCCTCGAGGAGGCCCTGGAGATCTGCCGCGTCATGTTCGCCGGAGGGCGGCCCTCCTTCTCCGGCCGGCACTACCACATCGACCGGGCCTACAACGAGCCGGGCCCGATCAGCTCGCCGCACCCGCCCATCCTGGTCGGCGGGGGCGGGGAGCGCCGCACCCTGCGGCTGGCCGCCCGCTACGCCGACATCACCAACTTCTTCGGTGACCCGTCGGCCATTGCCGCCAAGCTGGCCGTGCTGCGGGGCCACTGCGAGCGGGAGGGCCGCGATCCGTCCGAGCTGACCAACACCACGCTGGTGACGGTGGTGATCGGCGCCACCGCAGACGACGCCGCGCGCACAGGGGCGGAGATCCGGGCCCGACGGGGTCTGGACGAGGCGACCTACCGGGCGTCCCACATCGTCGGTGACCCCGGTCAGGTCGGTGACCAGCTGGCCGCCTACTTCGCCGCCGGCCTCGACGGCATCATCGTCAACCTGCCCGACGCCCACCGTCCCGAAACGGTGGCCCTGCTCGGGGCGACCTTGACGGAACGCTTCGGCCCGGGCGCCTGACCCAGGGGCCCGCCTCAGGTCGGGCGGGTGGCGGCGGCCGCGGGCCGCTCGATGAGCTCGAGCACGGCGCCGTCGGGATCGCGGAAGCAGACGAACCGCAGCACGGGCAGGCCCGGTCCCATGGCCATGGCCACGGGCGGCGAGACCAGCTCGACCCCGGCCGCGCCCAGCGCGGCGACGTCGGCATCGAGGTCGGCGGTGTCGAGGGCGACCCGCCAGATGCCGACCGTGTTGGCCGCCCCCGGAGCGGCGCCCGATCCCGGAGGGGCGGCCACCAGCTCGAAGAAGTCCGGGGCGCCGACGATCTCGTCGTAGAACCGCTGGCTGCGGGCCAGATCGGAGCAGGCCACCTCGACCCCGGTGAGCGCCGCTGGTCCGACCGTCACCGCCAGCGCGGTGCCGTCGGGGTCGGCGGCGGCGGCCACGGCGCCCACCAGCCGGAGCCGGCGGTAGCCCAGGGTCGACCCGTCGGCCGGCACCGGGGGGGGCACCTTCCACTCGAGCAGATCGACGACGGGGGCGGCGAACCCGCCGGGGCCGGCCATGATCCAGGCGTCCCACTGGGCCCGGTCGAGGCCGAAGGCGTCACCCGGCTGCGGCTCGGTCGGGGCGGTGCGGGTATGGGGGGAAAGGCCGAGCGTGTCGCGGTAGAAGACCACCGACCGTTCGAGGTCGGTGCAGTTGACGTTGGCGTGCACCACCCGCCCGCTGCCGACTCCCACCGCCCCGACCCTACCGGCCACGGTCCAGAGCTGGCATGGTGGGCGCGCCCGGGCTCCCGGAGGGGACCACCGCTTGAGCAGAGGAGCACGATGTCCTACGAGCTGATCCTGATCGACAACCCCCTGCCCCTGGTACGGCGGGTCACCCTCAACCGCCCGGAGAAGCGCAACGCCCTCAACCACCAGTTGCGGGGCGAGATCATCGACGCCTTGCGCGAGGCCGACCGGGACCCCCAGGTGCGCTGCACCATCCTGCGCGGCGCTGGACCCTGCTTTTCGGCCGGCTACGACCTGGGGGGTGGGAACGCCGGCCAGGAGCTGCCCTGGTTCACGGCGGCCGGGGACGGCCAGTTCCAGCGGCAGGTGACCGAGGGTTGGATGGGCATCTGGGACCTGGCCAAGCCGGTCATCGCCCAGGTCCACAGCTACTGCCTGGCCGGCGGCAGCGAGCTGGCCACCGGCTGCGACCTCGTCTACGTGGCCGACGATGCCAAGATCGGCTACCCGGCGGTGCGGTTCGGGGTTCCCGACATGCAGTTCCACGCCTGGTTCCTGGGCCCGCGCAAGGCCATGGCCATGATGATCACCGGCGACAGCATCAGCGGCACCGATGCCGCCGCCTACGGCTGGGCCAACGAGGCCGTCCCGGCCGAACTGCTCGAGGGCCGGGTGCTGGAGATCGCCGGGCGGGTCAGTCAGATCCCGAGCGACATCGTGCAGCTCAACAAGCGCAATGTCCACCGGGCCATGGAGATCATGGGCCTCCGGGCCGCCATCAAGGCCTGCACCGAGCTGTCCGCCCTGGCCCAGTACCAGGCCACGTTCCAGCAGTTCCTCGCCGGGGCCCGCGAACAGGGCCTGACCAAGGCTCTCAGCCAGCGCGACGCACCGTTCGGTGACTACCGGACGGCCACCGCCGCGCCGTGACGCTGGCGCCGGTCAACGACGATGGAATCGCCGACGCGGCCAGCCTGCTCGGGCGGGTCGCCGAGCGTTACCCCGACCGGGAGGCATTCGTCGACGGCGCGAACCGGTTGAGTTTCGCCGGCTGGGAACGGTCGGCGGACGCCGTCGCCGCCCACTTGGAGGAGCTCGGGGTCGGTCGTGGCGACGTCGTCAGCCTGGTCATGGGCTCGTCGATCGACTTCGCCGTGTGCTACCAGGCGGCCATGCGCCTGGGTGCCGTGACGTCGGCGGTGAACCCCCGGCTCGGGCCCCGGGAGGTGGCCAGCATCTTCGAGCGGACGTGGCCGAGGGTCACCGTGCTCGACGGGGCGGTGGCCGCCCTGCCGGAGGGTGTGCCGGACGGGGCGGTGGTGGGACGCGACGTGCTGGCCGGATGGCGGGCCGGGGGCGGCCGCCCCGAGCGCCGTCCCCGCCTGGGCCAGAACGATCCGGTGGCCATCGTCTGGACGAGTGGCACCACGGGCGTGCCCAAAGGGGCCGTCTTCGACCACGGCTGCCTGCGGGCCATGGCCGAGGGGGCCGGCGTGCTGAGCGCCCCCGGCGACCGCCGCCTGTCGGCCACGCCGTTCGCCCACGTCGGCTACATGACCCGCCCGTGGGACGAGCTGGCCAACGTGGTCACCACCGTGATCATGCCGACGCCCTGGAAAGCGGCGGACCATCTCCGGCTCATCGCCCGGGAGGCCGTCACCGTGGGCCAGGGTGTGCCGACCCAGTGGCAACTCGTCCTCGACCACCCTGATCTGGCCGCCACCGACACCTCCAGCCTGCGGATCACCTCGACCGGGGCCAGCCGGGTGCCGGCCGAGCTGGTACGGGCCATGCGGCGCGCCTTCGGGGTCCCCGTGGTGGTCCGCTACACGAGCACGGAGGCGTCCCTGTCGACGGGCACCGCCGTGGATGACGATGACGAGGTGGTGGCCACCACCGTCGGACGGGCCGCCCCCAACGTGGAGCTGCAGGTCCTCGACGAGGCCGGTGCCCCGGTGGCCGACGGTGCCGTGGGTGAGGTTGTCGTGCGGTCCCGGGCTGCCATGCGGCGTTACTGGGAGGACCCGGAGCGCACCGCCGAGGTCATCGATGCCGCCGGTTTCGTCCACACCGGCGACCTCGGCCGGCTGGACACCCGGGGCAACCTGGTCCTCGTCGGCCGCCGCGTCGAGATGTACATCCGGGGCGGCTACAACGTGTACCCGACCGAGGTGGAGAACGTCCTGAGCGAGCACCCCGGCGTCGCCCGGGTCGCCGTGATGGGCCTGGCCGATCCGGTGCTCGGCCACATCGGCGGGGCGGCCATCGTGGCCCGCGACGCCGCCCACCCACCCACGCTCGACGAGCTGCGGGCCTGGCACCAGGCCCGCAGCTCGTCGAGCGTGGGTGGGTGGGCGGCGTCGCGGGCCACGATGGCCGCCCCGCCGATGTGGCCGAGCACCGGATCGGCCAGGCCCATCACGGCGACCC
>Ga0075017_100001985_pt1 | contig 12711 bp, 10 predicted proteins | sample AleBraG_ABR_2012_FD_71475 | JGI IMG/M metagenome (GOLD analysis project Ga0075017, IMG submission 71475) | Freshwater sediment microbial communities in response to fracking from Pennsylvania, USA - Alex Branch Run_MetaG_ABR_2012 | ecosystem: Environmental > Aquatic > Freshwater > Creek >...
TCCCCAGATCAAGATAGCCAAACCTGAGGTGGCAAACGAAGAGCCGCTCAAAGCTGAGCTGAAGTCGTTCCTCGACTCGGTTCGTCAGCGTTCCAAACCGGCGGTCACACTGGAGGAGGGCAGGCACGCCCTCGCGGTCGCGTTGGACATTACCGCCGAAATCCGCTCCCATCAAAAAAGCATTCAGCTTGATGGAGCAACTCCCCGCTAAGTCTGGGCTTATTCGGAATACCGGTCGCTCCCGAGTAACTGGTATGGCCACAAATAAGTGCCCGCGACCTACAATTCTTTACAATGTTCATATTCCGCACCTGCAATACTTTCTCCAGGGCAGGAAGCCCGGTTTACAACCAAGGTGCACCGCATGTACTTGGTCCTTTGGCACTTAGCTTATTTGCCATAAAGATGCGAAAATAAAGGAAATTGACCGACAAAGACCTCGGGTTGTCCAGCCAGCGCGCAACTCGCCGCCTTTGCTGCGTCTCTAATCAACTGACGCCGTTCGATGTCGATCACACAAATTCCGCCTAAGGACCCCTTGCCCTCTCCCTCTCCGGCCACTCGTCCGGACGTCGGTGAATTTTACGAAGCGCGGCATTGGGAAACGGCTTACCGTCAATTCGACGCGGACAGTGTTCCGCATCTTCTAGTCACCCTTCAAGATGACTTGGCGCGATCACGCCGCCGGGAGGCTATCTGGCTCTCCGTCATTGTTCACCTGGCTGCTGTCATCTTGATCGTGAACGAACCCAGGTTGGAGAGACTTCTGCCTCGGCGCAGCGTATTACTGGTTTCTCCCAACGACATGACCAAGCAGAAGGAGCTCACCTACCTTGAGCTGCCGCCGGATGTCGAAAAGCTTACGAAGAGACCCAACACCAACGTCATTTCTGACAAAGACCGGATCGCCACGTCCAAAAGCCCGCAGCTCGATCCCAGGGAGCTGAAGAAGATCCTGGATGCCGCTCGTCCGGGACGCCCGGAACCGGCGGGTGCCCCAATCCAGCCGCAACCGAACCAGTCTCCCGCGCCACAGAGCGGTCAGCCGCAAGAGGCATCGCAGGAACCGGCTCCGCGCCAGGACCAAACGCCTCAGAACCAGATCGCACAGTTGCAGGCCCCTCCCGTACCGAAGAAGCCTCAGGTCAATTTTGGCAGCAGCATGTCTGCCGAGTCGGCGGTTGAACAGGCAGCACGTGCAGCCCTGCAGAATCGCGGCTCCGGGTATGGCGGTGACGGGGGGGACTACGGCCTGGGTCAGGGCCAGTCTGGGGCAAAGACGGTCGGCCAGATGGAAGTGCTAAGCGACACCATGGGCGTGGACTTCGGGCCCTATCTCCAACGCGTCCTGCATGACGTTAAGCAAAACTGGTATTTGCTGATTCCGGAGGTTGCCCGGCCACCGATCATGAAAAAAGGAAAGGTCGCGATTGAGTTCGCTATTCTCAAGAATGGCAGCATCGCTGGAATGCAACGCGACGCCAGTTCAGGCGATGTTTCCCTCGACCGCGCCGCCTGGGGTGGGATCACCAACTCAAACCCGTTTCCACCCCTGCCCCCGCAATTCGGCGGTCAATACCTGGCGCTTCGCTTCTACTTCTACTACAACCCCGACGCCAACGACATGCGGTAGAGCTGCCAGAGTCCTTCCGCCGGGTTGCCGCGTTACCACACCCGGCACGCATTTTGCCTGACCATCGCCGATCCCGCCTTGCAATGAAAAGCTTGCTGGAATTCGGGCATGTTCGAAACCACACCGTTGGTCCGGAACTGGTCCAACGAGTGCGGATCCACCGTTGCGCGCATGCGCTTGGCCTCGTCTCGAATGTTGGAACACCAGCTTTGCCCATATCCGACGAAAAATCGCTGCTCCGGGGTCAAGCCCTCGATCGGTTCCAGTGTCTGGCCGGCGGTGTCACTCTTCCATGCCATGTAAGCCAGGAGCAAGCCGCCCAGATCGGCCACATCTTCGCCGAGGGTGAGTTTCCCATTGCTCTTAATGTCATCTATCACGACATATTGTGAGTACTGATCGGAAATGCAATTGGCCCGAGTCTGAAACTCTTTTGCGTCCTGTTCGGTCCACCAGTCGCGCAGATTTCCCTGAGTGTCGAACTGACGGCCTTCGTCGTCGAAGCCGTGCGTGAGTTCGTGCCCGATTGTGCCGCCCGTGTTTCCGTAGTTCGGTGCCGCATCGGAATCAGGGCTGAAGAGCGGCGGCTGCAGGATGCCAGCGGGGAAATTAATGTCGTTCGTCTGTGGCTCGTAATAGGCGTTCACTGTGGGTGGCGTCATTTCCCATTCACTGCGATCGACTGGCTTGCCGACCTTCGCCAGCTGGCGGTCGATCTCGAACTGACGTGCCCGCAGCACATTCCCCATCTCATCGCCACGGATAATGTCAAGTTTGCTGTAGTCGCGCCACTTGTCTGGATATCCGACTTTGTTGGCGACCGCATGCAGTTTTTCCAAAGCGCGCTGCTTGGTCGCGTCGCTCATCCAGGTTAGCGATTGAATGTCACTTTGCATCGCCGCCTCGATTTCCTTCACCATCTTCAAGGCTTGTTGCTTCGCGTCCGGACTGAAGTACTTTTCGACATATGCCTGGCCGAGCGCCTCGCCCAGGTTGTCATCCACACCCTCGGTGCAGCGCTTCCAGCGAGGCTTGATCTCCTGAGCACCCTGTAGAGTCTTCCCATAGAAATCGAAGTCAGCGTTCACAAATGCCGTCGAGAGGTAAGGAGCGTTGATGTACGACAAATGCCACCGCAAATAGGTCCTCCAGCTCGACAGGTCCTCCTTGTCGATCTCCGCGCTCAGCGCCTTGAAGAATTCCGGCGTGGCCACATTGAGCGAATTCACGGAGCCCAGACCCAGCTTGGAAAGGTAGCCCGCCCACTGGAACGAAGGACTCAGTGACTGCAGTTCCTCCACCGACATTTTGTGATACACCTTCTGAGGATCGCGTCGCTCCACGCGGGTCATTGAACCCCTGGCCAGCGCCGTCTCAATGCTCATCACTGTGTCAGCCTCGGCTGCGGCGAGGTCCGGCTTGTCGCCGAGCAGTTCGAACATCTTTCGAACGTGGGCCACGTACGCCTTGCGCAACCCCACCGACTTGGCGTCGTCTTTGAGGTAGTAGTCACGGTCGGGAAGACCGAGGCCACCCTGGTCCGCGGCCGCGATAACGATGGAAGAGTTCTTGGCATCGGGTTCAGCACCGAAGCGAAACATGGCACTGCGATAACTTGAGGCGTCCCGGTGCAGGGTCAAGGAATTCCCCAGAAGACTGGCCAGCTCTGCTTTGGAGCTTAATTTCGCAATCTGATCCAGGTCTTTCTGGACCGGCGCGAGTCCAGCCGCATCGACGGCCTTCTCATCCATGCAGGACGCGTAGTAATCGCCGATCTTCTGGCTAACTGCGCTTGACTTTGGATTGGCCGCAGCGCTTTCCAGAATGCCGCGCAACTGCACCTTGTTTTCATCTGCCACTTTGGAATATGCGCCCCAGCTTGACTGGTCGGGAGGAATCGGGTTTTTCTTGATCCACCCGCCACACGAGTAGGTAAAGAAATCCGTGCAAGGGTCCACACCACGGTCCATGGAAGTCACATCCAGGACGGGCCGCTCGCCGGGTTTGAGTTGTGCCAAAGAGGAGATGCTGAGAAGAGAAACTAGTAACACTGATATGGGAAGACGCATGAAGTTATTTCCTGATGCCACGATCGTCCTGGTGCTACTCCAAGAAGGTCGTGGCGAAGATTGTGTGCTGTGATGTAACCGATCTTACGACTTTTCCAGCCGGATCGAACCGTCGCCCGTGTGAATCATGACGAGGTTCCCACCCCCGTTGATCTTGCCGCGGATATTCTTCTCGCCTAGCCTTCCTTCGACGGAAACTGGCATCTCCACCGTGATGTGTCCGTCGTTCGTGTGCAGATCAACGTCTGCAGCGAGACTATCCGGCACCCGCACCGTCACGCTCCCATCCCCCGACCGGAAGTTCCAGGTCTTGGCTACAGCGGAACCGGCTGCTGCTTCCGCCTTAATGCGGCCATCACCGGTGCTGACATCCAAGCCGTCGAATCTCCCGCTAACCTCGATATGTCCGTCGCTGGCCCGGGCACGTAAAACACCATCGACCCGATCGATGTCCTGGGCGCCGTCGCCGGTCTCAAGCTGCATCTCGCCTTTGAAGTTGCTCAGTCGTATATGACCGTCGCTGGTGCGCAAGCTCAGCTTGCCTTCTCGTGGCATGTGTACCTCGACTTCCACCCGCCGCCGCCCCATTTCGAAAACAAAATTGCGATGTGGATATCGCACCTCGAGCTCGACAACATCACCCGTCTGGCGGTCGTAAACCTTGATTCCACCCTCGCCAATCTTCCAGCGCTCTGTAGTGACTCGCGCCTCAATCGTGTTCTTGTCCCAGGTGTCGACGCGGATGTCTGCGTCGGAAGTCTCTACCCTCAGTTCGGGCTTACCGGTAAGCGTGAATGTCTTGGACCACTCGTCGGCTCGAGCTGCCGGCGGGAGAATGAGACAGACGCCCAATAACATCCATTGAATTCGATTCATGAATCTCCTCCGTCCTGCGGAGGACACACCCCTGCCACAGGTTACAGACGGTAATACGGCGGATTGGTGAGCCGAGTTCCCTTCGCTCCACGAAAGCGATCAGCTTGGCCCGGCATTCGAAGGGAGCGAATTGGTCGACGAGACCCGTGCCGCTGGATATGCCATTCTCACCAACGTTCGCTCTGAAAACGGTATGTACAGCAGCCCCGCCGTGGCCGCAAAAGCCGCGCCGAGGCCAATCTTGTCCACCAACAGGAAGGGAGCAATCGCCCATACCTCGTCGAGCACAAGAAGAGGCAGGAAAAGCTTGGGAAACTTCTCCCCGAGCCTTGGATAATCGAACCCAACCGCCGAAAGCAGATAACACCGCAATGGAATCCCGGGACCCGCGGTAATCAAAACGGCCGCTGCTATCGCGAGCGCGGCCCAACCAGGCAGAAACGATCCCGCAACGTCTTCGATCTCGCGTAGATGAAAGAGCGCGGCCAGATAGAAAATCAGATACATGATCTGGATCAGCGCGAACAGGCCCCGAGTCACGGCGCGATGCGCAACCGGCAAATCGGGATCGGCGACGCGAGGTAAAGCTTCTATCGCTAATTCAGGTGAATAACTCTCGCCGAGCACTGCAACGGGTGGCGCTCCCGACTCTGTTTTCTCCGCCGCTACCGGCGCAATAAACCGATATCCGCGCCGGGCCAGTGTCTCCACATAGCGTGGACTGTTCGCCGAATCACCCAGGGCTTCGCGTATCTTGTTAACGGCTGTATTCAGGCTGTGGTCGAAATCTACAAACGTGTCCGCCGGCCAAAGCTTCTGGCGCAACTCCTCGCGGGTTACAACATCTCCCGGGCGCGCCAGCAGCAGGGCCAACGTCTGAAATGGCTGCTCCTGCAGGCGGACCTTCGCTCCCTTTTTGCGCAGTTCTCCCGCGGCCAGGTCAACCTCGAATACTCCGAACCGGACGATTCGCCCCGCAGAATTGGGTGGTGGCGTGGGCATAAAGAAGTAACGCAGTGTATCACCGCTGTCCCCGGGAAGCGTGCACGCGCAAAACCTGATTGCGGCTTCTTGAGGTCCGCTTCGGTTCGGCAGTTCGAGTCTAGTGGAGAAACTATTTCCTCTTCTCTCCTTGGCGCTACAATATCGTCGTGACCGAGCCCCAACATCCGGACGATCATCCCCGCTCGAAGCACCACGTCTATGCTCTTGAGACGACCGGGCTCCTTCTCATCTCTGTGCTTCTCCTGATCCTGACTCTGATCCGCTACTGGCACAATATCAACTGGAGTGCCCGCTGACGGTGGCATCAGCGCACCTCGACCCTCTTCTTGTAGTAATCCTGGGTCCTACCGGGAGCGGAAAAACCACGCTCTCACTCTCGTTGGCGGAACGTTTTTCGGGCGAGATCGTAAATTGCGACTCGGTGGCGATGTACCGTGAGTTCGAGATCGGCACAGCTAAGCCGACTGCAAGTGAGCAGAAGCGAGCCCCACATCACCTTCTGAGCTTTGTGGATCCGGTGGGACACATTACTGCCGGAGAATATGCTCGCCTTGCTCGACAGACCATCCGCGAAATAGCCGACCGCCATCACTTGCCGATTGTCGTCGGCGGCACCGGCCTTTATCTTCGCGCCTTGATCGAGGGGCTATTTCCGGGTCCGCCTCGCTTCGAGGAATTACGCCGGCGCTTGCGAGATCTGGCCAACGAGAAAGGCTCGACGTACCTGCACCGGATTCTCACTCGACTGGATCCCGTAGCCTCCAGACAGATCCACGCGAATGACACTCCCAAACTCATCCGCGCCATCGAGGTCTGTCTGGCCTCTGGGAAGAAGATGACCGAGATGTGGACGCAAGGCCGCGATCCGCTCACGGGCTTCCGCATTCTGCGGCTCGGGTTGAATCCGGACCGGGCGGCGCTTTACGAACGCATCAATGAACGCGCCCGCCGGATGTTCGACTCCGGATTGGTAGAGGAAACGCGCCGATTGCGAGAAAGATATGGCGACGGGGCTCCACCCTTGTCATCCCTCGGCTACAAACAGGCCGCCCAGTTTTTGCGAGGTGAGATCACCCCCGAACAAGCGCTGGTAGCGGCGCAGCAGGCACACCGCAACTACGCCAAGCGGCAGATGACCTGGTTTCGCAGGGAGCCAGAAGTGAGATGGCTTGCGGGCTTCGGGGACGATGCGGCCATCCAGCAGGAAGCAATCGCCAGTGTCCCGGGACTCGCGCAAACATGATTCCACATAGCGCGTGCACTCTGCTGCCCCACCACATTTGCATGTCACTTCTTGCCTCCTGCACCTTCTGCTATCGTTGGTTTCATGCTGAAGAGTTTGGGTTCTGGTTGCTTGTTCGCAATTCTAGTTATGTCGATTTCCGCATCCGCCAAAGATCGCTATCAGCAACCCGGACCGATCCGCCTCGATCGTGACGGAGAACGGTGGGCCGAGAAGACGCTGCACAAGCTCTCCACGGAGGAAAAAGTCGGACAGCTTTTCATGATCTGGGTGCGGGCACAATTTCTGAACCTTGGTAGTCCCGACTATCTTCAGTTGCGCGATTCCATCGCTCGGTACCACGTAGGCGGCTTCTGCATGACCGTCCCTCTCGACGGACCATTCCTCCTCAAAAACCAGCCCTATGAGGCCGCAGTGCTGCTCAATCAGCTGCAGCGGGACTCGAAGTTACCTCTTCTCTTCTCAGCCGATTTCGAGCGTGGCGTCTCCATGCGCCTGTTCGGAGCAACCGTTTTCCCCCATGCGATGGCTTTTGGTGCGGCGGGCAAGCTCGATGATGCCGAGGCATTCGGACGCATCACCGCTCAGGAAGCGCGCGCCATCGGTGTGCACTGGAACTTTTTCCCGGATGCCGATGTCAACTCGAATCCCGCCAATCCGATCATCAACACTCGCTCTTTCGGGGAAGACCCGAAGCAGGTTTCGGATCTGGTCGTCGCTTATATGCGCGGGGCTCGCGCTGGTGGAATGATGACCACGGTCAAGCACTTCCCCGGTCACGGCGACACGGACACAGATTCGCACCTCGGGGTGGCTCGGGTGAGCGGAGACCTCAATCACCTGCAAACCGTCGAGCTTCCTCCCTTCAAGAGCGCTATCGAAGCGGGTGTGGACTCGGTGATGGTAGCGCACGTTTCCGTGCCAGCTCTTGAGCCTGACCCGGACCGGGTCGCCACGACTTCGCCCGCGGTGGTCACCGATCTGCTGAAGAAACGACTTGGATTCAAAGGCATTGTCGTGACCGACGCGCTGGATATGGCGGCCCTCACCCGCTTCTACGCTGCGAACATCGGCCGCGCTGCGGTCGACTCTTTCAAAGCAGGAAATGACGTGCTCCTGATTCCCGCGGATCTGGATGCTTCCTACCGGGCCATGCTTGAAGCCGTTCGCAGCGGCGAGATAACCCAAGAGCGCCTGAACCACTCCGTGCTGAAAGTTCTTGAGGCTAAAGCCTCTCTCGGTCTCGAAAAAGCTCGGCTGGTGGACATCGACAAGCTCACAACATTAGTAGGCAGCCCGCAGAATCTTGCAGCCGGTCAGCGAGCTGCAGACGATGCAATCACCCTTGTCCGGGACAACGGCAAACTCTTGCCTCTCAAATTAACTGGAACCGCCAAGTCCGGGCTTCCGTACCAATCAGTGGAGGAAGTGCGGAATCGGGTCGTCGCCGTGATCTTTTCGGACGACGTCCGCTTGGATTCCGGACGCGCCCTCGAGCGCCAGATAAAGGCGCGGATTCCGGACGCGAATGTGGTCTACGTTGATCCGCGCATCGCCGCTGCGCTGATCGACAGCGTATTGGCCACCATTGATCAGGCACATGTCGTGATCGCCGCCGTGTATGCGATTCCCACGGCGGGCAAGGTTGCTAACGCGCAGGCCGGACTCAAGAATTCCGTGGGGCTGGCAGACGCGACCGGCACGCTGCTTCAAAGGATGTTGGAGCACGCCGCGGAACGAGCCGTAGTGCTGGCGATGGGGAACCCTTACGTTGCGCAAGATTTCCCAGCCATTCAGAATTACATTTGCACTTTTTCGAATGCCACAGTTTCAGAAGTGAGTGCCGTAAAGGCATTGTTCGGAGAAATCGCGATCCATGGCCGCCTGCCGGTCAGCATTCCGAATGTTGCGCAGCGCGGAGCCGGCATCGATCGACCGGCCCGGGTCGCACAGGGAGGGTCTCAAAATGCGTATTCAAAGGTTTCTGGCCGGTAGTTCCGTCGCAGTTTTTGCTTTGGGTATAGGGGCTCTACTTCTTCTCTCCGCCTGCAGCATCAACGTGAAGAAGAATGAGGAGGGGCAGGAAAAGAAGGTCGATATCGACACGCCCCTGGGAGGGATTCACGTCGACGAAGAAGCTGACGTTCGTGACACCGGTCTGGAAGTCTACCCGGGCGCCCAGGCTAAACAGAAAGATTCCAGCGGCGACAATAAGAAAGCGAACGTCAACATCTCCGGATTTGGTTTCGGTGTGAAAGTGGTCGCTTTGGAATATGTGTCGAACGACCCGCCACAGAAGCTTGTGACCTTTTACAAAAACCAGCTCAAGAAGTATGGCGACGTTCTCGAGTGCCACACTTCCGAGCATAGTGGCCACGTCGGCGCCGATTTCGGAGACAAGAAGGGCGACTCCTCGCTGCATTGCGATAGCGACAGCGGCAGCGGGAAGACTATCGAACTGAAGGTTGGGACCAAGGAAAATCAACACGTAGTTGCGATCGAACCAGACGGCGCCGGCTCTACTTTTGCACTGGTCTACGTGCGGACTCACGGGAAGGACGACACGATCTGAAACGGCACCAAACTGTCTTGGTCGCAACCCTGGTTGCCAGTCCCCTGCGGCTCCTGTAACGTGGAGTTCCGTGGAACACCCCTGCCACCAATGCGGCACACCGGTGGAAGATGGAGTGGCTTTCTGCCGCCACTGCAACGCTCCCCAGATCCGCGTGAAGATTGGCGAAGTACCGCTCGAACTGGTTCCTGCGGCACCCCACGACTCCGAACTCATCGCTTCTCCCATCCCGCCGGTGGCGATCAATCCCTCAGCCATTCAGTGGTCGCAAGCTCTCCCGGCGGCAACTCTCGCGGGTCTGATCGCTGCCCTTTCCATGATGGTTCCGCTCGGCTTTCTCGGAATCGGTACCGTTGCAGCCGGCGCAATCGCCGTCGTCGTTTATCACCGGCGCCGACCGGCCACTCTGCTCACTCCTGCGATCGGCGCAAAGGTGGGGGTACTGAGCGGAGGCATCGGTTTCGTTATTTTTGCCCTCATCATGGCCGTCGAAGTAACTGTGTTTCGCGGTGGCGCACAGCTTCGCGACGCCCTCCTGCAAGCCGTGGAACAATCGGCCGCGCGTGCTGCCGACCCACAGGCGCAGGTTCTGGTTGACTGGATGAAGTCCCCGGAAGGCCTCGCGGTCATGATGGGACTCATCCTTTTCGTCACGCTGGTCATCTTCCTCATTCTGTCCAGTATCGGCGGCGCGTTGGGCGCAACGTTCATCCGAAATAGAGAGGGCCGCTGATCAGACATTTTCCCGACATTTAAGCGGTGGCTCGACTATTGCTTTTCTAGGGGACGGTCATCCCGAAGCTCCGCGTTTTCTCCTGCGGAGCGAGGGATCTGGCGCGGGGCGCTTCAAATTGAGCCACTGCCGGCGTCAACACCTCCTTGCTCGCCGGCACCTAACGCGCGTATGATGCAGCGTTTATGGCTACAAAGATTGCTCGCCCTCCTAACATTCGAGAAAAAGCCCAGCTGATGTCAGCCTCGGAGATTGAGCGCACACTGGTCCGCCTGGCGCACGAAATCGTCGAGAAACATAACGGCGCCGCTGACCTGACCATGGTGGGAATCCGCCGCCGCGGAGTACCCCTGGCGCAGCGCCTGGGGCAGATCATCAGCAGAATCGAGAAGGCCCCGGTCCCAGTGGGAACGCTGGACATCACACTCTACCGCGATGATCTTTCCACACTCGGTCCTCAACCCAAGGTGCAGAAAAGTGACATCGGCGTCGCCGTGACCGGCAAGGCCATCGTCCTGGTTGACGACGTGCTCTATACCGGCCGCACCGTGCGTGCCGCCATGGATGCGATCTTCCGCGAGGGCCGCCCGCGCAGCATCGAGCTATGCGTGCTGATCGACCGCGGCCACCGCGAGTTGCCGGTAGAAGCTTCCTTCATTGGGCGTAAGGTGCAAACCAGCGACATCGAGATCATCGAGGTCAAACTGACCGAAATCGACCAGATGGAAAAAGTGCTGCTGGTGGAGAGACAGGGATGAAGTTAAACGGTGCGCGCATGGAGGCCGCGCCTGCGCTGTCACCAACTGCCTGCTTTATAGTCCGAGGGAGCGAATGAGGCCGGCCGCTCGGGGCTCGCTGCTCGGCATCGAACCGCTGGAAGCCGCGGATATTCTGAAGCTCTTGAAGCTGGCCCGCCGCATGAATCCCCAGAAGCCGCGCCCCTTGCTGCGTGGCAAGCGCATTGTCCTTCTTTTCTACGAGCCTTCCACCCGCACCCGGACTTCATTTGAGATTGCCGCCAAGTCTCTGGGAGCGATTACCATACTTGTCCAGTCGAGCGGCTCCAGCATTGAAAAGGGAGAGTCGCTGCTCGATACGGGCTACACCCTGCGTGCGGTAGGCGCCGACGCCATCGTCATCCGCCATCCGAATGCCGGCGCCCCTCACGTCATGGCGGCGCATCTGGACATTCCCGTCATCAACGCAGGTGACGGGATGCACGAGCATCCTTCGCAGGCTTTGCTCGACGCCTACACCATTCTTCGTCACAAGAAAACAATCAAAGGACTGCAGATTGCCATCATCGGTGACATCTATCACAGCCGCGTCGCTCGTAGTGCAGTTCACCTGTTGACCAAGCTCGGTGCCAGGGTGATTCTCTGCGGCCCGCCGGAGCTGCTGCCCGAGAACGCGACAACTCTCGCTTCAAACGTGCGAGTGACGCGCCATCTGGAGGAGGCTCTCCATGGCACCGACGTCGTGATGTTGCTGCGCGTGCAGAAGGAACGAATCACTGACGTAAAGATTCAGCTTGAGGACTACATTTCGCGATATCAAGTCACCTCCGCCCGTCTGCGAATGGCGAAGGGGGAGGCGATCGTGATGCATCCCGGACCGATTATTCGCGGCCTGGAACTGAGCGGCGAGGTCGCCGACTGTCCGCAGTCGGTTATCGTGGATGAGGTAAGCAACGGAGTCCCCACGCGCATGGCGATCCTGGCGCACGCAATGGGCAAGGCACATTAAGACTCATGGCAGGCAAGCACAAACCGGAAGGCAGTCTGCTTATCAAGGGCGGCCATGTTATCGACCCGGCCGCCAACGTGGACGCCCCGATGGATGTCTTGTTGCGGAACGGGCGTGTCGAGGAAGTCGCTCCTCCGAACAAGATTCGTGGCGGTGCGGATGCGAAATTCGATGCCCGCGGACTCATCGTCTCCCCCGGCTTCATTGATCTTCATGTGCACCTGCGAGAACCCGGCCAATCGCACAAGGAGACCATCGCCTCGGGGACCGCGGCGGCAGCGGCGGGCGGTTTTACATCGGTCTGTTGCATGCCGAACACCGCGCCCGTGGTCGACTCACCAGAATGGGTGGCGTGGCTTCGGCAGCCGGAGCGCGGAGCGGTCGTGAATGTCTTTCCGATCGCCGCTGCAACCCACGCCAGCAAAGGCGCGGTGCTCACCGACTTCAAAGCGCTGCAGCGAGCGGGTGCAGTGGGAGTCACAGATGATGGCAAACCCATTCTCGGTGACGACGTCATGCGTGAGGTGCTGCGGCACAGCGTGGAGTCGAAGCTCACGGTCGTGCAACATGCCGAAGATACGCGCTTGACAGAAAACTGTTCGATGAACGACGGGCCAAACGCTTTTCGCCTGGGTCTGCGCGGAATGAAGGCAGCCGCGGAAGCCAGCATTGTCGAGCGGGACGTGCATCTAGCGCAGCAGATTCAGGGATCGCACCTGCACGTCGCGCACCTGTCCACCGCCGACGCGCTGAAGAGCGTCCGTCGCGGGAAGCGAAGCCGGGCCCATGTCACCTGTGAAGTTACACCGCATCACTTCACTCTGACCGACGAAG
>Ga0075017_100001986_pt1 | contig 12706 bp, 10 predicted proteins | sample AleBraG_ABR_2012_FD_71475 | JGI IMG/M metagenome (GOLD analysis project Ga0075017, IMG submission 71475) | Freshwater sediment microbial communities in response to fracking from Pennsylvania, USA - Alex Branch Run_MetaG_ABR_2012 | ecosystem: Environmental > Aquatic > Freshwater > Creek >...
CCCTCACGCGCCGCTTCGGCGGGGGACCGGTGGGCGTCTCCACGCTGGCCGTGGCAGTGGGCGAGGAGCCAGAGACCGTCTCCGAAGTGGCCGAGCCGTTCCTTGTCCGGGCCGGACTGCTGGCGCGGACGCCGCGCGGCCGCGTCGCTACCGCAGCCGCGTACGCCCATTTGGGTTTGGTGCCGCCACGCGGACTGCAGGAGGCGCTGGTCCTTGATGATCCGGCGAGTACGTAGACTGGGCGGGTTAGAACCTCGTCGAAAGGCTTTCTGTGCCCAGCCTCGCTCCGCTCGCAGCGGCCGTCCACCCGCAAATTGTGGACGCTGCGGCGAAGACGCCCTCGAAGTCGGCGAGTTTTCTGCCACTCATCTTCATTGCTCTTGTCTTCGGCGTCATGTACCTACTCGTCATCAAGCCGCGGCAGCGCAAGCAACAAGAGGCGCGCGCCCAAGCGAGCACGGCAAGCGTTGGGGCCAAGGTGTTGTTGGCTGGCGGCTTCCTTGCCGAGATCACGGCAGTGCACGACGACGAGTTCGACGTCCGACTATCGCCCGACAGCACGGCAAGTGTCGTCAAGCAAGCGGTCATCAAAGTCTTCCCGGCTGAGACAGTTGAGCCGGAACCTAGTTCGACATTTGACGGCGCCGCCAATGAGGCAAGCGCCTGACCTCGAAGTAATAAGCACCCCTCACACCGCATCGCGGTACCGACGCCGGGGTACAACCCGGCCTTAAGCAGGAGACGACTCCGGTGGCACCTCCACCCACCAAACACCGACCGTGGCGCACTCTCGTCATCTTGTTGGTCTGTGTTGTTGGCCTTGGCGTCTGGGCGTTTTGGCCTGGAACTCAGCACACACCGCGACTCGGACTAGACCTCAAGGGCGGCACGCAGGTCATCTTGCAGCCGAAGGTCTCAGCTGGCAGTGGCAGCATCACCCAAGACCAGTTGAATCAAACAGTCGACATTCTGCGCAACCGCGTCAACGGCCTGGGTGTCAGCGAAGCTGAGGTCAACGTTCAGGGCCAAGGTTCCAACGCGGTCATCATCGTTTCGGTCCCGGGTGTCAACGCCGCCCAACTTGCTGAGCAGTTGAAACAAACCGCCTTCCTAGATTTCCGCGCTGTTGTCGCGCGGACCTCAGGCGGGCCGATCGCCAACCCGTCGGCCACTCCAACGCCGACCACGTCGCCTTCGAAGACGATCAAGCCCAGCCCCACTGCGTCAGGTTCGGCAAAGCCCAAGGCGAAGTCGGCTGTGGCCACCCCGTCCGCGACACCCAAGGCCACACCCAAGTCGACGCCTACGCCGACACCGTCACCCACCCAAACACTGCCGCCTGGTACCAAAGCTCCGGTCGCGGTAACCGCGGCCGATGCAGCCACTGTGTACCAACTTCTTGACTGCACTAACCCGAAGGTTCGTCCGGGCGGTATTCCCGACAACCCGACAAAGTCCATCGTCACGTGTTCGAAGGACGGCACCGAGAAGTTCGCGCTTGACCCGGCGTTCATCCGCGGTACGGACATCACTGATGCCCAGCCGAACATCGCCGCTGACGGGTCGTGGACAGTCGACCTCACCTTCAACTCGAAGGGTGCTGCCGAGCTATCGACCATTTCGACGGAGTTGTACAAGAAGTCGACCCCGCAGAACGAGTTCGCGATCGTCCTTGACGGTTTGGTCGAGTCGCATCCGTACTTCGCGCAGCCCATCACCGACGGCAAGGCGCAGATCACCGGTCAATTCACGCCACAGCAGGCAAAAGATTTGGCGCAGTTGTTGAAGTACGGTGCGCTGCCGATCAACCTGCAAGTGCAATCCGCAACGAGCGTCAGCCCGACACTTGGCTCCGACCAACTCCGCGCCGGATTGTTGGCGGGCGCTATCGGTCTCGCGCTCGTCGTCCTCTACCTGTTGCTCTACTACAAGGCGATGGGTGTCATCGGCGTTCTCAGTCTCGGCGTCGCTGCGCTTATCTCTTACATTCTGTTCGTCGACCTATCGAAGCGGATCGGGTTCACTCTGACGCTTGCTGGTATTGCCGGTGCGATCGTCGCAATCGGTATCACGGCCGACAGTTTCGTCGTGTACTTCGAACGAATACGTGACGAAATTCGTGAGGGCAAGACGCTGCGAGTCGCTGTCGATGCCGGCTGGTTGCGGGCTCGACGCACCTTGCTTGCAGCTGACTTCGTGTCGCTGCTCGCTGCAGGCATCTTGTACGTGCTGAGTGTGGGAAGCGTCCGAGGCTTCGCCTTTGCCCTCGGTCTTACGACGATCGTGGACCTCATCGTCGCTTTCACGTTCACTCGTCCGCTGACGATTCTTGCCGCCAACAACAAGTGGTTCCAGGCCGGCTCGGCAATGACTGGCGTCTCGCCGACAGTGCTGCGTGAGGGATTACGTGAACGCGCGACTGCTGCTCCCGCAGCCGGAAGGGGGAAGTGATGTCACGCTGGAGTCGGCTTTCGAACCAGTTGTACTCAGGTGGCAAGTCCTTTGACATCGTCGGACGCCGCAAGTACTGGTACATCACCTCAGGCGTCCTGCTCGTCATCACGATCGTGTCGCTTCTTGTCAGCGGACTGAATCTCGGTATCGAGTTCCGCGGTGGGGCTGATTTTGTGTTCCCAGCCGCGAATATCTCGGTTGCGCAGGGCCGCGCCGCCGCACATGCGGCGGGGCAGCCGGACGCCATCGTCACCAAGATCGGTCAAGATCGGATGTCGATTCAGACACCGCCGCTCACGCCAGAGCAGACGATCTCGGTGACCCAGAGTTTGTCTAAGACGCTCAACGTTCCAGTCAATCTCATCAACGTTCAGTCGGTCGGACCGTCGTGGGGTCGCGACATTACGAGTCACGCCATTCAGGCGTTGATTGCGTTCTTGATAGCCGTCGTCATCTTCATGAGCTTGTACTTCCAGTGGCGTATGGCTGTCGCTGGTGTTGTGGCCCTGGTTCACGATGTGCTCATCACCGTCGGTGTGTATTCGGTGTTCCATATCGAAGTCACGCCGGCCACGGTCGTCGGTATCTTGACGATTCTTGGTTACTCGCTCTACGACACCGTCGTCGTGTTCGACAAGGTGCGTGAGAACACCAAGGACATCGAGAAGCAGGCGCGCTACACCTACGCTGATGCTGCCAACCTGGCCGTCAATCAGACGATCGTCCGATCGATGAACACCTCGATCGTGGCGCTGCTGCCGGTCGGCGCGATCCTCTTTGTCGGCGTCGGCATCTTGCAGGCCGGCACGCTGAAGGACTTGGCGCTGGCATTGTTCGTCGGTATCGCGGTCGGCACGTACTCGTCGATCTTCATCGCTACGCCGGTGCTCGTGCAGTTGGAGCAATCGGACCCGAAGGTCAAGGCGCTGAACGCCCGCGTCGCGGCCCGTCGCGGATCGCAGGCGAAAATGACAGCAAACGAGATCAATGACGTCACCGCTGAGGCCACGTCCGAAGCGGCCGCAGCGTCGGCGACGACCGTGTCGACCGGCCCGCGCCAGCAGCCTCGGCGCAAACCCCGCAGTCAACGCTGAGCCGTCCGGCTAGAAGTTCAGCGTGCAACTAAACTAGGAGTCACACTGCACGGACTGGCGTCTCAGCTCGAGACGCCGAGCACATCGGGTATCTGCTAAACGATGCCGGGGAGGAGCTCACAGTGGCTGAGCCCACGACCTCCTCGGTGCCCGCTGTAGCAAGTGGTTCTGGAACTTCGGACGGCCTGCGGTCCCGCCTCGCGCGGATTGCGGGCCGTCCGCCTTCTGCACCTGCCGAGCTTGAACCGGTGCTGCGACAGTTCCGTCGTTACCACCCCAAGAGCGAAACCGACGTCATCATCAAGGCGTATCGCACGGCCGCGGTGCTGCACGCCGATCAATTGCGTCGCAGCGGTGAGCCCTACATCACCCACCCATTGGCGGTCGCTGGAATTTTGGCCGACTTGGGCATGACCGCGTCGACGCTTGCAGCCGCGCTACTGCACGACACTGTTGAAGACACGGGTTACGACTTAGATCAATTACGCGAGGACTTCGGCGATGAGATCGCCAACCTCGTCGACGGCGTCACCAAGCTCGACAAAGTTAGTTATGGCGAGTCGTCGGCTGCTGAAACCGTCCGCAAGATGGTGGTCGCGATGGCGCGCGACATCCGAGTGCTTGTCATCAAGCTTGCTGACCGGCTACACAACATGCGCACGATCCAGTGGTTGCCTGCGGCCAAGCAAGAGAAGAAGGCGCGCGAGACGCTCGAGATCTACGCACCACTAGCGCACCGCCTTGGCATGAACACCGTGAAGTGGGAACTCGAGGATCTCTCGTTCGCCACGCTCTATCCGAAGATGTACGAAGAGATCGTCCGGCTCGTTGGGCAGCGGGCACCGGAACGTGAGCGCGCCTTACGCGAAGTCATCGATGTCGTCGACGTTGAGTTGCGGGGCGCCAAGATCAAGGCGACTGTCAGTGGTCGTCCGAAGCACTACTACTCGGTCTATCAAAAGATGATCGTGCGCGGACGCGACTTCGCCGACATCTACGACCTCGTAGGCGTGCGCATTCTCGTTGACGACATTCGCGACTGCTATGCGACTCTTGGCGTCATTCACGCGAAGTGGAATCCGCTTCCCGGGCGGTTCAAGGACTACGTCGCAATGCCGAAGTTCAATATGTATCGCTCGTTGCACACCACGGTGATCGGACCCGGTGGACGTCCTGTCGAATTCCAGATCCGCACCAACGAGATGCACCGCGAAAGTGAATTTGGCGTCGCAGCCCACTGGCGCTACAAGCAACGCGACGTCGGTGGCAACAAAGGCCCCGACGATATGGGCTGGCTGCGACAACTCCTTGAGTGGCAACGCGAAACTGAAGACCCCGATGAGTTTCTTGACTCATTGCGCTACGACCTGGCCAGCCAGGAAGTCTTTGTGTTTACGCCAAAGGGCGACGTCGTGGCGTTGCCGGCAGGCGCGACACCTGTCGATTTCGCGTTTGCCGTCCACACCGAAGTCGGCTACCGCTGCGTTGGTGCGCGGGTCAACGATCGACTGGTGTCGCTTGATTCGGTGTTGCACAGCGGTGACGTCATCAGCATTCTCACGACCAAGGGCGACGGTGCCGGCCCTTCACGTGACTGGCTTGATTTCGTCAAGAGTCCGCGGGCACGTAACAAGATCCGAGCCTGGTTCTCACGCGAACAGCGCGACGAAAACATTGAGATCGGCAAGGACGCGATCGTCCGCGTGTTGCGCAAGCAAGGTTTGCCGCTACAACGGTTGATGGTGGCCAACACCATGCAGGCGCTCGCCGCTGATCTTCGCTATAAGGACGTCGCCACCCTGTACGCGGCTGTCGGCGAAGGTAAGGTCACGGCTGCGCAAGTTGTCGAACGACTCATTGGCTTGCACGGTGGGGTTGACGGCGCTTCCGAAGACCTCGCCGAAGCGACAACGCCCACGAGAGCGCGCCGCAAGCCAGCCCGTCCGGACGACGGTGGCAGCATCAAGGTCACCGGCGCCGACGGGTTGTGGGTCAAGTTGGCTCGATGTTGTACACCGGTTCCGGGCGACGAGATCCTCGGATTTGTCACACGCGGTAGTGGTGTGTCCGTCCACCGCACTGATTGCACGAACGCTGAGTCACTGCGCAAAGATGCCGGACGTCTGGTCGAGGTGCAGTGGAACGAAGGCGCCCGTGGCGTCTTCCTCGTGAGTATGCAGGTCGAAGCGCTGGACCGACCGGGTCTGCTGTCCGATGTCACCCGCGTGCTGTCCGAACAACACGTCAACATCTTGTCTGCGACCGTGTCGACCATGGTCGACCGGACCGCCATGTCGCGTTTCAGTTTTGAGATGGCTGATGCCAAACACTTAGGCAGTGTGCTGAAAGCCGTCCGCAACATCGAAGGCGTCTACGACGTCTATCGGGTGTAGGCAGCTTTCACGCGGTGAACTCCACGACGTGACGCTGTGCGATCAGGCTTGGAAGTCCGCGAGAGCGGCTTCGGCGGCGGCGAGCAATTCGCGGCGCCCGTCGGCTGCGGCCTGCAATTCGGCGGCCTTCTTCGGATCACTCGCCTTGGCCGCCTGCGCTTCGAGGTCGGTGACGCTGGCCCGCAACAGTTCGACGGTTGCCGATGCGCGCGCGCTTTTTTCAGGGTCGGTGCGCCGGTGCTCGTTGTCTTGGGCTCTGCGAATCGCATCTTCGACCTTGTGCAGGCGCGCTTCCAATTTGTCGCGGTCGGCGCGCGGAACTTGTCCGGCGGCTTCCCAACGCTCCTGGATGCCGCGCAACTGCTTGCGCGCTGCTTTCCAGTCGCTGTCGACGTTGATCGCTTCGGCCTCTTCGAGCAACGCAAGTTTCGCAGCGACGTTCTGACTTTGAGCCGCATCGCGCTCGTTGAAGGCTGCGCTACGGGCTGCAAAGAAGGCGTCCTGCGCACCCTTGAACTTGCCCCAGAGCCGTTGCTCGTCCGGACGAGCTCCGCGCGGCGCCGCCTTCCAGCGCTCCATAAGGGTGCGGAAGGTCGCTGCTGTGGCGTTCCAGTCGGTGCTGGTCGCCAACGCCTCAGCTTCGGCGACGAGGGCTTCCTTGGCGCCGAGGGCCTCGGCCCGTTGGGCGTCGAGTGAAGCGAAGTGGTGTCGTCGGGTCTTGTCGAACGCCGAACGAGCCGCACTGAACCGCTCCCACAAAGGCTGGGTAACTGAACGCGGTGCGGCCGGCAAACCCTTCCACTCTTCGAGCAATCGCGGAACCGATCGCCAGTCGCCTTCCACTGGGTGGAGGTGGCGAGCGACTCAGCCTCGGTGACGATCGCTTCGCGTTTGGCAAGCGCTGCCTGCCGCTCAGCCTTGCGCTGTTCGGCGAGTGCTGCTTTCTGCGCTTGGGTGACGGCGTCAAGGAGCGTCAGTTTGGCTTCGAGCGCGGCAACATCGCCAACAAAGGCTGGGTCAACCAACGACTCACGCACCTTCGCGGTGGCGCGAGCCGCTGACGCCGCGTCGGCTTTGCCCTGCTTGATGCGCTGTTCAGTGAGGTCGAGTTCAACCCAGAGGTCGAGGTACTTGCGCGCGAAGAAGGCAAGTCCTTCTTCCGGCGTACCGATGGTGTACTGCCCGACGAACTTCTCGGTGCCATCGGGCAGGCGCAGGTACACCGAACCGTCGGCCGCAGCCCGGCCGAACGGCGTGATCTGCTCGATGTCCATGCCCGAAAACTCCCTCGTCAACCCGTGGTTGGCTAGTTACCTTTTGCTGACGGTAGCGGTCACGATGACCACAGGTTGGTTTGGATGACCGTCGCCGGTGCCATTGGCATTGTCACTACCGGCACCTGCGACGGCTTGCACTCGGTCGAGACCCTTGACGACGTGACCCCAGATCGCGTAGTTGGGGCCGAGGGTCGTGTTCTTGTAGACGATGAAGAATTGGCTGCCGCCCGTGTTCGGTCCCGAGTTGGCCATTGCCACAGTTCCCGCCGGGTAATTGTTGGCCGTCTTCTTGGGAAGGTTCTCGTCCTTGATGCTGTATCCGGGGCCACCAGTGCCGTCGCCCTTGGGGTCACCACACTGCAGCACGTAGATTCCGGTCGTCGTGAGGCGGTGGCAACGGGTCAAGTTGAAGAACCCCGCTTCGGCCAGGCCGAGCATGTTCCGCGACGTTCCAGGTGCGCGGACCGGGTCCGTCTGAATCGAGATGACGCCGCAGTTGGTGTTGAGATTGATGACCGAACCCTTAGCCGCGTCGATCTTCGGTGGCTGCTTGTAAGTCGGGCTCGTGGTGCGAGTCGCCGGTGGTGTGACGCAGCCGGCCACGTGGACGTTCGGCGTGGCGGTCGGAGTCGGCGTTGAGAGGGAAGCCGTCGGCGTCGGCGTCGGAAGGGCCGCGGTGTTGTTGCTCTTCCAGGGCTGCCATGCGATGAGCCCGATGAGCAAACCGACGATGACGATGGCGATCGCGCCACCCCAGATGGCCTGCTTGCGCTGGGCTGCCTGCCGCTCGGCGCGCTTGGCCGCCTGCCGTTCGGCTTTGAGGCGGGCCAATTCCTTGTCGCGCTTGGTACCCGACGAGCGGGGGACCTGTGGTGGCTTCGGGGGTGTCTTGCCGTCGTCCCCTTGATTCGTGCCCGACACGTGTCCTCCATGACAGTGGGCGCCACTTGGGCGCCTGGTGGTCAAGCGCTCCGGCGGGGGAGGCTTGGTTCGTAAGTCGCGTAGACCGTCCGATATCGGACGGTGTCCCCAAGTCTAAGCGGCTCTGCCTCGGCCTCGACCGGTAGGCTGGTGCCCCGCCAATTAGGCAGGAGTGACGAAGGGGAGAGCGTGCTCGCTCGCGGATTCGCGGCCGGACCGTGGGCCACCAACTGCTTCGTCATCGCGCCTGGTCCGTCGAGCGAGTGCGTCGTCGTTGATCCCGGCAAGGACAGTCTCGACGGCATCGCCCAAATCGTTGCCGAATACGATCTGCACCCGGTTGCGGCCCTGCTCACGCACGGGCACATCGACCACACCTGGTCGGTCATGCCCCTGTGCGCCAGCCACGACATCCCGGCGATGATTCACGTCGCTGATCGGCACCAGCTCAGCGATCCGCTCTCTGGATTGTCGGTTCAGACCGGCGGTGTCATCGGCATGATGGCGGGCACCATTCCTGAGGGCGAACCCCGCGACGTGCGGTTAGTCGCTGACGGTGATTCGGTCACCATCGCTGGCTTGCCCCTCACCGTCCGACATACGCCAGGTCACACGCCCGGGTCGATCGTGTTCGTCACGCACGACGATGTGCAGGCGGTTGATGTCATGCTGTCCGGCGATTTGCTCTTTGCAGGTTCGGTCGGACGCACGGACTTGCCGGGCGGAAGCTGGCCGGAACTCATGGCGTCGCTCAATCGGGTGGCACTGCCTATGGCTGACGAAACGATCGTGCTGCCCGGTCATGGCGCGAGCACGACAATCGGCGCCGAACGAGCAGCAAATCCGTACCTCGCCGAAGCAGCGACTGCTGCGCCGGCCCGCGGACTTTAGGAAACTGGCAGCGCGGACGTCGTCCGCACGAACAGATCAGGCATTCATGACACGGTTCCAAGCGCCAAAAGGTACGTACGACATCGTTCCTCCGACGTCGGCGTTGTGGCTCGCCATCAAGGCCGCCCTGTCGCAGCCAGCGATCCTGGCCGGCTACGGCTACATCGAAACGCCGACGTTTGAGGACACCGCATTGTTTGAGCGCGGCGTTGGTGAGTCCACCGACGTCGTGAGCAAAGAGATGTACACGTTCACCGACAAGGGTGGTCGTTCGCTCACGTTACGTCCGGAAGGTACTGCTGGCGTCATGCGCGCCATCGTTGAGAACAGCCTCGACCGAGGTCAGTTACCGGCGAAGGTTTGGTACACCGGTCCGAACTTTCGCTATGAGCAACCGCAGTCCGGACGGTATCGCCAGCACACCCAGGTCGGTGTCGAAACCGTGGGCAGCGATGATCCAGCCGTTGACGCGGAAGTTATCTGGCTAGCCGTTGACGGGTTCCGACGCTTGGGCTTGCAACACGTGACATTGCAATTGAATACCTTGGGTTGCAGGGAATGTCGTCCGGCCTACCGTGAACTTCTCATAGCGTTTCTCTCTGATCTCGACCTTGACGACGACACCAAGCGGCGTGCTGCGATCAATCCGTTGCGCGTACTCGATGACAAGCGTCCGGACGTGCAGGCGCTCGTTGCAGATGCGCCGTTGATGATCGATCACCTCTGCGCCGAGTGCCAAGCGCACCACGACGCCGTGCGTGCATACCTGCGCTCTTTGGATGTCACGTGGGTTGATGCACCGCGACTTGTTCGCGGTCTCGACTACTACGTCCGCACCACGTTTGAATTCACGCACTCCGGTCTTGGTGCGCAGGCCGCGATTGGCGGCGGTGGTCGGTACGACGGACTGCTCGCCACCATCGGTGGTGCCGACCTGCCCGGCATTGGTTTCGGTCTGGGCGTTGACCGCACCTTGCTGGCAGTACGTGCCGAAGGACTTGAGCCAGTCGACCTCCGTCGAGTATCCGTCTTCGCGGTGCCGCTTGGTCAGGATGCAAAGGAGTTGCTTGTCCGCGTCGTCGCGCAACTGCGACAGGCGGGCATCGCGAGTGATCTGGCCTACGGCGATCGCGGTCTCAAGGGCGCGATGAAGGCCGCTGACAAGAGTGGCGCCCTGTTTGCACTCGTCGCCGGCGAACGGGACCTGGCCGAAGGTGTTGTGCAGTTGAAGGATCTGGAGTCTGGTGATCAGCGACCTATCGCGATCAATGAGGTCGTCGCAGTTGTCACCCAATCGTTGGCGGCGGTGTCGGGGGAGTAGCCCTCCGATGTCCCGGACGATCTCGGCTGCCTGACCTGGGACACTGGAAGCCATACGTACCTTCGCAGTGGATAAGCAAGAACCGAAAGGAAGGCAGCCGTGCTTCGCACGCATCAGGCCGGATCGCTCCGACCGACCGACGCCCGAACAACGGTGACGTTGGCCGGGTGGGTCGCTCGACGCCGTGATCACGGAGGCGTCGCATTCATTGACGTCCGTGATTCCAGTGGTGTCGTGCAGGCTGTCGTTCGCGATCCCGATGCCGTCCACGGCTTGCGTCCCGAGTCGAGCATTCAACTCATCGGCACAGTGCAACTTCGTCCGGACGGTAACGAGAACACCGAACTGCCCACCGGTGCGGTCGAAGTTATTGCCGATTCGGTCGAGGTGTTGTCAGAGGCTGCGCCCTTGCCGTTCCAAGTTGACGAACATGTAGAAGTGGGCGAGGACGTTCGGTTGCGATACCGCTACCTCGACCTGCGACGCCCGGGCGGCCCCGGACATGCGCTGCGCGTTCGCAGTCACGTGAGTCAGATCGCGCGGACGGTGTTGTTCGAAAAGGACTTCATCGAGATTGAAACGCCGACGCTGACTCGGTCGACGCCCGAAGGTGCCCGTGACTTCTTGGTTCCCGTCCGATTGCAACCTGGCACGTGGTACGCCTTGCCGCAGAGTCCGCAGTTGTTCAAACAGTTGCTGATGGTCGCTGGTATGGAGCGTTACTTCCAAATCGCGCGTTGTTATCGCGACGAAGACTTCCGCGCCGACCGGCAACCAGAGTTCACTCAACTCGACGTCGAGATGAGTTTCGTTGACGCCGAGGACGTTATGGCCATCGCTGAAGACGTGCTGCGTGCGATTTGGCGTGACGTCGTGGGTTACACAATTGGCGAGATTCCGCGGATGCCATTCTTCGAAGCCATGGCGCGCTATGGCTCGGACAAGCCCGACATCCGATTCGGCCTAGAACTTGTTGACTTGACCGAGTACTTCGTCAACACCGAGTTCCGGGTCTTCCAGAACGAGCACGTTGGTGCTGTTGTCATGCCCGGAGGCGCTGAACAAAGTCGTAAAACGTTCGACGCCTGGCAAGAGTGGGCCAAACAACGCGGCGCTAAAGGTTTGGCGTGGGCAACGTTCGGAGCCGCCGACGAGGTTGGCGGTCCAGTTGCAAAAAACTTGTCAGCCGAAGAACGTGCCGGTTTGCGCGCTGCTGTTGGCGCCAACGAAGGCGACGCTGTGTTCTTTGCGGCTGGTGCCCGTCGTCCGACGCTCGAGTTGCTTGGTGCAGTCCGGGTCGAAATTGGCAAACGCCTTGGCTTAGCAAGCGACGACGAGTGGGCGTTCTTGTGGATCGTTGACGCACCCATCTTTGAACAGGTCGAAGACGACAACGGTCAACCTGCATGGACCTCGGTGCACCACCCGTTCACGGCGCCGACGAAAGAGTGGATGGACAACTTCGAAAGCGACCCAGCCAACGCGTTGGCGCAGGCGTACGACATCGTCCTCAACGGCAACGAAATCGGCGGCGGATCAGTTCGTATTCACCGCAGCGATGTGCAGCGACGCGTCTTCGATTTGCTCGGGATCACGCAGCAAGAAGCCGAGGACAAGTTCGGCTTCTTGCTGGAGGCCTTCAAGTATGGTCCGCCGCCACACGCGGGTATCGCATTTGGATGGGACCGACTCGTCATGCTGCTCACCGGCACACCGAGCATTCGCGACGTCATCGCCTTCCCCAAAACGGGGGCTGGCTTTGACCCGCTAACGCAAGCGCCGACGCCGATCACTCCGGTCCAGCGCAAGGAAGCCGGTATCGACTTCAAACCGGTCGCGAAGGACTAGTCCTCGCTTGTGCTCAGGCGGCTTTCGCTTGAGCGGCGGTGAATTCGGCGAGCGTTGCGCGGACGACGTCATCCCATGTCGTCGGCGTGAGTTCAAACGTCGTCCGGATTGCAGTGTCGTCAACGATGTATGGGTTGTCGACCTGGTACAGGACGTTCCTGATCTCGCGGATGTCTGGGTTGAACATTCCCAAGCCGGCGAGCATCCATTGCGGCACTGGCGCGATCGTCGGCAGCGGCACACCTGCAAGGCGCGCGAAGTCGGTCAGTGCTTCGCGTTGGGTGCGGTGCGTGACAGGCGCGTGCCAGGCCCGTCCGTAGGCCTTTTCGTCGGACGCGAGTTGAACGAGCGCGTGTGCCATGTCTTCGGTGTACGTCCACGAGTGTGGGAGATCGGGATTGCCAAGGACGCGGACGGTCTTGCCAGTGAGCAGTCGCGGAATCGTCCGCTCACCAAGTTGACTTTCCGCGTGCGGCCCGACGTAATCGGCACCGCGCACCTCGACCA
>Ga0075017_100001987_pt1 | contig 12705 bp, 10 predicted proteins | sample AleBraG_ABR_2012_FD_71475 | JGI IMG/M metagenome (GOLD analysis project Ga0075017, IMG submission 71475) | Freshwater sediment microbial communities in response to fracking from Pennsylvania, USA - Alex Branch Run_MetaG_ABR_2012 | ecosystem: Environmental > Aquatic > Freshwater > Creek >...
CCGCCGATGGTCGACCAGATTCGGTTCTTCGCGGGCGCCGCGCGACTGCTTGAAGGTCGCGGCGCATCGGAGTACATGGAGGGAATGACGAGTTACGTTCGCCGTGAACCGATCGGTGTCTGTGCCGCGGTGACGCCGTGGAACTATCCGATGATGATGGCCGTGTGGAAGTGGGCTCCGGCGATCGCCGCGGGCAATACGATGGTCCTGAAGCCCTCGGACACGACTCCCGCGTCGACGATCCTGATGGCCGAGCTCATGGGGCAGGTCCTTCCGGCCGGCGTTTTCAACGTGATCTGCGGAGACCGCGACACGGGTCGACTTCTCGTCGAGCACCCCGTGCCGGCTATGGCGTCCATCACCGGATCGGTTCGCGCGGGAATGGAGGTGGCGAAGAGCGCATCGTCCACGCTGAAGCGCGTCCACCTCGAGCTGGGCGGCAAGGCACCGGTCGTCGTCTTCGACGACGCGGACATCGCCGCTGCGGTCGAAGGCATCGCCATCGGCGGTTACTTCAACGCCGGCCAAGACTGCACCGCCGCAACTCGAGTACTCGCCGGGCCCGGCGTCTACGGTGACTTCGTGGACGCGCTGGCCGAAGAGGCTCGTAACACGGTCGTCGGCGCCCCCGACAGTCAGGACGCGCTCTTCGGGCCGGTCAACAACGTCAACCAGTTCGAGCGCGTTACCGGATTCATTGGTCGCGCACCGGGTCACGCGTCGGTCGTGGCCGGCGGGAACCGGGTCGGCGACGAGGGTTACTTCATCGCCCCCACGGTGGTCGCGGACCTTCGCCAGGATGACGAGATGATCCAGAACGAGATCTTCGGACCGGTCATCACCGTGCAGAAGTTCTCCGACGAGGCTGAGGCCTTGGCCTGGGCCAACGGCGTGAACTACGGTCTCGCGTCATCGGTGTGGACGAAGGACCACGGTCGCGCCATGCGATTCACCCGCGACCTCGACTTCGGGTGCGTGTGGGTCAATACCCACATTCCAATCGTCGCCGAGATGCCGCACGGTGGTTTCAAGCAGTCCGGCTACGGCAAGGATCTCTCGGTCTACGGTTTCGAGGACTACACCCGCATCAAGCACGTGATGCACAATCTGGAAGCGTAAGAAGTTAGGCAATTCGATCAATGGTTCATTAGAGCAATATCACTGAGGGGGGATAATCGCGATGACAATAGGTGAAGGTGAAATTAGGGGACCGTTCGGGGCACCCGTTCCTGAGTCGGAGGAAGCTACACAACTTCGCCACGACGAGTTGAACCTCTTCGACGCGACCGCGGTTGCGGTCTCGTCGGTCGCACCGGCGTACTCGCTGGCGTCGACGCTAGCCGCGGTCTTCTTGATAGTGGGCATCGGTTACGCCGGACCGGCAGTGCTCATCGTGTCGTTTATCCCGGTGATGTTTATCGCGCTTTCGTACTTCCACCTGAACAGGCGAAATCCGAACTGTGGAGCGAGTTACTCGTGGCTCAGCCAGGTAATGCACCCTTCGATCGGTTGGATTAACGGGTGGGTGCAGGTGTGGACGTCGGTCTTGTTCTGCACGACCGCGCCACTGCTGGCGGCGAACTACACGCTGCAATTCCTTCACTCGGCGTTTAACGCCGTCAGTGTCAGCACAATCTCGAATCCGAAGGACCTGGCCGTCGTCGCCGCCCTGTGGTTGATCTTCGTGACGTTCATCTGCGTCTACGGGATTCGCTGGACCACGAACGCGCAGTGGGTGATGGTGATCATCGAGTACGTGGTCGTCATCGGTTTTTCGGTGGCTGGCATCATCAAGGTTTGGGCCACCCACCCAGCTCACTCGGTGAGCTTCTCCTTGGGTTGGTTCAATCCGCTGAATATCCACGGCTACGAGGCGTTAGCTAGTGGCTTGGCGCTCGGAGTGTTCTTCTTCTGGGGTTGGGACACGGCGCTCAATCTCAATGAGGAGTCAAAGGACGCGAGCCGAATCCCTGGTCGAGCCGGACTTATCTCCATGTGGCTGCTGCTCTTCGTGTTCGCATTGAACTTCGTCGCGGTGCAGATGTTGATTGGCGGCAAAGGCATCACCGCCCATCAAGGTGGTGACGTCCTCTTCTACTTCGGCAATCAACTGTTCGGTCCGTGGGCGAGCTACGTCATGGTCTTCGCAGTCATTTCGTCCACGGTGGCGACGACGCAGACCACCGTGCTGCCGGCAGCAAGGATTACCCTGTCGATGGCCCGCGACGGGGTCTTCCCACCTGCGTTCGCCAGTATCCACGAGAAGTTCAAGACGCCGGCCCTTGGCACCATCATCGTCGCCTTCCTCTCGCTGTTTGGCATCATGTTGACGACGTTCTCGTCGTCCAGCGCGAGTGTCTTCAACAATCTCGTGCTCAACATCGGCGTCCTCGTCGCCTTCTACTACGGCATCACGGGCCTCGCCTGTGCGTGGGCCTTCCGAGGGACGTTGGGCCACGGTCTCCGCGCCAATCTGTCCATGATCGTCGCGCCCTTGGTCGGTGGCATCGCGTTGCTCTTCGTCTGCTACAAGGTCATTCAAGGAGGAGGATCGAGCGCGTATCCCGACTTGATCGTGCTGGCCTCATCGCTACCGGCGCTGTTGATCACGTGGTTGATCACGCGCAAGAAGACCCAATTCTGGAGTCAGCCACGCGTGCGCTACGACACGGTCGAGGACTAGTTCAATGCGCTTCATCACCCAAACAAGAAAGGATGATCAACGATGATCATCGGCGTACCAAAAGAGATCAAGACCGACGAGTATCGAGTGGCGCTGACGCCGGCCGGAACTCGAGAGTTGACCGGTTCGGGACACAAGGTCCTCATTGAGAAGGGCGCCGGTGTCGGATCGTCGATCTCCGACGCCGACTACGTCGCCAACGGCGCGACGATCGTCGACAACGTCGATGACGTGTGGGCCGATAGCGAACTCGTGTTGAAGGTGAAAGAGCCGATCGCGGCGGAGTACCCTCGTCTCGCCGCACGCAAGAACCAGGTGTTGTTCACCTACTTGCACCTCGCGGCGTCGCGTGAGTGCACCGACGCCCTGGTCAGTGCCGGCAACGTGGCCATCGCCTATGAGACCGTGCGACTGCGTGACAACTCGTTGCCCCTGTTGACGCCGATGAGCGAGGTCGCCGGCCGGATGGCCACCATGATGGGAGCGCACCACCTCATGCGTCCCGGCGGGGGACACGGCTCGCTGATCAGCGGCGTCCCGGGCGTCGCCCCGTGCAACGTCGTCGTGATCGGGGCCGGTGTGTCCGGCCTCGCGGCCGCGACCATGGCCGTGGGACTGCACGCCAACGTCAAGATCCTCGACCGCAACCTCGACCGACTTCGACAGGTTGACATTCACTTCGACGGTCGCGTCCAGACGATTGCCTCGTCAACGTTGACCCTGGAAGAGGCGTGCCTCGACGCGGACATCGTGATCGGTGCGGTCCTCGTCGTCGGTGCGAAGGCCCCCAAGTTGGTCAGCAATGACTTGGTCGCCAGGATGCGACCGGGGTCGGTACTGGTCGACATCTCTGTGGACCAGGGAGGATGCTTCGAAGCCACGCGGCCGACCACGCATTCGAACCCGGTGTTCGAGGTGAATGGTTCGATCTTCTACTGCGTGGCCAACATGCCCGGAGCCGTGCCGTGGACGTCGACGTACGCGTTAGCGAACGCGACCCTGCCCTACGCGCTGGAGTTGGCTCGACACGGGTGGCGCGAGGCGGTCGTCGCCGACGACGCACTCGCCGAAGGGGTGAATGTCGTCCACGGCGATATCACCTACGGTCCGGTCGCCGAATCACTCGCCCTGGAGTACACGCCGCTTCGATCGCTGCTCTAAGTCGGTCCCGGCGACGTCACGAAGGGTGGGCTCGTCGGTGCTGCGAGCCTGCCGGCCGTGGCCCGCGGGATGTTGCGTCAGGAGCTGCCCACGTACGGACAGTGCCGACAGCCGCTCTCGCAACACGTCCCACGCGCGAGGTGGGTCGCGACCGTCAACACCATGAGCCCGGTCGAGGGGTCGCGATAGGTCGACTCTCCGCGCAGGACGGCTCCTTCGTGGGCGTGAATGATGGCGTCGTAGTCGTCGCGCAGAGGGTCGCAACGCGACGGGTCGGGACGGGGGATGTCAACGGGCACGTGGTCAAACTAACGGTGACTCATTCATCGACCCGCAGGACGACCTTTCCGAACTTTCCCGGCTGTCCGAAATACTCATAGGCGGACGCCGCCTCCTCGAGTGCGAAGGTCTTGTTCACCGGCACCTTGATCTCACCCGTCGTCCATCGCGGAACGAGCGCTTGGTTCACCTCCGCGATGGCCGCGGCCTTTTCGGCCCGGCTTCGAGAGCGCAGAGTCGAACCGGTGAACGACGCACGGGTGCGCATCATCGTGAGCAGGTCGAGGTCGACTCGACCGCCACCACCGACGCCGATCACCACGACGCGCGCGAACGGGGCGAGCGAATGCTGCGCCACGCTGAGGTGCGCCGCGCCCACGAGCTCGAGCACGACATCGACGGGCGCCACCTCGCCCACCTGGTCGATCGTGATCGTCTCGTCCGCGCCGAGTCCGCGGAGTCGGTCGTGGTGAGCGCTGTTGCGGGTCACGGCGATGACGTGGGCGCCCATCGAGTGCGCGACTTGGACGCCGGCCACACCGACGCCGCCGGCCGCACCGGAGATGAGGACGCGTTCGCCCGACGCCACTCGTCCCTGGGTGACCAGCGCGTCGTGCGCCGTGACGAACGCTTCGGCGAAGCCACCGGCCTCGTCCCAGGTCACGTGGTCGGGGAGGAAGATCAGATGTTCGCTGGGCACGGTGCAGGCCGCCGCTTGCGCGCCGCCGCCCACGATCGCACAGACCCGGCGACCCAAAAGGGGCTCGTTCACCCGTTCGCCGACGGCGCTGACGACACCGGCTAACTCCATACCCGGGATGTCCTCGGGCCATCCCGCCGGGGCCGGGTAGAAACCTCGCCGCTGAAGGAGGTCGGCGGCGTTGACGCCGGCGCTGCGGACCGCGACGACGACGTCGTACGGCGCTGGCTCGGGGGTGGGGCGCTCGTCGATCCGGAGGGCACCTTCGTCGATGACGACTGCTCGCATGGGAGCAGCCTACGGTGCGCCACTCAACGCGGGTGCCCGATAGAGTCGCGACATGTCAATCTTCGATATCCCCGTCCACACGCTCACTGGCGAACCGTCGTCACTCTCGACCCTCGAGGGCCAGACCGTGCTCGTCGTGAACGTCGCCTCCAAGTGCGGCCTGACGCCGCAGTACGAAGGCCTCGAACGACTCCAGGAGAAGTACGCTCCGCGTGGGTTCACCGTGGTCGGCTTTCCCTGCAACCAGTTCGCCGGCCAGGAGCCGGGGAGCGCCGAGGAGATCCAGACCTTCTGTTCCACGACGTACGGTGTGTCGTTCCCGTTGTTCGAGAAGATCGACGTCAACGGCGAGAACCGTCACCCGGTCTACGAAGTGTTGACGGCCACGACCGACGCCGAGGGGTACACCGGCGACGTTCGCTGGAACTTCGAGAAGTTCCTGATCGCGGCTGACGGGCACGTGGAGCGCTTCGCGCCACTGGTCGAGCCGGAGGACCCGGCGCTCGTCACCGCCATCGAAGCCTCACTGGGCTAGAAGGCGCCGATCGTGCGGTGAAGCCTCGCGTAGGTCGGCGTGAACCCATAGCGAAGCCAATGACGCTGCGCGCCGCGATTCGTGACGCGCCAGTTCGTCTCGACGTACTCGAATCCCGCGTCCAGCGCGTCGTTGAGCGCCGTGTCCACCAGCGCCGTCCCGACGCCGCGCCCTCGATGGCCGGCGGCGACACTCACCGCGCTGAGGTGAATGGTTCGGTCGAACGAGCCTCGTCGCGGCGGCAACGCGAAGGTCAGGCATTGGGCCACGCCGCGCCCGTGGTAGTCGACGACGTAGTGGTGCACGTCCGGGTCCGAGAGCGACTCGAACATCTCGTCGCGCGTCGTCGATCGATGCGCGCTCAAGAGGAAGCTCGGTCCTCGCGACTGGGCTTCGTCGAGTGATGCGTCGAGACCGAGGGCGAGGTCGAGGTCATCGGGCGAGCCGTGTCGGATCTCGTAGCCGACGCTGAGCGCGTGACGGCGCGCCCCCTCCAGGCGCATGACGCCGCGCCGGTGCATTCGTGCGAACCCCAACTCCATCCACGGTTCGTTTTCGACTACGTCGTCAACCGACCAGACGTAGTGCTCCTTCGCACCCGCGGCGAGCCACGCCTCACCCGCGTGCGCGTAGAGGGCGGCGAGCACACCGGCGTCGTCGTAGGAGACCGCATCGGGCCCGACCCATACGCCGGGGCCGTACTCGGCGTCGTCGAGCAACGTGCCATACAGGTGCCCGGCGATTTCGCCGTCGCGCTCGCAGACCCACGTCAGTTGGGTGGCGCCGGCGAGCGAGTGGGCGAGGAGTTCGAGGTCCACCACCGGATTGATCAGCGGGCGAATCGTGGCGTCGTGTTCGAGTCGGCGCTGGATGCGCCGCACGACGTCGGCGACGTCGTGTTCGTGGAGGTGTCGCACCGTTGTCACACGTCGACCGTAGTTGTTCCGTGTGCCAGAGTTACGGGGTGACCTTGCTGGCGACGCTGTTCGACATGGACGGCCTCTTGATCGACTCCGAGATCTTGTGGCACAAGGCCGAAGTGGAGATCTTCGGACGCCTCGGCGTCCCGCTCGACGAGCAGACCGATCGTTCGACCAAGGGGATGTACGTCAACAACGTCGTCGACTTCTGGTTCGAGCGCTACCCGTGGTCGGGACCCGCGCCGGACGAGGTCGTCGACGAACTGTTGGCGCGTGTCGGCGAACTGGTCGAGCGAGAGGGGACGCTGATGCCCGGCGCGCTGCGCGCGGTCGATCTCGCCGCCCAGCACGGTCCGATCGCGCTCGCCAGTTCCACGCCGCTGGCCTTGATCCACCGCTGCCTCGCCCACTTCTCGCTCGACGACCGGTTCGCGTCGGTGCACTCGGCCGAGTTCGAACCCTACGGCAAGCCCCATCCGGGTGTCTTTCTCACGGCGGCGTCGTCGCTGCGGGTCGACCCGGCACGCTGTCTCGTCCTCGAGGACTCGGCCGCGGGCGTGGTGGCCGGCAAGGCGGCGTCGATGTTCGTGGTGGCCGTGCCGACGCGGGTCGACCGGGTGCAGCGAGCCTTCGCCATCGCGGACCTGGTCCTCGATTCGCTCGAGGAACTCGACGACGAATGGCTGGGTGCGCAGTTCGCCTAGAGCAATTTGGTGAAGCGCGACGACTGGTGGTGGGCGAACGTACCGGCCGGGAACTCGTCGACGGGCGTCCAGTCGATGGTTGCGTAGAACGAGAGCGCCTCGGGTTGGGCGTACCCGGTCTCGAGGTAGAGACGCTCGTAGCCGAGCCCGCGACTCCTGCGTTCGATCTCGTGCATCAAGGCCTTGGCCACGCCGTGGCGGCGCAGATCGGCGCGCACCCAGAGGCGTTTGATCTCGCCGATGCGCTGGGCCGGTTCACCGATCCGTCGTATCCCCACACCACCGGCGAGGTCGCCGTTCACGCGAGCGACGAGGAACAAGCCGTCGGGAGGCCGTAGTTCCCCGATGTGGATGTCGACACTCTCGGTGTCGTCACCGCCGTAGCGGCGACGCAGCTCGTCGACCGCCGCGAAGTAGACGCTCAGCGCACCGCTCGCGTCGATGGATTCGGCGTCGATCGTGAGCCCGTTCATCGCTCCAGCGTACGGGCCGTCCCGTCAGGCGGTAATGGTTCAGTACGATTGAAAGCATCTTCTAAGGAGAATCGTGTTCCACCCCGTCAGTGCTGAATTGGACTTCGTGACCATCGAGGAGGCCGAAATCATCCGGTGGAGGGCCAACGACGTCTTCGCCCGCTCCATGAGCCAGCGAGAGGGTGCCGAACCGTGGATCTTCTACGAAGGACCGCCGACGGCGAACGGCAAGCCCGGTCTGCACCACGTGTGGGCCCGGGTCTACAAGGACCTCTTCTGTCGTTATCAGACCATGCAGGGACACTTCGTCGCCCGTCGGGCCGGGTGGGACACCCACGGCCTGCCCGTCGAGGTCCAGGTGGAGAAGCAGTTGGGTATCTCCGGCAAGAAGGCCATCGAGGAGCAGGTCGGCATCACGGAGTTCACCCGGCTCTGTCGCGAGTCGGTCCTCACCTACGTGGGCGAGTTCGAACGCCTGACCGACCGCATCGGGTACTGGACGGACATGGAGCACGCGTACTACACGTTCCATCCGTCCTACGTCGAGTCGGTGTGGTGGCAGCTCCAGCAGCTGTTCGACCGCGGCCTGCTCTACGAGGACCTCAAGGTCGTGCCCTACTGTCCGCGATGCGGCACGGCCCTGTCGTCGCACGAACTCGGTCAGCCCGAGGTCTACACCGACGAGGTGGACGAGAGCTGTTACGTGCGCCTCGCGATCACCGACGCCGAGCGCCACCCGGTGCTCGCCGGCGCGACGCACCTAGCGGTGTGGACGACGACGCCGTGGACGTTGTTGTCGAACGTCGCGGTCGCGGTGCACCCCGACGTCACCTACGCGGTCGTGGACGGGTTGCTCATCGCCGAGGCCCTCGTCGAACAGGTCGTCGGCGACGGCGCGAGCGTCCGTGCGACGATGCGTGGATCGGATCTGGTGGGTGTGCACTACGCCAGACCGTTCGACGACGTCGAACTGCCCCCCAGCACCGACGCGTGCGTCGTGGTCGCGGCGGACTACGTCACGACCGATGACGGCACGGGGCTCGTCCACCAGTCGCCGGCGTTCGGCGAGATCGACCGCCAGATCGCGCGACAGTACGGACTGCCGACGGTGAACCCGGTCGGTCCGGACGGTTGCTTCACCTCGGCGATCCCCTGGCTCGAGGGACGTGGCGTTCGCGAGGCCAACCCGATCATCAACGACGAGCTCGAACGCCGCGGGATACTGCTGCGCCGGGCCCCGTACGAGCACTCCCTGCCGCACTGCTGGCGATGCGGCACCGTGCTCATCTACTGGGGCAAGCCCAGCTGGTACGTGGCGACGTCGCGGTTCAAGGACGAGATGTTGGACGAGAACGCCACCATCGACTGGCATCCCGAGCACATCCGCGACGGCCGCTTCGGTGAATGGCTGCAGAACAACGTCGACTGGGCGCTGTCACGCGATCGGTTCTGGGGCACGCCGTTGCCGATCTGGCGGTGCCCGGAGGACCACTACACCTGCGTGGGTTCGCTCGCCGAGCTCTCGGGCCTCGCCGGGCGCGACCTCAGCGACCTCGACCCGCACCGGCCCGCGATCGACGAGGTCGTGGTGCCCTGTCGCACCTGCGCAGCGCCTGCGCGACGCGTGGAGCCGGTGATCGACGCCTGGTTCGACTCGGGCGCGATGCCGGCCGCCCAGGTCGGCTATCCCCACGTCGAGGGGAGCGAGGCGGCGATGCAGTTCCCCGCGCAGTTGGTGGTCGAGGCGATCGACCAGACGCGAGGGTGGTTCTACTCGCTGCTGGCGGTCAACACGACCGTCTTCGGTCGAAAGCCCTACGAGCACGTGTTGTGCCTCGGTCATATCGTCGACGAGCACGGCAAGAAGATGAGCAAGTCCCAGGGCAACGTCATCGACCCGTGGGAGGTCCTCGACACCCGAGGCGCCGATCCGTTGCGGTGGTGGATGTTCTCCCAGGGATCGCCGTGGACGTCCACGCGAGCCAGCCTGGGCGCGATCGACGCCTCGTTGCGCGAAATGCTCGCGACGCTGTGGAACACCTTCAGCTTTTTCACGACGTACGCGTCACTCAACGGCTTCGATCCGAACGACCCCGCCGTCCCGACCGCCCTCGATCGGTCACAGACCGACCGGTGGATCTTGTCGAGGCTCGAGGACGTCACCGTCGCCGTCACCCGGGGACTCGACGGATACGAGCCACTGGGCGCGACGGCCGCGATCAGTGAACTGGTCGACGACCTCTCCAACTGGTACGTCCGGCGAAGCCGACGCCGATTCTGGCGTACCGACCCGTCGGCCCCGCGATCGGATTCGTTGGCCGCGCACGCGACGCTGCTCGAAGTGCTCCAGCGCGTGACGTTGCTTCTCGCCCCGTTCTGCCCGTTCGTGACCGAGCGCCTCTACCGCGAGCTCTTCGACGTCGAGGCCACGGATTCGGTGCACCTCGCCGACTGGCCATCGAGCAGTCCGAGCGCGAGGGACGTCGACCTCGAGGCGTCGATGGACGTGGCGCGTCGGCTGACTTCGCTCGGTCGCGCCGCTCGCGCCGAGGCCGGCGTCAAGGTTCGCCAGCCCCTCAGTCGCGCTCTGGTCTTTCTCGGAACCGGTTCGCCGGTCCCGCCGGCGGGGATCGTCGAGGACGAGCTGAACGTTGACCTCCTCGAATACGGCAGTGAGCTGGCGGACGTGCTGACCTTCGAATTGGTACCCAACTTCCGGTCGGTCGGCCCCCGGTTGGGTGAAGCCGTCAAGGAGTTGAAGCCCGCCCTGGCGGCGCTCGACTCCGTCGCCGCGGCCCAGACCCTCGAAGCGGGCTCGACGATCAGCCTGACCTTGTCGACGGGAGTGTTCGAACTGGGCGGCGAGGACATCGAGTTGCGGGTGAAGGGACAGGGCGGCTTCGCCGTGTCACGTGACGGCGCCGAGGTGATCGCGCTCGACCTGACGCTGGACGACGCGCTGATCCGACGCGGCTACATCCGCGACCTGGTCCGTCAGGTCCAGGACCTGCGCAAGAACTCCGGCCTCGACGTCTCGGACCGGATTGTGCTGCACCTGACCGGGGTCGACGACCTCGCCGAGGGCTTCGACACCCTGGCGAGCGAGGTCCTGGCGAGCGAGGTGGTTGTCGGGCCCGGCGATGGCGAGGGGACGACCCTCGAACTCGACGACGGGCGAGACGTCCGCGCCTGGATCCGCCGGGCCTAACGGGGGCCGTTGAGTTTGGTCAACAGCTCGCTCAAGGTTGAACGCTCGTCGCAGCTGAGTCGCGCGGCCATCGTGACGTCGAGGTATCGCAAGTGCACGTCGAGGGCCTGGTCGAGCTTCTGATTGCCGAGCGTGGTGATCATCACGTGCACGGCGCGCCGGTCGTTGGGGCAGTTCTGACGGTCCACCAGTCCGGCCACTTCGAGCCGGTCGATCAGCCTCGTCGTGCCGCCGGTGGAGTGCACGATGGCGTTGGCGACCTCGTTCATCTTGAGACGACCCTCGGGAGTGGACCGCAAGGCCAACAGGACGTCGAACCACGCGAGGGGGAGCTCGCAGGTCTCTTCGAGCTCGAGTGAGAGGTTCCGGGCCATTCGGGCGTTCGTCTCGAGCAGCAGGCCGAAGAGTTTGACCTTCTCATCACCGGAAGGACACGCGCTGGTTGACATCGACATAGTTTAGATTCTACCACATAACTTACTTAGCAATTACTGCTTGACAAGTAATTGTATATGCAACTATAATGGTCGAAGCACAGCAAGTGCCCATAGAAACTAGGAGATTTACCATGAGCAACCTCCCCGCTCCCGGCGTTTACAGCGTTGATTCCGTCCACTCCACCATCGGCTTCGTCGCCCGCCACCTCGTCGCGTCAAAGGTTCGTGGCCGCTTCACCGAGTTCACCGGCACCCTCACGATCGGCGAGACGATCGAGACGTCGTCGGTCGAGGCCACTGTCCAGGCGGCGAGCATCACCACCGACAACGAGATGCGCGACGGCCACCTGAAGACCGCCGACTTCCTTGACCTCGAGAACTACCCGACGCTGACCCTGAAGTCGACGTCGATCACGGCCAAGGGCGGCGACAACTACACGCTCGTCGCCGACCTCTCGGTCAAGGGTGTCACCAAGTCGGTCACTTTCGATCTCGAGTTCCTCGGTGCCGGCCCGTCGATGACGCCCGGCGCGCTGGTCGCCGGTTTCGAAGCCCGCGCCGAGATCGACCGTCGCGACTTCAACGTCAGCTTCCAGGGTGCGCTGGAGAACGGCAGCCTCGTGGTCGGCAACAAGATCGTCCTCGAGCTCTCGGTCGAAGCGCTGCAGGAAGCGACCGTCTCCGCCTAGTCCCACGGTGCGCCGGGGGTCGATTGGCTCTCGGCGCACCGTTGACTACGATTGGCGCGTGGCTGAGAATTCGAAGGGCACCGCCGTCAAGTCCGGACTCGGGGTCGTGGGCGCACTCGCCACCATCGTCTCGGTCTGGTGGTTCGCGCTTCGACCACGATTGAAGCGCCGCGAGAAGTAGCCGGCACGGCGCCGTCGGCGCCCGGTCGCGTTAGCGTCACCCTCATGGCCTCCGCCTCGTTCGCTCCCTTGCGCCACCGGAGCTTCGCGTTGTCACTCGTGTCGTCGTTCGTCTCGGCGACCGGGACCTGGATGCAATCGGTCGCCCTGGGTGTCTACCTCACGGTGACCACCCACAACCCGGTCTGGCTCGGGCTCGTCACGGTGTGCTCCTGGACGCCCGCGCTCATCGGTTCGCCGCTCGGCGGCGTCATCGCCGACCGGTGGAACCGCCAGCGCTGGATACAACTCAACAATCTGGCGATGGCCGCGACCGCCAGCACGCTCGCGGTCGCCGAGTTGACGCACCGCCTGACTCCGCAGCTCGCGTGCTACCTGGCCCTCGCGGAGGGCCTCTTCAGCTCGGCGTCGTGGTCCGCGTGGCAGTCGCTGCTGCCCGACCTCGTCG
>Ga0075017_100001991_pt1 | contig 12699 bp, 7 predicted proteins | sample AleBraG_ABR_2012_FD_71475 | JGI IMG/M metagenome (GOLD analysis project Ga0075017, IMG submission 71475) | Freshwater sediment microbial communities in response to fracking from Pennsylvania, USA - Alex Branch Run_MetaG_ABR_2012 | ecosystem: Environmental > Aquatic > Freshwater > Creek >...
GGCCCAGGTCTCTCAACTGTTGGTCGTCGAGTTCGGTGGGCGCGTTGGTCAGGGGGTCCACCCCTGACTGCGTCTTCGGGAACGCGATGACCTCGCGGATGTTCTCTTCACCGGCCAGGATCGCGGCGAGACGGTCGATCCCGACCGCGAATCCGGCGTGGGGTGGCGCGCCGAACCGGAACGCGTCGAGCAGGAACCCGAAACGTTGCTGCGCGTCCTCGGGTCCGATGCCGAGCAACGAAAAGATCCGCTGCTGCATGTCGGGGCGATGGATCCGCACGCTGCCCGAGCCCAACTCCCATCCGTTGAGAACGAGGTCGTAGGACCGCGACCGGACCGAGAGCGGATCGGACTCGAGGCGATCGACGTCGTCGGGATGCGGGGCGGTGAACGCGTGGTGCGCGGGCATCGGCCGGCCGTCGGGATCGAGCCCTTCGAACAACGGGAAGTCGACGATCCACGAGAACACGAGACCTTCCGACACCGGCGGCCGCCCGAGGTCGAGCCGGAGTTGGCCCAACACGTGGCGCGCCATCTCGCGGTCGCCCGCGACGAGGAGCAGCAGATCACCGGGCTGCCCACCGAGCGCGTTGCAGACACCGAGTTGCTCGGCCTCCGACAGGAACTTGACGATCGGCGACTCGAGCACGCCGTGCTCGCGCACTCGCATCCACACCAGGCCGAGCGCACCCAGCCCCTTGGCCCGTTCGGTGAGGGCATCGAGCTTCGACCGGCCCGTGTCGCCTTCGCCCGGCACGCAGATCCCCTTGACCACCTCGACCGCGGCGAACGCACGGAACTCCGTCGCCTCGAACACTTCGGTGACGTCGACCAGCTCCATGCCGAAACGCGTGTCGGGCTTGTCGGAGCCGTAGCGCTCCATCGCGTCGAGCCAGGTCATCCGCGGAACCTCCGCGGGCGCCTCGTCGGGGCGCACCGCCTCCGCGGCCGCGAGCACGGCGACCGAGACGGCTGCGAGCACGTCTTCCTGATCGGCGAAGCTCATCTCCACGTCGAGCTGCATGAACTCGAACTGGCGGTCGGCGCGCAGATCCTCGTCTCGCAGGCACCGCGCGATCTGGAAGTACCGATCGAGCCCGCCGACCATCAACAGCTGCTTGAAGAGCTGCGGGCTCTGGGGCAGCGCGTAGAAGGCGCCCGGTCGGAGTCGCGACGGCACCACGAAGTCGCGCGCGCCCTCCGGCGTCGAGGCGATGAGCATCGGCGTCTCGACCTCGACGAAATCCTGCGCGCGCATTGCCTCGCGCATGGCGCGGTTGATGTCGGCGCGCACGCGGAGGCTCCGCTGCATCGGCACACGACGCAAGTCGAGATAGCGGTAGCGCAAGCGCAACACTTCGTCGATGTCGGCGCGCTCGTCGAGGGGGAACGGCGGAGGCTCGGCCTCGTTCAGCACTTCCACGGAGCTCGCCGCGACTTCGACCTCGCCGGTGGCCAGCTCCAGGTTGAGCGTGCCGTCGGGGCGCGGCCGCACCGAGCCCTCGACCCGCAACACCCATTCGTTGCGGACACTGTGCGCGGCCTCGCAGCCCGCCTGCTCGGGATCCACCACGACCTGCACGAGGCCGGCAGTGTCCCGTACGTCGAGGAACACGACGCCACCGTGGTCGCGCCGGTGCGCAACCCATCCGCACACCACGACCGCGTCACCAACGTGTTCGGCGCGCAGGTCGCCCGCTCGATGCGTGCGCATCATTTGGAGTTCGAGTCCTCTCTCATTCGTAGCAACGCCGCAACTTCGTCGCGTCGCACGGGAGCCTGCTCCCCGGTGACCAGATCCTTCACCACGACGTTCCCCTCCGCCACTTCGCGCGGCGCGAGCATCACGCCCCAACGCGCTCCCACCCGATCGGCGGCACCCCATTGCTTCTTCATCGATCGGTTGCCGTAGGCCCGGTCGGCGGACAACCCGACCGCCCGCAGCTCGGCGAGCAGCGGCAAGCTGGCCAACCCGCCCACTGTGTCGATCACGAACACGTCGACCGAAGTGGGCGGCGGGCCGAACACCTCTTCGGCGTCGCAGACGATCAATACCCGCTCGATCCCGATCCCGAATCCGATGCCCGGCGTGGGCCTCCCGCCCATCTGCTCGACGAGACCGTCGTAACGCCCGCCCCCGCCGATCGCGTTCTGCGCCGCATCGAGCGCATCGCTCTGGAATTCGAACGTCGTGCCGGTGTAGTAGTCGAGGCCGCGCACGAGGCGGGGCGCGATCTCGAAGTCGATGCCGAGCGCGCGCAAGCCCCCCTGCACGGTCTCGAAGTCGGTCGCGGCCGCGTCGGTGAGGTAGTCGCCGATCTGCGGCGCCGCTTCGATCATCTCCTGCCAGTCGTCACGCTTCGAGTCAAGGATCCGGAGTGGATTCGCCTCGGCGCGGGCGATCTCGTCGCCCAGCAGCGTCGCGTGCGCACGCCAGTGGCCGAGCAGCACTTCGCGGTATCGCGCTCGCGTCTCGGCATCGCCCATCGAGTTGACCAGCAATCGGAGCCGGCGCAGCCCGAGATCCTCCCGGTAGAACCCGTGCGCGAGCGCCATGACCTCCACGTCGACGGTCGCGTCGTCGACTCCCAGGACCTCGACGCCGACCTGCCAGTGCTGGCGGTACCGGCCTTTCTGGGGACGCTCGTAGCGGAAGTTCGGCGCGACGTACCAAACCTTCCACGGCGTGACCGGCTGGTGCTGCGCGAACGCCCGCGCCACCGACGCGGTGCCGTCGGCGCGCAACGCAAGTTGCCGGCCACCCTTGTCGGGAAAGTCGTACATCTCCTTGCGCACGGCGTCGGTGGTGGAGCCCAACTTCTGCACGACCTCGACGTGCTCGAAGATGGGCGTGACCAGCAACCCGAAGCCGGCGCGGCGGGCCCGAGTCGCGAACGCCGCGACAAACGCCTGCCAGCGATCCGATTCGGGCGGAAGCACGTCGTGCGTGCCGTTGGGCGCGCGAAAGACGTCTCGGTCGCCGGGCATGCGCGATCATGCTAGCGAGCAGGCGGCGCGGGACCGCCGCTCATTCTCCGCCCGCCGAGGCGCCGATCAGGGCGTCGCGGTGGGGGTGATCTCCGCGTACGAGACGCGCTGCCAGGCCGACAGCGAGGGGCTGAGGAAGTACGGCGGGCTCAAATACTTCAGCCGGGTGTCGTAGGTGTAGTTCTTGTTGTAGCCCGTCACGATGGTCGGTGGCGTGCCCGAGAAGGTCCCGACCGCGCCTCGGAACTCCTGGGAGATCACGCCGTTGATCGTGAGGTTGCCGAGGGGCGCGCCGATGTTCCAGTTCTGTACGTAGAACGAGTGGTTGAGTGCCAGGATCGCGGCATCGACGACGGGGTTGGTGATCGACCCGGCGCTGTTCGTTCCGGCGGCTTTGTTGACCGGGTGGTAGATGTCGACGTCGTTGTCGGCGATCAGGCCGAGCACGTCGGTTCCACTCGGAAACTGGTGATAGACGAGGTTGTTGTTGATGATGATGTCGTTCTGCGACGCGATCGTGAGCTGGCCGGCCAACGTGCCGTTGACGGTCGCGTCGCCGTTGCACCCGGCTCCGACACACGCCGAGTAGTTCGGGTCGGCAGCGGAGCTCGGAACGGTCTGGACATAGATCACTCCGTTCGGGGGCAGGCTCAAGTTGTTACCCGGTCCGCAGCCGGGATTGGTCGACTTCGTTGCCGGGCTCGTCACGTCCATGAAACCGACGTTGCCGGTGTTGTGCAGCACGATCGTGGTAGGCCCGGTGTACAAGCATCCCGTGCCGCCGACCGTGCCGTCGGCCTGGGTGCGAATCGCGGTGTTGGCGGGTGGGAACGGGAGGTCGGCGCCGCTCGCGGGGTCGCTCAGCCGCTTGAACACGGGCGCGTTGGTGCAACCCAGCGGATTGAGCACGACGCCGGGCCCGCCAAAGTGCGTCGAGCCGTTGACGCTCTGCGCGGTCGGCGAGTTGTAGTAGGTGTCCGTGTCACCGTTGAACTGCGGAGCACCGCACACATACAGACCGTCGTTGGTGTGCACCGGCCCGTTCAGCACCGCGAGGTCGGTCCAATACACGATGCTGCAGTTCGAGGTATCGGGCCCGTAGTTGTTGATGTTCGGGTTCCACTGCCACGCGCGGTATTCACATGTCGTCGGGTTGCCCGAGAGGGCCGGATCGACGATCTCGTAGTCGGTCAGGTACAAGAAGTCGAGGAATCCCTGCCGACGGACGCCGACCTTCACCGTCCGGATGACGTTCCGTGACTGCCCCGAAGACGTGAGGTAGATCGTGCCCGTCGCCGCTGTCTGCGCCGTGTTGACGTCGTAACGGAAGGTCTCGTTGTTGTCGGCCGGTCCGGGCACCGCGACCCAGCTCGAAAAAGCCTGGTTGCCATCGGGCGGCGGGTTGCCGGCGTTGTACACCCAGTAGTTGCTGTTCTGGTTCAGGTGGTTGAGGTAGTCGTCGACGCCCGCCTCCGCCGCGGCCAGCGCGGTTTCGTGGTCCTGGTCGTGACGGGCGAGCGGCAGCTGTTGCACCGCTTGCGTAAAGATCGCGATCGTGGTGAACGTGAGGATCATCACGACGGCCATCACGACGATCATCGCGATGCCCGCCTCGTCGCGGATCGTCCGACTCGGCGTATTCGATTGAAGTTGTGTTCTCGGGCGGCGGGCCATGGTCTCGACCATTCGCGTCAAGTGTTCGGGTTGTAGTCGGTGTTGCGTATATGGACCGTCGTGTTGATCACGACGATCGGCGACGTCGGCGTGACCCGCACCCGGAGGTTGATCCCGACGCTGTCGATGCTGCGGAGCGCCGCGACCGTCGTGATCGGCGTCGGAATGGGGGTCCCGCTCAAGTCGAAGTACGAGAAGATCGGCTGGGTCGTGTCGATGTACTTTCCGTCGATTCGACTCGCCGCCGCGCCGGTGTAGGTGTAGTTGCCGACACTGCCGCCGACATCGGGCGCGGTCGAGTCCTCATGAAAGAGGTAGACGTTGGTTCCCCCCTGCAGCGTCAGGTAGGCGTGCAACTTGTCCGGCCCGAGTGGGTCGGCCAAGTTGGCGTAAAAAGTCACGTCGTTCACATCGGCCGAAGCGAACGCCGCACCAGTCGCCGAGGTGGCAACGGCAGTGCGCAGGTCCTTGGTAATTCGGTCGGCAATGGTCTGCGCCTCACCTTCGGCGGTGAAGCGATTCGTCGTGAAGACGGCCTCCCGCTGCATCGACGACAGCACGCCGAACGCCGCCGCGAGCGCGACGGAAAGCAGCATGACCGCGATCATCATCTCGATGAGCGTGAAGCCCGCCTCGACACCGGACCTGGCCCGAGCGCGGGCGCGAGAGCGGGCCGAAGCGATCAACTGACCGGCACCGTGACCGTGGCGAGCGCGCTCCCCGTGGACGCCCCGGCGGCCGTGACGTTGAACACGCCGGTGATCCGGCGCCAGACGTTGATGCTCCCGTGCTTGGCCCCGAACGTCGCGTTGATCGTCCAGTGGCCGAGCGGTACTGCGGTCGTGCTCGTACCACCGGCGGTGGTCGTGACCAGCCCGATCGTCGGCGCGCTCCCGGACACCTCGCCGCTGGTGCACACCGCGGTGTACGGCGTCGGGAACGAGGTGGTCTCCGTGGCGGTCAGGGTGGCGCCCACGGCCGGAACACCGGCCGAGGTCACCGTCACGGGCATGTCGTACAGCGGCACCGTGGCGGTGGACGTACCTCCGGGCGTCACGTTCGTGGTGACCGTGCCCGGATTGTTGTAGAAACGACTGTGGGACAGGTCGAGGCCGTTCGGGTTGTTGTCAGTGCAGTTTCCCGCGAAGACCGTGTACCCCGCCGGATACGGGAAGAGCGGCGTCAGGGTGGTCGTGCCGGCCGCGTACGTGTACTGGCCGTACGGCTGCAGTCCGGTATCGCCGACCCCGACCGGGATGTTCGTCGCCGGGGTGGCCACCGACGGCCCGGCCCATCCCGTGATCGAGATCGTCGCGGCGGTGTCGTAGTTGAACGTCAGCGACGACGTCTGACCTACCGTCACAGACGTGGACTGGCTGGGTATCAGCACCTCTTGGTCGCTGACTCCCGTGCCGGCCGTCACCTTGACGGTGTAGGTGCCCGGCGTCAGGTACGCGAAGAACGCGCATCCCTCCGCAGTCGTGTTCTGCGTCTGCGAGGTCGGGCCCGAGATCGCCACCGCAATATCGTTGTTGGGTAGGCCGGCCGCGTTGAGCACCTGGGCGGCGATCGAGCCGGTCGCGGTGGAGTAGGCGCCGGCGGGCGGCGACAACACGGTCGTCGATTGCACGGGTGCGGTCGCTCCCGCCCCGGGCCAGGTCACCGACTCCGTCACCTGCAGGATCGCATTGCTGCCACCGGCCCCGCCGCTCTGGCACGAGCTGGTGGTCGCGGTCTGGTTGACCCACTGCTCTTGCTGAGTGACCGTGAACGTCAGTCCGTTCACCGTCTGAGTCGTAATCGTCGTACCCGGTACAATCGAAGTCGTGAAGAGCGACGGATTGGCGGCCGGACCGCGGATCTTCTCGATCGCGGCCGACGCGAGCTGGGCTGCGACGACGCGCTGGCGGGTGTCGCCCGAAACGTGCGTCCCCTCTTCGAACAGGCCGGCCGCGCCGAGGAACGCGAAAAGGAGGAGCGTTACCGCGACGACCACTTCGATGATGGTGAACCCCGCGTCCGCGTCGAACCCGTCCCCCCGCTCGAAGCGAGAGACCCGGGCCCGGCGCGTGCTGAGTCGCGTCCGAGCAGGCCGCTGCATGCCTTAAAGGTCGGCGTTCTGGCCCTGATTCTGAAGTGCGTGGGGCCGGGAACTCCGGATATCTGCGCCGCGAGCCGGCGGGACCTCGACTCAGGTCCGGGCGCCGGGCAGCACGCGGGTCGCCTCGTAGACCGAGCCGACCCGCTTCACGGCCAGGAGGATCGAGTGGAGATGGCCCGGATCGGCCAGCTCGAAGTCGAACCGGAGCCGCGCGATGCGGTCGGCCTGGGTCTGCGAGGCGCAGGCGATGATGTTCACGTGGTGCTCCGACAGGACGTCGGCGACGTCGCGGAGCAACCGCGACCGGTCGAGGGCTTCGATCTCGACCGACACGACGTAGTTGCCGGGCGCGTCGTTGTCCCACTCCACGTCGATCACCCGGTCACTCTGCGTTCTCAGGCTCAACGCGTTGGCACAGTCGGTGCGGTGCACCGAGACGCCCCGACCGCGCGTGACGAAACCCATGATCTCGTCGCCCGGGACCGGGGTGCAGCAACGCGAGAGCCGGACCATCACGTCGTCGAGGCCCTCGACGTGGACGCCGACGTCGGCGTGACCGCGCGTGCGACCGGGCGAGCGCGGCGGCCGGGCCACCGTGACCGGGAGCTGTTCCTCGCCGCCCCGCAGGTCGCGTTGGACGCGTTGCACGACCGCCTTCGCCGACAAGTGGTGCTCGCCGATCGCGGCGTACAACGTGTCGAGATCGGCGTAGTTGAGCTGGGCGGCGACTTTCGACATCGCCGCCGAGGAGGCCAGCTTCTGCACCGGCATGCCCTCGCGTCGCAGTGCCTTCACCAGCTCGTCGCGCCCGGCGTCGATCGCGTCGACCCGGCGCTCGCGCGAGAACCACTGCCGGATCTTCGAACGGGCCCGAGGCGTGTGCACGAACTGGAGCCAGTCGCGGCTGGGTCCGGCGCCTTCGACCTTGCTGGTGAAGATCTCGCAGGTCTCGCCCGACTGCATGGCGGAATCGAGCGGGACGAGCCGGCCGTTGACGCGAGCCCCGATGCAGCGGTGCCCGACCTCGGTATGGATCGCGTACGCGAAGTCGACCGGGGTCGCGCCGGTCGGGAGCGTGATCACGCGGCCCTTCGGCGTGAACACGAACACCTCGTCTTGCTCGAGGTCGATCTTCAAGCTCTGCATGAACTCGCCGGGATCGGTCGTGTCCTGCTGCCAGTCGACGATGCGCTGGAGCCACACGAGATCCTCAGTCGGGTTGCGGTGCTCCTTGTAGCCGAAGTGCGCGGCGACGCCGTACTCGGCGCGGCGGTGCATCTCGCTCGTACGAATCTGGAACTCGACCGCCCGCCCCTCGGGCCCCACGACGGTCGTGTGCAACGACTGGTAGAGGTTGAACTTGGGCATCGCGACGTAGTCCTTGAACCGGCCCTGCACCGGCCGCCACAGCGCGTGGATCGAGCCCAGCGCGCCGTAGCAGTCCTTGACCGAATCGACGATCACGCGCACGCCGACGAGGTCGTTGATCTCGTCGAACTCCTTCCCGCGCACGACCATCTTCTCGTAGATCGACCAGTAGTGCTTCGGCCGCCCGCGCACTTCGGCCTGGATGTGCAGCTGGTCGAGCCGGGCGCGCACCGCCTCCAGCACGTGCTCGAGGTACTGCTCGCGCTCCCCCGCCGCCGAGAGCACCATCGCCTCGATCTCGACGTAACGCTTGGGATACAGCACCGCGAACGCCAGGTCTTCGAGCTGCCACTTGACTTCCTGCACGCCGAGCCGGTGCGCGAGCGGCGCGTAGATGTCGAGGGTCTCCTGCGCGATCCTCCGCTGCTTCGCCTCGGGCAACGAAGCGATCGTTCGCATGTTGTGCAACCGGTCGGCCAGCTTGATCAGCAGGACGCGCACGTCTTTGGCCATGGCCACGAGCATCTTGCGCATCGTGGCGGCCTGCTGCGCCTCCTTCGAGTCGAACTCGAGCCGGTCCAGCTTCGTGACACCGTCGACGATCGCTCCGACGTCTTCGCCGAACTGCTCGACCAGGTCGTCGAGCGTGAGCGCCGTGTCCTCGACCGCGTCGTGGAGCAATGCGCCCGCGAGCGTGATGTCGTCGAGCCCGAGATCGGCGAGAATCGTCGCGACGCCCAGCGGATGAGCGATGTACGGGTCGCCCGACCGGCGCATCTGGTCGCGGTGCGCGTCGCGTGCGACCACGTAGGCGCGGTCGATCAACGCCACGTCGGCGTCGGGACGCCGCACGAGAACCCGGTCGATCAGCGGGCGGACCGCCCGGTCGACCCCGGCGGTCTGGGTGCTACTCATAACGGAGCACCGAGTGCACCCGGTGGCCCTCGATCTGGGCCCGGCCGTCGAGCTCGCACAGCTCCAGCAGGAACGTGAACCCGGCGACCGTTCCGCCGAGCCGTTCCACGAGGCGGGCTGCGGCGGCCGCGGTGCCGCCGGTGGCGATCACGTCGTCGACGATGAGCACGTGCTCACCCGGCCGCACGGCGTCGCGGTGGATCTCGAGGAGGTCGGCGCCGTACTCGAGGGCGTACTCCTCGCGCTCGATGTCCCAGGGCAGCTTCCCGGCCTTGCGGACCGGAATGAACCCCGCGCCGCGACGGTAGGCCAGCGGAGCCGCAAACACGAAGCCCCGCGCCTCGATCCCGATGACCTTGTCGATCTGCTCGTCGGCGAACGGCGCGGCGAGCGCATCGACCGTGAGCGCGAACGCGTCGGGCGCCGCGAGCAGTGGCGTGATGTCGCGAAAGACGATGCCCGGCTTGGGCCAGTCAGGAATATCGCGCACGAATTCCCGCAACGCGGAGATGTCAGCCACACCTCCAGGCTACAACCCTAATTGTGCGGCTCCGACCTACGGCCCTCGATCGCCCGTGCGACTTCGAGCACGGTCCGGGCCTCCGGATCTGCGCCTCGGTTACTTCCGTTTGCGGCGGCGTTGCTGGCGGGCGCGCGGCTGGATGGTGCGCCCGACCGCCGGTGGTCCGGGAACGCCGGCCTCGACTTCCGGCGCCGCGACGAAGCCTTCGACGCTCTCGTCACTGTCGACGTCGGGCGGGGCGGCCGGCGTGCGTGCACGCGTCGAACCCGCCGGCGCCGCTGCCACCGCCGCACCGGCGGGCGCTATCGCCGCAGCCCGGGCATGGCGCTCGGCCAGCGCGCGGTACTGCGGCTCGCGCGACTTCCACCAGGCGAGGATCGGCGCCGCGACGAAGATCGACGAGTACGAACCGATGAAGAGCCCGGCCGCCAACGCGAGCGCGAACTCCTCCAGCGACTTCGCCCCGAATATCCCGGAACCGACGAAGAGCAGCGACAGCACCGGCATCAGCGCGACGAACGACGTCGAGAGCGAGCGCATGAGCACCTGGTTGAGCGAGCGATTGACCATCTCGCCGTAGGTCGTGCGTCCCGTCGCGGTCAGCACGCGTTGGTTCTCTCTCACCTTGTCGAACACGACGACCGTGTCGTAGAGCGAGAAACCGAGGATGGTCAAGAACGCGGTGATCGTCGCGGGCGTCACCGCGAAGTGGAACAGGGCGTAGACCCCAATGGTGAAGATGATGTCGTGGATCACCGCGATGATCGCGGCGGCCGCCATCTTGCCCTCGAAGCGAACCGAGAGATACAGCGCGAGCAGGATGAAGAAGTACAGGAGCGCCTGCTCGGCTTTGTGGCTGACCGTGTGGCCCCACGTGGGGCCGACGGTCGAGATGCTCACCTGTTCGCTCGTGGTCCCGGCGTACTTGGCGAGTGCGGCGGCTACCTGCTCGGTCGGGCTGACGGGCAGTGTCTTGGCCGTGACGGTGACGTCCTGGCCGTCGATCTTCACGGTCTGACCGCGTAATTCCGTCTTGGCGAGCGCGGCGTTGACACCGGCTTCGGTCGGTTTCACGTGTGGTGCGGCCGTGAACGTGAACGTGCCACCCGTCGCCCCGGGTTTGAACAACACGTCGGCCTCGGTCACGCCTCCGTAGGCCGCGAGCGCGTCGTTGATCGACTTGATCGGGTCGGCCACCAGGTGCGCCTGCACGTTGACGCTCTGGCCGTTCGCACCCGAGAGGATGCTCACTGTGGCATTGGAGAAGCCCAGCGGCGCCAACACATCGCGGACGTCGGTGATGTGGGCCGAGCGCCCGTGCGCCATTTGCACCTGCCACGACGTCCCGCCCTCGAAATCGATGCCGAAGTTGAGGCCACGCGTGAACAACGCGACGAAGCTCAGCAACAGCAGCGTGCCCGACAGGATCGCCCAGCGCTTGCTGTGCTTGATGAACTGGAAGTTGGTGCGCTCGTGGTAGAAGTCGGACGGCCGGTGATGCCGGGTCACGCCCGGGATGTCTTCGGCCGGCGGGGCCGCGCTACGTGGCGTTGCCGTGGCGGTCATGCGGTCGCCCCCACCACGTCGAGCGCGGCTGCGATGCCGACTCCCGGGAGCTGTACGAGCGCCGGCCGCCGCGCCAGCACCGACACCATCGGGTGCATGAAGCAGTAGGCGAGCAGCAGGTCCATGGCGGTCGAGAGACCGAGGAAGAAGGCGAAGCCGCGCACCGAGCTCGTGGCGAACACGTACAGCACGACGGCGCCGATCAGCGACACGAAGTCAGCGGCGACGATCGTGCGCCACGAGCGCAGGAACCCCGGCTCGAGCGAGGAACGCACGGTCTTCCCCGTGCGGACCTCGTCCTTGAGTCTCTCGAAGTAGACGACGTACGAGTCGACGGTCACACCGACCGACACGATGATGCCGGTGACGCCGGCGAGCGACAGCGTGAGCCCGTGCGCGCTCGACAGGTACGACACGGCCGTGAAGAACAACATCCCGGTGAGCATGAGCCCGGCGATCACGACGAGCCCGAGCAGGCGGTAGAACAGCAACATGTAGAGCGCGACGAGCGCGAGCCCGATGAGACCCGACACGATGCCGGCCCGCAGCTGGTCCTTGCCGAGCGTGGGCGACACGCTCTCGACCGTCTGCTTCGACGGGTCGAACTGGACCGGCAGGGCGCCGTACTTGAGCACGAGCGCGAGCTGGTTCGCCTCGCCCTGCGAGAAGTTTCCGGTGATCTCGACGTCTCGGCCGGTGATGCCCGGATTGATCTTCGGCGCCGACTGCACGACCCCGTCGAGCTCGATCGCGACCTGTTGACCGACGAGCGGCCCGGCGATCTTCTTGAGGAAGTCGTCGTTCTTGAAGTGCACGTTGGCGGACCACTGCGACTGCGTCGAGTCGTAGAGCGTGCTCGCCGAGCCCACGCTCTTTCCGGTCACGAGCGCCGGGCCCAACACGTAGCAGAACTGACGTTGACGATCGGGCAGCACGACCTCTTGCGCCGCGTCGGTGTCGGGCGGGCTCTGTTTGATCAGGGCTTCGCATCCCGGGAAGGCCTTCGGCGCCGTGGTGCTCGTGCTGGGGATGGTCGTGGGTGTGAGGCCGGACCCGGCGGCCGGGCTCGCGACGACACCGCCCGAGCCTCCCGACCCGTCGGCCGCGAACCGGGCCACGATCGGCGACGTGCTGATCGTCTGCTCGCCGGCGGCATGGCCGGTGGTCGACGAGGCCGGGACCGTAGTGCCCGAGATCTGCGAGCCGCCCGTGGTCGACGTGGCGCCCGCGCCCGTCGTGGTCGAACCCTTGGGTGTCGTGCCCTTGCCCGTCGTGGTCGTCGCGCCCGGCTTCGTAGTGGTCGTGGCGGCTGTCCCGAACGGGAAGATCAAGGGCTGACCGTTCTGGGTCTGCACCTCGCGGAAGCGCAGCTCGGCGGTTTCGCCGACCAGGCTTTCGGCCTTGGCCCGGTCTTTGACGCCCGGCAGGTTCACGACGATCGTGCTGCCCTGCCGCTGCACGTCGGGCTCGGCGATGCCGAGACCGTCGACCCGGTTCCGGATCACGTCGACCGCGGTGTTGAGGGCGCTGAGGTCGGAGCCCTTCACCGGGAACAGCACGATCG
>Ga0075017_100001992_pt1 | contig 12697 bp, 6 predicted proteins | sample AleBraG_ABR_2012_FD_71475 | JGI IMG/M metagenome (GOLD analysis project Ga0075017, IMG submission 71475) | Freshwater sediment microbial communities in response to fracking from Pennsylvania, USA - Alex Branch Run_MetaG_ABR_2012 | ecosystem: Environmental > Aquatic > Freshwater > Creek >...
GAGGGTTGCTGCCATGGGTTCGTTGATGCCGGGCATGTCGGCCAGGATCTGGTCCCTGAGCCCGAAGTGTTGGAGCCCGGCCAGGACCTCGGCCAACTGCTCATGGGTTGGTTCACCATCGTGGTCAATGAGCTCCATCCACAGCCGGTAGGCCGCGTCGAGGCACTTGCTAGGGTTGGCGGACATTTTCTGAAGGGCTGCTTCGACGGCGTCGTGGTCGACGGCGGCGAACAATTCCGGGATGGCAGGTGTGTCGCTTTGTCTGACGCTGCTGCCCTGGTAGACCAGCTCGGCGTTCAGGAGGCAGGATTCAACGGCAGCCAGCGGGGTCTCCTCGCCGCAGAGGGTGGGGTTGGTGCCGTCGTAGGTGGCGAAGGATTCGGGGCCGACGATCCAGACGTCATGGACGAGCAGCCCGGCAGCGGTGAGCCGCCGCTTGAGTCCCTGGATCATGGCGGCGAAGGGCTTTTGGTGTCCCTGGCCCCATGGCTGGCGGGTGAACAGGGCGATGAGGACGGCGGTGGCGTCGTGGTCGATGCCGAAGTAGTGGGCGACGCGATCAGCGTAGGTCTCTACTAAGTCCGTGGTGCCGGGAAGGTTCACGCGGAGGGTGGGGCCCAGTGCCTTGCCTTCGAGGGCGACGCAGACGAGGCATTCTTGTGGCCAGTAGCCGAGGCTGTGGCCCATGTAGCTGAAGGCGTCGGCCGGGCTGCTGATTCTGATCGGTTTCATTGTCTTGCTCCTCTTGCGTGTTCGGTGGCTGGTTGTTCGCGGCCGCCTGCTCTGTTGGTGCCTTCTGGTAAGTGGAATCACCGCTGGGTGTTAGGGGCCGGAGGGCAACTTGGGGTACCGGGCACGGGGCAAAAACTCTTTCGAGGAAATAAGCGACGCAGGAGCGCCGAGGAAGAATTTTTGGAGGAGCGCCCGGCGCGTAGCGCCCTGGTTGCGTGGAGGGCCCGCCCAGCGATGATGGAGTACCAGAAGGCACAATGTGGTTTGGCATGTGTTCATATGAGTCCATCGACCGAGATATGTGTTTGGACTGACTGGTGGAATCGCTGAGACGCTACGGCGTCGGGTTCCTGCTTCCGCATTCATGCCTGTTCATGGGGGTGGCAGAGCTAAACGACATGACCTGACATCCAGAACTTGCCGGCACAACGACCCTTGACCAACGGAACGAGCATGCTTTCCTGTGGCCCAGATATGGTTGGAAATCGGTAGAATTGCTGAAGCGGCTTGTCGGGTGGCGGTGGGATGCTGTCGGATTTCATGGCCCATTCGAATGGACGATGAAGGCTTCAGCGGGAGGAGTGGGCAGTGGCGCAAGGTAGCAAGGTTGGACCGGCTGATGCCGAGAGGGACTTCCTCAGAATTTTGCTGGCTCATCAACGATGTCGTGGTCAGCGGGAGTCTCCAGTAGGCAAGAGGGCCCTCGCTGAAATCTGGACGGTTGCCGCTGTTCCCGTGCCGGTCTCAGCCGACGGGCGTTACGGTGCGAGAAACTCCAAAGTCTCTGAGTGTTTTCCAGTTTCCTTTTTTCTAGGCGGGAACTTAAGCTTTCGCCGGCTTGTTCGCTACTCGATCAGCGAAATGACGAAATGGAAACGCAGGATGCGGCTCGAAACGGCATGGCAAACCGGGATCGAGTATATTGGATCAACCATTCAGTTGGCTTTGGAATATGTTCCGTTCAGTCGTTGGTCGCCTGGAAAATCTGAGTCATATTTGGCAATGGGCTGGACGATAAAATGGCTTGTTTGAAACAATCACTGTTTTATTTCGTATATCGAACAACATCAAGTGTCATGATTTAACTCTGGGGAAATAGGGCGATGTAAATGGTGGTTCTGCAGCGAGAAGCCGAACTTGAAAATGATCTAATTATACGTCTACAAGAGCTGGGATACACTTATCGATCCGATATTTGTGATCGTTCAGCATTGGAGAAGAATTTTCGCGAGAAATTCGAGAATCTCAATCGAGTTCGCTTGACGGACAGCGAGTTTCATCGGGTCCTAGAAAATATAGTCACATCCGACGTATACACCTCGGCGCAGACTCTACGTAACATCAATAGCTTTGAGCGCGACGACGGCACACCCTTGAACTACACACTCGTTAACATCAGGGACTGGTGCAAGAACGACTTTGAAGTAGTCAATCAACTCCGTATTAACACCATCAACAGTCATCACCGCTACGACGTAATATTGCTCATAAACGGTGTTCCAATGGTGCAAATTGAGCTCAAATCGCTAGCGGTCAGCCCACGCCGTGCGATGCAGCAGATTGTTGACTACAAAAGCGATCCTGGGAATGGCTACAGTAAATCACTTTTGAGTTTCATTCAGCTATTCATTGTCAGTAACCGCACCGATACCTGGTATTTCGCAAACAACAACGAGGCACATTTCAGCTTTAATGCAGATGAACGGTTTCTGCCTGTTTATCAGTTCGCCGATGAAGATAACAGGAAAATAACGTACCTGGATAGCTTCGCTGACAAGTTCCTATCCAAGTGCACACTGAGCCAAATGATTAGCCGATATATGGTACTGGTCGCCAGTGAGCAGAAACTAATTATGATGCGGCCTTACCAAATCTATGCCGTTAAGGCCATTATGGATTGTATTCATCAGAACAGCGGCAACGGCTACGTGTGGCACACCACCGGGAGTGGCAAGACATTGACCTCGTTCAAGGCCTCCACGTTACTCAAAGACAATGCAGAAATTGATAAATGTCTGTTTGTTGTGGACCGAAAGGACCTCGACCGTCAGACTCGCGAGGAATTTAATCGTTTCCAAGAGGGCTGTGTTGAAGAGAACACGAACACCGAATCTCTGGTGCGGCGGTTGCTGTCTGACGACTACTCCGACAAAGTAATCGTCACAACAATTCAAAAGTTAGGCCTCGCTTTAGGCGGAAGCAACAAAGGAACTTATAAAGAGCGCCTACAACCGTTGCGTAATCAACGCATGGTGTTCATTTTTGACGAATGCCATCGCTCCCAATTCGGTGAGAACCATAGAACTCTCAAAGAGTTCTTCCCAAATGCCCAATTGTTTGGATTCACTGGTACCCCCATCTTCGAGCAGAACGCCAGGTATCAGCAAGTCGAAGGACAACAAGCACGCTACCGTACAACGGACGACCTGTTTCAACGTTGCCTGCATGAGTACACGATCACTCACGCCATTGAGGACCGCAACGTCTTGCGGTTCCATGTGGACTTCTTTAAGCCGGGGGGTAAGAACTTGCCTAAGCCCGGTGAAGGCGTGGCCAAAGCCAAGGTCATCGAGACCATTTTTGCTAAACATGATGCAGCAACCAACGGACGCAAGTTCAACGCGCTGTTGTCTACATCCAGCATCAATGATGCAATCGCATATTTCGATGAATTTAGGGCTTTCCAAGACAAGAAACGAACCATGGACAGCGCATTTGTGCCGCTGAACATAGCGTGCGTGTTCTCACCGCCCGCCGAAGGAGATAGGGACGTACAGCAGATTCAGGAAGATCTACCACAGGAGAAGGTAGATAACCAGTATGACCCGGAAGGCAAGAAAGCCGCGCTCGTCCGTATCCTTGCCGACTACAACACCCGCTTTGGTACCAATCACCGAGTCGGTGAGTTTGATCTGTACTACCAAGATGTTCAGAAGCGTATCAAGGATCAGCAGTACTCGAATGTCGATCTTCCACGTGACTTAAAGATTGACATCACGATTGTAGTAGACATGCTTCTTACCGGCTTCGACTCCAAATACTTGAACACACTTTACGTCGACAAGAACCTCAAATATCATGGTCTGATCCAAGCGTTCTCACGCACTAACCGTGTGCTGAACGACAGTAAGCCCTATGGCAATATTCTCGAATTCCGCCAGCAGGAAAAACCCGTTGAGGAGGCAATTGCTCTCTTCTCGGGTGAAAAGATCGACAACCCTCGTGAAATTTGGCTGGTGGACCCTGCTCCCAAGATTATTAATAGCCTGCAGTCGGCAACGACGCGGCTTGCAGAATTTTTGGAGACACAAGGTGTCTCCAATGCGCCGGAAGATGTCGTCAATCTTAAGGGTGATGCGGCGCGTATCCAATTCATCAATCTGTTTAAAGAAGTGCAGCGGCTCAAGACTCAGCTCGACCAATACACAGACTTGAGTGAGGAACAAGATGCGCGAATCGAGGAAATCACTCCAGCTGACAGACTCCAAGCCTTCAAAGGCGTCTACCTGGAAACGGCTAAGCAGTTGAGGGCCCAGCAGGAGAAACACGGCGATCAGGCGCATTTGGAAGTGCAAGAGCTCGACTTCGAATTCGTACTGTTTGCTTCAGCGGTGATCGACTATGACTACATCATGGGGCTAATCGCTCGTATGACACAGCAATCGCCCGGCAAGGTCTCCATGAACCGCGAACAGCTCATTGGCCTAATCCAGTCTGATGCCAAGTTTATCGACGAAGGAGAGGACATTGCTGAATACATCCGAAGCCTGCCAATCGGCGAGGCTCTGGACGAAGCAGCGATCCGTTCTAGCTTTGAGCGTTTCAAAGCCGAGAAAAACGAACTAGCTTTGAATGACGTCGCAGCCAAGTATGGGCTGCCATCCGATACGCTGCAAGTTTTCGTCGAAAGGGTGGTGCGTCGACGAATCTTTGACGGGGAAGCGCTGAGCGATCTGATGGCGCCACTTGGCCTGCGCTGGAAGGAACGCACTCAGAAAGAACTAGCACTAGTGGAAGACCTGATGCCGGTGCTAAATAAATTAGTCCAAGCACGTGAGATAACAGGGCTAAGCGCATATGAACAGTAGAGAGACAAGTCTCGTGAACGAACATAATGACGGTAACCTAACGCTAGTGTCAAGGCTGAGATTTCCTGGATTTAGGAGCTCCGGAAATGTGCCTATTTATCCGCTAGCTGAACTCGTAGATTTGATCAATGAGAAAGTCAGTGTCGATCAGCTTAAACCAAGCCAATATGTAAGCACGGAAAATCTCCTACCCAACTATGCCGGGCTCGAATTTTCGACCAAACTGCCGGCCCTATCATCTGCCACACTTTTTCGTCCAAAAGATATTTTAGTGTCAAACATTCGCCCATATCTAAAAAAAGTTTGGCAATCAAATATTGATGGTGGCGCTTCGAACGACGTCATCGTTTTTCGGGCCAAAGATGGTATTAGCGATGAATATTTGGCCACGGTCCTCCGAGATGACTCTTTTATCGATTACGTTATGCGTGACGCCAAGGGCGTGAAGATGCCACGTGGCGATATATCGTCAATATTAAAATATCCGGTATATTATCCTGAAGCTCCGGAGCGACAAAAAATTACCGAATGTCTTCTGTCTCTTGACGAGCTGATTATAGCGGAAACGCAACTCATGAATTCTCTTGAAACACAAAAGACCGGTCTTATGCAACAACTTTTTCCCCGAGAAGGAACAAATATTCCCCTTAGACGCTTTCCCGAGTTTCAGAATACTGCAGAGTGGAAGGAAGTTGCAGCTGGAGAAGTCTTCTCGAATAGGATTGAACGAGGAAATTCCAATCTTCCCATTTACTCCGTAACTATGACTGAAGGATTGACTCCTCGCGCGTCACTCAAGCGGCGAATTGATAATATTTCCTCGCCCAGTGCGAACAAGGCTGTTCGAAAAGGTGATATCGCCTACAACATGATGAGGATGTGGCAAGGTGCATTGGGTGTTGCGCCTGAAGATTGCATGGTCAGTCCAGCTTACGTCGTACTTAGGCCGAACGATGTGAATCCCAAATTCTTCTATTTTTTACTGAAGTTGCCAGAAACTCTTCAAGTTCTTACGGCTCATTCAAGGGGCTTGACCGAGGACAGGCTTCGCTTGTATTACGATGACTTTTCCAAAGTACGGCTTTTGTGCCCGCCCGTGCCAGAGCAAGACAGAATAGCAGAATGTCTTTCTTCTCTTGAGAATCTTATCGCCATACAGGGCCAAAAGATTCTTCGCCTAGTCTCCCACAAGAAGGGTCTAATGCAACAGCTTTTTCCTGTTTTCAGCTCGGTGGCGACATGAAGTCGGGCCAGGAATTCGTGGATCTGATTACGTTGGCCGCATTCATGCGTCAAAGTCTTGAGTTGAAGAAGACTGTCTTACTCTATGCCTACAACGGCACCGGTAAGACTCGACTTTCTATGGCGTTCAAGGAAATAGGCAAGCAAGTCGATTCTCGCGATACGTTGTATTTCAACGCATTTACAGAAGATCTATTCCACTGGGATAATGATCTGGACGGCGACAGCGACCGTCGACTAAAACTGAATGCTGACTCACGGTTTTTTGCTGGTTTGATTGAGTTGGAGATGGATACCCGCATACGTCCGCTGCTTCAACGATACGTAGACTTTGATTTCCGTATTGATGTACAGAATTGGGTAGTGCGATTCTCACGCACAGTCGAAGGAAATATAGTTGATAACATAAAGGTTTCGCGAGGGGAGGAGAATCTTTTTGTATGGTGTTTCTTTCTGGCTGTCCTCGAGTTGGCGCTGGACGGGGCTGAGGCCTACAATTGGGTGAAATTTGTTTATATCGATGATCCGATCTCTTCGTTGGATGAACACAACGCAATCGCGGTTGCCAACCATTTGGCGCAGCTTCTTAAACGCCCTGAGAGCAGTCTAAGGACGGTAATTTCTACGCATCACACGTTGTTCTTTAATGTATTATTTAACGAATTCGGAAACGCTCGCAGCTATTTTCTTAACCATAGACCTGTTACCGATGATTATGTGTTATACGAACAATCAAATGACACTCCGTTTTTTTACCACGTAGCCGCTTTGGTCGAACTCTACGAGGCCGCGCAAGAAGATCGTCTTTTTACGCATCATTTCAACATGCTTCGGTCGATTTTAGAGAAAACAGCGAGTTTTCATGGTCACAATAATTTTTCAGCCTGCATCAAGCAGAATGATGATGATCCTGATGGCGTTCTACACGCGCGACTTGTCAATATTCTGAGTCACGGAAAATATTCACTATACGAACCTCGACAGATGCTTGACGAGAACAAGGTCTATTTCAAGACAATTCTGAGTGATTTCTTGGATAGCCATCGATTCAACCCCACCTTATTCCCTCCTATTAGTGGGGCAGAAAGTTTATAATGATCGAAAAAGATAAGCAAAAATTGGGCAAAACCCTCTGGACTATTGCCGACCAGTTGCGTGGTGCCATGAATGCGGATGACTTTCGCGATTATATGTTGGCGTTCCTCTTTCTGCGCTATTTATCGGATAATTACGAAATTGCCGCTAAGAAGGAATTGGGGATTGATTATCCGGCAAAGATCGATGACTCGGTATCTACTCCTCTTCAACGCTGGTATGAAGATAATTTGGAAGACGTGCATGATTTTGAGAAACAAATGCGCCGTAAAGTGCACTATGTAATCAAGCCGCGGTATCTGTGGGGAAATATTGTTGAAATGGCGCGCACACAGAGCGCGGATCTCCTAAGCACCTTGCAGAGTGGTTTTACGTACATTGAGAACGAATCCTTTGCGAGTGCATTCCGAGGCTTGTTCTCAGAAATTAACTTGGCGTCTGACAAACTTGGTAAAACGTATGCTGAGCGTAACGACCGTCTACGTAAGATTGTCACCGAGATTTCCAACGGGCTAGGGCAATTTTCACCTGATACGGACACCCTGGGGGATGCGTACGAGTACCTAATCGCACAGTTTGCTGCGGGTTCCGGGAAGCGCGCGGGTGAGTTTTACACACCGCAACCCATTTCTAGTATCCTCTCCGCCATAGTTACCCTGGACAGCCAAGAGCCCTCAATGGGCCAGCGGACGCATTTGGACAGTGTTCTTGATTTCGCTTGTGGTTCGGGTTCGCTCCTTCTAAACGTGCGCCAGCGAATGGGATCTCACGGTATCGGCAAGATCTACGGCCAAGAGAAGAACATTACTACTTATAACCTTGCGCGCATGAATATGTTGCTGCATGGTATGAAAGACTCTGAGTTTGAGATCTTTCACGGAGATACATTGCTCAACGAAGCGGCAATGCTGCGCGAAACAAACCCTGCAAAGATGCCAAGGTTTGATGCGGTGGTGGCAAATCCTCCCTTTAGTTACCGCTGGGAGCCAACTGATGCGTTGAGCCAGGATGTTCGCTTCAAGAATTATGGGCTGGCTCCAAAGTCGGCAGCAGATTTCGCCTTCTTGTTGCATGGTTTTCATTTTCTCAAAGAAGACGGGGTAATGGCAATAATCCTGCCTCACGGTGTGTTGTTCCGTGGTGGCGCAGAGGCGCGCATCCGTGCCAAACTGCTGAAAGACGGATACGTCGATACGGTAATTGGGTTGCCTGCGAATTTGTTTTTTTCCACTGGTATACCTGTATGCATCATTGTCCTGAAAAAGTGCAAGAAGTCGGATGATGTTTTGTTTATAAATGCGGTTGAACTCTTCGACAAAGGCAAGCGACAGAACCATCTCCTGCCCGAGCATATTGATAAAATTATTGAGACTTATCGGTATCGCAGGGAAGAGGCGCGCTACTCGCGTCGAGTTGGGATGGAAGAAATTGAGAAGTACGATTTCAAATTGAATGTCTCGCGTTATGTAACTACTAACTTGCCCGAGCAGGAGATTGATCTTGACGATGTGCGTAATGAAATCGTCGAGTTTAATTCACTTGCCCGTGTGGCGGTTGAGAAACACAATCGATTCTTGCGAGAGTTGGGGTTGTCCTCGATATAGTTTTGTTTAATTTTTGTCGAAGAAGCAGTAGTGGAAAGCGTTTCTGCGCAATAGCTTTAGATAGTATAATCTTCAATTTTTCTGATTTTTGATTTATTAATATCGCCTCTTTGGAATTGGTAGTGTATTTTCCGTCTGAATCCGTCTGAATCCGTCTGAATCCGTCTTATTCTGGAGTGAACTGGCGACATGGTTTGGGGAGTTTGTGGAAGTCCGGGGGCGGATTCGTGGTGGTCATTCCAGCTGTCCATTTGCCTCTTCCGTGGAGCCAACGGAGTGCCTGGTGGCTCGAAGTCGGTCGACACAGCTCTTGTCGACGATTGAGAGTTTGGTCTAAGCCGTCCCCTTCAACTTGACCGTGGGTGGCGAAGTGGCTTGAGCTCTAGACCATGGCTTTTCGGTGGAACATTGGGTTTCAATGACTGTTCTAAAGAGAGTTCGTGTGGTCACAATTTCTACCGAGTTTGTTTGGCCCTTGCTGGCAGATGGCATGTCTGCCAATTGGAACTCCTTTATTGGATCCGACTGTAGTTGAGGATCGGGGAGAGGGATTTCGACCGACTCGCCATAAACTCTCCAGAATCAATGCAAACTGGAGAGTGTTTAGTAGCTGCCATTGTCCCGTATTAACCGCGGAAAGATGGGTCAATACGGAGTAATGGCAAGGATCGGGAACTCGATGCTTGTAAAGCGGGGCAGTAAACGTTGAAAACTATTGATAAGTGTCAGGCGTCGAATGTGCTCCTGACCTGCGGCGATGTTTTTCTGCGTGGATTGAACCGGAGAATTTGGATTACTTATCCCAACAAGCAATATCGGTTCGAATGTCCAGCGGCCCGGCTTGCTGAGAGCGCAACGGTCGTCGGTGGGAATCGTTAAATAGGGCAGGCTATGTGGCGCTGACCTGCGGTTTTGCCGTGGGGGAGTGGTGGGGAGACGCGCCAGTCCGACCGAACTCATTAAACTCATTAAGAACGCATTAAATTGATCCCGGACGGTATTGGGTTTATCCCTTCTAGAGGCGTCCTTTGACGTTGTCCCGGCTGACCACGTCACGTCGTCAGACCAAGAGACTACCCGCCGTCATCCACTGCGACGCGCAACAGTCCCGGCCTCAGGCGACTCGACTGAGGCCGGTCCGCGGAATGTTGCTGTGTTGAATAAATGGTTTCACAGTTCAGCGCCGTCAGGTGCTGCTCGGAGCTGTCTCATAACTGCCAGTGGATGCGCTGGTTCAGCGAGTAGGTTGCGAGACATGGTTTCGAGAGCCATCTACCGTGAATTAACTCGCTTCAGGGAAAAGGTTGCGGTTCTTGCTATCCGGGTATCGAGCGGATGCGACGGTCCATTTCCCTAGGGTTTCAAGACTCGCTGTTATGCGGGCCGACCGCCTCACAAGGATATCTCTGACCTTAAGGCGCAGCCAAGGCAGCTCGTTCCGTGCCTTCGGCCGACGACTCGGCAGGATTGTCCGGGAGCATAAGACGCCCGACCTCGACACGGGCGGGCAGCACTGCTTCATCAAAGGGGCCGGCGAATCTGACAGACTCGCTGCTCCACAAGTTCAAGTTGATCTCCATGGGCTGATCAGGGATGGGCGTGGGAGTCCACTGGCTTCGCTCGTGCACCAGTAATCCGTCGACCCTCCACTGAATGTAGTTAGCGTTCCAGTTAATCTCGTAGCGGTGGAAACCTTGTGTTGCGTCGAAACCGAGGGGAATTCGCACAGGAGTACCGTAGTAGCCTGTCTCGAGCCGAGTGCCTACGTTTCCTGGGTTGAAGAAGACATTGACGAGCATCTCCATAGGCCTGTGACCGAGGATCTCAATATCGATCTCCTGGTGCGGTGAATTGCGGTGCAGGAACAAGCCGGTGACGACCCCGGAGCCTGCAGCGGCGCGAAGTTCCGCACCGAATCGACCAAACCGGTATTTCGCGTGCGTGGCGATCGCAGCCCCCGCGAGGGGACGCATGATGTTCAGGCTCTTGGTCAGTTGTAACGCGAGCCCGCCTTCCGGTTGCTGACTGACGTTTTCTGGGCGGAACAAGGCACGGTTGCTCGGAAATGTGTCAGCGCGTGAGTACCACTGCCCCGGGGTATTCCATGACTCTTCGGCCGTGATCCATTGCCGGTCAGGTGTAGCTATAGCGAGGTGCGTGTCAACGGGTGCAATTGGTTCTCGGCGAAGAATCCACGGACCGTGGTCCCAACGGACAGGCCGGTTACGGTGCCGCTTGGCTAGGGAATCGAGAGCCTGCGTGCGGGGATGCTCAAGACGCGTCGGCCATGGTTCGTCTGGATGGGGCGCGTTCAGAAAGCCGGTGAGCTGTCGCCAGGGTTCGTGATCGACGGACAAAGTCAGGTCAGGGAGTAGCGACGGGCGATGCGTCGGTGCTCCAAGATCATCGACAGTTATTAACTGGGCACCTCGAGAGGTCATTTCTTCAAGGTCACGTCCGCTGAATCCTATGTCGACGTAGGCGTCAAAGATGCGGCGAGAGCTCCCACGTCGGAGAGCGTGAATTTCGGCGCTCGGAAGGACGTCGATGTGTGACGCCGTCCGGTAGCCGAGCACGGACAAAGCGGCGGCGACACTTGCAAGACCGGGCCGGTCGGAACCGATGACGACGATGGGGTCGCGCGCATGGGAACGGCGAACGAGCTGCGGAGCTTCTTGACGGATGGCACCAACTTTCGACAGAGCCGGCATGACGGAATACGAGTTCGACGAGGGGACTCCTGGACGCTGTTCAATGTGAGGATGATCTGCCACGAACACGTTGAGAGTATCGAACTGCATGTTCAGCCAGAGATCGACGGGCCCGACCACGGGTAGGGCCGCGAGGAGTTTGCGTGCGCCTGCGGCGGAGAGCACGTAACCGGATGCGTGCCATAAACCCGTGTCAGGTCGGCGGGCGGGGGGTTTCTTCGCGTTTCGGTGGCCTGCGCCGGTTTCGAGGAATGAGAGATACAGGAGATCGAGGTTTAGTGTGTTGACGTGATTCCAGGTACGGGAGATCCCCCGAGCTGACCCTCGGGTGAAGTACACGTCGTCTTCGAGGACCAGCGTGAACGGCGTTTGCGATGCGGCGATCGTCTTCCACACGTCGATGTGGGATAGGGCGATCGCAATTTCCTGCTTCGTCATCGTGACCAAGGTCTCGAAGGCGTCTTCATCAACAAGGTTGGCGTATTGGGGGTCGACGGAGAACTGCTGCGCCAGGGTGTATTCGGGTATCAGTATGTGTACCGAGATCGACCGGGGGTCGAGGTTTCGTGCATCGATCGCGCGGAAACGCTGGGTAATGTTCGTCAATCTTTCGCCAGCGGCATCGGTGTGTTTGCCGAGCTCCGCGTGAAGTCGGGCCCACCGATCCATGGCACGGTCAAGGTTGATGACCTCGATCCGGCCGATGGCGTCAGCGTCTGCCGAAGAGAATGCGGTGGAGTGGCGTCGTCGGGAAAGTTTTCGGGTTGCGTATTTCCACCAGGCAAGCCAGCGGGTTGGGAGATCGGCGGAGAGCGTGAGGTTCACAGTTGGGCCTTACGAAGAGTGTGTCTGGAGTGATTTCGGGAAGTCACAGCGCGCTAAGCCCGTCCCAGGCGCGCCAGTCGTAGCCACTTCGTCGGTAGGTCAAATCCCAGACGGGCTGGGCGAATGCGTCCCAGTCGGTGCGGATCTCGACGTCGAGTTCTGTGGTCGTCAGAGGTGAGCCGAGGCCGTATTTGGCGATTATCAGAGTCAACAAGCCGGGTCCTGCGGTCGCTTGAATGTCAAAGCGTGTGCCTGGTATACGGGCGTGCTGATTGAGGGTGACTGTTGCGACGCGGAGCGCCTCCGTGATGATGGGGTGACCCGGTCGGGCGATGATCGGGTTGTTGTTCACGTAATGAATGACGTTGCGGGTGTCGCTGCTCTGGAGGGCCGTGCGGGG
>Ga0075017_100001993_pt1 | contig 12694 bp, 13 predicted proteins | sample AleBraG_ABR_2012_FD_71475 | JGI IMG/M metagenome (GOLD analysis project Ga0075017, IMG submission 71475) | Freshwater sediment microbial communities in response to fracking from Pennsylvania, USA - Alex Branch Run_MetaG_ABR_2012 | ecosystem: Environmental > Aquatic > Freshwater > Creek >...
GAAATCGGCTGGGAAAAATTCCAGTCGACGCCGGGGAATTGTTGCAGGTCTTTGTCCATGGCAGCGATCAATTCGTCTTTCTTGCCGTGGAACTCGGCGCGCCATTCGTCGCGGGGTCGCAGGTCGACGAAAAATTCGGTGTTGTAGAAACCGCTGGCGTCGCTGCCATCGTCGGGGCGTCCGACCTGGCTGACCACCTGCGTGACCTCAGGGAACGAAGCCAGGATCACGCGGGCTTTGTTCGACATCGCGATGCTGGAGGAGGGGCCGGTGCTGGGGGCCAGCGTGCCACGGACCCAGATCGCGCCTTCGTCGAGGTGCGGAAGAAATTCCGAGCCGATGATGCCGCTGAAGGCGAAGAACAATATCGCCGCCAAGCCGAGCAGTCCGAGGCCGAGGGTCAGCTTGATGTGGTCGAAGCACCAGTCGAGCGAGCTGGCGTAGGAGCGGTTGAGCCATTCGAGGACCGGATTGCGCCACTCCTTAATTCCGGAACTGAACAAGAAACTGCACAGAACGGGTGCCACCAGGAGCGCGAACAGCAGTGCGCCGAACAGCGCGAAGGCAACGGTCCAGGCCATGGGACTGAAGAGGCGGCCCTCTACGCGTTGCAGAGTGAAGATGGGCAGATACGAAACGATGATGATGACCCGGGCAAAGAACACCGGGCGCTGCACTTCGTGGGCGGCAATCGCGATGGTCTCCATGAACGACTTCTTGCGATCGCCAAAGGAGGCGTGGCGGAGGATGTTTTCCACCATGACGACCGAGCCGTCGACCACCATGCCGAAGTCGAGGGCACCGAGTGACAACAGGTTCGCGGGAATATGCCGCAGGTCGAGCAGAATCGCGGCGAACAGCAGCGAGAACGGGATCGTGATCGCGACGATTAAAGCGCTGCGGACGTTTCCTAGAAACAGGAAAAGGACGAGCGTAACCAGCAGCACGCCATCGGTCAGATTGCGCAGGACGGTGTGCGTGGTGTGATGCATGAGCTGGCTGCGGTCAAGATGAGGAACGAGTTTCACGCCCTGGGGCAGCAGGCCGTTCTTGCCGTTGGTTCCGTTGAGATCGTCGATTTTCTTGTGCAGGGCGTCGAGTGTGGTTTCGGCTACGGCGCCTTTGCGCAGGAGCACGATGCCTTCGACCACGTCGTCGTCGTTGAGGATGGTTCCATCCAGCTTGTGGACTGTCCTGCCGAGTTGTCCCAGCCGGACCTTGGGGGCTTGCACAACGTTGCCGATATCGCGCACGCGGACGGGAGTGCCGTTCTGAACCTTGACGACCGTGGCGGCGATGTCGCTGGTGGTCTGCATCAGGCCGACGGCGCGAACGTTTAACGCCTGCTCACCGCGTTCAATGAATCCGCCACCGGCATTGATGTTGTTGGCGACGAGCGCCTGTTCGACCGTCGAGAGAGACAAACCGTAGGAGACGAGCTTGCCGGGATCGAGCTGAACCTGATATTCGCGGGTGGGGCCGCCGAAGGGATTGACGTCGACGATGTTGGGAACCGATTTCAACTGGTTCACGACAAACCAGTCATTGAGTGACTTCAGTTCCATCACGTCGTACTTCGGATTGCTGCTGCTCAGCGTGTAGAACATGATCTGCCCGATCGGACTGTAGTCGGGTCCGATACCGGGATTGACTCCGGTGGGCAAGGTCACGTTCTGCAGGCGGTCGAGCACTTCCTGGCGCGCATTGAAGGTGGTGACATCATCGTCGTAGATCAGGGTGATGACCGACAGGCCCATGAGCGAAACGGAGCGCAGGTGGGTGAGATGGGCAACGCCGTTGAGTTCGACCTCGAGAGGAACGGTGATTTGCTGCTCGACTTCTTCGGCGGCGTGGCCGGGCCATTGGGTGATGACCTGCGCGTAGGTGTCGGCGACATCAGGATAGGCCTCGATGGGAAGGGCGTGAAACGAGATGACGCCCCAGGCGAACAGCACCAGGGCGCCGCCCAGGATCATGAGGCGGTTGCGCAGGGCAAAATCGATGGCGGCGCGAATCATTTCTGCTCCGCCACCTCGGTGGAGAATTCGAGCGCATTGGTGACAACTTCGTCACCCGACTTCAGGCCCTGGCGAATTTCCTGCAGGCCTTCGCTGGCCTGGCCATCGGCTTGAACTTCGACCTTACGGAAGCGCTTCTCCGCTTCCTTGCGGAAGACCCAGTCTTTATCGTGCAGGCGAATGATGGAGGTCGACGGTACTACGGTGCGATCACTCAGCTTGCGCGAGCGAAAGCGAGCGGCGGCGAACATGGCTGGGCGCAGCGAGCCATCGGCGTTGGCGAGGACGACGCGCACTTTGGCCGAGCGTGTCGTCGGATCGAGGATGCGGGAGATGTCGGAAACTTTTCCGTGAAAGACGCGGTCGGGGAAGGCGTTGAGGCGGATCTCGGCCGCGTCGCCCATGTGGACTTCGCCGAGATCGTTCTCAAACACGTCGAAGAGCGCCCATACCTCCAAAAGATTGGCGATGGTGAAGAGGTTGGGACTATTGTCGAGGCTCTTGATGCCTTCCGATCCGGCAACGTTCTGCTCCACGATCACACCGGAGACCGGGGCTTTGAGTTCGATGAGCGGGCTGGGATGGGCGGGATCACCGCCGAGAATGTGGACGCGGTGGTCGGCAGTTTCGACATCTACTTTGGCTTTGTCTTCGGCATCCTGCGCAACTTCCAAATCTTTCGCGGCTATGGCGCCACGGTCAAAGAGCATCTGGGCGCGATCGACGGCTTTGTGGGAGAGAATTTCGTCAGCTTTGGCCTTTTGATACTCGGCGAGCGCGCTGGCTAGATCGGGACTTGAGATCACGAGCAGAACCTGGCCTTTTTCGACGTGATCGCCGAGCTTTACTTTCAGATCGACGACGCGGCCACTACCCAGCGACGTGACATGGATGGTGCGGTTGACGTCTGGAGTGACCATGCCGTTGGCGGTGATTTCGGTTGGCAAGGGACGGGTTTCGACCTTGGCCGTTTTGAACAGCTCAGGATGATCGGTTTCGAAGACGTCTGGATCGAGCGTGACTGGCGGTTTGTTGGTGGCGGCGGGAGTTTCCTTGGAGCAGGCTACGGCCGCAGAGAAGACCATCAGTGCTGCGAAGAATGCGATCCAGCGCGGCAGAGTGGTGGTCGATCTTCGCTCGACCGGACAGCCGGGGGCGGCTGTCCCTACACGAACCGGACGGGCGAATGCGCCCGTCCCTACGTGAGCATTGGTGGTGCCAGCGTTATTGAAATCAGTTCTCATTGGATTACCTCGCGTCCCACCGCTTGATTCAGCTGGGCGGCTGCGGTGAGATAGGCGCCGACTAGATTCACGTAGCTCAGTTCGACGGCGCGGTATTCATTTTCGGCGTTGAGGAAATCGAGCAGAGCTGCGCCGCCATGCTGGTAGGAGAAGAAAACGGTGTCGCGCACGCGCACGGCCTGCGCCAGATACTTCTGCTTGTAGGGCTTGAGCAGGGTGATGTTGCTGGCCAGCGTGGCATAGGCAGAGTCTACATCGCTGTAGACCTGGGTTTCCGCGCCCTGGCGAAGTTTCTCGCTGCGGTCGATATCGATTTTCGTGCGCAGCTTCTCGCCCTGGTTGCGGTCGAAGAGGCGCAGCGGAATGTTGACGCTGGCGCCGATCGTGTTGAGCGCATCGGGGTTGTTGAACGATCCGTTGTGAGTGAACCAGACGCCGATGGTGGGATCGGTCGAGCCGTCGGCCTCGGCGAGTTCGTAATTGGTATGCGCCTGCTTCGCGGTGAGGACGGCGGCACGAAGGTCGGGCCGGTTGTCGAGGGCGTCCTTGCGGTAGCCGTCGAGCGCGAGGAGGTCTTCGCGAAAATCGAACGGGCCCTCGACATCGAAGCTGTCGACGGGACGGCGGTCGTCGAGCAGGGCAAGCAGGTTGATCTTCGTCGTGCGCAGGTTTACGAGCGCGGTTTGCAGGTCGGATTCGTACTGCAGGCGCTGCAGTTCGAGGCGGTCAAGATCGATCTGGGCGATGTCTCCGGCATCGAAGCGGTCATGACTGATTTTGAGAATGTGGTCGTAGTGCTCGAGATTATCCTGCGAGACTTTCACCACGGCCTTGGCCTGAAGGATACCGATGAAGGCGCTGCGCAGATTGAAGAGCAGGGTGCGCTCGGTGTCCGAGGTCTGGGCGGCTCCGATGGCGGTGCCTTCCTTGGCGGCTTGGTAGCGGAGGCCGCGTTTGTTGCGGCGCTCGAATAGATAGCTGACGCCGGGGGAGACGAAGGTTCCGGCGAAGGGCTGCCAGACGCCGCGGCTGGGCGCGATCTGAGTGCCGTCGGCGGAGAGGGTGAAGTCGGGATTGGGGCGCAGGTGGGCGGTGATTTCCTGGGCTTTCAGTTCGTCGATGTTCAACCTGGCCGCGAGCAGAGTGGGGTTACTGCTCTCGAATTGGTTCCTGACCTGATCCCAATTCCAGACGTCTGTCGGGGACGGCTGGGGCGCGGTTTGTTGGGCGGCGGCGGGCACACCGCCAGCCAGTGCCGCCAACAAAATCCAATTGCGCCATCGATGTGTCAGCATCAACGAAACTCCGGACAAACTTGTGTCACCTACTGGTGCGTATGAAAGCCGACTGCGCGGAGCCCCGCAAAACGGCGGGCTCAGAAAAGACAAAGAAACATGATTGGGCTTATGAGAACCGGGCGGGCGGAGCGCGACCGGAATAAAGGACGGGTGACGGTACCATGGGAGTGAGTACTTGGGGAAATGTCAGTTCCGCGTGGTCGGCCCCAAGCCTCAATGAGATGGAGGCTAACAGAATTGCAGGCTGAGCCTGCAGGCTCGAGTTCCCAAGAGGGCCTCGATCGAGACTAGCCTGGCGAAGGCCGCGTTTGCTGGCAGGAGATTCCTCCATCTCCGTGCGCATGGCCCGGAGATCGTCGGTTGCCGAGATGACTGGAAAGAGCACGACCAGGGCGCACGCGAGCGCCAAAAGGCATTGCAACGAACCGGAGTGGCGCTGGGCGTGGTTCAGGCGGGTGCGGCGCCACAGCCAACCGGCGGGCAGCGCCAGCAGTAGCCATGCAAGATTGAGCAGCAATTCCATCATTGGCCGATCGTGGCGGAAACACCACTCCCGATGGCGTAGTTTTTCAGAAAGAGCGAAAGTAAGTCAATGTGACCACAGTGATCTGCACCCTTTTATGCAAGGAGAGCATCTCAGGGGCGTTCTGGGTTGGAGACGGCAGCAAGTTGCGGGTCAGTACTATGCCAGTATTCCACGAGGAGTCCATCCATTCGCTATGACTCGACTTTCATTCAAGATTTGGTCGGCGGGCCTGGTGGCGGCGCTGGCGCTGGGGTTTATCCCGCCGTCAGAATGTCAACTCACGCCGCAGACCGTCCAGGCGACGGCGGCGCAGAGGAGCGAAGCACAGGTTGCGATCGAGAACGATCCGCCATTACCAAAGAGCTATCCCGGAGCAAACTACGCACTTGGCTTTCAAGCCCGCGGTGTGCCGGTCTTCCATTGGCGGGTGGCTAAAGGATCGCTCCCGCCGGGGTTGAAGCTGGAGGACGACGGATGGCTGCACGGGCAGCCGGAGCGCGACGGGGACTTTGAGTTCACGGTATCGGTGACCGATGGCAGCAACCAGACAGTACAGAAGCAATTCATGATCCGAGTGGAATCGGCACTCACCGTGGAGTGGAAGAATCCGGCGCGTGTCGCTGGCAACCGTATCGAGGGCAGTGTGGAGGTAACGAACACGACGGCGGATGCCGTGGATTTGACCTTTGTTGTTCTAGCTGTTGCCGGGAACGGGCGCGCGACCGCGATCGGCTACCAGCATTTTTGGCTCCCGCGGGCGACACTGAAGAAGGAACTTCCATTCGGCGAGACACTGCCGCGGGGCGGGTATGTGGTCCATGTGGATGTAGTCGGCGAAGTGGCGGCGAGAAAACTCATCTACCGGAAGCAGTTGCAGACTTCGGGGCCACTCCAGGTGAGCGTCGGACCTTAGCAGTTTCGGGCAAGAAAGCCTCAGCCAGCTGCTCAAATCACACTTTTCAGTGATGCGAATCACACACCCTCGTGCGGGAATTGACCCAGCAAGCCACCAATTCCAGGGTTCTGGCCCGGCGGCTTCTCTCCCTTGAACTTGGTTAAGTGACCTTTTTTCATGATGATGCAGATATCGACCGCGATATCAGCGAAGACTTTGGATTGGCTGGCGAAGTGCCCTAGGGTTAGGTGGGACCGAGGCTGAAAAAGCCGCTTTCCCCCCTGAAGGAGGCTGCCATGCGTGCACCTTACGGCCTGAACATCCTCGACAATTGCGTGACCTGCCCATCGAGACAGGAACATCTGTTCTGCAACCTGACTCTGCAGGCGGCGCAGCGGCTGAACGAGATCAAATCCACCGCGGTTTATCCCAAGGGGGCGATGCTGTTTATTGAAGGGCAGCAGGCGCGGGGAGTCTTCGTGCTGTGTGCGGGACGTGTGAAGCTGTCCACATCTTCGCGCGAGGGCAAGACGATCATTACCAAGATCTCGGATCCGGGTGACGTGCTCGGTCTCAATGCAGTGGTCTCGAACCGTACCTATGAAGTTACGGCGGAGATGATGGAACCGGGACAGGCTAATTTCATTCCCAAAGATTCGTTGCTGCACTTCCTGAGAGAGTTTCCGGAAGTGGCGGTGCGGGTGGCCCAGCAGTTAAGCCGGAATTACTACACGGCGTATGAGGAGATTCGCACCCTAGGACTGGCGGTGTCGCCGTCGGAAAAGTTCGCGAAGCTGTTGCTCTCATGGTCGACTAAGAGCGTTCCGCAGAATGACGGCTCCATGCAGGTGAAGATGACCCTGACCCACGAGGAGATCGCAGAGATCATTGGAACGACGCGGGAGACAGTGAGCCGGCTGTTCTCCGACTTCAAGAAGAAGCAACTGCTGCAACTGAAAGGGGCCACGCTGATTCTGCGCAGCCGTCCAGCGCTCGAACAGATCGTGCAGCTCTAACTTTTGGCCTAGTCAGGCGGCGTAACGCCGCGGGTAGCTGCCGGTGATCTTGCGCACGAAGCCGTGGAGGCCATGGATCGCCCCGGCTTTGGGCAGGAACATAAACGGACATTCTCCGGGAACTACCTCCATCCCTTTCCCTGAACAGAAGGCGATGGCGTTGCTGCTCACGGCGCCCTTCCCCCCGGCGCTATACATCCAGATCCGGTTGATGCCGGCCTCGGCACAATCGCGGACCACTTCGTCGGTAACTGCAGGCGAGGTCATCACAAGTGCGCCCTCTACTGGTGGCTGAATATCCCACACATGGGCGAAGCACGGACGGCCTGCGACTTCGCGCAGGTTCGGATTCACCGGCACCATATCGTAGCCGCGGCGGCAAAGTTCCTCGAACAAAGCAACGCTGAAGTCCTTAGGATTTCGCGAAATTCCTACCATGGCAATGCGCTTCTGGGCGAGGAAATTGTCGATCGTTTGGCGCGAAGCTTTTTGGACTTTCATGCGACCCTCCTGCGTAGAGGCTCGAATTCGAGCGTTTTCCGAGCCAAGGTTTATGGGCTATGCTGTTTTCCTACGCGTTTGTCTGCTGCTTGTCAGTGATCTCAGGCACACGGCCCGTTGTGTAAGTAGTGGTGGAGGAAAATCATGCCGAAAAATGGGCTGGTTCAGGTCGCGAGTCGACATTCGGTCGACGAGACCGTCGAAAAATTGAAGGCTACGTTTATTGCGCAGGGGATGCAGGTGTTCGCCGTGATTGATCATAGCGGCGAGGCGGAAAAAGTCGGGCTGAAGATGCGTCCGACCAGGGTGGTGATCTTTGGCAGTCCGAAGGGAGGAACGCCGCTGATGGTGGTGGCGCCGAGCCTGGCCATCGATTTGCCGCTGAAGGCGCTGGTCGCCGAGGACGAACAGGGGAAGGTATCGGTGACGTACAACGATCCAGCGTACCTGAAGGAGCGGCACGGAGTACCAGAGAATCTGATCAAGAATCTGGCGGGCGCGGGAGCCTTGATCGGGAAAGCTGTGGAATAATGCTCTGCGGCAGGGGGAGTGTGAGTGGCCGAAGATCCCACTATTAATCCCAACCGGGCGCGCGATCATCTGGCAAACGAGCGCACATTCCTAGCATGGGTGAGGACGGGCGCGGCGATCGTCGTGTTTGGATTCGCGATCGGACGATTCTCGATTGCGATGCGGCAGATCGCAGCGATGCAGGGGCATACGGTGCACACGGCGGGCGTGTCGGTATGGATGGGCGCGAGTTCCATAATCGCGGGAGTTGTGCTGGTGCTGGCGGGGTTGTTGCGGTATCGGCGGACGCGGACGCTTTTGGAATTGGGTAAGTTTGAGCCGGCGGGGCTGGTGCTTGATCTGGTGACGGTTCTTACTGTGTTGTTTGGGGTCGTATTGGCGGGGTATTTGATTTATATCGAGAAGAGTTTGGGATAGCGGGGCTGAAGCCCTATCAGTTTATGGAACCGGACGCGGCGGTAAAGCGCCGCTCTTCCAAGGTTGTGCAGGCGGTGATGGAATTGCAAGCCTGCGGCAGAGAAAGGAAAACAGGTTCTCGGCTTCTCTCGGAATGACAAGGGTATTCGCGCTATACGACAGAGGAAAATGGCGAACGATCAGGAAAAAGAGGCTGCGGCGAGGGCCAGTTTGCAGTTCGTGAAGGACGGCCAGGTGGTTGGGCTGGGGACGGGGTCGACCGCCGCGTTTTTCATCAAGCTGCTGGGTGAGCAGGTAAAAAATGGCCTGAGGATTCGCGGGATTCCGACGTCTGCCCGGTCGCGGGACCTGGCATTGAGCCTGGGAATTCCGCTTGTGACCTTCGACGACGTTCAGGAGATCGCGGTGACGGTGGATGGTGCGGACGAGTTTGATCCCCAGCTGCGACTGATCAAAGGCGGCGGCGGGGCGCTGCTGCGGGAGAAGATTGTGGCGTCGGCGACGCGGCAACTGGTGATTGTCACCGATGCGACGAAACAGGTTGCGGTACTGGGGAAGTTCCCGCTGCCTGTGGAAGTAGTGCCGTTCGCGCAGGCCCTGGTGGCCAGGCGGATCGAAGCGATGGGGGCAAAGGTCAGCTTGCGGCAGGATTCGAGTGGGCAGCCTTACATTACCGACGAAAAGCATCTCATTCTGGATTGTTCGTTCGGGAATATTCCTGATGCTGACGGGTTAAGCCGGCAACTGAGTGACATGCCGGGCGTGGTGGAGCATGGGTTGTTCATCGGCATGACCAGCGTGGTACTGATGGCCAAGGGAAACGAGGTTGTGGCGTTGCGCCGAAAGGACTGACGGGGTTTTTCCATCGAACGAAAGAGTGAAGAGCAATGATAGCGACCAACGCACAGGCGCGCGAATGGAGTGGGCCGTCGCGGCGGCGCGTGCCCAGGTTTCAGATAAAGTCTCCGACCGATGTGACCGTGTTGCGTTCGGGCGTCGCGGATAAAGTGCCTGGGCGGTCGGTGAACCTCGGCGAACGCGGTATGGCAGTCGTACTGGCAGGGGAGCTGGCAAATGGCGAGTCGGTGGGACTCGAGCTAAGCCTGCCGCAGTCGGAAAATCCCATTCGGACGCGGGCGGTGGTTCGACATCAGGACGGCTTACGCTGCGGATTCGAGTTTCTGGAATTGTCTGGGCAGCAGCGAGCTGCGATTCGGGATTGGACCAAAGGACGAAAAGAGGAAGGCGACGGCGAAGCTGAACCGCCCAAAGCAATGCCGGAGCCAGTGGATTCGAAGGGCGCCAAAGGAACGACCGAGGAAACGGCGAAGGCTCAAGAAATCCGCGTTTTTCCGGAACCGGTTTCCTCTGATTCGGCGAGTCCATTTCACCGCGGCGGGGCGGGGATGAAAGCGGGGAACATCGGACGGACCGCGTTTCTTGCGGTCGCACTGATCATGGCCTTGCTGTTTTGGTGGCGGTGGAACCGAGGCTGGGAACAATTGGAGTCAGGTCTTCGCCATCCGGCCGCCGTGGAGAAGCCGCAGCTGCAGGTCCCAGCGGAAGAGATGGAGAAGTTGCTGGTGCATCGGGTGGAGCCGGCGTTTCCGGTGGAGGCTCGGCAGCAGGGCGTACAGGGAGTCATTGCGCTCGATGTTGTGATTGGCCGGGATGGATCTGTGATGAGCATGCGGCCCTTGAATGGTCCGGACGCTTTGGCGCAGGCCGCCATGGATGCGCTGCGCTGGTGGAAATTTCAACCTTATCTTGTCAACGGCAAGCCGGTCGTAGTCGAGAGCAGAATGGCCGTAGAGTTTAAGCCGTAGTTCGAGTTCGCCCCGTCCGCTCAACCTTCCTTTTTCCGCAGTGCGCGCAGCACGATCACTCCGCTAACGGCGAAGCATGCGACCGCTCCGAAGGCTGCGCCCTGCAGCAGGTTTCCACTGAGACGAAATATATCTGCCCCGAGGGCGACAAGCGCCAGGAAGACTCCCAGCAGATTGAGACTCAGCGGGGCGCGCACATTTTCCCCGATGTCCCGGCGAAGCCGGAGCTGGAGCAGAAGGGCCACGAGGCCAATGGCGGCCACGACAACCAGAGCCAGCGGGCTGAAGAAAGCGGTGCGGCTGGTATAAATCACGACCACCGCCAGCGCGAGGAGGAGGACGGCGGCGGCGAGGATGGTCCAGCGGCGGGGCTTGGAAAAACGGGGCGGGTTGGATTCGGCGGCAGGCAAGCAGTTCCGTCCCAAGTTATACAGGGGGGACCTGCGGTTTTCAAATGAGGGGCCTGGGGGGCAGACCGGGTGGGCGCCTAGTCGCTCGCGGGGCCGACTGCCCCAGCCATCCACTCGGCGTGCCGGGCATCTCCATTGTTGACGGCGTACAAGACCAATTCCACGCGGCTGGAGATGCCGAGCTTCTCGAATATCCGGAACAGATACTTTTTGACGGTATGCACGCTCAGTCTAAGTTCGTGGGCGATGTGCCGATTGGAAAGTCCTTCGGCAACCAGAGCGACTACCTGCTCTTCACGGGGAGTGAGCAGCGACGTTCCGGTTGTACTCAGCACGCGCAGCGAAGGCACTGCGGAGACGAGGTCGACCAGGAAGTTCATCTGTTCGGTGTTGGCCCAGATCTGGCCGGCGGCAACGCGCACCAGACACTTGCACAACAGGCGGAGATTGGAGTCGGAGAGGGTGAAGATGCCGCGGGCGCCGGAGCGGAAGGCGCTCACGATAAGATCGCGGTCGCAAGCGTCGACGAGCAGGACCTTCGGGATTTCCGGGTGAGATTGGTGAAACTGGCGCAGGGTGACGACGCTCTCCAGGACATTGGATCTCGACTGCAGCGACAACAGAGCGACGCGAGGATGTTTGGTCGCAACCGTTTGAAGGATGGAAGGGGACTCCAGCAGACAGGTGGAGATACGGAACTCGGGGTGGCGCCGCAGCGCCGAAGTCAGCAACTGCGCCTGCATGCGATTGGAGTCGGCGATCAGCACAGCCAAAGTGCCGGATGTAGTAGCGGACGGAGTCATCACAACTTTCTAAACAAATCACCGCGGACAAGACGATTCTAGGGAGCCGGAAAGCACGTTCACAAGGAAAGATGTCACTAAATCGATATTCGACTTTCAAATTGGGAATTCGAATTTTGTCACAGGAAACAGCGACATCCGGTGGCGAAGCTTGTGGAAGGACGGGCCAGTGGAAAGGGCTTTGCGGCACGAAAGCGCGCTCTGTGTGATCGCTCGCACATTCTGCGCATCGAGTTGGTGAGCGCAATCACAAACCGAGTTTCAGCATGGGAAATAGAATCGAAATCGTAGTGCAATTGTTGTGAGATGACGAACATGCAAGTCCTCTTTTGTGGATACTCCTTTCGTAGGTAGGCTTAGCGTGCCCAAGAGACGTCCAAGAAAAACCTCCTTCCGGTAAGTTGTTGATTCCGCCGTACACGTTCGCAGGGCGAGCGTTTCTTCCTAACCTGGAACGTTCCACTTTTGTAGACGGAACTTCCCATGTCTTGTTGATTTGCTTCAATCCCTCTAAGTTGCGAAATAGAGAATTTCACTGCGCCAGGGAATCTCAAGCATGAAGTGCACCTCCACAATTCTTCGATTGATAGCAGTCGCGATGCTGGGGTTTGAGTGTGGTTCGGCCGCGTTCGCGCAGGGTGATGCAAGGAAAGACCTGAGCGAGAAGCGGGAGGCCTCCCAATTCGGCTTAACCGGAGCGGGAGTGGGAGGCGATGTTGCAACGGCCGCACAACCCGGTGAAGCGGATGGCCTGGGAAACCCTCAGCTCGGAGGGCCACGCCATCCGCTTTACCGGCTACAACCGAGCGATGTGGTTGAGGTCAGTTTTACCGTTGCGCCAGAGTTCAACCAGTTGCTCACCGTGCAGCCCGATGGCTACGTGATGCTGAAGGATGCCGGCATGCTCCAGGTGGAGGGCTTGAACCTGGCTGAATTTACGGAGGCAGTGCAGAAGGCGTACAGGGGATATTTGCACGATCCGCAGGTTGGAGTGGCGCTCAAAAATTTCGCACGCCCGTATTTCATGGTGGGCGGGCAAGTCGAGCATCCAGGGAAGTTTGAACTGCGCTCGGACACGACGGTGACGGAGGCGGTTCAGATTGCAGGAGGGCTCACCTCGCGGTCTGGCTGGCGTTTGCCGGGAGCATCGTCGCGCTGACTTTTTCTTCGAAATGCCGCGCACTGCGGCGCGCTTGCATCGCTCTGGTG
>Ga0075017_100001995_pt1 | contig 12692 bp, 7 predicted proteins | sample AleBraG_ABR_2012_FD_71475 | JGI IMG/M metagenome (GOLD analysis project Ga0075017, IMG submission 71475) | Freshwater sediment microbial communities in response to fracking from Pennsylvania, USA - Alex Branch Run_MetaG_ABR_2012 | ecosystem: Environmental > Aquatic > Freshwater > Creek >...
AGGTGGGCCTGGCGCTCGTTGTCATAGGCCCAGGCTTCGGTGGAGGTGCCCATGACGAACGGTCCGCCGTCGATGCGACACATCCCGTCCACCACCAACGCTTCCGGCGCCGAATCCGGCCCATGCGTGGGCGGTTCCGGACGCCAGAACGGGTCATCGGGGCGGTGTGGAGGCCACGGCTCGATCGTGGGCGGAGCGGTCACGCCCACTCCTCGCAACTGGTGGGTGGCCAGCAGGGTCTCGTCGTGCTGGTGCTCGTGCTGCACGACCATCCCGTAGACGAAGCCGTCGCCCACCAGGCGCGCCGCCTCGGGTCCCACCCGGGCGGGGTCGAGCTGGTCGAGCAGGTCCAACACCTGGTCGCGCACCTGACGGAGGTAGGCCCGGGCCTGGCCGGGTCCCAGGATGGGCAGCGAGGGGCGCTCCCATCTCGGGTGCTCGAAGGCGTTGTAGAGATCGTCGAGGCTCGGGTCGATGGCGGGCCGACCGTCGAGGGCTCGCAGCAGCCACAGCTCCTCGTAGTTGCCGATGTGGGCCAGGTCCCACACCGACGGCGACATCAGCGGGGAGACCTGGGCGCGTTGCTGGTCGGCGCTCAGCAGGTCGACCAGCCCCAGGGTCCGGTCGCGGGCCCGCTCCAGGGCATCGGCCACCGAGGCGCGGTCCAGCGTGGTGTCGGTCGTCGGTGCGTTCAAGGCGATCGCGTCCCGACCAGGGCGGCTTCGGGGTGTTCGGCGGGCGGGAACAGGGCACCGGTGCGGCGCCAGGCGTCGAGCCGGTCGTCGGCCGGCGACCGGCCCCGTCGCACCCATCGGTCGGCGTAGGCCTCGACCAGCTGCTGGCGGGCCGGGTCGACGCCGGCGGCCGCCAGTGCGTCGAGGGCCAGCTCGAACACCGCGATGGCCGTCCGGCCCAGCGCGGGGTGGGCCAGGCCGAGCTGGGCGGCATCGACCCACAGCGCGCTGCTGTCGGCCACCAGGTCGCTCAGGTGGTCGGCCACCTCGGGCTGGCCCAGCAACGCGCCCGTCACGGCGACCGCCACCTGCCAGGCGGGCGAGGGGAGGGCGTCGAACATGCGAAGCTCGAGCCAGCCCTTGGGGCGCACGGGCGGGAACAACGTGGTCAGGTGGTACCGGAGGTCCTCGAGGGTGGGCCAGCCCAGTTCGTGGCCGTCGGCCATCCAGTCGCCGAAGCGCAGGGGCTCGATCATCGGCACGAATCCGCGGCCAGGCGCGTCGACCAGCATCACCCGCGCGTCGAGGGCATAGGCCGTCCATGCCGCGACCGGGTGGGGGTCACATGCCACCGGCGCCGATCGGCTGGGGTCCAGGGCCCACCACGCCCGCAGCCGGCTCGACTGCCAGCCGCTGGGCAGGCCACCGGCGAAGGGCGAGTTGGCGAAGCATGCGATCAGGGTGGGGCCGAGCTGGTTGGCCAGCCGCCACCGTCGGATCATCTGGTCGGGTTGGCCGAGCCCCACGTTGACCTGGATGGCGGCCGTGTTGCACATCATGGTGCGCCCGGCCCGACCGAGGTGGTCGAAGTAGCGCTCCATGGCCTGGTAGCGCGGGGCCACCGCCACCCGCTCGGGGGGGCGCACCGGGTCCGCGCCCAGAGCGATCAGCTCGACGTCGGAGGCCCCGCAGGCCTGGTCGAGCACCGCCAGATCAGCCGCCGCCGCCGTGCACACGTCATCGATGGTTCGGAACGGGGCCGAGCTCAACTCGAGCTGGCCGCCGGGCTCGAGCGTCAGCCGGCTGCCGGCCGGGAGCGGGGAGAGCCGATCGATCAGATCGGTGGCTTCGGTGATCGGCAGCCGACGGTTGCGCTGACCCTGGCTGGTGAGCCACTCCAACTCGACGCCCAGGCCGTGGGCATCGGCGGACGGCCCGAACACCTCGTCGGCCACAAAGGCCTCCACGCCGTCGACGGCCAGGGTCCGCTGCGGGGCCGGCATGTCAGTTGTGGCCGAACCGGGCGTCGACCCAGTCGGTGTCTCGGATGGCGGGCAGTCGGATCCAGCCGTGCCGGAGCCAGGTCGTGGGGAGCGGGTAGCTCGGAGCTTCCACCTTGCTGGCCTCCTTCGCCTGGTCCGCTTGCGGATCACAGGCATCGCCGGGGTTCGCAACACGGTATCCACGCGGATGCGTTCCTGGCCGGGACGGGGCCAGGGTTTTCCCGGTTGTCTTGTACCCGAGACCCCCCCGGGCCAGTCGTCCGATCCGGTGGACCAACTGCCAAAAACTTGATACAATGACCATCAACTTTCCTGAGTGAACGTCTGTTTCACCCCTCACCACAGCCCCAGGAGCCGACCTTGGCCCTCGATCCGAACCGTTGGACCCTGAAGACGCAAGAGGCGCTCAACCACGCCATCGAGTCGGCGCGGACCAACGCCAACCCCGAGGTCACCCCCGACCACCTGCTGGTGGCCCTGCTGGGCCAGGACGAGGGCGTGGTCCTGCCCATCCTGGCCAAGGTGGGCAAGGCGCCCTACCAGGTGCGTACCGAGGCCGAGGCCGCGGTCGAGCGCCTGCCCAAGGCCTACGGCAGCGACGCCCGCATGAGCCGGGACCTGACCGCGCTGCTCGACGTGGCCGACGAGGCCCGGCGCGAGCTGCACGACGAGTACCTGTCCACCGAGCACCTGCTGCTGGCGCTGGCCGACCGACTCGAGGTGGGGCGCGAGGACCTGCTCACCGCGCTGGCCCAGGTGCGGGGCAGCCACCGCGTCACCAGCCAGAACCCCGAGGAGCAGTACCAGGCTCTCGAGAAGTACGGGCGTGACCTCACCGAGGCGGCCCGGGCCGGCGAGATCGACCCGGTCATCGGCCGTGACGACGAGATCCGCCGCGTCATCCAGGTCCTGTCGCGGCGCACCAAGAACAACCCGGTGTTGATCGGCGAGCCCGGTGTCGGCAAGACGGCCATCGTCGAGGGTCTGGCCCGGCGCATGGTCGAGGGCGATGTGCCCGAGAGCCTGAAGGACAAGCGCCTGATCGCGCTGGACCTCTCGTCGATGGTGGCCGGGGCCAAGTACCGCGGCGAGTTCGAGGAGCGGCTCAAGGCCGTGCTCAAGGAGATCTCCGACAGCGACGGCGAGGTGGTCACCTTCATCGACGAGATGCACACGGTGGTGGGCGCCGGCGCCGGCAGCGAAGGCGCCATGGACGCGGGCAACATGCTCAAGCCGATGCTGGCCCGCGGGCAGCTGCGCATGATCGGCGCCACCACCCTCGACGAGTACCGCAAGTACATCGAGAAGGACGCGGCCCTCGAACGCCGCTTCCAGCAGGTCTACGTCGGCCAGCCCAGCGTCGAGGACACCATCGCCATCCTGCGGGGCCTCAAGGAGCGCTACGAGGTGCACCACGGGGTGCGCATCCAGGACTCCGCCCTGGTGGCCGCGGCCGTGTTGTCGGACCGCTACCTGACCGGGCGCTTCCTGCCCGACAAGGCCATCGACCTGATGGACGAGGCCGCCTCCAAGCTGCGCATCGAGATCGACTCGATGCCCACCGAGATCGACGTGGTCGAGCGGCGCATCCGCCAGCTCGAGATCGAGCGGGTGGCGCTGGCCAAGGAGACCGATGCCGTCTCCCTCGAGCGCCTGGCCACGATCGACGAGGAGCTGGCCAATCTGGGCGAGCAGTCGGCCGGCATGAAGGCCCATTGGCAGGGCGAGAAGGACGCCATCGCCGCCATCCGCGAGCTCAAGGAGCAGCTCGAGGCCAAGCGCGGTGAGCTCGAGCGCGAGAGCGACCTCGAGAAGGCAGCCGAGATCCGCTACGGACAGCTCCCCGACCTCGAGCGTCGCATCGACGAGGCCACCAAGGCCCTGGCCGAGCTGCAGGCCGACCAGAAGATGCTCAAGGAAGAGGTCGACGACAGCGACATCGCCGAGGTGGTCAGCCGCTGGACGGGCGTGCCCCTGTCGCGGCTGCTGGAGGGCGAGCTGCACAAGCTGGTCCACCTCGAGGAGCACCTGCACCAGCGAGTGGTGGGACAGCACGACGCCGTCACCGCGGTGGCCAACGCCATCCGGCGGAGCCGGGCCGGCCTGTCCGACCCCAACCGGCCCATCGGCAGCTTCCTGTTCCTGGGCCCGACGGGCGTGGGCAAGACCGAGCTGGCCCGTTCGCTGGCCGAGTACCTGTTCGACGACGAGCGGGCCATGGTCCGCATCGACATGAGCGAGTACATGGAGAAGCACTCGGTGAGCCGCCTCATCGGTGCGCCTCCCGGGTACGTGGGCTACGACGAGGGCGGTCAGCTGACCGAGGCGGTCCGTCGCCGGCCCTATGCGGTGGTGCTGCTGGACGAGATCGAGAAGGCGCACCCCGACGTGTTCAACGTGCTGCTCCAGTTGCTCGACGACGGTCGTCTGACCGACGGCCAGGGGCGCACGGTCGACTTCACCAACGTGGTGCTGATCATGACCTCCAACCTGCCGGGCGATCCGCAGGACTTCTTCCGGCCGGAGTTCATCAACCGGGTGGACGACATCGTGCGGTTCCGGTCGCTGACCGAAGCCGACCTGGGCCAGATCGTGGACCTGCAGTTGGCCGTGTTGGCCGAGCGGGTGGCGGCCCGGCGCATGACGCTGGTGGTCACCCAGGCCGCCCACGACGTCCTGGCCCGGGAGGGCTTCGATCCCGCCTTCGGCGCCCGCCCCCTCAAGCGGCTCATCCAGCGTGAGATCGGCGACCGCCTGGCCATCGCCCTGCTGGACGGGCAGTTCGGCGAGGGTGACGTGGTCACCGTCGACGCCGACGAGGCCAGCTCGATCGTCCTGCGCTGACCTCTCTCGGCGCGGCGCAGCGGTGCGAACCGTTACGTCACCGAGATCCGCCCGGCCGGCTCCAAGCGGGACTTGAGCCGCAGGAACGGCTGCTCGACCAGCCGGAACGAGAGCACGGCCATCAGCCCGCTCACGACCAGGCGCAGCACGGTCAGCGGGACGAACGCCCAGTGGATGCGACCGCCGTTGAGGACCAGGTACACCGGCCAGTGCCACAGGTACAGGCCATAGGAGACGCGCCCGATCGCCACCAGCGGCTCACGGCGCAGGAGGCGGGCGGTCAGGCCCCGGGCGAAGAGGTCGGCCACCAGCAGCGCGGTCACGGCCACGAAGGCCAGGTAGCCCCACTGGTACAGAGCGCGGCTGGTCAGCGACACGGTGGCCGCGGCCACGCCGATCACGACCAGGGCGGCCGGCCCGACCCAGCGCGTCACCCGACCGCTCAGGGCCTTGGACATCGTCGGCCACAGCAAGGTGAGCGCCGCCAGGGCGCAGCCCAGCAGCAGCCCGTCGGCGTGGGTGTCGAGGCCGAAGTAGATGCGGCGCACCGGCACCTCGTGGTGCAGGAACACCAGCCGCATCACCGCGGAGGCCGCCGCGCCGCTCAGGGCCACCAGCCCGACCCCGCGCACGCCGCCGACGCGGTGGGCCACGATGACCACCAGGGGCCAGATCACGTAGAACTGCTCCTCGATGCTGAGCGACCAGGCGTGGTCCAGCAGCCCGAACAGGGGCTGGGTGTGGAGGGCCTGCACCCAGTTCATGTGGTAGGTGGCGGTGGCGAACACGTCGCGCCAGGTGCGCAGCAGCTGGTCGTGGGGTAGCCAGATGCTGGCGTAGAGGGCGCAGGCCAGGCAGACCACGACCAGCGCGGGGAACAGGCGCAGGATGCGCCGCAGGTAGAACCGGCCCAGGGCCAGGTGGCCGCTGGTCTCACGCTCCTCGAGCAGCAGACGGGTGATGAGGAACCCGCTCAGCACGAAGAAGACGTCCACGCCCAGGAAGCCGCCCTTGGCCCACGACACGTTGGCGTGGAACAGCATCACCGCCGCGACGGCCAGCGCCCGGAGCCCGTCGAGCTCGGGTCGGTATCCCAGGGCGGCGGCTCGGGTCTTCACCTCGCCCCGGACCGTACCCGGACCCGGCCAGCCGCTTCGCTGATGGGCGCCGCCTGATCGGGTGCGAGGGCAGGCCACGGTTACTATCGCCGAGTGTCCGCGGTAGCACCGACGATCCTGCGCGACGGCAGCTCCGCGACGGTCTCCACCGCCCGGCCCGAGCCGAGCCGGCCAACCATCCCCTTCCTGCCCGGGGTCGAGGGACTGCGGGGCGTGGCCCTCCTGGCCGTCCTGCTCTACCACAACGGCTTCAGCTGGGCCCAGGGCGGCTTCCTGGGCGTGTCGACGTTCTTCACCCTGTCGGGCTTCCTGATCACCCTCCTGTTGATGTGGGAGTTCTCGACCACCAGCCGGATCGGCCTGCGCTCGTTCTGGACGAGGCGCTACCGGCGGCTGATGCCCGCCTCGTTGCTGTGCCTGGCCGGTGTGGTGGTGTTCGGCGCCACCGTGGCCACGCCGAGCCAGGTGGCCAGCCTGCGCGGCGACGTGCTGGCCTCGCTGGCCTACGTGGCCAACTGGCGCTTCATCATCACCGACCAGTCCTACTCCAACCTCTTCCGGGCGCCGTCACCCGTCCTGCACTTCTGGTCGCTGGCCATCGAGGAGCAGTTCTACCTGGTGTTCCCGCTGGTGGTGGTGGCCGCGTTCAAGGTGTCGAAGGGGTCGCGGCGCGTCCTGTTCGCCGTGCTCAGCTTCCTGTCGGTGCTGTCGCTGGCCAGCATGCTGGTGCTGTTCGCCCACGGCCACAACGTCACCCGCGTGTACTACGGCACCGGCACGCGGGCGCTGGAGCTGCTGCTCGGTGCCCTGCTGGCCATGGTGCTGGCCCACCCGGCCGGGTTCGTGTTGCGCATGCCGCACTGGGCGTGGGAGGTGGCGGGCGTCGTCGGTGCCGTCGTGATCCTCGGGCTGTGGGTGACCAGTCGCCAGACCGACTCGTGGCTGTACCAGGGCGGCCTGGCCGGCTACGCCCTGATGTCGTGCCTGGTGATCGTGGCCGCCATCCGACGCGGACCCATCCGCGCCGCGTTGTCCAACCCGGCCATGCGTTGGCTGGGGGGCATCAGCTACGGCGCCTACCTGTTCCACTGGCCCATCTACCTGTGGCTGACCCCGGCCCGCACCGGGCTCTCGTTGTGGCCGCTGTTCGGCCTGCGCATGGTGGTGACCCTCGGCGCGGCCGTGCTGTCGGCCCGCCTGCTGGAGGTGCCGGTGCGCCAACGCCGGTTCCCCACCCGCGTCCGCCCCGCGGTGCTCAGCGGGGCCGTGATCGCCGTCATCGTGGTGGCCCTGGTGGCGGTCACGGCCGCGCCCCAGACCGGGTTGATCAGCTTCGCCGAGCCCGCCGGGCCCGCCCTGCCCCCGGCCCGCGTCTCCACCTCCAGCACCGTGGCGCCCACCACCACCGTGCCCGGCGCGGTGGCGACCGCGGCGATGGTGCCCAGGGTGGCCCTGACGCCGGGACAGGCCCCGCGGGTGCTGATCTTCGGTGACTCGGCCGCGCTGACCCTGGGCGACGGCCTCGTCAAGTGGGGCCCGGCCACGGGCCGGCTCCAGGTGTGGGACGCGGGCAAGTTGGGCTGCCCGGTGGGCCGGGGTGGGGCGATCCGGTACCTGGGCCAGGTCATCCAGGACTACGGGTACTGCGACTGGACCGCGACCCTGCCCCAGGAGATCTCCGAGATCCAGCCCCAGGTGATCCTGGTCATGTTCGGCACCTGGGACGTGTCGGACCGCATCATCCCCGGCGACCTGAAGTGGCGGTCCATCGGCGACCCGGTCTACGACAGGTGGCTGCGGGGCCAGATCTCCGACGCCATCGACACCATGACCGCGCAGGGGGCATCGGTGGTCTGGTTGACCCACCCCCACATCCAGGACGGATTGGAGACCGGGGCCAAGGGCCCGTTCCCCGAGGAGAACCCGGCCCGCATGGACGAGCTCAACCAGATGGTGCGCGAGGTGGTGGCCACCAAGCCCCGCGCCCAGATCCTCGACCTCCGGGGCCACATGCGCACGCTGCCCGAAGGCGAGATGAGCCTGGCCGACCGCCCCGACGGCATCCACTGGGCCAAGCCGGCGGCCCTGGCCCTGGCCCCGTGGTTGGGAACCTCCCTGATCAACATCGCCAACGGGGAGCCACCCCTGCCCGTGAACGCGCGTGGTTGAGCCGCAGCTGGTCGACCGCCCGCCGGCCGACCTCGAGGCACCGTCGTGGGTCCGGCGCCACTTCCGCCTCCTGCTGATCCTGATCGTGGTGGGCGGTCTGGCGCTGCGCGTGGCCTACGTCTGGTTCGATCGCCGAAACACCGCCTATGGCGGCGACCCGCTCTACTTCCACCTGGCGGCCAACCTGCTGGCGTCGGGTCACGGGTTCGTCAACCCGTATGCCTTCGCCCGCCACCGGATCGTCCAGGCGGCCGACCACCCGCCGCTCTACCTCGTCTACCTGTCGCTGTTCTCGCTGGTCGGCATCCGGAGCCTCACCGGTCATCTGCTGGCCTCCACCCTGCTGGGGGCCGCCTCGATCGCGGTGGCCGGCCTGGCCGGGCGCGAGATCGGGAGTCGGGGAGCCGAGGGCGGCGAACGGCTCGGCCTGATCGCGGCGGTGCTGGTGGCGGTGTACCCCAACACCTTCCGCTACGACGGCATGCTGCTGTCCGAATCGATGGTGATCCTCACCGTGCTGGTCACGGTGTGGCTGGCCTACCGGTACTGGCACCGACCGGGCCGATGGCGGATGGTGGCGGTGGGTGCCGTGGTCGGCCTGGGCGCCCTGTCGCGCTCGGAGCTGGTGCTGCTGGTGCCGCTGCTGGTGCTGCCCCTGGCACTGCTCACCCCGGGCGCGTCAGGCCGGCTCCGGCTCCGTCGTCTGATCCTCGGGGTGGCGGCCAGCGTCGCCGTGATGACCCCGTGGGTCGCGTTCAACCTGGCCCGCTTCGACCACACGGTGCTGTTGTCGGAGAACATCGGCGGCACCCTGGCCACCTCGAACTGCCAGCAGGTGTACTACGGCCAGCTCCTCGGCTACTGGTACTACCCGTGCGGACAGGACATCCTGGACCGCCACCACATCGGGCCCTACGCCTTCAACGGCGCCGCCGACCGAGACCAGTTCAACGGCGCGCTGACCTACATCCGGGCGCACCGGGGCCGTCTGCCGGTGGTGATGGCGGCCCGGGTGGGCCGCATCACCGGACTGTTCCGCCCTCGCCAGGAGGCCCACCTGGACGTCTACCTGGAGAACACCACGCAGTGGGTGTCCACCTGGGGGTTGTACACGTACTACCCGATGGCGCTGCTGGCCGTGGCCGGGGCCGTGGTGCTGCGCCGCCGTCGCGAGGCGGTCTTCCCGTTGCTGGCTCCGGTGGTGTCGGTGGTGGTCACCGTGGCCCTGTTCTACGCCGCCACCCGCTTTCGGGCCACGGCCGAGGGCGCGCTCTGCCTCCTCGCCGCGGTGGCGCTCGACGCCGCCTTCGCCTGGTTGACGGGGCGCGGCGCGGGCGGCGCGACCGGCGAGGCGCGGGCGTGACGGCCACGCTCGAAGGTTCCGCCCGGCCCGCGCCCAGCGCGTCGCGTCTGGCCGACGGCTGGCGCTGGTTGCGCGACGCCGTGTGGGGGAGCTGGCCCCGGCGGGTCATCGTGGTGGCCGTGCTGGTGGGCCTGGGCCTGCGGTGCTGGTGGATCGTCTACGCGGCGCGGGCCCCGGTCGGCTTGCACGACCCGTTCTTCTACCTGGACTACGGGCGCCGGATGGCCCTGGGTGGTGGTTACCGCCTCAAGGACGGTGAGCCCACCGCCTACTACCCGATCGGGTACCCGGGCATCCTGGCCGTCTGGCTGTGGTTCATCCAGCACTCGCCCTTCCCCGACCACTGGATCGCGGCGACCGAGTCGCTGAACCTGTTGTTGTCGACGGCCTCGATCGCGTTGGCGGGCATCCTCGGCCGGCGGCTGGCGGGGCCGTGGGTGGGGGCGCTCACCGCCGTCATCGTGGCGCTGTTCCCCAGCCTCATCTACCACTCGGCCACCATCCTGACCGAGACCACCTTCAACTTCGTGTTCCTGGTGACCCTGCTGGTGATCTGCTGGCGACCCTGGAGCGACCGCGTCCCGTCGTGGTCACGACTGGTGGTGTTCGCGCTGCTGCTGGGGTTGTCGATCGAGATCCGACCCATCGCGCTGCTGGTGGTGCCCATGGTCCTGATCGCGCTGTGGCGGCGCGGGGGAGCCGGCCTGGCCCTGCGTCGCTGGGCGGTCGTCGTCGGAGTGGTGGTGGCGGTCATGGTGCCGTGGACGGTCCGCAACGCGGTGGTGATGAAGGCGTTCCTGCCCATCGGAACGACCACGGGCGACAACCTGTGCATCGGCAACTTCCCCGGCGCCGAGGGCCATTTCGCCTTCCCGGCCTGGTGCTTCGGACACGACCCGAAGGTGAAGCGCCCGGCGTTCGAGACCATCCGCAATTCGACGCTGACCCATCAGTCGCTGACCTGGGCGCAGCACCACCCGGGACGCGAGCTGGTCCTGATCATCGACCGTACGAGATGGGAGTTCGCCAGCGACCACGATGGCGTCGCCGCCGTGCAGTCCTACGGCGACGACCCTTTCATCCCGCCTGATCTGGCCACCACCCTCGGCCACATCGGCGACACCTACTTCTACGTGATCGGGGTGCTGGCCCTGCTGGGCATCCCCCTGTTGTTGCGCGGCGGTGATCGACGACGGCTCCTGCTGCTGTTGTCGATCGTGGCGGTGATCATCTCGGTCTGGCCGTTCTTCGGCGACCCCCGCTTTCACGTCCCCATCAACGTGCTGATGCCCATCCCCGCCGCCCTGTTCTTGGTGGCCGGGGCCGAGCGGGCCCGGGCCGTTCTCACGCAACGTCGACTCTCGGGGTTGCGTTCCTCACGGAGAGTGTCGTAAGGTCACGCGCATCCCAGCTCCCCACCGAGTACCGGGATTGTAGGGCGAACATATTTTGGGGAAGCGTTGATCCGCAGGCGTTCATTGGTCGCTTGGCCTGCGAGGAGCTAGAGCGAACCCGGCCCCGAGGCGAACTAGACGCCGGGTCTGAACGTCGTGGTGGGACGATCCCCCTGGCGTCTGCGCACCAGATCGAGGGAGACGATCGTGGCCAGACACCCCGCAGGCAGCCGGAAGTTGCCATATCGCGTCATCACGTCGGCGAGCCTGGTGCTCGCCATGCTCGCCGGACTCATCGGCTTCGCGCAGAGCGCCTCGGCGCACTCGCTGTCGCTCACGGGCGTCGCGGTCTGCCAGGAGGACGGCAGCTACACCGTCACCTGGACGCTCAACAACGACTACGGCCTCGACTCGGTCGTGCACAGCTTCTCGGTGACCCCGAACGTCGGGACCACGCACCTGACGGCCGACCCGAGCTATCACGGCGGGACGCCGTACACGGGCTCGGGCACCGTGGTGCCGGCCAACAAGTCGATCCAGTTCACCACCACCGGGGTGCCGGGCACGACGCCCGACATCACCCTCGGGGTGGCGGGCACCTGGACCGACAACTTCATGCAGTCCAACCCGCCGTCGTACAAGGTCGTGCTGACCAGCGACTGCAACGGGACGCTGAACATCAAGAAGGTGGTCGCCGGCCAGAGCGCGCCGCCGGCCAACACCGAGTACACGATCAAGTACGACAACGGCTCGGGCACCTCCGGCACCGTCCAGGTGCAGGGTGGTCAGACGGCCTCGGTCAAGGGCCTGCCCTTCGGCACCTACACGCTCACCGAGCTCTCCCCGCTGCCCGGTGACAACGTCACGATCAACCCCAACCCGGTGACCGTCTCCCCGTCCAGCCGTTCGGCCACCATCACCGTGACCAACACCTTCCCCGACCTCGGTGGCTTCACCGTGACCAAGCACGTGACGGGCGAGACCGGCGGCTACGTGGCCGGCTCCACCTTCAGCGTGGCCTACAGCTGCTCCAACAATGCCAACGGCACGCTGACGCTGACCGATGGTCAGACCAAGGGCGTGTCGAGCCTGCCCATCGGGACCACCTGCACGCTGTCGGAGGGGGCCAAGCCGGCCACCAAGGACGCCAGCTACGTGTGGGGCGCCGAGTCGTGGAACCCGTCGAACTCGGTCACCATCGTGACCAACGACTCCGACAACACGGTCGGGGTGACCCTGTCCAATCCCCTCACCCGGGTGCTGGGTGGCTTCACGGTGACCAAGCACGTGACGGGTGAGACCGGCGGCTATGTGGCCGGTTCGACCTTCACGGTCAGCTACACCTGCTCCGACGGCAGCCACGGCACCCTGACCCTGACCGATGGTCAGACCAAGGGTGTGTCGAGCCTGCCCATCGGGACCACCTGCACCCTGTCGGAGACCTCGAAGCCGGCGACCAAGGACGCCAGCTACGTGTGGGGCGACGAGTCGTGGAGCCCGTCGAACTCGGTCACCATCGTGACCAACGATTCGGGCAACACGGTCGGGGTGACGCTGACCAACCCGCTGGTGCGGGTCGATGGCGGCTTCAACGTGACCAAGCACGTGACGGGTGAGACCGGCGGCTATGTGGCCGGTTCGACCTTCACGGTCAGCTACACCTGCTCGGACGGCAGCCACGGCACCCTGACCCTGACCGATGGTCAGACCAAGGGCGTGTCGAGCCTGCCCATCGGGACCACCTGCACGCTGGCCGAGACCAACAAGCCGGACACCAAGGACGCCAGCTACGCCTGGGGCACCCAGACGTGGAACCCGTCGAACTCGGTCACCATCGTGACCAACGA
>Ga0075017_100001997_pt1 | contig 12680 bp, 15 predicted proteins | sample AleBraG_ABR_2012_FD_71475 | JGI IMG/M metagenome (GOLD analysis project Ga0075017, IMG submission 71475) | Freshwater sediment microbial communities in response to fracking from Pennsylvania, USA - Alex Branch Run_MetaG_ABR_2012 | ecosystem: Environmental > Aquatic > Freshwater > Creek >...
CCACGCCGGCCCGGACGGCCGAGAGCGCTCCCCGGTGCGCCTGCGCGTCAATGCCATAGGCTCCCCCACTGACCACGGTGAAGCCGTGTTGGACCAGTCCGGCGGCCATCTCCCCCGTCACGTTGGCTCCGTAGCTGGTACTGTCTCGGGAGCCGACCACGGCGATACAGCGCGCCCGCCCGGGGATCACGGGCGTGGTGCCGCGCATCCACAACGCCAGCGGTTCGGCCAGTTCCAGGTCCGCAAGGGCAGCAGGCCAGGCGTCGTCCTCCGGAATGACCAATCCCCCGCCGAGCCGGCGGATCATGGCGAGATCGCGCTCCGGCGCGAGATCGGGAAGGCGGGGGCGCCACCGGGTCAGCGCATCGGCCAACCCGGGCCAGCGGGATATGCCTGACGCTGCCAGGATGGCCGTCATCTCCCGTTCCACCGTGGCGCTCGATGACGCCCCGTTGCGGATCAGCGCCAACGCCTCAACGGGTCCGGTCGCCCGCACCAGCGCCATGCCCGTCAGGTCGGAAGGTTCCATGAGTCGGGTCAGGGCAGCCCGGGCCGTCCGGGCGTCGGTTGCGGCCGGCCGAACCGGACCGTGGGAGTCATGGAGCGAATTCACCGTCATAGTCCCATTCCTCGTTGCCTCAGGGTGAGGGCCATCCCCACCTCGTCGGTGCCCGGGCGTTCCCGGCCTGCCAGGTCGGCCACCGTCCAGGCCAACCGCAATACCCTGTCATAGCCGCGTGCCGTGAGACTGCCAACGGACATGGCCCGGTCCAACAGGGCGGTATCACCCGCGGGGAGCCGCAGCGGCCCGCGCAGCAGCCGTCCGGTGGCGTCAGCGTTGTGCATCAGCCCATAAGGCTGCAACCTGGCGAGTTGGCGTTCCCGTGCGGTTCTCACACGTTGCGCGACCTGGGCCGTGGTTTCCCGGTGCTCGGTCGACGACAGCTGTGCCAGGGACACCCGGTTGACCTGCAGCTGGATGTCGACCCGGTCCAACAGCGGGCCCGACAACCGGCCAAAGTACCTGCGCCGCGCCATGGGCGTGCAGTCGCAACCCGTCCCCTTGCCCGTCGCTTTGCCACAAGGGCAGGGGTTCGCGGCCATGACCAATTGGAACCTCGCGGGATAGGCGGCAGTTCCGGCCGAGCGGTGCAAAACAAGTTCGCCGTTCTCCAACGGTTGCCGCAAGGCGTCAAGCACTCGCCTGTCATACTCGGGGGCCTCGGCAAGAACCTTGACAGCACCCCACACTTGCCCCATAGTGATCGGCAGAGATTTCCCATGCAAGATACCCAACCAACCCCAAAACGGTGTGCAATCTACGCCAGAATTAGCTCTGACCCGCGCGGTCAGGGCCTTGGCGTCGAACGCCAGGAAGAGGCCTGCCGAGCCCTCGCTGAGCGCAATGGCTGGCAGGTCGCGTTCGTCGAGACCGACAATTCAATTTCTGCCTACTCGGGCAAGCCACGTCCCGCCTACATCCGGATGGTTGAGGCGATCAAGCGCGGCGAGGTGGATGCAGTCATCGCATGGCAGCTCGACCGCCTGTATCGCCGGATGCGGGAGCTCGAGGACTATATCGAGCTGGTCGAAGCCACTGGCATCCAGACCCAGACCGTGATGGCAGGCGCTTTTGATCTGAACACAGCTATGGGACGTGCAATGGCCAGGACGGCTGTTTCGTTCGCCACTCTTGAGATCGACAACTCAAAGGACCGGGTGCTTGCTGCCAAGCTCCAGGCCGCAAAATCTGGCAAGCCGTCCGGCGGCAATCGGGGCTATGGTTACGAACAGAACGGCATGGTCATCATCGAGCACGAGGCTGCCATCGTCCGCGAAGTGATTGATTCCTTCATTAGTCATGGGTCATGGCAAAAGATCGCATGGGACTTGAACGCCCGAAACATCCCGACCGCCAAGGGCAACAAGTGGAACGCTGCAAACGTCCGCAACGTGGCAGTTCGGCCTCGGAACATTGCCATCCGCGTCCACAACAACGATGAATACCCGGCCCAGTGGCCACCCTTGATCACCCAAGAAAAGTGGGAAGACTTGCAGTTGGCTATCAAGCGCGGTCAGGCACTCTATGGTAAACGGTCGTACTCAAAGAAGCACCTGCTAAAAGGGTTCGTATTCTGCGGACGCTGTGGTTGCCGCATGCACATCGTCAGTGTCCAACAGCGCAACGGCAGCTACATACCAGCCTTCGGATGCGTCAAGCGCGACTACCGGGGTGACGAAGTTGGCTGTGGACGCATGAAGCGGCGAAAAGACCCGATTGAAGATCTGGTTATTGATTGCATCATGTACCGACTGGACTCACCGGAGCTTGGCGCAATGCTAGAAGATCGGCAGTCGAGCACACCCGAACTCAAGAAACTGATGCATGATCACGAGGCACAGTCCAGTAGGTTGCAAGACGTACTTGAAGGCTACGCAACGGGCGAATTGACTTTGGACGAATACAAGTCGGCAAAGACTCACGCACAGGCACGTTTAGATGCCCTGGGACGCGAGATAGCTGCCAGGTCGAGTAAAGCGACCATTGCAAGCATTCCGGCTGGCCTGACGGTTCGTGAGGCGTGGGACAAAGCTGACCTGCCATGGCGTAAACAACTTGTGGACACACTGATTGACAAAATTCTCGTTCTTCCGGCAAATTCAAATGATCCCAAAGTGAGGTACAAGGAATGGCTCTTCAATCCTGAACTAATTGAGATTCGGTGGAAGGTTTAACTTCAGCCAATTCTTCTAACTTTCTTTGGGTTTCTGCTTTGGCCCGGTCCTTCGCCCATTCCACCAGCTGACGAGCTTCCCAAATAAACGAACCTGGGCCATAGATTATTTCGTTTGTGTGGCACTGGATCAGTTTGGTTTGGGTTGGAGCAAAAAGTGCAAACTCTTCATCGTTGCCATAGAACAATGGCAGATCGACCAAAGACGCGCCCTCTTCTGCGAGTGGAATTATTGATGATCTCTGCCACCCGGGCTGGCCATTTGACAACTGTCCGTAGTACAAATCGTCTATGTCGACATCCTTACTCGGAGGCAACTTTATTTTGATATTTACTAGGGACATATCTGCAGTCAAAGGTTGCCCTTCACCTATTGTGAAAACAGAGCCGGCTTGATGTCTAAATTCAACGGGGGAAACTGACGTAGACAAATCCGCCTCAAATATATCAACCATCAAACACTTTTCGGCGTAACTGGCGGCCACCAGCCATGCATTGTCACGCCTTTTTTCTAGTGAAAAGGGTAGCTCCGCAAACGCATCGTCCCCCTCCTCTTTTAAAGTTCCAAGGATTACCCGAGATCCAAATTCCGTTCTTGTCAGAAAGGAGTTGTTCGACACACGCACGGAGTAGTAGTGATAATCATTTCTCGAAGTACCTTCTTTGTGAAGCTTAGCGACTAGGGCGGCCAATTCCTTGAAGCCATCGCGGCTCTCCTGACGTATACGCTCCACTCCTTTCGTCACGCCACGGGCCTCATAGTGCTCAGTGAGCGTCTTTCGTCGGGCATCTAACGTCAGACCCGTGAAGCCGACACCCAGTTCCGCAAGTACCGCAAGTCTTCTAGATTCTTGATCGATACTCCCAGCGACGTGAACGAGTCGCTTCTGAGCTTCACCCTCATCGTCACACCCGAGGTAGGCCATCAGATCAGATTCAGCCCGCACCCGAGCCAGACTTAGTCCTTCTCGACTTCGCAAGCGTTCAAACGCCTTCAAAAGCCCTGATTCATCCATGCGCTCATGCTAACTACCTATTTGTTCCCTGTCTCCTCCCAGAAGTCACAGTTGGGCTACCAGCGGTAACAAACTGGTAACCCGACCCATTTAGGGGCTACCGGCGCGGTACCAAAACGACCCGGAAGAATGCCGGTTTATTCACGGCATTACCTCTTTTTTCAGTGATTCACTCATGGTCATATTGAGTCACCGGATCAACCGGCTGCACTTTGAAAACTGAACGAAGGAGCATCGGCACCGACGCCGACGCACTTCAACGACAGAAGTAAGGATGTAACCAAAATGAACGAAATAATCGCGGGTATATCAGCCCCACTGATCAACATCATCGTCCTCGTCGCCATTGCAGGTGGCGTATTTTCCTTAGTCGACCAGTTCAACAAGTTCAAGGCTCACCAAGCTGAACGCACTGCTAAGAAGCGAGAACTCCAGGCAGAGTTCGCCGCGTTCTTGAAGGCTCGGGGAAAGACTCGCCCGGCAACACCGAACACAGTCGCACAGATGGTAAGGAAGTAAACAAAATGAATAATGTAAGTGTCGTAGCAGCCGCCAGCGACCAGATGACTGGCGGGGAGATCATTGGCATGTTCGCCATTGGCTTCTTCGTCTTCGGATCGATAATTGCATTCATCATCTACGTAGGCGTCAGGGCGATGCGGGGCGATGAAGCAGCTAAGAAGGCCCTAAGCCTGTCAAGCAAAACAATGGGCAGGCAGCTCAAGGGCTACAAGAAGAATTTTAGGGACGGCTACAACAACAGTCGCAACCGGGCCTTCGGCACCTTGGCATCACTCGCCCCCATGGCGACGGCAGTAGACGTCGAGAATAAGTTCAGCGATGGACTTGGCCAAGTTCTCGACGGGGTATGGCGAATCGCAGCCCCCTATGTAGCGGTGATTGTTATCCTCTTCATCCTCGGCGTACTGGCGAAGAAGTTCGCTGGACGGCAGCGATAGCTAGTCGAAAGAGCCACATTGTGCCACAGTAAAAGTGGCATGATGTGGCTCTTTCTATTTCTCCTCTTACCTCCAACACTAGTCCTAGGAGCAGTAGATATGAGACTCAAAAAACAGGGTGAGCTCGACCTTGAGCGTCGCGCATTCATCATTACCTTTCCCAACGACCTCACCGAAGAACGGATCTTGGCCATGCTGCGCGTTCTCAGCAGCAGCGTCCATGCAGGTGGCATTGAACGAATTTTTGGCGTGCAGACCATCGTCTTCGAGACCTGGGCAACGTCCACGGGTATCAAGCACAGGGTATTGATCCCTTGGCAGATAGCCGAACAAGTCACCAGCCACATTCGAAACCAGATTCCCGGCGTCGTCGTCGAGGAAGATACCGGACGACGGCGTCCGAATTGGGTCCATGCCGTCGAGATTGGGATGGCTCGCCCAAGTCATCAGCTCAAGGTGGGAAACGCGGCAGATCTGTCGACAGGTATCTTGACGTCAGTTGCGCAGGCACTCACTGATGGCGAGACCGCAGTCTTGCAGTGGATCATCACCCCTGCAAATGGCAGCAACGATTTCAGCATCATTGGCTCACTGCTAGGACGTGAGGAGAGTCCGGCCGACGTCACTGACCGTAAGAAGAAGTTAGAACAGCCAAACTTCCAAGTCTCCGGGCGCATCGGGGCAACTGCCTCTACGACATCACGAGCCCAATTCCTCGTCCATGGTGTCGTAGATGTTCTCAGGTCCAGCAACGGAGGAATCGCGTACCTCAAAGTGCTTGGCGGATCTACAACCGCAGTTGGCCAGCGAATCAACCAGGCAACCACGCCGTGGCTCTTTCCCTGCCAGTTCAATATGACCGAGTTCGCTGCACTGGCTGGCTTTCCTATCGGCAGCCCGTTCATACCAGGACTCCCCCGCGCCGGTAGCCGACATCTCTATGCGACAGAAGAAGTTGCCCGCACCGGACGCCGCCTGGGCACGAGCAACTATCCCGGGCATCCACGTGAGATCGCACTGGACTACGACAATGCAATATTGCATGCCGGGATCTTTGGCAAGACAGGGGTAGGCAAAACCTCCCTTATGGCTAACTGGGTCGCGCAGGACATGGCCAATGGCTACGGCGTCGTCGTTATCGATGCCAGCAACAGCGAGTCCGACGAAACACTTTTCAGGCGATCACTTGGTTACATTCCTGACTCACGGCTCGGGGACGTCATCATTCTCGACGTCAACAAGTCTTTGGATCGACCAGTTGGCTTCAACGTCCTCGATCAGGGACACGCCCATATGGTGGTTGACCAGATCTCTGGACTGATTCAACAGCTCTACCCTGACAGCAAGGGTGTGTGGACACGTGAGCTCATTCACCACGGCCTCTACGCACTTATCGACTACGGCAACAGCACCATCATGGACTTGATGGCCCTCATTCGACCACGAAATGAGACGGAGAAAGTGTGGGCGCGCGACGTGACGCGGTCAGTCAAGAACGTGCAAATACGTGAGTTCTGGGATGACTGGCTGTCCATGAAAGACGAAGATCGGCGAACTAAAACACAGCCGTTGTACGACCGTCTATGGCAGTTCAACAACCGGCCTGAGATTCACAATATTCTCGGCCAGACAGAGTCCGCGTTCCAGATGCATGACGTCCTGGAGCACAACAAGATCCTGCTAATTAATCTTGCCGGGCTACCGGAGGAGACTGCAGCGCTACTTGGCACGCTCCTATTTGAGTCCTTGTGGACGTCGGCACAAGCGCTCATGCCAAGCAAGGCGAACTTCGTATACCTCGATGAGGTGCAACAAATGACTAAGTCGTCGGTGAATCTCGGGGATATCATGGCCCGCGGACGGAAGCAGCTGTTCGGATTGACTCTCGCAACTCAATATCTCAGTGGCTCAGCAATCAGTGCGAACGTTCAGTCGGCCATCATCAACAACGCTGGCACGAAGGTCGTCTTCGCTACAAGTGACACGGAAGCTAAGTTCTGGCGCAATGAGTTCGGCCGTCACGTGACGCCTGACGACTTCGTGAATGTCCGCAAGTATGACGCCTACGCGAGAATTGCCAACGCTGGGGGCTCAGGTGAGGCAGTCTCATTCACGTCGGCACCACCGTTTGAACCTCTGGGCGATGTCGCCAAAGCGATCGAATTATCATCGCTCAAGTACGGCATTCCAATCGCTCAAGTCGAAACCGATATTGCCAAGCGGCGGAGTCCATCAAAGTCTGCTGATGATGAACGACCTGTTCTTGGCAGCTGGAAACTGTAGACATAGGAAAGCCTCGCTGATGGTTGGCGGGGCTTTTCAGTGCTTGAACTAAACAGCCGTTCGTGTATAAATAGGGACACAATAAAAGCCCCGATTGCAGCGGGGCCATAGCTCTACTATAAAGCATGGCCTCTAATTCAGAAAGAGAGACTTATGGCTCAAAGTAAGGAACGGATGCGTGAAGTACAGAAGTTTGCTACCGAACTCAGAAGACAGAAAGTCATGCGCAGGCAACACACGGTTGCACAGCCGAGTTCACATCGGTTGATTGTTTGCTCAGGCGGACAGCATGTGTGGGTTGATGCCGTGGACTACCCAGGATTAGCTATGCTTTCTTGGAGAGTGAATCACTCGGGGTATGCCATCACAGATGAACAGCCGGCTAAGATGCATCGGCGCATCATGGAAAACTACTTATCTCGTAGTCTCGAGCGCTGCGAGCAAGTAGATCATGTCAACCACAATCGCATCGACAACCGTAGATCGAACCTACGGTTAGTTACCAACCAACAAAATGGGTTCAACAAGCTACCGGTAGTGGCGACATCTGCCTACAAGGGAGTCTATTGGGTCAAACAAAAACAGCAGTGGTGTGCATCGATTAGTATCAGCGGACAGAAAATTCACTGCGGGTTCTTCGTTGAGGAGATTGAGGCGGCATACAGATACGATCAGTTCGCAATGCAACTATTCGGACAGTATGCCTACCTCAATGTCGTTGGCTCCTAGTTTGCCGCTTCGTATGCATCAATCGTCGATTGTGCAATGCGACCCCGGGCTGATGCGGGCATATCGTTTGCCAGAGCCCAATTCCGGACCTTTGCCAGGTACTCCTTGTTGCTCTTAGGTGCGGAAGTTGAAGCCGCTCCGCGAGCCGAACGAGTGACTTTGCGGCCTACAGAGGTGTACTTCTCGATCAGCTCTGCAAGCTCAGAGGCTTCTCTGTTGGAAAGGTCGAGCTCAAAGGTGCTTCCCTTCCAACCAAGCTGAACAGTCTGAACGTCCCCTTCTTCGAGGACATCTTTGGATAGATCGGACACGACCTTGTAAAAAATTTCTTTTGCCATTTGATAAGTCTACATAACAATTTGGCATAGTAAAAGCCACCTAGTGCGATTCTAGGTGGCTTAGTCTGCGAGATGGGCGCTATATCATCTTTTTGTCCACGAAGGCTGAGAGACGACGATAACGGCCAATTATCCGCTATTTCAAGCTGCGTTGCTGCCGTATGTGTAAAACACCAAGTCCAAACGCTGCCAAGATGGCGTTGACGAACGTTGCCGTAGTGTCTGGCAGCGAAATGTAGCCCGAATCGACTAGCGAGTTGACGATGACCAGGACGACGCCGACCCAGAATGGTGCTTGTGTCCAGAATGATTTGAGTGTGTTTTTCATAGGTTCTCCTTTACTTTGCGTTGTTGTTCCTGCGCCAGTGCGATGCGATGTTCGATGGCTAGCTGTGTACGAAATCGGCTGATCACGACGGGATTCGTCGTCACAACCAATGTGTTGTTCTGGGCTTTCCAGCCCTGTGGCTGTGCCCCGATCTTCAAGCTGATGCCAGCTCCCTCGCCGGCTTGACTCCAGTTAGTCGAGCCCTCAAAGGCAATCCCCTGCCCAACGAGTACACCGCCTTTGGTATGAGAAATCTGATGAGTACCGGACTGTCCTATAGCGATTGAGTTGCCGTAGCCTTCAGGGTCTTGCGCTTCATCCATCGCTAGGATCTTGCGCTCATGGACGCCGCCAGCCTGTGAGCGGTCAAGAGTCCCCTGAACAACGACTTGAGGATTCTTGATCAGCTTCAGAATGTCCTGGTTAATTTCCTCGTCGGCATAGCCGTACTGGTTGAAGTCGAACTCAAGCTGCTCGCGTTGAATCAAGTGTCGGAGGATGCCGTGAACGTCATCGCGCCCCACCATGAACATGTAATGCTGGCCGTAGCCAGGAGTGAGTTTCCCCTCAGGGGTGAAGCTTGCAAGTTCTGCAATGCGGTCATCGTCACCCATCACCGATTCTTTCTGAAGTAGCTGACAAGCCAGTCCACGACGTTTGTGAACCATGTTGATGTTTTGGGTGGAGTTAAAGGAGGATTCGTTGTTTGAGGTACGACCGTTCCAGTTGGGGTTGTCGGTTCTGGCTTGTCAGCCGCAATTAGTTGGTCGATTTTTGCCTGAGCTGCGGCGAGTTGCACCGTCAGACCGTTGATCTTAGTGGCGTCGTCACTGGCGATGCTCTCGGCCTGCACCATCTCCCTGGTGGCTGCATCAAGTTTGCTGGTTAGGTCAGAGACACTGGCAACTAGTGCAACCGACTTTGCGGTCGCCTGATCACGCTGAGCGATGAGCGCTGCTTTCTCCTGGGCTTCCTGGGCCAGCCGTTTGGCGCGTTCTGGAGACGCGTAGAGGTCATTGAAGACAAAACCTGAGTCCTTGCCTAGGTAGACGTCTTCGCCTTCACCTGCGCCGCGTGGGCGGTGTAGTTCGGCATCATAAAGCTTGTTGAGCTGGTCTTGGTTTGTGATCATGTCACCTCCTTTTGATGGTTGAGTTACTGGTTGAACAACGCGCACGGTGCCGACGTATTCGCTCCAGCCGAGGTAGTTGCAGCCACCATTGTACTTGGCGTAGACGTTGATTAGGTCTTGCAGATTAGGGTGAAGAAACCCCTGAGGATGTGAGCCGGCCTGCGTCGAGCTGGCAATACTGCCGTCATCGAGTGAGATGGCAACGTGTCCGGCTGGGACGCTCCCTAGCGTGAAGTAGACGACTACGGTTTTGCCAACGGGTGGCTGTTCGCCTGGGTGGTTACATCCGCCGTAGTTGGCGTTCCATGCACCGATCGCAGTCGGATAAGGGTGGTCAGTGCCAAACGCATCTTGCACATACTTCAGACACCAGCCGCCGACATATGGAACTTTCCAGTTGGCGTCGCGTAGCTGCGTGTAAGTCATGCGGTTAGTGCCCTACGTGGCCGCCACCGAGGAGATACCCGATGAAGCCCAGTATTACGCCAGTCACAGTCACGACACCAGCCACCTTGGACCAGATCTTGTCGTAGCGACTGTTCAGTGATGCGATTTCAATTGAGTGCTCACCCTGCACCTCAGCCAGCTTGGCGATCTCAGCAATGAAACCATCCGTCTTCTTCTCGACAGCTTTGGTGACACTCATGCCGTTCTCCTTGATGGCTTTATCCATACGCTCGAAGATAACGGCGTTGTTTTCAAGTAGAGCAATCTTGATGTCGTTTTTGTCTACTTGGTTGTGTTGCGGGTTATCCATGACCTATATCTCCCTCACCTCTTCCGTCTCCTTTATGGTTGTTTTGATTTTATGGTTCATTAGAGTGGCACCACCGAGATTGTTCGCCTTAGGAAACTGCCCGTTCCAGATGCGGCCTTATATTTTGATGTAAACGTTGTTGTTCCAGGAGTCAGGCCAGTTACGATCGTCGTTGTAGATCCCTGCTGACCGCTCGTGGTGCTCGTCACTTTTGCGTTGTTGTCTGAAGCGGCCTGAGTGCTCGCACCGGACACAGCGAATGACATGAAGGTGTCGTTGACCGCGCTGTTGTAGCTGTGGCAAGTAACGGTCACTAGTGCTGATCCGCTTGGGCCGATGTTCGCTGTGACAGCCGGACCGACAGTCGTCATATCTGCATAGGTTGAGGATGACGTGCTCTCTGTCGTGGCGACTGTCGCCGAGGTTGGATTAGAAGAAGACGGAGCACTCTTTCGGATGGCTTTTCCGTTTGAATCGTTTCCTGAACTCGTAACACTCGTTATCGCGCTGCCACTTGTGACCACAATGGCTAGCCACACGGTGTTAGCAGGAAGCGTTGGCGAAGTTGCATTGTTTGAGACCGCATTGGCGATGCTAACCGTGCCCGTAACATCTACCGAGACATAAGTGTCCTTACTTGCGAGGAATGTCTGTGAGGCGATGACCGCCAAGTTCACTGGCACCATCACGCCGTTGACGTTGATGTAGACCAAGCCTTTCGTCATCGTGCCAGCAAGACCGCTTGAGATAGTCCAGACGCATCCGTTATCTACATAGCTTGAACCACCGAGAGCCAGGGCATTGCGAGACGTCGCAAAGACGCGGAGGTCAGTGATGTTCGGATTGGTAATCGTACTGACATTTGCGGCGACAGCGACCTGCGCCAGGATGATGTAGGGATTGGCCGCACCGATAGCCGTTTGTATCTGACTGAGCGTTGGAACAACTGGCGACCCAGAAGGTGTACCGGCAACCGAAGCAAACTTGAGGACATTATTCGTGTTGTTAACGTTGGCACCAGACGTCGATCCAGCAACCGCTTTGTCGATGTAGGCGAGAACATAGTCAATGCGAGGAGAAGCCGCCGATATCGCGATGGTGACGGATTCACCCGGAAGAGCAGTGTCATGGCTGATGAGGTAGCCGTAGGAAGCTGGGTACGTTCCCGTGGTAATGCGTCCGCTACCAGGCTGGACGAGGACGGTCATGTTAGGCGTCCCGTTGGCGACGACTTGGAAGCCTTCAATCACATCGCCTTGCATGAAACGGTTAAAGCCAACAAATGTGCCGTATTCATCGGTTGTGCTGCTGCCGTTGGAAGAATAATTGCTAACGAGTTTCGACAAGGTAAGGGTCTCTATTTAGGTTTCTGTCCTTAATGTAAAACATCGCCGCCTTTTTGCCTACCCTATTTACGGCGTGACCTGCGCGACGGTGTAGGTAGCCGGTGATATTGTCCAAAATACGATGCCAACGCCGAGCGAAGCTGTTGTTGAGCCGACAGCCATGAGGTACAGACGGAACTTTTGCACACCAGCAACCGGTGGTAAAGGGTCAAACCGATAATTCGTGACCGCACCCGGTGGGCCAAATAAGTTGAATGAAAAGTCGTAAGCGATGACCGGATTGCTGGCAAGCGTATTGGGTGTCAGAGTTATCTCGATACACTGGGGTGTCGTGGGGGTAAGACTGGTCAGCGTGATATCGATATTCGACGTCTGGTTTTGTATCACGTACATGCGTACGTCGCTGGCGCCAAAGGTTTGAGATTGGCGCATATCATTCAGCGTAGTGCGCAGGTAGGCGAGCGTTTCCTCGACGTTCTGGCCAGCTTGTCGATCAAGACGGCTCATATGAGCCTCGCGTAGGCGACGGTCACCGGGACCGTGGCGTAAATATGGGCTTTCAAATAGAACGTGCTGGCACTAACCGCGTTCCGAGCACTGACCTGGTACCAGTACTGGGTTTTCGTGATGTCGTCGGTAATGATCTTGTTGTAGCTGATCTGGTAATCAGTGACCAGGGTGTCGTGGTACGGCGTGCTGGTGTTGGGAATCCATAGCTCAGGAGTGAAGGCCGACAAGAAGCTGCCGGCATCCACCGACGTCGCTGTTACGAGAAGCAGGGCCAACACTTGGTTACTACCGGCCGACGAGCCGAGCGAACCGCTCAAGTCGTAGGTGTTACTACTGGAGTACTCATACAGTTTCGCTTCGGTGAACTGAACCCCGGTCTTCAACTCTCGGATGCCATCATCAAGCTCACTGATCTGTTCAATGAAGGTGTTTTCGGTCTGTTGGTTGATACGGCTCGTCATAGTTGTTCTAGTAGCTCAGGGTTATGCTTACTCCTTTGCAGGTCATCATCGTTCGGATCTTAATGTAGACAGAAGCACCCGACGAC
>Ga0075017_100001998_pt1 | contig 12675 bp, 14 predicted proteins | sample AleBraG_ABR_2012_FD_71475 | JGI IMG/M metagenome (GOLD analysis project Ga0075017, IMG submission 71475) | Freshwater sediment microbial communities in response to fracking from Pennsylvania, USA - Alex Branch Run_MetaG_ABR_2012 | ecosystem: Environmental > Aquatic > Freshwater > Creek >...
ATCCGGTAACCGTATAAATGTCAGCGAGATACATCTGGAGTGGGTCGGAAGTGCGCTCCCCCAACTTGAAGGGCGGGACCGGAGAAGTGGGAGTGAGGATGGCATCCACCTTCGTGAACGCATCCTGAAAATCCTTGGCGATCAGGGACCGGACCTTTTGGCCTTTGAGGTAGTAGGCGTCATAATAGCCGGACGAAAGCACATAGGTGCCCAGCACAATCCGGCGCTTTACTTCCGGACCGAATCCCGCACCGCGGGTCTTGCGATACATGCTCAGAAGGGAATCATTCTTCACACGCAGGCCGTAACGCACTCCATCATACCGGGCAAGGTTGGAGCTGGCTTCGGCTGTGGCGATGATGTAATACGCTGCGATGGCGTAGTCCGTGTGCGGCATGCGGATGTTCACCAATTCGCACCCCAGTTTTCGGAAAAGCTCGATGCCAGCTTCAACTTTCTTGCGGACTCCCGTGTCCATTCCTTCAGCAAAATAGTCTTTTGGGATGCCGAGGCGCATGCCTTTCACGGGCTTAGAGATTTCTGCCGGGTAATCTGGGACAGGAACGGTGGTTGAGGTGGAATCGTGGGGATCGCGCCCGGCAATTACGCCGAGGACCGCCCCGACGTCTTTCACATTCTTCGCAAAGGGGCCAATCCTGTCGAGCGAAGAGGCGAAGGCAATCAATCCATACCGCGAGACGCGCCCATAGCTTCCCATCATGGCGGGGATTCCGCAAAAGGAACCCGGTTGGCGGATCGAACCTCCGGTATCGGTTCCGAGCGAGGCAACGGCCAAGCCCGCAGCGACAGCGGCCGCCGAGCCTCCGCTTGATCCGCCGGGGACACGGTCCATTGCGACAGGATTTCTTACCGGGCCGTAGGCGGAATTCTCGTTGGAGCTGCCCATGGCGAACTCGTCGCAATTCGTCTTGCCAAGAATGACGGCGCCGGCCGCTTCGAGGCCTTCCACGGCGGTCGCGTCAAAGGGCGGAACGTAGTTCTGGAGGATTTTGGAGCCGCACGTGGTGGTGGTCCCGCGTGTGCTGATGACGTCTTTGATGGCGACGGGCACTCCGGCGAGCGCGGGGAGAGGTTTACCGGCCGCAATCAGCGCATCTATTTTCTCAGCTTGGCGCCTGGCGCGTTCGGGGGAAAGGGCGAGATACGCGTTCAGTTCAGGATTTTTCTGGTCGATCCGCTTGTAAAACTCAATCGTAAGTTCGCGCGCGGAAATCTTTTTGGTGGCGAGAGCTTGCTTGACGGTGTCGATGGTCCAATTCGTGCTCATCGCTCGATCACCTTGGGAACACGGAAAAATGGAGGTTCCGGGTCGGGCGACTGTTTCAAGATGTCGTCCGCAACGCCGCACGGTATCACCAAATCTTCGCGCAGTGTGGCGTCCGCAGCCTGGTCTGTGCTGAGCACCTGGGCCATGGGCTCGACGTGCGTCGTATCGAGTTCGTTCAGTTTGCCGATGTATTCGAGGATTTCGTCAATTTGCTCGCGGTAAGTTTCAAGCTCCGCCTCGCTCAAGTCGAGGTAGGCGAGCTCCGCAACGCGCAACACATCTTCCCGGCTGATTTTCAACTGGCAACTCCGTTGCTTGTATCTGATAGATGAAGGACATTCTAACACAGGGAGTTTTCCTGCTGTCGTTCGCTAGGGGAACCAATTCGTCGAATGGGAGGCCGCAAATGGTGGTTAAGTTCAGCAAAACCTTGTGCTTGTGGACAGTCGGAACCGTGCTGGCTTTCGGCGCTCCTGCGGTGCAGAGTACGCAGACAAAACCGGGAAATGAAGTCCCAATGTGGAAGGAAGCCCGCAGGCCTGATGCAAAAGGCACACGCATCAAGGTGCCAAAGCAGATCCTCGAGGAGCTGGTGGCGGATCCCAATGATTGCATGGATCCGGCCGATAGCAGGAAAATGGACGCCTATAAGATCCCCAATGGTGACACTTTCTTAATTGCAGTTTGGGGGCAAGGCACATGTTTTTGTAGTCCGACGGGAAACTGCGATTTCTGGATCTATCGCGAGCGAGATGGAAAGTTCGAACAGTTGCTCTCAACTGGCATGACGAACGATTTCGGATTTCTAGAGCGTCGGACTAATGGATACCGAGATTTCATCAGATGGTCCCACGGGAGCGCTTTTGATTCAGGCGCACTCCATTTCTCATTTAACGATGAGCGGTACACGGACGACTGCAGCTGGGATGAGACTTATGAAGGCCACGAGTTACCAAACGGAGGCTGGAAGTGGAACCCTAAGCCAAAAATTACATCCGACAGTTGCAGGGAATTGGCGACGATAAAATAGAAAGCATTTGATTCTGGAACCGCTATTTTGCAGGTTGCATCGCATTTTCCGATTTGCGTTGATAAGTTTTCGCTATGTAGTTGTCGACGAGCGCCTGGAAGGCGGCGGCGAGTTCGTCGTAGGTGCCTTCGAGCGTGACGTCTTTTTTGCCGTCAATGTAGACGGGGCAGCGGGGCGCTTCGCCTGTGCCGGGCAGGCTGATGCCGATGTTGGCTGCTTTGGATTCTCCAGGCCCGTTGACGATACAACCCATCACGGCGAGCGTCATGGTCTCGACGCCTTCATACTGCGTTTTCCAAATGGGCATATTGTCGCGAATGTAGAATTGAATGCGCTCTGCCAGTTCCTGAAAAGTTGTACTGGTAGTGCGACCGCAGCCAGGGCAGGCGGTAACACTCGGAGCGAACGAACGCAGGCCCAGGGCTTGAAGCACTTCACAGGCGGCGTAGACTTCTTCGCGACGGTCACCGCCCGGGCGCGGGGTGAGCGAAATCCGGATGGTATCTCCGATGCCATCGTAAAGCAGAACTCCAAGCGAAGCTGCGGACCAGATCTGGCCCTTCATGCCCATTCCGGCTTCGGTCAGTCCGAGGTGCAGAGGCTGTTCGGTTCTTGACGAAAGATCGCGATAGACGGTGATGAGGTCGCGCGGGCGGGAGGTCTTGCAGGAAATAATAATCTGATCCTGGCGGAGTCCCGATTCAAGGGCAAGCTCTGTGGATTGCAAAGCCGAAAGCACCATGCATTCGTTGATGATGTCTTCGGACGCTTTGCCAAGATTCTTGTCCGTGTTCTCCTGCATTTTCAGCATGACGAGTTCTTGATTGAGCGAGCCGCCATTCACGCCGATGCGCACGGGTTTGCCGTTGTCGCGGGCTACTTTGCAGATCGTGGAGAACTGTTCATCGCGGCGCTGGCCGGCGCCGACGTTTCCCGGATTGATGCGGTATTTGTCCAGGAGCTTGGCGCATTCGGGATACTTTGTGAGCAAAACGTGGCCGTTGTAGTGGAAATCACCGATGATCGGCGTCGTGCAGCCCGCATCCAATAAACGCTTTTTGGTTTCGGGAACAGCGGCCGCGGCTTCGGGGACGTTTACAGTCCAACGGACTAGCTCGGAGCCGGCTTCGGCAAGTTCAACAGTCTGTTTGAAGGTGGTCGTGACGTCGGCCGTATCCGTGTTCGTCATGGACTGAATGACGATGGGAGCGCCGGCGCCCACGCGGATGTGACCCACTTTCACGGCATGGGTCTGACGGCGCGGATGGCGCGCTGCGGCAGCGTCAAAACCTTCAATCTGAGTGAACATTTCTCCTTATTCTAGCGTGATTTGTGGGTGGGGCGAAAGCAGACATAGTTGACAGTCGACAGTTCAAAGTTGAAAGTCAAAAACTTAAAAGCAAAAGCACTCCCTCGCTGCGCTCGGGATGACAAGCGAAGACTAAAGTGTGCCCCGGAGGCCGAGCGCGTCCGCCTGCTCGCGCATGGCGGCAATGCAGAAGACAATGTGTTCCTCCAGCTTGACGCCAAGTTCTTCCGCGCCTTTGCGGACGTCGTCGCGGGAAACTCCCTTGGCAAAAAGCTTGTCCTTCATTCGGCGTTTCACGGAGTCCACTTCGAGATCGAGGATGCTTTTTGACGGGCGGACGTACGCACACGCGGTGAGAAATCCAGCGAGTTCATCGCAAGCGAAAAGAGTGTGCTCCAAGGCCGATTGACGCGGGACATTGCAATAATCGGCGTGAGAGAGAATGGCGCGGATGAGTTCTTCCGAGTAGCCCTTCTCCCGGAGGATTTTTGCGCCTTCAGAAGGATGGCCCTGATCGTGAAAGTGTTCCTGATTGGGCCAGCGCTCGTAATCGAAATCGTGAAGAAGCGCGGTGAGACTCCAGAGGTCTTCATCGGCGCCATTCTTGCGGGCGTAGGCGCGAACGCAGGCTTCGACGGCGAGCATGTGTTTTCGCAAACTTTCCGAAGCAGTGTATTCGCAGAGCAGTTTCCAGGCATCGTCGCGAGTCGGCATGCGGTGAACTCCCCTCAGAGAATTGGTAAGTATAGCGGAGGATGGAAGAAAAGCGAGGTAAGGAAGTAAGGACGTAAAGAGGTAAGGAAAAAGCGAAGTGAGGCCGCTGGCGCGTTTGCGTAAGTGCTTTGGATGGAGGGGGATGAAAGATTTGCCGCTCGATTTGGAGACGCGGGAGCCGCTGCCGTCCTAGGCGTAGGTAACCCCGGCGGCGGTTTCTAGCGTGCTGTCTGGCTGCATGAGATAACTCTGAACGAAAATCAGGCTTGAAAACCACCAGGGTCAGTAGTCAAAACCGTCAGTGCTTATTAGTTTGTGAACCGCCAGCCGGAGAATCCATTGCATTTGGGGCACGAGGGGGGAGAAGACGCAGTGCAGTTGTGCAAGAAACTGTGGAAAACTTGAGGGAGATTGAACCACAACATATTAGGTTTCAAGGTTCTGAGTACACCATGGCTTGTGTAAATGAAAGGAAAAATGTGCCGGCCTGTCCCGCAGAGCAGTGGGAAGTACAGGCGAAAACGAGGCGTAAAACGGCGAAGCGCGGTCAGTAAGCGTAAAAAAAAACCAAAAATACTCTTGACAGAAAATGTCGGATAGAAAATACTCCCACTGCGCCAGTAACTGTCTTCCCCAAGAACGTTCCGACGTTTCTTACCCATCCGCGCGCCGGAAAAACAATCAAGTCAGCGAGGAGTTCCGGTGTCTTCACAAGAGCATAAGGATGCGATGAATACATTAGAGATGGACAGGGAAGTCATCCGCTGCAAAATTTGTGGCTTAGTTCAGTACCGCACGCGCACGGGAAATTGCCGGCGCTGCGTCCATGCGTTGCCCCAGCGCCTGGAATTCCTGATGCCGCCCCCGGCGCCGCCGGAGGAAGCAGTGGAAGAAACGATGGAGCAGAAGTTTGCGAACCAGGAGACGGTGGAGAACATCGGCCAGCGGATCCGCCAGTTGCGCGAGTCCCGCGGGATGACTCAGAGCCAACTGCAATCACGCTCAAAAGTTTCCCGATCCTACCTCTCTCGAATAGAGAGTGGCCAGATGACGCCGAGCCTGGGGACACTGGAGAAGATTTCCGAGGCGCTGAGCGTCGGACTGAACCGTTTCTTTATTCCCGAGTCCGATGGCGAAGCTCTGCTGGAAGATCCGTTTATCCAGGGCTTGCGGCCGTTCCTGCGCCAATTGGATTGGGAACAGTGGCAGTCCATCCTCAAGAGACTGCAGGCAATCAGCGACAATGTGCACGCTCCAGCGGTGAACCTCCGCCCTATCGGTAATCCGGCGCGGTTGCCGCAGCCCTCGCCGGCGAGTGGGAATGGCAACGGACACGCAGGAGCCATCCACCCGAATGGGTTAATGCCTGTGCATGCCCATGGTCAACCGCAGGGCTATGCGCTGCGGCGGCCGGGCGCGCCATTCGGAGCGCAGAACAAATCCATGTTTCAAAGGCCGCTCGCGCGGTAAGAAGAGTTAGAAAGAGATTGAATAAACGCGGCGTTCCCGATGGGCGCGCCGCGCTTTTATTTGTGTGTGGATTAAAACTGAGTAGCTAGTCGCGAACGACGGAAACTTTCACCGAAGGTACTTCGAGCCGCATAAGACGATGTTTGCTATCGAAAAGAAGCAGGATTTCGAGGTCGGTTGTACTGACCCGGAGTCCTTCGTAGCTCTTGCCGCCTGAAGTGGTTGCGCCAGCAGATTCGACAGTGATGGTGCCCGGAGTCAATTCCTGAGGGATGAGAACGGGGAAGGTCTGCGTTCCTCCCTTGGACCAATCGTAGATGCGCCCGACAACGGCGTAATGATGGTAGAGATTGTTATCCAGGACAGAGATCAGGGGAGAGGTGAAGGTCATTTCCTGCTCAAACGGGCGTGCACCTTGCATCTCCAGGGTGATCTTTGCGATGCCATTGACGAAGATGATGTGTGCGCCATTTGTCTTGTCTGCTTGCGCGGTCCACTCGTAACTGATAGGGGCGCCGTCAGACTGAAGGGCAAGCGAGCCGGTGACTCTTGTGGCGCCGCCATCGGGAATCGAAACCGAAGTAGTGCCTTTGGCAACCCACCCGGCTCCCGATGGAGCGATTTCAAATTCTTCGTGGCCTATCGCCTTTCCGTCGAGATTAATGGTGAATTTGCCCTTGTCCGGGGCGAAGATAGAGCCGGGCGTCTTTTTTTGCGCGAACAGAGAAACCACGGCGCAGCTGGTCAGAACAAGAACAGAGAAGAACTGAATGAACTTTAGTTTCACGGGATAACTTCCCCCCGAGGGTTATTGTCTCTCAGGAGTCAGGTTTGTCCACGACGAGGTGTGATTCATTTCCGCCAGCAGCAACAATGCCCAGGCCGAGGATTTCCGCTACTACCTGGGCAGGATCGCGAGAACCATCTACACGGAAGTCAGCAAGCTGATACGAAGCGACACGCTGAGCGTGGAGCGCACGGAAGCTGCCCTCATCACGAAAAAGCGGGCGGCCCGTCATGGTCATGCAGCGGGAGAGAAGGATTTCGATAGCGGAGTCCAGCCAAAGTACGGTAACGCCGGCAGAGCGCAGAAATTCCGGACATCCAGGTTGGGCGTAGGTGCCACCGCCAAGCGCTACCACGGTTCCTTCCTGGGATTCGGCGGCCCGGCCCAGAGCCGCGCGGAGCTGGTCCGCTTCCATCTGGCGGAAAGCAGGCTCGCCCAGGCGCTCGAAAATTTGGGGGATAATCAAGCCCGAAGATTCTTCAATAGATTCATCGAGATCGACGAAGCGCCATGCGAGCTGGCGAGAAAGGAGTTTTCCCACGGTGGACTTGCCGGATCCCATGAAACCGGCGAGGCAGAGGATTGGTGCGCGGGAACGAGACCCGCGCGAAGTAGACAGAGTTGTCACGTGCGAAAGGCGCGAACGACTAATCACGCTTCTGGATGCGAATTGTACCACTGTAGGAGGAGAGTTCGACTTTTGCCAGGCCCTGGCCAAAAGTGCCAAAGAAACCCCTGGCCCATTTTGAAGCAGTATGGCGAATGCCGTGCGAATCTGGCCTAAGGTAGGATTCCGCGCGATTGTCCACAGTTCCAGTGGCCGTTCGCGCATTGAGATCGAAAGAATCAGTCCCCGAAAAGCGCACTTCCACGGTGCCAGTGCCGCTCTTCATGGTGTAAAGGCCTGTACGCACGAAATCGCCGTCGAACAGGATGTTGCCGGTCATGGTGCGGAGATTCACATTCGTCAGCGCCGGTTGAAGGACTTGCGCTCCTCCGCTGATGGAATTAAAGTCCAGCTTGCCAGCGCATTGGGTGCAAGTGAGCGACCCACCAGTGGTTTTTACAATGATGTAGCCGGAAACTTCCTTGAGATGGACTTCGCCAGCGACGCTTTCCAGCGTCATATCACCCATGACTTGTTCAACGTAGATCAGGCCATTTTCGGTTTTGAGCTGGAGTTCGGTCTCTTCCGGGACGGTGAGCTGAAGATTTGCCGCAAGTTCGAGAGGCCGTGCAGCGGCATCGGTTACGCTGGCAGTAACGTCAATGCGGTCGGCGACCTGTTCGACCTCAAAATTGATTTTGTCGGATGCCTGGCTGGCGATGATATCGACTGCGGAGTTCTTCGAAGATTTCACTTCGATGCGGCCGTCGGCGACGTTGTGAATGACGACAACGGGGCGTCCCTTGACGGCAAAGTGCTTTTCCAGCCGCTGTCCAGCAGCGACAGCTGACGGGGCGGGCCAGAGCAGAAGACCAACTCCCATCGCGAGCATCGTTGATTGACGTGCGTTCAATTGGATCCCCATTTCAGTTGACGCTCCTTCCGCGATCCATCATCGCGGCCAGCAATTCCGCTTTTTGTTGATAAGCCTCATAGAGATACTGGCGAGCCAGTTCATCGCGCGGCTCTACCTTCAAACGGCGTTCGCATTCGCCGATAAAATCATCCACTTTCTTGAGGTTCTCGCTTAAGGAGACATCCACAGGGGAATCTCCGGTAAGAACCATGCCGCGGACAACCTGCTCCTGCTCGATGAGAGTGGTCCCCGCTGCTGTTATAGAGGAATCACTCGTGGGCGCAGAATGGTCACCGCCAGACTTAACAATGCTTGGAGGAGCAGGCTGCTCCGCAATTCGATCTGGCGGCTTCAATTCGATAAAGGCAGCAATGGCGATAACCAACCCAACTGTAGTTGTCACCAGAACTCTGCTTCGGAGCAGCTCGCGCCAGCCGGCATACCATGGGACGGTCGAGGCTAGGGGAGGAACTTCAGGTGAATCCTTGATGAGGCCTTCGATTTCCAACTGATTGCGGAGAGATGTCCAGATGCGGGCGGGAGGCTCGATCTCCGCCGGCATTTTGTTGGCGACGCTGACGATGGCGGTCAGATCGGCCACAAAAGCACGACAGGAACTGCAAGCAACCACGTGCTCGCGCGCTTGCGCAGGCAGAGGTTCCAACCCTTCCTGCGCGATTGCATTCTCTAAATCGCTACACTGCATGGCCAAATACTCCGAAGGAGGTAACCATGGAAAGGTTGCTTTCCTGATTCCAAGAACTCGCCCTAACCGACGTAGCAAGACCAGCGCGCTGAATCCGCGAATCAAACTTAACTCTTAAGCGCTTGTAGCTCATCCATTGTTTCCCGACTGCGACTTCGCTGCCACTCGTTCCTGGCGGGCTTGATCCCTGAGATCTTCCTGGAGCAATTCCCGCAACCTAGTCCGCGCCTTGTGCAGCTGCGATTTTGAATTTCCTACCGAGCAATCCATGATGTTCGCAATCTCGTTGTGCTCATATCCCTGAATATCGTGGAGCACGAAAACCGTCTTGTAGCCGGGCGGGAGTTTTTCGACCGATCGTTGCAGATTGACCCGATCCACCGCTCCGCTAAGCCTCAAGTCCGGAGCTCCCACATCCCGTCTGGGGCCACTGGACTCATCATCTGGATCCACTGTCTCCTCCAGTGAATCCACCGGAAGCGCTTTTTTCCTGAGCCGCATCAGGACCACGTTTACCGTGAGACGATGCAACCAAGTCGAGAAGGCCGACTCGCCCCGGAAGGTACCAATCTTGCGAAACAATTGGAGAAAAGCTTCCTGGGCCAGATCCTCCGCGTCAGAGGGATTACTAACCATCCGCAGACAGAGCGCATAGACACGGCGGCTATGCAGCTGATACAAGAACTCAAAAGCCGCAGCGTCCCCTGCCTGCGCCAGACGTATGGCCTCCGACTCAGTCAACGGCTTTAATGACCTGATGGAAGTTGACGTACCGGGATGGCTTGGTCTGGTTCGGGCCAACGATCCTATCGCGGCTCATCCACTCAATCGGATGCACCGAGTCCCTTCTGGAGTTGTCCTGGCAGTCTAGCAGTTTCCCAATAGCCACCAGGCAGATCCTGCCTTTTCTCCGGACTCCCGAAAGAGGTTCCCGAGATGGCAGGTAAAACTATTCTGACGCGATTGAGGCGATTCGTCTATGGCGGATCGTGACAGGACGAAGGCGCCCCTGTTTGAAGCGGGCCGCGACATGGGCATGGTAGGATTGCTCGAAAACTTCAATCTGGCTCTTGGGGAGGGCCACCAAGAAAGATTTGAGTAAGACGATGCCTTCCCGGAGGCAGGTATTTAGATCATAGTGGTCGGCGTCGAGAGTGGCCCAAGAGAGTTTCGGGGCGACGCCAGTTTCTTCAGAAACATCCTCCACAACCTTGCAGTAATCCCGCTCAAGGTCTTCCACCATACCGCCCAAGGTGTTGACCTTATGCAAGAACTGAATGCGAGTGGTAAACAATATCTTATTTAGAAGTCCGCTTAGCCGGGCGGAACGCTGGTCTTTGAGCCCCATGAAATCAGCAGGGTCCAGCGGGGCGGCGTTGGGCAAGGTGCCGTAGTGTTTCGCGTGCTCGGCGAGGGTACGCAGCATTCCGGAGAGGGGACGGGTCAGCAGTCTGCAAAGCTCGGTAGAGACGCCAATGGTCTGTGTGGCTTGCAGCGAGCGCCCGATGTGACAAAGTTCGATTGCTTCATTGAGCGCCACACTGAACATGAAGTAATTGGATTCAAGCTCGCGCGAGAGCTTTTCGAAAACTTCAGCCTTTTCGAGGGGAAGCCACGCGCGCCAGTCTGAGAGAACTGACGAGCCGCGGATTGAGAGGGAGCGAGCGCGGTCGTTCACTTTTTGACTCCACGAGTGACAGGGGCGGGAGTATAACAAAAGTCAATCACCTGGAGAAGAAATATTTTGGGGGTATGAAGCCCTCCGAAGGCTGTCAATATCATTGACAGAGACGCTGGCGGGCCAGATTCCTTGCTCGCGGCGCACACGCACCGTTATACTCGTTCGCCACAACTTGAGAGAGGAATTTTCCGTTGCAATTTGAGCCGCGTGACCAATTCGACCAGCGCCTAAAGAAGCTTGAAGACATCAAGGCTCTCGGCCTCGACCCCTACCCCAGAGAGTTCCGCTGGACGCATACGGCGGCCGAGCTGGTGCAGGCCTACGGCGAATCCACGGCTGCGGACCTTGAAACCAAGCGGGCGGCAGTCAAGGTTGCGGGCCGCATTGTTTCTTACCGGCTGATGGGCAAGGCCGGATTTGCTCATCTTCAAGGCGCCGGTAGTCGCATTCAGATTTATGTCAGAAAAGATGTCGTGGGGGATGCGGGATTTCAGCTTTTTCATCTACTCGATCTGGGCGACTCGGTGGGCGTGCGTGGGCATCTGTTCCGCACCAAGACCAATGAACTCTCCGTTTGGGTGGACGAGCTGTTCTTCTTGGCAAAGGCCCTGCTCCCGCTCCCGGAAAAGTGGCATGGCTTGACGGATGTGGAGCTTCGGTACCGTCAGAGGTACCTGGACTTGATCGCGAACGAAAAGTCACGACAGGTTTTCATCACGCGCGCAAAGATCATTCAGGAATTGCGCAAATTTTTTGATTCGCGCGGATACATCGAAGTCGAAACGCCGATGATGCATCCGATTGCCGGAGGTGCTGCGGCACGGCCGTTTGTGACGCACCACAATACGCTGGATCTTGATCTTTACTTGCGGATCGCTCCGGAGCTTTATTTGAAGCGGCTGACAGTGGGAGGGCTTGATCGGGTTTACGAAATCAATCGTAATTTCCGGAATGAAGGCATTTCCACCCAGCATAATCCCGAGTTCACAATGCTCGAGTTTTATGAAGCATACAGCAACTACCGCGACCTGATGGATTTGAACGAGCAATTGTTCGCTTTGCTGGCCAGGAATATAACGGGTTCAACGCTCGTAAAATATGGTGATGCGGAGCTGGATTTTTCAAAGATGCTGCGGCTCTCCATGCGCGAGGCGATCATCAAATTCTGGCCTGAGGACGCCGGGACTGCGCCTTCCCTTGAAAAACTAGCCGTGCCCGGCGGGCCCGCAGAGGAAACCGGCCGCTACAATTCATGGGCGAAGCGCACCGGATCGCCGTACGCCGCGGCAAAAGGAAAACTTACCGACGGGGAGTGGACCGGACTCTTGTTCGGAACCATGGCTGAGGACAAGCTGATTCAGCCAACGATTCTTTATGATTTTCCGATAGAGATTTCACCGCTTTCGAAGCAGAAGCCTGGAGATGCTTCGCTGACCGAAAGATTTGAAATTTATGTGGCCGGCATGGAAGTGGCCAACGGCTTTTCGGAACTTAACGATCCTGGCGAGCAGGAACGCCGGTTCCTGGCGCAGATCGCGCAGGGGGGCGACGAAGTTCCAAAGCAGCTAGACCTGGATTACATCCGAGCGCTGTGCCATGGATTGCCTCCGACGGCAGGCCAGGGTCTGGGGATCGATCGCCTCACGATGTTGCTAACCGATTCGGCTTCCATCCGGGACGTGATACTTTTTCCGCTACTGCGTCCAGGAGGAGGAAGTGACGGGCCTGCCACTTCTGAAGCGCACGGCGGCTAACGTATCCTTCCAATCAGAATGCGACTCGAATGGTTTGTGGCGTGGCGGTACCTCCGGTCGCCGTATCGGCCCGCAGTGCTGCGCCTGGTGACGTTGTTTTCTGTACTTGGAGTGGCAGCGGGTGTAGCCACCCTCGTCATCGCGCTTGCCATGAACGCGGGATTTCGGGAGACGTTGCAGGACCGATTGCTCGGTGTAACGGCCCAGGTCTCCCTCACTCGGCCGGGTTCCTCCGGAATCCGGAATTATCAGGAGATGGCCGCAAAGTTAACTCGATTGACCGGCGCGAAGTCCGTTACTCCTTCAATCTACCAGACAGTATTGCTTTCCTTTGCAGGGCAAGCGCGGGGAGTTGTTACCAAAGGGATTGAAGTTCCGCGGGAACGCCAGACCGATGGCGCGTTGCAGCATAT
>Ga0075017_100002000_pt1 | contig 12670 bp, 10 predicted proteins | sample AleBraG_ABR_2012_FD_71475 | JGI IMG/M metagenome (GOLD analysis project Ga0075017, IMG submission 71475) | Freshwater sediment microbial communities in response to fracking from Pennsylvania, USA - Alex Branch Run_MetaG_ABR_2012 | ecosystem: Environmental > Aquatic > Freshwater > Creek >...
CACCGCCTGGAACGAAGCCGTAGAAGCCAGTATCAATATATCCCCTCGCCGCCGCTGAATCATTCCCTGCAAATAAAGATGGGTCAGGTGCACCACCGCCATGCAATTCACCTGAACCATATCCAGCAAACGTTGGCTCGCCACCGTATGAAACTCGCCGTATTGGCCGAATCCGGCGTTGTTCACCAGAAGTTCGACGTCAATTCCCTTCCCCTGAGTAAACGCAAAAATCTCCCGCGGAGCTCCCGCATCCGCCAAATCAGCGGCAAAAACCTCTGTGCGAATTTTGTAATTTTCTCCCAGCCGCCGCGCCAACTCCTCCAGCCGGTCCTTCCGCCGCGCCGTCAATACAAGATTCGCTCCGCCCTGCGCCAACTCTTCCGCCAGCGCCACCCCAATTCCAGCGCTCGCTCCCGTCACCAGCGCCCACTTTGCAAACCACGGTCCCGCCACAGAGGTGTTCGTTTGTTCAGCCAAGCGTCCCCTCCTAAACTCTTTTCCTCACTCTTTTTGGGGAGGGGCTTGCCCTCCCGCTGCCACGTCACGTCGGTTTCTTGACAGGAAGTCCCTTCTCTCTCTATTCTTTCCCCTGCCCCATCACCGCATCTCTCAACCGCACACCTTCACGCTTCATTCTTTCCATCAATCGCCGCGCCCACACAAATTCAGCCGCCAGCAATCCCAGTCCAATGAAGATCACCAGCATCCCCGGACCTGGCGTGAAAATCATAATCAATCCCACCAGCAATAATGTGAATCCACCAATGATCAGAAACACGCGGCGGACTTGCTCTACGGTGCGAAGAATCATCGGCCCAGGCTTAGCGGCTTTCTGGCGGAGAGGGTGGGATTCGAACCCACGGTAGGGGTTAACCTACACACGCTTTCCAAGCGTGCGCCTTAAACCGCTCGGCCACCTCTCCTCGTTTGGCAACCTATCCAATTTAACAGAAACTTCTCTTCCGCGCACACGACTCCAGCGAGAGCAATTTAATCCCGGATCTCGAACCTTCGGGTTTACGGGTGAGAATCTTCCACCAATCCGCTCCCCCGTCTAAGATTGCACGACCACGTGAAACCTGCATGGAGTTCTTCCGAACCGGCGTACCATCTCTGCGAAGTTGCCGGTTAAACGCAGCACTACTCAAAGTAATTCTCTAGCTTGGGTTCTTCTGTTCCCCATCTGCACCCCTAAAGTGATCTTACGACGGCCATCTGGCCCATGCTTTTGGTTCTTACAACCCTGGGGCCTTTCGTCAGCCAGTTTCTGGCGAGCGACTTCTGCTTAACTATCGCTTAACATCCTGGTCATAACTCTTAACAATTGCGCAATCTGTCTGTAATGTCCCGCCCCTAGATTGTCCGCCTGATTTAATTAGGGGGTGCCATGAAGCGTTTGTCGATGCGGCGGTGTCTTTTGCTGGCGGTGGTCCTGTGCCTGCTGGTCTGCGGTGCGGGAGCGGTACAGTCACATGCTCAACAAAATGCCGCTGGAGTCCTCGGCGGTACGGTCGTCGACCCAGCTGGCGGCGCTGTCCAGAACGCGAGCGTGGTGGTCACCAGCGAATCGTCCGCTGCGGTGAGCAAGGCTACCACCGATCAGGACGGTAAGTTTTCATTCGCTAGCCTCCCGCCAGGCAGTTACAAACTGGAAGTATCAGCGCCGGGTTTTGCCCGGGCGACTCGCGAGGGCGTCCGCATCTCCGCCGACGGGAAAGAAGACCTTACCATCGCGTTGAGCATCGGAAGCGTAAGCGATGCGATTCTTGTCGAGGCAAACGCTTCCGGCTCTGTCGCCGCGGAGCACGCCCCGATGGACGGCCTGCTCGAAGCGCACTCCGCCCGAACTGAGATCACCACGAATTATATCCAGAATTTTACCTCGCCCATCTCTGACTTCAGTGAGTTAACTGCCATGGCCCCTGGAACCTTCGCGGTCAACTCGAACGGCGTCGGCCTTGGTCAAGCCAAGACGTATTTCCGCGGTTTTGCTGACGGAAACTATGACATTGATTTCGACGGCGTCCCCTTCTACGACACCAACGACCCCACTCATCACTCTTGGGCCTTTTTTCCTTCGCCTTGGATCGGGAATGTCGACTTTGACCGCAGCCCTGGAACCGCATCCACAATCGGGCCTACGCCGTTCGGCGGTTCAATCCACCTCTTCTCGCCAGACATGTCCGCTGGTCCCTTGCTTCAGGCAAACGTGTCCTACGGTTCATTTAACACCAAGCTGATTGACGGCAGCTTCGATACTGGCCTCTTCAACGGCAGAAAATCAAATCTTCATATGGATGTCCACAGCATGACGTCTGACGGCTATGAGACCTTCAACTTCCAGAACCGGGACGCCGGCTCGCTGAAATACATCTACAAATTCTCTGACAATAACTTTTTCACTGCCTATAGCGGCGTTGTCCGGTTCAGCAGCAACACTCCAAACAACAACCCCACCCGTGGCCAAATCCAGAAGTTTGGCGATAACTATTTATTGAACAACGATCCTGCCAGTCCCTACTACTACAAATTTGGTACCTACAAAATTCCCACGGACGTCGAATATGTGGATTGGAACAGGCAGTTTGGCCGCGGCTGGCAGGTTGATTTCAGGCCGTACACCCTCAGCTATTATAACAAGCAGTTTTACAACAATAGCTCCACCGCTGCCAGCGGATTCGTCGCGGTGGACAAACTCAACAGCTATCGGAAATATGGTGACACCTTCGTTGCCAGCCAGGTCTCCAAATACGGCATCTTCCGTGCCGGCCTTTGGTATGAATGGGCCAAGACCAATCGTTTTCAGATTCCGTCCAACGTGGTTACCCGCGCGGATTATCTTCTGCCTAACTTTCATGAGCGTTTTAACACCAACTCCGCTCAGCCATTTGTCGAGTACGAATTCCGCGCCACCCAAAAGCTGACCCTCACGGCTGGCTTCAAGTTCGCCAACTTTGATCAGTCCCTGCAGCAGTATCAGGACAATGGAAAAACGGTTGGCTGCCTCGGCGGCACGCTGGTGGGCGGGAAATCGGGGCAATGCGTCGGTGGCGTCCCCTTCGTGAACCATAGCGCCAGCTACAATTCCTACCTGCCCTCGGTCGACGCCAGCTATCACTTGATGAATAATTGGTCGGTCTACGGCCAGTTCAGCGTGGGTACGAAGATCCCACCGAGCAGCGTATTCGATACGAACGGCGGAACTGTTGCGCTCCTGCCAAAGCCCACGGGAGTAAAGACTTACCAGACCGGCACCGTCTTGAAGCTCAAGCAGGTGACCTTGAATGCGGACGTGTTCTACCTCCGCTTCCAGAATCCCTACAGTTCGGTGAGTCAGAACAACACAACCGGCATTGACTGGGTCTCGGCCGGCGACACGGTGAGCAGGGGCTTCGAGGGCGAAGCCAATGTCTATCTGACGAGCGGGTTGAGCTTTTACGTCAACGGTACGGTAGGTACGGCCAAATATGCTAGCGACGGCTTCGCGAACAAGGGGTTGTGGGTGGCCAATTCTCCGGCCAATACCGAGGCCTTCGGTTTCACCTACCAGCAGAAACACTTCGACTTGGGTATCTTCGACAAGAGAATCGGCCCCATGTGGAATGACAATACCCCATACAACCAGGTGGTTCCCATCAATCCGTTCAGCGTCACGAACGTCTACTTGAACTATAACCTGCGGAACGGTTCCCGGTTTGATCAGACCAAGTTCAGGATCAGCATCAACAATTTGCTCGACAACCACAATATCGTGGGCGATCAGCAGGCAGCTGGAGGGGCTGCCTACGTCGTAGGCAGCAGCGACCTCCTGCAACTCTTGCCCGGGCGCAGCGTTACTATGAGCATCATCGTGGGCTTCTCACCCAGAAGATAAGGGCGTTCAGCCTCCATCACACTGTTAGCGCCGCAAGCCACGGTTGGGTCTTCGGGTATGGGCTCCTCCTGGATCCCGCCTGAATCCACTGTGTGGCTTCGCTTCCTGCTTCCTTTCGCAAGCGCCTGGGCATCCATGCTGGTGACGAGGTAGTCCTGCGGATTCAAGACGACGAACTACGCATCACCACTTTGAAACGCAACATCGAGCGGGCTCAGCGGCTAGTGCGCAAGCATGTGAAGCCAGGTACATCTCTGGTGGACGAATTGATTGCCGAACGCCGCGAGGCCGCACCCAACGAATAGAGTTGTGCTGGACGCTTCCGCTCTACTCGCCGTTCTCAATCAGGAACCCGGAGACGAAAGGTTGACGCCGGAGCCTTTGCGCGTTGCGGCCGTCAGCACCGTTAACCTGTCCGAAGTGCACGGCAAACTTGTCGCCCGGAACCTTAGCCTTGACGATGCGTGGGAAGCAGCACTGAGCCCTATCCGGGAGGCCGTTCCGTTTACCCCGGAGCACGCCAAACTTGTGAGCGATCTGGTTGCTCAAACCCGTCCGCTTGGATTGTCATTGGGCGACAGAGCTTGTTTGGCGCTTGGGCTTTGCTTGAAGGCGCCAGTATAACATCCGATTGAGGGTGTATATATCCCGGACGGCCACCGCGGGAGGGGATCTTCCGTCTCTTCGCTTGTTCCTTACTTTCTTATTTCCTTACTTCATAACCTCCTTACTTCATCTTTTCAATCCAACGCAGGTACCGCGCTCCGCTCCGACCGCCGCCGGTGCAAATAATGAACAGCAATATTCAGATAAATATTTCCGCAAGCCGTCTCGACGCAAATCACGAGTGCTTCCGTATCGGCGCTGCCGGCGAGTCCTGTATCGTTCATATGAATTTCCGGCGGAAACACTTTGAAATGAAATCCCTGATCGTTCAAAAGCGTCACCGAATTTCCAATGACCATATTCGCCAATTCGCAAACCGTTTCGCGCACGAGATTATCGCTGGACACAGCTTCCGAGCCGGAAAGTTTGCTTGCCACGCTCACTGCAACTTCCGGCGACAAATCCAGAATCACGCGGCCTTCAATGTCGCCCTTGATTTCAATCAGCGCGGCAACACCCTTCCGGCGGTACGTCTCTTCGTCCATCGACAAATCGTTGATCTTCGTCGGCGACTGCAAAGACTCGGCAAATACCGCGTCCGCCGCGCTAATGAACGGTTGGATCAATTCCATTCTCATGATCGGTGCTCCCCCGCAAGCGCCAGCGGCGAACCCGCTGCGTTTGGATCGTCGCTCAAAACGTAGCGCAGAATTTCGTACAGCACTTCCGGCTTCACCGGCTTCTGCACAAAATGTTTTGCGCCCTTCTGCAAGGCCGCCAGAATATTTTCCTGGTATCCCACGGACGAAACCATCACGATGCGCGCGCTCGGAGTTTGCCGCACAATGCGCTCCACCGCTTCGATCCCTTCCATCTGCGGCATGGTGATGTCCATTAGGACGATGTCCGGCTTCACTCGGTTGAATTCCGCGATGGCCGTCAACCCGTCTCCGGCTTCGCCCGCCACTTCGCCGCCGAACTGCTCGATCATCTTGATCAGGTTCTTGCGCGCGAAGACGGAGTCGTCCACCACCAGATACCGGACTGGTTTGTTGTCTTTGTTCAAGATAGCGGCAAACGAATTCATAACCTTCTCCTTATCCCGCGCTCTCACGAGCGGTGGGACGTCACAGTTGTCTTATTGTCCGTTCCTTGCATTTCCTGGGATTCTTTCTTTTCCTTGCTCATTTCAGTCTTCTTGACTTTCGTGGACTCGGATTTTTCCGTAGCGGCGCGCTCAGAACCAAAATTGCTTACCAAGTAAGCTCCCATGCCATCCAGCCCGATCACTTTATTCGCGTACCCCTTGCTGATTGCAGCCTTCGGCATTCCGCTAACAACGCAACTTTCTTCGCTCTGCGCGATCGTCATGCCGCCCGCGGCCTGGATCGCGCGCAAGCCTTCCGCGCCATCTTCGCCCATTCCCGTCATCAAGACGCCCGCCGACAGTGATCCGAACTCCTGCGCAAGGGAATGAAAGAGCACGTCAACCGAGGGCCGGTGCCCATTTACCGCAGGCCCATCGGAAAGGACGACCTGATCCCGTTTCGACATCCGCCGAAGCATCATGTGGCGATTCCCTGGGCAGATCAAAACTCTTCCCGCGAGCAACAAATCTCCCGAGCGCGCCTCCTGGACCTCCAGCGCGCAGCAGGCATCCAAACGCCGCGCAAACATTTCGGTAAATCCCGCGGGCATGTGCTGAACGATCACAATGCTGGAGGCAAACTGGGCCGGCATTCTGGACAAGATAAATTGCAATGCGTTGGGACCGCCGGTAGAAATTCCTATGGCAATGACCCGGCACGGAGCAAGTGGCGCGCGAGCGGACTTGTTCTTTGCAGATACTTCTTCTGAGACTCTGACCGGCGGAAGTTGTTTACCAATGGCTCGCTTGGCCACTTTTATTTTTGCGATAAGTTGATCCGCAATCTCTTCCAGGTCTCCGCCGGATGCTTCCGCTGGTTTCTGCAGAAAATCAACAGCACCAAGAGCGAGCGCTTTCAGCGTCGTGGAAGCTCCTTCTTTTGAATGCGTGCTAAACAAAATCACCGGAAGCGGCGCATTGCGCATAATCGATTTAAGTGTTTCCATCCCATTCATGCGCGGCATTTCCAGATCGAGAGTGACGACGTCCGGGTTCAATTCTTCAATCTTTTTCAGCGCAAAGGCGCCATCCATCGCAGTGCCAACGACCTCGATGGAGGAATCGCGGGCGAGAACTGCGGGGATGAGTTTCCGCATCAGAGCGGAATCATCGACAACCAGGACTCGAGTACGCTCGCTCATGCAATCGCTCCCAGCGGGATTGCGCGCGAGAGGCGCGAGAGTATCGAGGGAACGTTCAGAATTAAGACAACAGTGCCGTCGCCAAGAATCGAAGCGCCGCTGACAAGATCGCTGGCAACAATCTCACCGGGCAACGCTTTGATGACAAGTTCTTCCTCGCCGACCAGAGCATCCACAAGCAATCCAAAACGCTTTTCACCAGCGCCGATCACAACAACGAATTTGTTTTTCTTCGCCGGCACTGAATCGAGGGCCTGCAGACGGCTCAGCTGATTCAGCCTGACCAGCGTGAGAATTTGCTCGCGAAGCCGCAAAACTTCGCGTTGATCAACACGGGTGATTTCGGGTTCCGAAATCCGCGTTATCTCAACCACAGAAGAAAGCGGCACCGCAAACAGCCTTCCGCCGACGCGGAACAGCAAAGTTTGCACACTCGCAAGTGTCAGAGGGACACGCAACTGGAATGTTGCTCCAAGCTCTTTTTGGGAGGCGACACTTACAGAGCCCTTGAGGCGCTCCAGAACATTTCGCACAACATCCATGCCGATGCCTCGTCCAGAAACCTCTGTAATTTCCGAGGCAGTCGTAAACCCTGATTCGAAGATCAAATTCAGCAAATCCTGTTCGGAAATGCGCTCCAATTCCGCATCACTCAAGAGTTTCTTTGCTTTTGCGGCGATGCGAATTTGGGCAGGGTCGATCCCACGTCCGTCGTCACGGACATCAATAACAACCTGCGTTCCCTGATGGTATGCGTTCAACGAAATTGTTCCACGAGCGGGCTTCCCAGCTGCCAGTCTTTCCGGGGCAGATTCGATGCCATGGTCCACGGCATTTCGGACCAAGTGCATAATCGGTTCGCTGAGACTGTCGAGAATACCCTTATCGAGATCCGTATTTTCTCCGCTGACGGTTAGAGCGACATCTTTACCACAGAGCTTGGCGACGTCACGGACAATCCGCGGAAAGCGGCGGAACAGTTGCTCCACCGGTACCATCCGAATCTTAAGCACGCACTTGTGCAGCTCATCCAGAACACGGGACTGAAACGCAACAGCATCGGCCAATTTTGCGGCCACCGGATCCCGGGCATGCGTTTTACCGAACTCCGCCAACGCGCGGTTAAGCATGGATTTTCCGATAATGAGTTCGCCGACAAGATTCATGGCGGAATCGATACGTGAAGCGTCCACGCGCAGAGTGCTCTGAGAAACGACGTTTGCGGCAGTGCTCGTGCTTGCAGTCTCCTTCGCCGCCGAATCATTTGATTCTTTTTCGGAAGCCGCAACTTGAGCTGATTGCGCTTCGAGCAGGTCGCCCATGAGATGGTGTTCGGGAACTTGGCAAGCGGCGACGCGCTCGACTTGTACTTCTGAAACGATGGATGGGATGCGGCAACGTTGCGCGAGAGCCTTCTCACTCTGTTTCGAAGCTACCGCGGCTTCCACTAGTTCGACGGAAGCCGCCGCCAGACTGTCTTCCGGCCGGAGAGCAATGACTGTTCCACAACCGTGCAATACGTTTCGAATCAATTGAAAAGCGGCTGCGCGCATGAGGCTGCTCGCGTCAACCTTCAGCGCGACATTAAAGACAGACTCGCCGCGATGAATGGATTCTGAAATCATGAGTTGTTCGTACTCTGTCCATGCGAAACGCGAGGAGGGACGATTTGAAAACTCCGGAGGGTCAGGAGCTTTCTTTGGCTCCTCATAAACGGCATGGATCAGCGCGCGGAGTTCATGTGCCGGAGGGGGCTCCCACTGCTTTTGATAAGCCGATAGCGTCGCGGAAAAATGATCGGCAGCGCACAGGACGATGTCTGCGAAGGCGGCAGAGTTGTGCTGGGCCAGGCCGGGCGTGAGAGCGTCTTCTAATTCGTGGGACAATTCGCTGAGCTTGTGCAAACCGCAAGCCGCAGAGTCTCCTTTCAAAGTATGAAGGAGCCGCCGAATGCGCCGAACAACTTCCTTGTCGGCGGGACGGGCTTCTAGTTCCAAGCCTGCTTCATTGAGCGACTGGAGAATCTCTCCGGTGGTCTCAAAGAAGAGAGCGCGTAGCTCGCCATTCCGATCATCGGGCGGGCGCTTCATGAAGCGGCCTCCAGACGCTGGTAGGCAGTGCCGTTGTTTTCGTGCACCATGCGAAACTTTTGCGTCAATCCGAAGAGGCTCTCCGCGTGACCAACGAAGAGGTAACCGCCGGAATTCATGCAGTGCCAGAATTTGTCGATCAGGCGTTTTTGTTCAGCGTCATCGAAATAGATCATCACGTTTCGGCAAAGAATGATGTCGTTGCGGCGCGGCTGAAATTCGGTTTTCAAGTTGTGAAAGTCAAACTGAACGAGGCTTTTGAGCTGCGGTTTCACGGCGTACTTATCGCCAGATTTTTCGAAATAGCGGAGGCGGCAGGTATATTCGACGGGCTCCATTTGCTGTTCGGTGTACAAGGCTTCCTGACCGGCCCGAAGACTTGCGTAGCTGATATCAGAAGCGACAATCTCCACCCTCCAAGGAGGAGGAATGAGAGGTTTCGGTGAAGGCATTTCAAAGGGAAGCGGATTTCGAAGGTAGTAGTAAGCGAGAGCGTCGCAAATCAGAATAGCCACAGTGTAGGCTTCCTGGCCGGAGGAGCATCCGGCGCTCCAGACGCGAAGATTGAAATCCCGGCGTTCCTGCTTCTTCCGAAGCATATCTTCCAGAACGGTCTTCTGGAACAACTCGAGCTGAGGCTTATTCCGAAAGAAACTAGTCTCGTTGACAGTGAGGTTTTCAAGGAGCAGAGCGAGTTCCTGACGGCCTTCTCTGCTGGTCAAGAGGCGATAGTAGGAATAGAAGGAATCGAGCTGGCAAGCTTTTAGGCGGCGCTGTAACCGGTCTTTCAAAAAGTGAGAACGCCGCTCGTCAAAAAACATTCCGCATTCCTGGTAGACGAGAGTCTGCAGGAGCTTGAGTTCGGCTTCGGTTAACGGAATTTGAGAAGTGAAGGTGGCCATAATCGTGTCAGAGAACGAACCGCCGGCTCAGGTGAAGATTGGATATTCCGCGGAGTCCCTCACCTGGAGAGCGCAACTGGTTCTGCAACCTCCTTGAGACTCTTCAGCTCCGGACACTGCAGCAACTTTGAAACATCGAGCAGGATTACAAGGCGGCCCTTGAGCTTGCCGACCCCGGTTACATAGCTGGATTCGCCATCGGCGAAGAGGGACCCCGGAGCCGCGATTTCGGAGGGAGCAATTTTCAGAACTTCGGAAGCCGCGCTGACAATGAGACCGATGAGTTTGTTTTCAAGCTCGACGACCAAGATGCGATTCTTCTTGTCGGACTGGATGTTCCCCTGCCCGAAGCGCTTGCGGAGGTCAATGACAGGAATAATTTTGCCACGAAGGTTGATCACTCCCTCGACAAGCTTCGGCGCGCTAGGGACATTGGTGATTTCCGGAACGCGAACGATTTCACGCACGGCGCCAATGCGGACGCCGTAAGTTTCGTTTCCGATGCGAAAGCCGACGATCTGAAGGTCCTTTTCCATTGAATGGTTTCGCCTCTTACTGGCGCAGCATCTCCGCGTATTCGGATTCGCGCGTAAAATTCGAGTCGGATGAGCGATGCTGGTTCATAGCCTCCTGACGACGCGGGCGGGAAGTTGTCGCGCGGTCCAGAATAAAGCGGTCCATGCTGTCCAGGAGGTTGCGGGAGAGCTTGAGCATCTGTTCCGCGGAAGCAGCAAGCTCGGTGGAGCTGGATGCTGATTGCTGAACCATTTCGCGCATCTTGTCCATGGCGCGAACGACAGCTTGCGCACCGGTAGCCTGCTCCTCGACAGCAGAATTAATTTCCTGGGTAATTTCGGTGAGTTGTGAAGTAGCTTTGGCAATTTGGGTTGAACCGATTGACTGCTCGTTGGTGGCAGCTCCGATTTCCTGCGAGAACTTAAAGACTTCGGTAACAACATTCGAGATCTTATGCAAGGCAGAATTCAAATCGTTGCCGAGGCTGAGTCCTTCCTCAACGATACTGGTGCTGCGCTCCATGTTCTCGACGGCCTGGCGGGCTTCGCGCTGGATGCTGGAGATGAGTTCGGAAATTTCCTTAGTGGACTGGGTAGATTTCTCGGCCAGCTTGCGAACTTCATCGGCGACAACGGCAAACCCCAGACCGTGTTCACCGGCGCGAGCGGCTTCAATGGCGGCGTTCAAAGCCAGCAAATTGGTCTGCTCCGCGAGATCGTCAATCACTTCGATGATCTTGCCGATGTCGTCCGCGCGATGTCCGAGGATGTTAATAATCTCAGCGGAAGACTGGATGGCCTTATTGGTACGGTTGAGGCCGTCAGTCGTCTTTTCCATGGCTTTAATGCCGGTCTGGACTTCTTCGCGAGAGCGAGTAGCGATATCAAGGAGCACTTTCGCCGTGTCCGCAACACGTTGGATTGAAGCGACCATCTGATCGATGGAGGCCGAGGTTTCGGCAACGCTAGAGGCCTGGGTCTGAGTATTTTTCACGACGTTTTGCACGTTGATGCTCATTTCGTGCATGGTGCTGGTGACTTCTTCAATGGCGGAAGAGGCCTGGACGCTGACCTTGGCGGATTCGTCTGCCGCGCCAGCAACTTGATTCGAGCCTGCCGAGACCTGACCGGCTGAATCACGGGTGGTACGGACGATTTCCTTCAAGCCGTGCGACATGCGGAGGAACGCGTTGCCGAGTGTGTCGCGCTTGGAGCGCGGCGTAACTTCGACGGTGAGGTCGCCTTCGGCGACGGAGATCGATACCATTGCCATTTCTTTGAGATACGCGACCATGGTGTTGAACGTGGCAGCAAGCGCCCCGATCTCGTCGCTCCCCTGGATATTGATGGTTTGATCGAGGTCGCCGGATTCGCCAATTTCCTTGGCAACGGTGATCAGATGATTGAGTGGCTCGGAGATCCGCTGGGCGATGCGAAATGTGACGAAAACACCCATAGCCAGCGCAAATAGGGCGAAGAGCATGGAGACCGCCGTAGATACCGAGCTCGCCCGGGCGGCGCCTCTTGTAGTGTCTTCCAGGAATTTCGAGATTTCCGCGTTGCTTTGATCCAGCACGGCGGATGACTTGGACAACCAGGAACTCGGGTCTTTTTGAAGGTAGAAAATCTGGAGATCGGATACGGTTGCGTCACCCGAATCGACCTGGTGGCGCTTGGCGATTAGAGGCTTTGCAAAATTGTCGGCCCAGGCGGCCTCCGTGCCTTGCAGCTCAAGGAGAGCAGCACGAACAATATCGGTGTTAGTTGCCTGAACTTGCCCACGGCGGATCTGATCGGAAACGTCGGTCAGGCCTTTGGTAACTCTTTCTTCGTCGCGGGGGTCGCCACCGAGCAGGAAGTTATCCAGATTGAGGCGATTGAGCATGATTTGGTAGCGGACAGACTCAATGGTGCGGGTGCTTTCCATGGCCGCCCGGGCATCAGCGCGCGCGGAGTTTTCCCAGTAGCCGCCGATCAGATTGACGGCTAGCAGCATTAAGAGGCTGCCGCATATGGCGCCAAATCCCGTATAAAGTCTCTTCCGAATGGTCATCGCAAGACTCCTTCGAATGCTAAACCGCAAGGCTTAACCAACATCGTGGCCTCAACTGGATAAGCAACTGCTACCGCGCGTGCCGATTACTTTCGTGCAAATTCAAACTCAACAATCTGAGTAGTTTCTTCATTGGCGGGCGAGAACTTCCACTCTTTCGCCGCCTCCTGACAAGCCTGTACAAGCAGTGGGTGACCGCCCACAACCCGAGTACTTTTCACGCGCCCGTCTGGAGTGATCACAACTTCTATCTTCACCTTTCCGCCGATACTCATGCGGCGAGCCAGGTCCGGATAGGTTGGAGTTACGCGTGACTTGACCTTTCGTTTGCTCTCGTCGGT
>Ga0075017_100002001_pt1 | contig 12669 bp, 11 predicted proteins | sample AleBraG_ABR_2012_FD_71475 | JGI IMG/M metagenome (GOLD analysis project Ga0075017, IMG submission 71475) | Freshwater sediment microbial communities in response to fracking from Pennsylvania, USA - Alex Branch Run_MetaG_ABR_2012 | ecosystem: Environmental > Aquatic > Freshwater > Creek >...
GTGGCGTCGTTGAGCACGTAGGAGACCACGACGACGAACAAGATCACGATGAGGGCGGCTCGAACGAAGTTGAAAGAAGATCCGCCGCGCCCGCTTGCGTCGGTCGGGTCCTGGGACGGATCGCTCACGAAGTCAAGCCTGCCACAGCAGCCGCATCGCGATCCTGACGACCTATCCTTGGTCCCTCGAGCACCTCGCCGGTGTGGCGCAGCTGGAAGCGCAGGCGATTTGTAATCGTCAGGTCGTGGGTTCGAGTCCCACCACCGGCTCGTTGCGGTGCCCCCCGGTGGCATCGCCGGTTCCATCGACCAACGGGAGGATCAGGTGGCCAAGAAAGACGGCATCATCGTGGAGTTCCGCAGCTTCGTGCTGCGCGGCAACGTGGTGGACCTGGCGGTGGCGATCGCCATCGGCGCCGCGTTCACCGCCGTGGTCGCATCGCTGACCGCAGCGTTCATCACCCCGCTCATCGGAGCGATCTTCGGTTCGAAGAGCACGTTCTCGCACCTGTCGTTCACCATCAACCACTCGACCTTCGCCTACGGGCTCTTCATCAACGCGTTGATTACGTTCCTGATCACCGCCGCCGTGCTCTTCTTCTTCGTGGTCAAGCCGATCGGCCACCTCCTCACCCGCCTCGGGATGGCGCCCACGACGCCGCCCGAGAAGGCGGCCTGTCCAGCCTGTCTCACCGAGATCCCTGTCGCCGCCACGCGCTGCTCGGCCTGCACCACCGAGCTGGAGCCGTCCTGGGCTCCGGCGAAGGACTAGCTCAGCCCCTCTGGCGAGCGACCTCGTACATCGCCACCGCACCGGCCACCGAGGCGTTGAGCGACGAGAGCGCACCCACCTGCGGGATCGAGGCCAACGTGGTGCAGCGACGTCGGCTCAGTGCCGCCAAGCCCTTGTCCTCGGAGCCGATGACCAGCGCCACGGGCCGATCGTCGAGCTCGAGATCGAAGAGCGACTGGCGAGCCTCGCCAGCGAGACCCACGACGTGCACCCCTGCCTTGACCAGTCGATCGAGCGCGCTCGGCACGCCGGCCACAGAGCAGAAGCGGAGGTGCTCGATCGCTCCGGCCGCCACCTTGGCCACCGTCGGCGAGACCCGAGCAGAGCGATGGCGAGGCAGGATCACGCCGGTCACCCCGGTGCCGTCGGCGCTGCGCAGGAGCGAGCCCACGTTGTGCGGATCCGTCAGCCCGTCGCACACGAGGAGGAACGGGACAGGGCCGTCTCCGCTCAGGAGGTCATCGAGCTCGACCGAGTGAAGGGGCTTGGCATGGGCCACGACGCCCTGGTTTGACTCGGTGGCCGCCTGCCGATCGAGCCGAGCGCGAGGGACGACCTCCAACGGGATGCGAGCGGAGCGGCAGAGCTCCTCGATCCTGTCGAGCTGCTCAGAGGGATCGAGCTCGGCGGCCATGAGGACCTTGGCCACAGGACGTCGGTGCGCCTCTAAGAGCTCGAGGACGGCACGGCGGCCTTCGACCTGGTCGCCTCCGAGCTCCGAGCCGGCCTTCGAGCCACGAGAGGGCCCAGGGCCTCCTCGTCGAGCGCTTGCACCTCGGCCCTTGGCTCCTGGCGGTCCGCTTCGACGCGCCCCAGGGGGACGAGGTCGCTTGCGTGGCGCGGGGCTCACGTCAGCTCCACCAGGGCCACGGCCAGCGCTGCGATGCCCTCCGATCGACCGAGAGCACCCAGGTGCTCCGTGGTCGTTGCCTTGACGGAGACCGGAGCGCCCAGCCTGCTCGTCAGGATCTGCGCCATGGCTCCCATGTGCTCAGCGAGCTTCGGTCGCTGGGCCACGATCGTGACGTCGGCGGAGACCGCCTCGAAGCCAGCATCGTCGAGCTTTACGACCACCTGGTCCAAGAGCAAGAGGCTCGAGATGCCCCGTGACGCCTCGTCGTCGTCGGGGAAGTGCCGACCGAGATCACCGAGCCCTGCTGCGCCCAAGAGGGCGTCCGCCAAGGCGTGGGTGGCGGCGTCGGCGTCGGAGTGGCCCTCGAGCCCCACGGCCCCGGGGATGACGACGCCACCGAGCACGAGGATCCGCTCAGGGTCGCTGCTGAAGGCGTGGACGTCGAGCCCCTGACCGATGCGCATCATCGGGCCTCGACGAGGCGCTCGGCCGCCTCGAGGTCGAGTGCGCTCGTCAGCTTGAGGTTGGTCGCTTCCCCGTCGACCACGACGACGAGCCCACCGACGGCCTCGACCAGCGCGGCGTCGTCGGTGGCGTCTGGGTCGCCGGCGTGCGCCGTGCGGAGCACGTCGGCGCGAAAGGCCTGGGGCGTCTGGACGGCGACGAGCGAGCTCCGCTCGAGCGTGGCGACCACCGCTCGCTGCTCACCTCGAGACTCAACCTGCTTGATCGTGTCGGTGACCGGTTGGGCGCAGATGGCCCCGGCCACCTCGTCATCGACGAGGGCCTCGAGCACGCGCTCGAAGAGCGCAGGCGACGCCAGCGGACGTGCCGCGTCGTGGATGACCACCAGGGCTGCGTCCTCGTCGATGGCGGCGAGACCGGCTCGCACGGAGGCCGCTCTCGTGGCGCCGCCGGCGACCACCTGGTCGGCCCCGTGGGCGTCGTCCGTGCCGTGAGGCGCCACCAGGACGACCTCAGCGGCGACCGAGCGACACGCTTGGATCGAGCGCTGCGCGACGGAGGTCCCACCGAGCGAGGCGAACTGCTTCAGGCCACCGAACCTCGTGCCTCGTCCACCGGCGACGACGATCGCCGAGACCCTCTCCTTAGGGGAGGGCATCGGTCAGCCGCTGCTCCGCGGTCTCCTCGTCCACGTTGAGCGCGAAGGTGAGCTCTGAGACGAGGATCTGGCGAGCACGGCTGAGCATGCGCTTCTCACCCGCGGAGAGGCCCTTGTCCTTGTCACGGATGGAGAGGTTTCGCACCACTTCGGCCACCTGGTAGATGTCACCGGAGCGGAGCTTCTCGGAGTGGTTCTTGTAGCGACGAGACCAGTTGGTCGGCATGCGCGCCTCTTTCTTGCGCAGCACGGCGAAGACCTCTTCGACTTCTTCGTCGTTGATGACCTCGCGCAGGCCCACACCTTCGGTGTTGTCAGCGGGCACCATCAGGGTCAGATCCCCGTAGGCGAGACGGAGCACCAGGTACTCCTTCTTCTCGCCGAAGGCCACGCGCTTCTCGCGCTTCTCGACGATGGCGGCCCCGTGATGGGGGTAGACAACCTTGTCTCCAACCTTGAACAACGTGGGATTCCTCTCACCTGAATGGCCGTCTCACAGGCTGAGTGGTCGCGAGACGTCAGAACGTGAGACTGCTGGGCGGTGCCGGTATCAAGGGGGATACCGGGGCTTACCGGGTGAACCATTGTACCAGCCCGCCCTCGTCGCAGTGCCGGCGCCCGAGCGTCAGCGCCCGGTGCCGCTCGCCTCTCCGAGACGGCTCAAGACCGACTTGATCGACGACGCACGGGCATGGCCCACACCCTCGACCGATTCGAGCTCCGCCGTCGTGGCTGCACACAGGGCTCTGAAGCTCCCGAAGCGAGCCACCAAGCGCTCCGCCAAGACGCCAGAGAGCCTGGGGACGCCCTGGAGCGCTCGATAGCCGCGCGAGCTCAGCACCGCCTCAGGCGAGCCGCCGATCTCGAGCAGATCGGCATAGGCCCCGCCGCTGTGGATGTCGTCGCCACCGAGCGCCCGCATCGCCGCCCAGACCTCGACCGCCCTGATGGTGGGTCGCTCGTCGGTCACCCTCACGTAGTCGGCCACCACGCCGAGCGCCGAGCTCTCGACGCCTCCGACCACCTCGGAGAGCTGCAGGGCGATCAATCGGCCGTCGAAGCCCAGCTCGACGAGCTCCTCGGCCACCTCATCGGCGATCCGGGCCATGATCGCTGCCGGCTGGAGCACGTCGACGACGTCGTCGATGCTGACCCCCGCGGCGATCTCTGCCGAGCTCAAGACGACCAGGCCAGCGTCGAAGCGCTCCCGGAAGCGCTGCATGGTGGCCAGGGCCTGGCTGGCCCGATCGATGAGCCGCGCAGGGGGCTGCAAGGTGCGCTTGGCGTCGCCCACGAAGACGCTGATGGTCGACATGGCCGCCGACACGGTGATCACACCGATCCCGAGGCTCCGAGCCACCCGCTCAGCCGTGCGGTGCCGCGTCCCGGTCTCTGAGGTGGGCACGGAGGCCTTGGGGGTCAGGTGCACGTTGGCTCGAGCGATCCGCCCCGCATCGCGGGCCAAGACGATGGCGCCGTCCATCTTGGCGAGCTCGCTCAGGCGCTGAGGGGTGAACTCGGCGTCGAGGAGGAAGCCACCGGTCGAGACGCCGAGCACGTGGGGATCATCGCTGAGCACGATCAGACAGCCGCGGCGAGCTTGGAGGATCCGATCCAGCCCTGCTCGCAGCGGCGTGCCGGGCGCGCACAGCGCGAGCGTCTCGACCATCGAGGTGTTCGTCAACTCGGCCATCCTCCGCAACCTACCCGCATGATGTGAACGCGAGCAGGCTGGTCGATGAACGGCGTGCTAACGATTCGAGGCCGAGTGGGCATGCACCGCGGCCACGAGCTCGGAGACCGTCGAGACCTCCACCCCCGTGACCCCCGGCGGCACCTCGGTGCCCGGAGGGACCAGCGCGAGGTCGAGACCGACGCGAGCCGCCTCCTCGAGGCGCCTCCGGGCGGAGAGGACCGAGCGCACCGAGCCTGTGAGCCCCACCTCGCCGAGCGCGATCACCCGGGCGTCGAGCGGGGCGCCGAAGAAAGCCGAGACGATGGCTGCGAGCACGGCGGCGTCGACGGCCGGCTCCGTGGCCCGCACGGCGCCCGAGCAGGCCACGAACACGTCGCTCTGGGCGATGCCGAGATCGCAGTGGGCGTCGAGGACCGCACCGAGCTGGCGCAGCCTGGTGGCCGAGACGCCTTGGGCCACCCGAGCGGGCGAGGAGACCGCCGGGGTGACCAGGGCTTGGATCTCGACGACCAGCGGTCGAAGGCCCTCGGCCAAGACCGTGGCCACGCTGCCGGGCAGGGCCTCTCCTCGCTCGGCCAGCATCGTGGCCGACGGATCATCGACGGACACGAGGCCATCGGCCCCCAGCTCCAAGATCCCGACCTCTCCGGCGGGGCCGAAGCGGTGCTTGATGGTGGTCACCACCCGTCGGCTGTGGTGGCGATCTCCTTCGATCATCATCACCGTGTCGACCAGGTGCTCAAGAGCACGAGGTCCTGCCAGATCGCCGTCCTTGGTCACGTGACCGACGAGCAAGAGGGCGATCTGACGGCGACGAGCGATCTGGCTGAGCTGCTCGGCGGCCTGGCGCACCTGGGCGACCCCGCCCGAGAGGCTCCTCATCGTCGAGTCCGTCATCGTCGAGACCGAGTCGACCACGCACAGCGTGGCGTCCGTCGTGGCCAGCGCGCCCAGCGCCTCGGCGAGATCCGAGGTGGCCAGCACCGCCACCTCGGCCGTGCCGCCGCCGAGCCTCGTGGTGCGTCGAGCGACCTGGGTGAGGCTCTCCTCGGCTGCGACGACGAGAGCCGAGTGACCGGTGGCGGCAGCGAAGACCGCCAGCTGCGTGCACAGCGTCGACTTGCCGATCCCTGGGGTGCCCGAGACCAGGGTCACCGAGCCGGGCTCGAGCCCGCCTCCGAGGACGCGCTCGATCTCCGAGAGACCGAGCGGGATGACCGAGCCGTAGGCGATGGTGGCCTCGCGCACCATCGTGGGCTGGAGCGTGGCAGCGGGCGCGAGGGTCTCGGTGACCGCCTCTTCGAGCGTGTTCCACTCGTCACAGGTCGTGCACTGCCCGGTCCACCGAAGCGCCGTGGCTCCGCACGAGGTGCAGCGGAATCGCTCAGGACGGGGGGCCACAAGGCCTCATGTTAGAGAGCAGGTGTGACGGATCGATGGACCCGTCTGCTCACTCTGCGCCCGACGCGCTCCCTGCGAGCTCGACCGTCGGAGCCTCGAAGCCTTCGATCGAGGAGAACACGAACTCGGGACCGTCATCCCCGTCCGCCACGTCCACGACGATGGTCTCGCCCACGCGGAACTCCTTCCAGAGCAGCCGCTCGCTGAGCGCATCTTCGATGTTGCTCTGGATAGCCCGGCGAAGCGGTCGAGCGCCCAGCTGTGGGTCGTAGCCCTTGTCCGCCAGCAGCTCTCGAGCGGCCCGAGAGATCTCGAAGCCGATGCCCTGGAGGCTCAGCTGCTCTGCGGTCTTGGCCAAGAGGAGGTCGGCGATCTCGATGACCTCGGCCTTGGTGAGCTCGTGGAAGACGATGGTGTCGTCGATCCGGTTCAAGAACTCCGGTCGGAAGTGCGCCTTGAGCGCCTCGTTGACCTTCATCTTCATCCGCTCATAGGTCACGGACTCAGAGGTCTTCGAGAACCCGAGGTTGGCCTTGCGCAGATCAGCCGTCCCGAGGTTCGAGGTCATGATCAGCACGGTGTTCTTGAAGTCGACGCTGCGACCCTGGCTGTCGGTCAAGCGACCGTCCTCCAAGATCTGGAGCAGGGTGTTGAAGACGTCGGGGTGCGCCTTCTCGACCTCGTCGAACAGCACGACGCTGAACGGCTTGCGCCGGACAGCCTCGGTCAGCTGGCCACCCTCTTCGTAGCCGACGTAGCCCGGAGGCGAGCCGACGAGGCGGCTCACGGTGTGCTTCTCCATGTACTCCGACATGTCGAGCTGGATCAGCGCGTCCTCGTCGTCGAAGAGGAACTCGGCCAGGGTCTTGGCCAGCTCGGTCTTCCCGACGCCGGTCGGGCCCAGGAAGATGAACGAGCCGGCGGGACGCTTCGGGTCCTTGAGCCCCGCACGGGTGCGGCGGATGGCCTTCGACAGCGCCGTGATGGCCTCTTCTTGGCCGATGATTCTCTTGTGGAGCTCATCTTCCATGCGAAGCAGCTTGGCGGTCTCCTCCTCGGTGAGGCGGTAGACGGGGATGCCCGTCCAGTTCGCCAGCACCTCAGCGATGACCTCTTCGTCGACGACGTCGAAGAACTCGACGCCCTCGGCTCGGAGCTCGGCCTCTTGGCTCTCCTTGGCCTCGAGGCGCTCCTTCTCCTGATCGGCCAGCTTGCGAGCCTGCTCGAAGGCGCCCTTCTCGATGGCCGCCTCCTTGTCGACGCGCAGCCTGGTGATCTCCTCGTCCAAGCTTCGGTGCGTGGACGGCACGTCCATGCGACGGATGCGCAGGCGGCTGCCTGCCTCGTCGATGAGGTCGATGGCCTTGTCAGGCAGGAACCGGTCGGCGATGTAGCGATCAGACAGGTTGGCCGCAGCCACCAGCGCCTGGTCGGTGATCGTCACCGAGTGGTGCGACTCGTAGCGGTCGCGCAGACCCTTCAAGATGTCGATCGTCAGGGCGACCGTCGGCTGCTCCACCTTGACCGGCTGGAACCGGCGCTCAAGAGCAGCGTCCTTCTCGACGTGCTTGCGGTACTCGTCGAGCGTGGTCGCGCCCACCGTCTGGAGCTCGCCTCGAGCGAGCATCGGCTTGAGGATCGACGCAGCGTCGATGGCACCTTCGGCGGCGCCTGCGCCCACCAAGGTGTGGATCTCGTCGATGAACAAGATGATGTCGCCGCGCGTGCGGATCTCCTTGAGCACCTTCTTCAACCGCTCCTCGAAGTCACCGCGGTAGCGGCTGCCAGCCACCAAGGCGCCGAGGTCGAGCGTGTAGAGCTGCTTGTCCTCGAGCGTGTCGGGGACCTTGCCCGCCACGATCTTCTGGGCCAAGCCCTCGACGATGGCGGTCTTGCCCACTCCCGGCTCACCGATGAGCACGGGGTTGTTCTTGGTCCGCCGTGAGAGGACCTGCATGACCCGCTCGATCTCCTTCTCGCGACCGACCAGCGGATCGAGCTTGCCGTCTCGAGCGAGCTGGGTGAGGTTGCGACCGAACTGGTCGAGCACCGCAGAGCCGGTGCCCGCCTCAGCTGAGGGGGCAGAGCCAGGGGCCGAGCCCACGGCTTCCTTGCCCTGGTAGCCGCTCATCATCTGGATGACCTGCTGGCGAACACGACCAAGGTCAGCGCCCAGCGACACGAGGACCTGAGCGGCGACGCCTTCGCCCTCACGGACGAGGCCGAGCAGCATGTGCTCAGTGCCGATGTAGGAGTGGCCGAGCTGCAACGCCTCGCGAAGGGACAACTCGAGCACCTTCTTGGCGCGCGGGGTGAACGGCGGGGACCCCGTCGGGGGCGTGCCGGTCATGCCAATCGTCTCTTCGACCTTCTCGCGCACTGACTCCAGGGTGATCCCGAGCGAGTCCAGCGCCTTGGCGGCGACGCCCTCTCCCTCATGGATGAGTCCCAGCAGGATGTGCTCAGTGCCGATGAAACTGTGATTCAGCAGCCTGGCTTCTTCCTGCGCCAGCACGAGCACCCTTCGGGCCCGGTCAGTGAAGCGCTCGAACAACTGCCCACCTCCGCTCTTGTGGCTTCGTACATCGAGTGTACCGGGACCAGAGGCGTTCCAGACCTACGGGGCGTGGGAACTTCTTGGACGACCACTCTGCAGTGTGCGCCTATCGTGAGGGTGATGGATGCCCTCGAGATCCTGGCCATGCCGGCCGTCGCCGATGACATGGCTCGCTTCGAGCCCCTGCTCGCCGAATCTGTTGAGATCGGCGACGAGTTCCTCGACGACATCACCACGCATCTGATCAAGGCGGGCGGCAAGCGCCTGCGCCCCGTCCTGGCCATCGCGTCAGCCACCGGAGGCACTCGGGCAGCCTCGCCCCACGACCTGCTCGGAGGGGTGTCGCTCGAGCTGATGCACCTCGCCTCGCTCTATCACGATGACGTCATGGACGAGGCCGACGTGCGGCGCAGCGTCGAGAGCGTGAACTCTCGCTACTCGAACATCGTCGCCATCGTGGCCGGTGACTTCCTCATGGCCCGCTCCGCGGCGATCGCCGCCAGCCTCGGCGTCGAGGTCGCTCGCCTGCTGGCCGACACCCTGGCGCTGCTCACCCGCGGGCAGGTCTCTGAGGTCCGCACCGCGTACTCGGTCGAGCGGACCGTCGACGAGTACTACGAGGCCATCGGCGGCAAGACCGCCTCGCTCATGGCCTCGGCCTGCCAGGTCGGTGCCCTCACCGCGGGCCTGAGCGATGCGTCCTACCTCGCCCTCGGAGCCTTCGGCACCGAGCTCGGTCTGGTCTTCCAGCTTCGAGATGACATCTTGGACATCACCGCCGTCGGAGGCGAGCTCGGCAAGCCTGCCGGTCAAGACCTCGCCGAGGGCATCTACACCCTGCCCGTGCTCTACGCCTTAGAGGACGCTTCCGTGAGCGCCGAGCTCGGCGCCATCTTGGGGGGTCCTCTCGGCGAGCCCGAGCGTGAGAAGGCGCGCAGCCTCGTGGCGGCGTCGAACGGCGTGGCCCGCTCCTTGGATCAAGCTCGCCGGCACGCCGCGCTAGCGGGCGATCTGGCCGGCTCGCTCGAGTCCCCTGTGCTCGCCGCCGGCTTCGCCGCCCTCGCCCAAGAGCTCCTGGTGGACCTGCCGAGCTGACCAGCACGGCCCCTCGAGCGCTGAGCTCGAGGCCAAGAGCCGCGTCGGCACCGACCTCGGCGTGCCCTCTAGTCTTCGGTGCAGCAGACGAGGCGGGGGCGTCGACGCTGCTCGGAGGTGGACGCGGCGAGGTTCGCTCGCCTTCGAGGTTCGAGATCGTGCCTCCCCACGAGTGACGGAGGCAGCGAGTGACACTCCCCCTTGACGGCATCAAGGTCGTCGACTTCTCGGACAACGGCTTCGTGCCGTCTGGGGCAGCCGCTCTTGGCGACTTCGGCGCCGACGTGATCAAGATCGAGCGGCCCATCGGCGACCCGATGCGCCGGATCATCTCGTCGGGCATCGTCCCGACGGTCAACGGCTACGACTTCCTCTTCGAGCTCGTGAACCGCAACAAGCGAGACATCGCGCTTGACGTCGAGACCGACGAGGGCCGCGAGATCTTCGAGAAGCTCATCGCCTGGGCTGACGTCTACATCACCAACCAGCTCCCCCGGGTCAGAGCCAAGCTCCACACCGACCCCGCGGACCTCTTCGCCATCAATCCCTCGCTGGTCTTCGCCAAGGGGCACGGCCAGGGCCAGAAGGGGCCCGATGCCGGAGCCGGCGGCTACGACGGTGTGAGCTTCTGGGCCCGGGGAGGCATGGCCCACGCGCTGACGCCGCCGGGGGCGGCCCAGCTCACCAATCCGAGGCCCGCCATGGGCGACATCCCTTCGGGCTTCAACCTGGCGGCGGGCATCTGCGCGGGCCTCGTCCACGTGCTGCGCACCGGCGAGGGGATCGTGGTCGACACCGCCCTGCTCAACACCGCCACCTGGACCCTTGGTCCCGACCTCGCCTACAGCTCGCTCTCAGGCCAGGAGCTGACCTTGACGGTGGATCCCGATGCCGTGGCGTCGCCGCTCAGGAGCCAGTACAAGACCAAAGATGACCGCTTCGTCTCGTTCATGATGATCGTTGAGGCCAACTACTGGCCCCAAGCCTGTCGAGCGGTCGATCTCCCCGAGCTGATCGAGCCCTACATGGACCCTGCGGTCCGCGAGGCGGCGTGGGGAGAGATCACGCCGATGTTCAAGGCCAAGATCGCCGGCTGGACCAAGGCTGAGCTCGACGACCGCCTCCGAGCTGAGGGCTGCATCTACGCCTTCATCGCCGCCCCGATCGAGGTCATCGATGATCCTGCGGTGAAGGCCAACGGCTACTTGATGCAGCATCCTCGAGACGACATCAAGCTGTCAGCTCCCCCCGTGCAGTTCGATGACACGCCGCACCAGATCCGACGCCCGGCGCCGGGTCTCGGCGAGCACAGCGTCGAGGTCCTCGAGCTGCTCGGCTACGAGCAGGACGCCATCGATCGGCTCATCAAGAGCGGCACGGTCCTCACCGAGGCGCCGTGACGCGTCGATGCCCCGCCTGACGAACGGATCAGACGGGGCATCGACGTTTGCTGTTCCTCATCCGGCCGACAGCGACGAGAGCCGGCGAGGAGATCTCCTGGCGCTAGGCCAGCGTGCTCAACCGCACTTGGCGGTGATCAGCCCCGAGACGGTGCCGAGATCGGTGCGAAGGGTGGTCCCCTTCTGGCTCCAGCTGTCGAGCACGGTCACGAGGGCGGTGCGGCCGTTGGTCTGCGCCTTTTGCTCCGCGGTCTGGAGCTTGGCCAGCTTGGCGTCGAGCCACGACTCGGCTTTCGTGATGTGGGCTTGGTCGGTGGCTGCTCGCGTGCAGCTGTAGCTGGCGGGCAGCGCGTCGGCGTTGGCGATCGCCTCGATCTTCGCCACCTCGACGGCTCGGCGAAGTGCATGGTGATGGCCGCGCCCATGGACGCTCCCCGCGTGCGGGTGGGTGGTGGTCTGGGTGGTTGCTGCTCCGGCCAGCCCGGCCACGCCGGCCATGCCGGCCACACCGACGAGCCCAATTCCTGCGATCTGTAGCGGCTTGGTGATCTTCATCTCTTCCTCCATTGGTCACGGCCGTGGGATGTCACCGCCGTCTGCGCTCCATTGTGGGCATCGGCCGTAAGGGGAAGAGGTACAGGAACTAAGAGAGGGCTAAGAACCTTGGTCGCCCGAGCGAGCGCGCCAACGAGCGGCGGAGATCCGGCGCTCTCGTGCTCAGAGGGGCTTGAGCGTGGGGAAGGCGATGATCTCGCGGATGTTGGCCGAGTCGGTCAGCAGCATGGCCAGGCGGTCGACGCCCAGTCCCATGCCAGCCGTCGGCGGCAACCCGTGCTCCAAGGCTCGGAGGAACTCCTCGTCGAGGACCATGGCCTCGTCATCGCCGGCCGCGTGCGCCGCCGCCTGGGCTTCGAAGCGGCCGCGCTGGTCGTCGGGGTCGGTCAGCTCGGAGAAGCCGTTGATCAGCTCTCGTCCGGCGACGATGGTCTCGAAGCGCTCGGTGAGCTCAGGGTCCTCGCGGTGCCGCCGGGCCAGCGGCGAGGTCTCCGCCGGGTGCTCGGTCACGAAGGTCGGCTGGACCAAGGTGTGCTCGACCAGATCTTCGAAGAGATGCGCCAAGATCGAGCCTGACCCCCAGGCGTCCTGGACCTCGAGGCCGGCTTGGGTGGCAAGGGCCGCCAGCTCAGCGCGATCGGTGTGCACCGACACGTCCTGGCCGAGCGCACCAGAGACCAGCTCGGCCATGGTCGCTCGACGCCACGGCGGTGCGAGCTCGATCGTCTCGCCCTGGTAGCTGACGGCCGTCGCACCGGTCACGTCGAGGGCGACACCGGCCACCAGCTCTTCGAGCAGCTCCATCATCCCGAAGTAGTCCATGTAGGCGGCGTAGGCCTCAACGGTCGTGAACTCGGGGTTGTGCCGCGGGCTGATCCCCTCGTTGCGGAAGAGCCGGCCCAGCTCGAAGACGCGCTCGAAGCCACCGACCACCAGGCGCTTGAGGTAGAGCTCAGGCGCGATGCGAAGGTAGAAGTCGGCGTCGAGCGCGTTGTGATGGGTGACGAAGGGTCGAGCCACCGCTCCGCCGGGGATGGGATGGAGGATCGGGGTCTCGACCTCGTCGAAGCCCATCGCCCAGAGCCGCTCTCGAAGCGAGCGCACGGTGGCCGCTCGGCGACGCAGGTTCTCACGAGACGACTCGTTGGCCCAGAGGTCGACTTCCCGCTGGCGATAGCGCGTCTCGGTGTCGGTGAC
>Ga0075017_100002002_pt1 | contig 12666 bp, 11 predicted proteins | sample AleBraG_ABR_2012_FD_71475 | JGI IMG/M metagenome (GOLD analysis project Ga0075017, IMG submission 71475) | Freshwater sediment microbial communities in response to fracking from Pennsylvania, USA - Alex Branch Run_MetaG_ABR_2012 | ecosystem: Environmental > Aquatic > Freshwater > Creek >...
CGGCGCTGGCTCGGCAGATCACTTTGCTCGAACATCGGCCCGGCGACCAGGCGCGCGTGCTGGAGCACTATCTGCGCACGCACTATGCGTACACATTGGAACTTCCGCAAACGGAGTTGGCGGATCCCTTGGCCACGTTTTTATTCGATCGCAGAAAGGGCCATTGCGAATATTTCGCCTCCGCGCTAGCGGTGATGTTGCGCACGCTGGGCGTGCCCGCCCGCGTGGTCACCGGCTTCCAGAGCGGCATCTACAATCCGGTGAGCGGCCTGCAAATCATCCGTTCCTCAGACGCGCATAGTTGGGTGGAAGCGTGGTTGCCCTACCGCGGCTGGACCACTTTCGATCCAACGCCGCCCGATCCCAATCCTCCCAAGCTTTCGCTGTGGACCAAGATGAGCTTTTACATCGACGCCGCCGAAAGTTTCTGGCAGGACTGGGTGGTCAACTATAACCTGGACCGCCAACTGCAAATCGCCACCAACATCGAGCGCCAGTCCCGCCACGTCAGTGCCAATTGGCTCGAACAACTGACGCGCATTTCCAAAGGACTGCACGGCTTCTCGTTGGCGGATGCCACGCGCATCGGCATTCCGCTGCTGGTGATTCTGATTTTGGCCGCCCTGGCCCACCAATTTGCCGGCCAAGCCTGGGCCTGGTGGCTATCGCTGCGCCCGGTGAAAAAAGCCCGCCGGGGCGAAGCCAATTCGTCCGACGCCACTCTGCTGTACGAAAGAATGCTGCGCATCCTCAAGCGCCGCGGCATCGAGAAACCCCCCTGGCTCACCCCGATGGAATTTGCGCGCGTGCTCCCCGAACCAAGCCTGTCGTTGCTGGTGGAGGACTTCACCAGCGCCTACAACGCTCTGCGCTTCGGCGGCAATGCCGAAGGCGCCGCCCGAATCGTCCGCATCCTGTCGCAACTCGAGACTCGCTCATGAAAAGCGGCCTCGGTCCCTATTTTGCGTCATCCCTTCCGGCCCCACCAAACTCCCCGGCCTACCGCGATCACCAGATCGTCGTGTTCTTGCTCACCGGCGAACGTATCCTTGCCGCTGGGTGAAATTCCCCACTTCACATTCTGCAACTCCCGGCGCAAATCATCGCTGAACGCCAACCGCGGCTCAATTTGCAGACCGGAGGACTCCAACAGCACCGCCAGCCCTTCGACCCAGCGGTCGATGCTGAACGACTCCCCATTTTGCGTCATCCCCTTCGGCCCCACCAAACTCCCAGGCCGACCGCTATCACTAAATCGTCGTGTTCTTGCTCACCGGCAAACGTATCCTTGCCGCTGGGTGAAATTCCCCACTTCACATTCTGCAACTCCCGGCGCAAATCATCGCTGAAAGCCAGTCGCGGCTCAATCTGCAGGCCGGAGGACTCCAACAGCACCGCCAGCCCTTCCACCAAATCGCGCTTCGGCATGTGCCAGCGGTCGATGCTGAAGGACTCCCGCTCACCGCCCGTGAACACCACGGGAATCACCCGGCACTCGCCGAACCCCCGCTGGCGCAGCATGTCCAGCACCGCCGCCCCCACGCCGGACGCATCCACCACTACCACGCACGTCCCCAATTGTTTCCATTGCCGCGCCAGTTGAAACACGCGCTCCACCACGTCCACGTAGGACGTCAACAGCGGCATCTTCTCCAGCCAGCGCACTCCGAACCGGCGGCGCTTGATCCTGTTCCAGGTCACCCGGTTCCACTCGCCCGTATCCTCGTCCCATCGCTCCAGCACCGCCATGGCTGTCCGGTCGTTGCGTTGGCCCAAATCCACGCAGACATAGAAGTGTGATCCGATGCGCCGCTGGCTGGCCTCCGCCCACGGCCGGAACGCCAGGTCCACCCACGCCATTGGAAACACCACCCGATCGTCATCCAAGAATTCGCAGTCGTATTCCTGCCGGAAGCGCCACTCGCCTAAGCTCCGCCGCTCCTCCGCTAAAAAGGTTGCGGCAATCCGCGGGCACTCCGCCCCGGTGACGCAAATACGTTCCCAGTCCACCTCCGCGTCCATCCATTCCTGGTAGAAGAAGCCTCGCTTGCCGTGCGGTGTCGACATCAGCCACATGTCGCCACAGTGGAATTGATCCCGGACCCCGAATCCGGTGGATACACGGCACGAGTGCCGGACATTCCGGCGTACGGCGAAGGCGAGACGGAGGACGAAGCCATCGCGGATCTGAAGGAAGCTTTGGGCGCGTATTTGGAAGCATTCGGCCTGGAGGAAGCTACGACGCGGCTGAATCCACCAAGTTCGCTTCGCCAATTGGATCTGGAATTGGAAGATCTGGTTCGTGCCTAAACACCGCGACCTTCGGCTTTGTCAACATCACCAACCAATGGCCGGGTGGCTCTTTTCACAATCTCCAGGGCGGAGGCGTAGCACGATCGCCGTGCATGGACCTACGCTTGCCTCCAAGAACGGTGATGTCGAGGCCACTCCGATTCGCGCAAACCGATGAGCACCGGCACTTCAAATTCCGTGCCGTCGCCCGCCCCGTGTCTCTGACGACGATGCTATCGAGCAGCAGGCGCGGGCTTCCTCAGCAGTGAGGACGGGGCTGGCCCTTTTTAACGACATATTTGGGGCCGCGCATGGCATGGGCCGGATTCACTTTGAGAATGTGCCCTGTGACCAGTTGGTCCAACACAATGCGTAGCGCGGCCAGGTGGTGTTTTCACCGCGGGCGGTGAAAACTTCCCTTGCATCTCCTTGATGAAAGCAGCGATAAGGGAGGGCTGGACGTCGACAAGGTGGCCAATAGGGCGCTGGTCGTACCATTCCGCAAGGCGTCACGTGGCGTTGAGGTACGCCTTGCGCGTGTGATCGTTGTTGATCTGGGCGTTGAAACTCCAACACGCGCTTCGCGGCCTTGGGCGTCCAGCGCGAACAGCGCCACGGGGAGCACTGGCACGGAGGCAGGAGAGGGTCATTGGGCGATGCAGCCTTACTCAGCCTCGAGCTTCGGCATATCATCGTCGAGCTTTTCTTCAGGAATGCCTTCGCCCCGCTCCAACTGCTCGGCTCCCTGCCGAATTTTCGCGTTCGACCGGGCGCGCGCAAATTTCACGTGGGCTGCCGCCACAGTGGTCCAGGGCTCGCCGCCGGCAAGCGGACGAATCCATTCCAAGGCGCCGTGCGTGAAGCGCGCGAGATATTCCCGCTGTCCTTCAGCCGACAACAGCCGCATGTCACCATGAAATTCCACGTCAATACCTTGTGAGATCTCCGTATCCGCCAAATCCGCACCGTCCTCAAATCCGTTGCCGACCAGAAGCAATCGCCCCTCGGGCGTGACGACGTAGTGATCCAGGCAGGGATCGTCCAGAGACTTGGTTTGGAACAGCCTGCTGTCCGGCGGATGGCCCTTCGGCAACGCCGCGTCCCATCGGATTTCATCATAGAGTCCCATCGATTTTCATCTCTCCAAGAAACTTCCGATCCGCTGCGGCCGCGGTCGGGTCGCGAGCGGCGCTCATCGAGTTGGAAGCACGCGGCACCTTCAATGCAAGTCCCAGGGATTGAGTAACGGCACTTCCAGCCCGACAAAATGTTTCACATTGCGCGTGACAAACGTAAGGCCATGCGCAAGAGCGGTCGCCGCAAGTAAAGAATCGATCGTAGGCAGAGGCCGTCCTTGCTTGATCAGCGGCGCAATGAATCGCGCCCAGCTCGAAGCCACGTCCTTGTCGATGGCAAGAATTCGCCCCGCGAACCTCGCCTGCAGATCGTTCTCGAACCATTGCTTGATCTCGCGCCGCCGCTTGCCTTCGTCCAGCAGAAGAATGCCCTTTTCGATCTCGCCAAGCGTCAAGACGCCCAGATACTGTAGGGTCTCGGGGGTCGTCTCAATCCATTTGACGACGCCGGGATGGGGTGTCTCTTCGCGGTTGTATTCGGAGATGATATTGGTGTCGAGCAGGTAGCCGTTCATTCGATTTCGACGACGCGAGGATAATCCTCCAAGCGCTCCAGATTGAGGTTCGCCCCGCGCAATGGCGAGTTCATGAAAAACTCGTGCAGAGTCTGGTGCGGCGGTGGCGTGACGGGCGCGCCGGGCTCGGGCAGGGCGTCGAGGGCTTTCGCGAGGAGCTCGTCGAGGTCGTGGAACTGGCCGCTCCGGAGGTAACGTTGGATGCGGGCTTCGGTTTCGGGTCGTATAATCTCCAGGGTCATCGGTTCGCCTCCGGTCAAAAATGGGTTCCGTCCCCACCGTACATCAAGGCCGGGCAGCGGTCAAGTTCAGTGTGTCATAGTGTCATAGAGGACAATTTCAAACGGAAAATCGCGAGCGTGCTCAAAATCTTGGGTGCTATTAAAACACAGCGTCATAAGTAATTGCGGATGTCACGAAAACGTGGTTTCCTGGGATCGTGGAGACCACTCTTGATTTCGGATGCGACGTCGGTGCTGAGCCTGCAGCAAGAGATCCAGTGTTCCGAGGAGTCCGCAAGGATTATCGGAAGCGGCAAACGCAATATTCACCGTGTCCCGAAAAGGGTCGTCTGCGCAAGGCGCTGGTAAGGCGCGGCGACCGGTACCACGTTACGGATGCCTGTGCCGTTGATCGTGGGCAATCGGCACGAAGCTTCGAAAGACGTTGAGAAAAAGGGAAGTCGTGGACGAGGGAAAAGCGTAAATTACGTTTTGTGGTTAGGCTGGGCGAGACGACTTTTCGCAAAGGCGGCGGCGACGACCATTCTTACGCCGTTGAGGAGATTCTTGTCAACCGAACTCGGATCTTCGCCATCAGCCATAAACACCACGTCAGAGAACTCGTACACTGTCAGCGGTGGATTGTTTCGGATCAGTTCCTGCTCGTGCGGCGGCAGGCAGTAACCCCACCCCTCGCAGAGCGTTTTCAGTAAGAACCACACCTCATCGCGGTCAAGAACTGCCCGGATGTTCTCGACTTCAGGCTGTGGCTTTCGCTGGTGTCTCGCCAAGCTCCTTCACCTCCACTGACTCTATCACTCGCAAGCAGTTGCGATAGCAACCGGAAATTGGAACGAGGGCCAACGTCGTACCAGAGAATCGGACAGCCGCCGGGATCGCGGGTAAGCATGCCGTTGATCGTGACGTATCAGGGCGTAACGGCGATGGCAGTTCCCCCATGTGGCTCCAATTCATGCCCGTGGGAGAAGGCGAGTCTGAGAAAACCGAAATGCGATACACTACACCATCGGCGGCACTCGTACGTAATGCGACCCCTTCGGTATTCCATCAACGTCACATTGGACGGCTGCTGCGATCATCGTGTAATTCTCCCCGACGCAGACTTGCATCTTCACGCGGTCGAGAACCTCAACCAGGCCGATGCCCTCCTCTTTGGCCGGGTGACCTACGAAATGATGGAGGCAGGATTCCGGCGGCCGGCGCCGGCGGGAGCGAGGCCTGATTGGATGGAACCCTTCGCCCGGACGATCAACGCGGCAAAAAAGTACGTCGTGTCGAGCACCCTGGACCGGGTCGATTGGAACGCGGAGCTGGTGCGCGGGGACCTGGAGAAGGCCGTTCAGCAGCTCAAGCGGGAGCCGGGTAAGGGCCTGTTGGTGGGAGGCGTGAAGCTCCCGCTGGCGTTGGCGGAGCTGGGATTGATCGATGAGTACGAGTTCGTGGTGCAGCCCAGGCTAGTGGGCCACGGGCGGAAGCTGTTCGCGGGGCTATCGAAGTGTGTCGACTTAAGGCTCGTGAGCCGGCTGGAGTTCGGCTCGGGGGCGGTGGCGATGCGGTATGTGGCGAGAAGGTAGCCATTGGGCTTGTTAGCCCGAATCGGCCGCATCATGGATGCAACTCGGGCCTGGCGCATGGGGCTCGGCGGCGCGCGTGTTTGCGACGGCTTACGCTACCTTCCGCTACATGGAGCTGTTTCGAAAAGGGTCCTCTGTGCAACACGAAGGGGAATTATCATCGAGGTTATCCATGGCCATTAAATCTGGGCTCAGAATGTGGACCGCGCGGGGAGAAACCGCCCTGCGCGCGCCGACGCAGAAATCGGGAGGAGGTACACGATGAACATCCTGTTGTGGGTCCTGCAGGTACTCGCCGCGCTCCTGTACGGAGCGTCGGGCGTCATGAAGGTCTTCATGTTCGACAAGGTAAGCGAGGGGGTCCGGTCCTTCGGTGCGTTGCCGCGGGACGCCTGGATGGCCCTCGGCATCCTCGAACTCGTCTGCACGGTTGGGCTGATTGTCCCCGCCGCCTTCCACTGGCAGCCGACGCTCACGATTGTGGCCGCCACGGTCCTGGCGATCGAGAGCCTCGTGTTCGTCTGGGCGCACGCCAAGTACGGCGAGATCACGCCCATCATCTTAAGCGGCGTGCTGGGTCTCCTCATGGCGTTCATCGTGTACGGCCGGATGGTCCTGAAGCCGATCTTCTGACGGCGGGCCGGCTCACAAAGGGTAAGTTTCCCGACTGCAGATGAGCATCATCCGAGCAAGGTGGGCGGCCGTCAAGCGGCAAGGAAACCAAGCAGGCACGAAACTGGGAGACCTTTCCGGTGTAGCCGAATAAAGACGAATATCATCGGTGGTACGTGAAGACGCTGTGGCCGGACTTGTCAATGTAGGCGAACCAGTCGTTTTCATCGCCGTCCGGATCGAGCAACTGCACATGAGCCAACCCTTTAAAAAATCGCGTGGCCAATATGAAACGATTCGGGAACGCCTCGTGGCCGTCCTTTCGGATGTACCAGAAACCATCGTCGGAGTTCCCCACCAGCGCCAAGCCTTCCACGAAGTCATCGGCGTACTCGAACCAAGGGGCGATGGCCAGTTTTCCAGAACGAGCGAGGTAGCCCCAGGAACCGTCGTCGGTCAGACGCACGCGAGCCAGCCCTTCGGAAAATGAGCGCGCGTCGGCAAAGTGCGGCGGCGCCACCACCTTGCCGCCTTCGTCGATGAAGCCCCAGAGGCCTTGCTTTTCCACTGCAGCCAGTCCTTCGTGAAAAGGCAGCGCGTTCTGATACACCTCGCCGGACAGCGCGCGGCCATCGCGGCCGATGGGCGTGAAGTCGCAGCCGAGTTTCAGGCCGCACTCGCCCGCTGGCCGGCAGGCTCCCTGTTCGCTAAAACGGACTGCCGGCGCGGTGTCTTCGGATTTGGCTGGCGGAGGCACGGCGACCACATTGCCTTTTCTGTCCAGGAACCGGCCGGTTTGCCCTTTGAGCGGGGCGAGACCCTGATGGAACTCGGCGCCGGGCGCCAGGTCGGAACGGGGAGGGATCACGATGACGCCGGACGGGTCGATGTATCCAGCCTTGCCGCCCTGCTCGAATCGGTAGAGCGCATCCGCCTTGGGGTCGTGCGGGATCCACAGCAGCGAGGCCGGCGCACATTCGGCGCAGAGGGCGGCCCAACTGAGTAGGGATAGCGCAAACAGTCGCATGGGTAAATTATTGCGCGTTTTCGTTGCTGCGGTGATCGTGAGGCTACCCGGCGCTCCGTCGCACTTGCGCACACACGTAAGCAGGGGCCATGGTCCAACCGGTAGCGCGCTCCAAGCGTCCGCCAACGCGCCCGACGTGGAACCGAACGTGAGATTCCACCCAACGAGCGTAGCCGCGGTGGCGATTGTGTTTGCCAGCAGCGCTATCGCGACGTTCCCGCGCTCAACCGCTCGCCTATAATGCCCTGCCGGAAAGCTAGCCATGGTTCTTCTGGCTATTCGGGAGCGCGTACTGCCGTGGGTGGGCTGCATCGCCGGGGCGCGCGGTCTCGGGAGTGCCGGAGTGGAAGGGCGGTTGCGGATCGGTATGCGAGAGTCAATTCCATCGCCTGCGCGTGCTCTTCGGTGCCGGAAACAACTCCGGCGGGACTTTTTCGGCTCCAGTCAAGGTGACGGAAACCAAAGTCCTGCCGTTCAGCCATGATCGCGGTCCTCGGATGGCCTCCTCCGGGGAAGCGACTGTCATCAGTGCCGTCGGGGGGAAAACATCGAGCCAGGGGGCGCACGCCCCGGATCTCCGCTGTTACCCTAAGACCAGTGAGGAATAACCCGTCTCTGTTTCTTGCCTGGGTTGCTCTTTTACTACCCTGCGGCCTTGCCGCGGCGGTGACCGGGAGCATCACCGGCACGGTAAAAGACCAGACTGGTTCCCTAGTCCCGGGAGCCAAGTTGACAATTGCCAATACCGAGCAAGGCACTCATATAAGCACCACCACCGACGCCAAGGGCAACTACACGTTCCCCAGCCTTCCCGTTGGCCGCTATGACCTGCAGATCGAAGCCTCAGGGTTCAAACCGCAATCCCGCGCGGGCCTGGCGATCGACCTGGACAGCGCGATCCAGGTGGATTTCAAGCTCGAATTGGCACACCGCGTGGAAGAAATCACCGTAAATGAAAACGCGGTGCACGTAGAGACTACCAGCACCCAATTGGGCGACGTTGTCTCCGCCAGGGCGATGACGGGTGTCGCTCTCAACGGCCGCAGCTTCACCGATCTGCTCGCGTTGCAGGCGGGCATCGTGCCTATGACCACGCAGCAGCCCGATTCGATTGTGATGGCGGGCGCCTCTGGGGCCATTGCGCCCTCTGGAACTCTCAACGCGGGCAACCAGTCCATCAGCGGACAGCGGGAAGATGCCAACGGATTCATGATCAACGGAGGAGACGTAAAGGAATTGATGAACGGCGGCACGGCCATCGTGCCGAATCTGGATTCCATTGCCGAATTCCGCATCCTCACCGACAACTTCGACGCCGAGTACGGTAACCATAGTGGCGGCGTGATCAACGTAGTAACCAAGTCCGGCGGGAACGTGGTCCACGGAAGCGGTTTTGAGTTTCTGCGCAACACCGATCTCGATGCGCGAAACTTTTTCTCTCCGGAACGCAGCTTCTACCGGCAGAATCAGTTCGGCGGAACGGTGAGCAGGCCGCTAGTCAAGAACAAGCTGTTCTTTTTCGGCGATTACCAAGGCACAAGGCAGAGTCAGGGCATCGACACCGGATTGATTCCGGTGCCCACGCTGGCGGAGCGGGACGGCAACTTTTCCGCGCAATCCGGCCTGCTGAACGGTGCTGTCCGCGGTCCCAACCTTGCCAAGCTGCTCAAGCAGAAACTCGGTTATTCCGTTCTTGCCAATGAACCCTATTACACGCCAGGCTGCGTGACTCCGTCACAGTGCGTTTTCCCTGACGCGGTGATTCCGATGCAAGCGTGGTCGGAACCGGCTAAAAACCTGCTACCCTACATTCCGACGCCGAATGCCGGAGATTCCAATTTTTCTACCGGCTCTTACGGCAAAATTCTGCGCGACGACAAAGGCAGTTTCCGGGTGGATGACAATAGCCAGCGCTGGGGGCTTTTTACCGCTTACTATTTCTTCGACGACTACACGCTGAACAATCCATACCCGACCGGCCAGGGCGGCGCAAGCGTGCCGGGTTTTGCGGCTCTGAATCTCGGACGCGCGCAACTGGTCAGCCTGGGACACACCAAGACCTTCGGCGCGTCCATGGTGAACGAGCTTCGACTGAGCTACCTGCGCTCGGCGAACAACGTCGGCCAGCCCGCCGGTGGCGTCGGGCCCAGCCTGGAATCGCAGGGCTTTGTCACCGGCCCCGGCACGCCCGGCATTGTTCCGCTGGCGCCCTCCATTGAAGGCATTGAAAATGTCGCTTTCTCGTCCTTCACGATCGGAACTCCGATTACCAATCTCAAGCAGGCCAACAACACTTACGGCCTGAGCGACAACTTTTCCAAAGTGCTGGGCAGCCACACATTCAAGACCGGTTTACAACTCAATTATGAGCAAGTGAACGTCAATCCGAATCCCACGTTTAATGGAGCGTTCACGTTCTATGGTTCGGAGACCGGCTCGGACTTTGCCGATTTCCTGATCGGCGTGGCGAGCAACTACAATCAGGCCGACTCGCAAGCGTACTACGCGCGCCACAAATATGCCGGCGCTTTCGTGCAGGACAGTTGGCGGGTGCGGCCGAACCTGACCCTGAATCTGGGGCTGCGCTGGGATTTAATGCAGTATTGGTCTGAGAAATACAATCAGATTCCGACCTTTGCCCTGGGACAACAATCGCAGGTCTATCCGACGGCTCCCGCCGGTTTGGTCTATCCCACCGATGCCGGCATTCCCAACACGTTGGTCCCTCAACGCAACCGCTTCTCGCCCCGCCTGGGGCTGGCCTATTCACCGGCCAAGGCCAACGGTCTGCTCGGCAGAATTCTGGGCGGTCCGGGGCGCACCAGCATCCGTGCCGGATTCGGCATTTTCTATTCGGAGATTCAAGGCAACACGATCGCCATCGACCAACCGCAACCTCCTTATGGTTTGAGCTACACCAGTCCCGCGCCGCCGCTCTTTGCCACGCCCTTCATCAATGCCGCCGACGGACAGGCGCATGTGCAGCCGTTTCCCCTGACCTTTCCGCCGCTCAACGCTTCCGCGAGCCACCCCAACCCGAACATCAATTTCTCGCCCTTTCTCCCGCAGGCCGGGATGACCACGCCCTACCCCGGCAATACATATCCCTATAACGAGAGCTATTTTTTTGCCATCGATCGCCAATTACCGGGAGAAACGGTGTTGCGGGTCAGCTATGTCGGCTCGCAAGCCCATCACCTGCTGCTGGTATATTCCGCAAATCCCGGCAATCCGGCGCTCTGTCTCGCTTTAAGCACACCCAGCGCGGTTGCGCCCGGAACCCCCACGTGCGGCCCGTTTGCCGAAGATGCAACTTACGTCACCGCCCCCGGCCAGGTGATCCATGGCGCCCGTGGACCCTTCGGTTCCAATTTCAGCAACAACGACTTCGAGGGCAGCTTCGGCAACTCCAGCTACAATTCGTTGCAAGTCACACTGCACCATTCGGGAAAACAACTGGACCTGATGCTCGCCTACACTTTCAGCAAGTCGCTGGATGAGGCTTCCAGCATCTCCGACCCGGTGAATCCTTTTAATTACAAATTGACCCGCGCTCTTTCCGCCTGGGATCTGGCGCACAATTTCGTGGCGTCCTACGAATATCGCCTTCCGGCGAGACGTCCGACACAGGGCTGGGCCATCTCCGGAATCACACGTATTAGCTCCGGCTTTCCCGTCACTCTCTCCAGCAACGGCGACAACTCCCTGATGGGAAGCATTCCGAACGGCGTAAACAACAAAAGCCTGGATTTGCCGGACTACACTCCGGGCTCGCTCCATCTCAACGGGAGCCCGCAAAACGGCTTGCCGTACTTCAATACGTCTCTCTTCAGCCCAAATCTGTTGGGAACGCCTGGCACCGCATCGCGCCGGTCCTTTCATGGACCAGGCATGCTGAACTTCGATCTGGCGCTGCTCAAGACGTTCCATCTGGCGGAATCGAAGACACTGCAGTTCCGCCTGGAGACCTTCAATACCTTCAATCACACGCAGTTCTTCGGACCGGCAGCGGTAAACGGAAACATGAGCAGCAATCTGTTCGGCCAAGTGGTGAAAGCGGCCGATCCCCGCTTGGTGCAGATCGCGCTCAAGCTAGAATTCTGATGCAGCGGCCGAGGACGATTCCCATAGTGGCGGCGTTTCTGTTTGCCGCGACGGGAATCGCGGCCGTTGTTGGGATGTCGCTACTCTTCCCGAACAGATTCTTGGACCAGCTAGGGAACAGGCCAGGCGATGGGATGGATCGCTGGAGCCTTGCCATTAGCGCTCAGCATCGGAACCGCTACGGCCGCGATTGGCCTATTGCGTCGCCGTAACTGGGCTTGGTGGTTCGCGGTGGCGCTCTTCGCCGTGAATGGCTGTGGAAATTTGGCTTCGCTCTCTCTTATCGGAGATTGGTGGAGAAGCGCCTCCGGAGTCGCGGTCGCCGCAGCGTTTCTGTTGGCTCTCCTGCGCTCACCGGTGAACAGTACTTCACAGGCCGTGCTTAGCCCTTCTGTTCCGTGAAGCCTCCCAAGTAAGAACGGATCCGATCGCGGACCGCCCGAAATGCGCCCAGGCGCTCTTCCTCCGATCCCTGGACGGCGGCCGGGTCGTCGAAACTATGGTGGAGCCGATTGGTGTGCCCCAGATACACCGGGCAGCTTTCCCGGGCGTTGTCGCAGACCGTCAAAATGTAGTCGAAGTCTTGGCCGGAAAATTCGTCCACCGATTTTGACCGGTGCCCGGAGATATCGATTCCGATCTCCCGCATCACCTGAATTGCTTCCGGCCTCACTGAACTGGGCTTGGTCCCGGCGCTCACCACTTCAAAACGTTGACCGGCATCGTGGCGCAGCAGCCCTTCCGCCATCTGGCTGCGCGCCGAATTGCCCGTGCAAAGAATCAGAACCTTTTGTTTAGTCATGCGGTCACTTTCTCAGGTGTTAGCCAGCGGAACAGAACCATCGCCGCACCCGCGCCGAGCATCTGCGCGGTCATAAACCCCGGAGCGTCTGCCGGGCGAATGCCTGCAAATGTGTTCGTCAAGGACCGCGCCAACGTGACGGCAGGATTGGCAAACGACGTGGACGCGGTGAACCAATAGGCCCCGGCTATGTAGAGACCAACCGCAAAGGGTACGGCTTCGGGTCGTCGTCTCGCACAACCCCAGATCACCGAGATCAGACCGAAGGTGCCGACGAACTCACTGAACAATTGGGCTCCTCCGGCCCGGACGTGTTGGGACGCGGCGAAAAGAGGTTCGCCGAACATCAGATGCGCCGTAGC
>Ga0075017_100002004_pt1 | contig 12658 bp, 9 predicted proteins | sample AleBraG_ABR_2012_FD_71475 | JGI IMG/M metagenome (GOLD analysis project Ga0075017, IMG submission 71475) | Freshwater sediment microbial communities in response to fracking from Pennsylvania, USA - Alex Branch Run_MetaG_ABR_2012 | ecosystem: Environmental > Aquatic > Freshwater > Creek >...
TTCCGGGTGAACACCGGCAGGATCTCGGCCACGATGCCGAATCCGGGCAGGGCCATGATGTACACCTCGGGATGGCCGAAGAACCAGAAGAGGTTCTGCCACAGGTACGAGCTGCCGCCGTGCTCGGTCACGTAGAAGGCCGTCTGGGCGGTGTGGTCCAGGATCCCGAACAGGCCGGCCGCGAACAGGGTGGGCGTGGCCAGGGTCAACAGGGCGCACGTGGCCAGGATGGCCCACACGAAGATGGGGACCCGGCTCCAGGTCATGCCGGGTGCCCGGTAGTTGATGATGGTGACGGCCAGGTTGAATCCGGCCGCCATCATGCCCATCCCGATGAGGGCGAAGCCCGCCAGGTAGGAGATCATCCCGCCACCGGCCTGGGTCTGCAGCGGTGCGTACCCGGTCCAGCCGGTGGGGAATCCCCCGTAGGGCAGGGCGGTGAGGATGACGAGGTAGCCGGCGCTGAAGATCCAGAAGCTGAAGGCCTCGATCCGGGGGAACGCCGTGCGACGGGCACCGATCATCAGCGGGATCAGCCAGTTGCCGAGCGGCCCGACGATGACCGACGTCGCCATCATCATCATGATGGTGCCGTGCTCGCTGACGATGGCGATGTAGGTGCCCGGTCCGAAGACGTGGCTGGACGGCGTGAGGAGCTCGGTCCGGATGGCCATGGCCAGGAGACCGCCGGTGAAGAAGAAGGTGAGCACCCCGATGACGTACTGGAGGCCCACCACCTTGTGGTCGGCCGTGTACCGGAAGTACTTGGACCAGTGGGTCGACTCGTACTCGGGGGCGGGTTCGCGACCGATCATCTTGGCCAGCGGATAGTTGAGGGCACCGATGCCCGTGAGCCACCCGAGGGCGCCGAGGGCGATCCCGCCGGTGTTGGCGATGCTGTTGACCCCGGAGTTGGCGACGTAGTCGTAGCCACTGGCCACGACGTTGCCGAGCCAGTGACCGAGAAGGTATCCGGCCACCGCGCCGATGATCGCCGTCCCGAGGTGCTGGCTGAGCCAGCCGGGCCGGGCCGGGAGGTTCTGGAACCACCCGCTGGACGGCGGCGTCGGATCGGGATAGGTGACTTCGTCCTCGCCCGCGGTGTCGCTCTCGCGCTCGGCGCTGATGGTCATCGGGCGACCTCCGCTGGTCGAGTGGGTCCGTCGTGCGTCATGGGCAGGTCGGCGGTCACGAGGCCGGCTGCTTCGCGCCGTAGACCTCGGACGGGCTGTAGGGGTCCGTTGCCGGGTAGTAGCCACCGTCCGCCCCGTTGGCGTCGGGGACGTAGGTCCACGCGAACGGCGGCAGCAGCTTGGTGTTGGAGGCGGTGGCCTTTTCCGTGGCTACCGCCCAGTTCTGGAAGGCGGACCGGGACACGACCTGCCCGTAGTTGAACATCGCCCCGTGCCACAGGCCGCAGAGCTCGCTGCACCGCACGGTGACGCTGCCGGTGTGGTTGGTGGTGGTGAAGGCCACGTTGTCGACCTGGGGGTTGGCGTCGGCCTTGATGCTCAACTGATAGGCCCAGAAGCTGTGGATGACGTCGAGCGACGTCACGTGGAAGGCGATGCTGGTGTCGACCGGGACCATCAGCGTCGTGGACTCGAAGCCGCCGTAGGTCGGGTACCGGTAGGTGAAGGTCCACTGCTGGGCGATGACCTGGATCGGCAGGATGTGGGCCGACGTCGGCTTCCAGATCGGGTTGGGGCCCTCACCGCCGCCCGCGCCGTTGGTGTCGATCAGTTCGTAGGTCCCGAAGGCCGCCAGGCACAGGACGATGAACGAGGTGATGACGATCCAGGCGGTCTGCGCCCCCATGTGGGTGCGGGCGTCCTCGCCTCCGACGGGCTCCGCCACCCCGGCCCGTGACGCACGCCACGTGATGATCGAGTAGGCCAGGTAGACCCAGACCCCGAGCAGCACCGGGAGGGCGATCACCATCAGCACGTTGAAGTCGAACTGGTTCTCCTCGGCGGTGGACGTCATCACCCCTGGAGGGACGTGCGGGCCGACGAGGAAATAGAAGAGCGGATCGAGGATCAGCGACAGCACCAGCCAGATGGTGACCATCCGGGCGAAGTGGCGCGGCTCCTTGGCCGTACCCCCCGCCCCGGCTGCGTCGCCCGGCATGGCTTCCTCGGTCGGCGTGGCCGCGTCGCTCATGCCGTCACGTCCAGGAACCCACCCATGTAGTTGGCGTTGCTCATCGCTCCCCCGTTTCCGAATAGGAAGCCCAGCGCACAGGGCACGAAGCACTGCCAGCGGTACTCACCCGGGCCGGGTGTCACGAACGAGAACTTGATGGTGTTGCTCACGCTGTCCGACCCGCAAGGCGCCTGGCTGCAGACATTGGTGGCGTTCGGGTCCACCCCGACCAGGGGCACGCTGATCCCGAGCGCCGGGACGGCGAACGTATGGCCGACCCCGTTGTCCGCATAGGAGTTGTACACGTGGAGCGGCTTGCCGTTGAGGATCTCGACGTTGCCGGCCACACCCTGGACCCGGCCCCACTGCTGGTTGCGGAGCGGGCTGCCCGAGTCGAACTGATGGACGGTCATGTTGATCCGGGTGTGGGCCGGGAGCTGCCACGTGGTGTCGTGCAGCCACTGGCCGTTGGGCGCCTGGACCATGTAGGTCACCCAGGTCGGATGCTCGCCGTACCCGATCGATCCGACCGTCTGGACCGACAAGTTCACCGGGGCGCCGGCCGGCTGGGCCGACGTGAAATCGACCACGCCGGACTGCGGCAGGAGATACGTCACCACGGTGTAGACGACCAGGGCGACCGCGATGGCGAGCAGCACGAGGAACGTTGTCAGTCTCCCCCAGAATGGCATCGTGTCCTCCCCAATCCGTCGCGAGCGATTCGCACCAGCGGTCCGTCGGACCTACCAACCCATCGGAATGACCAACCCGATGGGAGGAACGGTACCCCCCCGACCGCCGGTACCGCGTGATCCACCCGTGGTGAACGTCGAACTCTCTTTGAGTTGAACGTAGGCGTGGGATCGACGTTGGTCAAGTACTTCCGCATTCGGGGGAAGACGCCTAGTCCGCCGGTGGGTGCCCATTCAGACGGCGCCGCCCGTCTCGGCCTTCGGATTCCGGAACTCCTCCGCCGTCGGGACGGTGCCGCGACCGGTCAGCCGGTCGATCACGTTGGACAGCGACCCCTCGCTGTCCATCGCCCGCTTGAACACGATGACCAGTGCCGGGACCGCCCAGAAATCGCCGCACACCCACAGGATGGCCGCCCCGATCTGCTGGTCGGCGAACGGGGAGAGCGTCACCCCGGGAAGGTGCGCGTAGCCCGGGTACCAGCTGGTCGTGGTGAAGATGCTCAGCGACATGGCCAGGATGAACATCACGACGTTGGTGCCGATGATGGCCCCGGCCTGCCAGATCGGACCGGCCTGTGGCCGCATCGGGTGCGACGGGATGATCTGGAGCCAGAAGAGGATTCCGGTGACGAAGAAGCTCCCGTGCATCAGCCAGACATGGACCAGCTGATTCCGCTCGGACAGGTCGAACAGGGCCGGGACGTGCCAGAGCACCATGGCGGCATTGAACGAGATCAGGGCGAACCACGGATTGCGCACCAGCCGGCCGATCGGGCGGAGGACCGCCGCCCACGTCCCGAGCAGGAAGTACCGCCCCACCCGGCGCCGGGCGCCGACCGGCAGGGCGAACAGGAGGGGGATCCAAGGCGCGCCGACCACGATGAGGATCGGGGCGTAGAAGGCGATGAGCAGGTGCTCGAACATGTGCACGAAGAAGTACTCGCCCGCCCAGTAGTCGATCGGCGATTCCACCGAGAGGAGCAACAGGACGAGGCCGCCGTAGAAGGCCAGGGAGCGGAGCCGGCGGCGATGGCTGTGGGCCGCCGTCGACCGAGCCCGAAGGCGGGCGAGGCCGAGTTCGTGCGCCACCACCACGACCACCACGACGATCAGGAACGGGTCGAAGGACCAATTGTTGGTGAGATAGTGCACCGGCGGTCTCCCCCGGTCCGCATCCTGGTGGCGGACGTGCCCGACGATACCCGTAGCGCCGGATCCGGGTGGACGACAGGCGGGTGGTCACCCACCATCCCCGTCAGCCGTTCGAGCCCCCACCGGCCGAGGTGCTGCCGAACTGGATCGGTACCGGCACGTCCTGGACCCGCTGCCAGCCGGCCGCCCCGAGCCGGTCGACCTGGAGGTGGGAGCCGGACGGGACCAGCGCCTCGATGGCACCGTCTCCGGCGCCGGAGGAGAGCAACGCGGTGCCGATCGGGGGGGTGGCCAGCACCGACCAGGCCTGACCCGGCTCGGCCACCGCCGCCTCGCTCGTCCCGGACCCGCTCCCCCCTGCACCCAGCAGGACGACGAAACCCCCCGTCGACGTGACCGAGGTGGCCAGGACCGGACGGGTCGCGGCGAACGGCGCCCACACCGACCAGGTGGCACCGTCATCGGAGCTCGTCGCCAGCTCGAGCCAGGAGCGGGTGCCGGCCTCCTGGCGCACCAGTGCGGACAGCAAACCGCGCGTCGACACCAGTCGCACCACGCGGACCTCGGCGCCGCGGGCGGACGGCACCGGAGGACCGATGGCGGCGGCGGCCACGGCGTGGCCGGCCTTCCCGATCCGGAAGACCCCGACCCGTCCTCCCCCGTTGCAGTCCCCGGCCACCAGGTCGTCGTCCTGAGCCGTGATGGCCACCGCCGACAGGGTGCCGAGGACACAACCCGCGGCGGACGCGGCCGAGACGACCGCACCCCGGTCGGCCAAGCGGGACCAGGTCGAGAGATCATCGGCACTGGCCAGCACGCCTCCGTCGGCAACCGGTGCCGGTGCGGCCAGGGCCAGTCGTTGGGTCCCGCCTGAGGCCGCCAGGGCGTCGGGCACGCCGGCCAGCGCGACCGGCAGGATCCCACCGGTCCACACGGATCCGGCGTCGGCCGTCTCGGCCAGCGGCGAGAAGCGGAGGTCGAGCGAGACCCCGAATCCGCTCGTCAGCCCCCCGTCGGGGTTGGCGGCGACCATGATGCCGCCGTTGCTCGCCACCCCCGGCGGTGTGGCGAGCGACCAGTGCGGACCCCCGCTGCAATTCGACGCGACCGTGCATCCGGAACGGTAGAACAGCTCGCCGAAGGTGTTCAGCGGATCGTCGTGGCGGCCCATGGCCAGCGTCGCCCAGGTGCCGCCAGACCCGGGAAGGGCCTGGGCGGCGGGCAGGCCGGCCGGAACCAGCGACGCGTCGGCCGGTGGGGTCATCGACCCGCATGCGGACAGCACGAGGGCTACGGCCCCGGCCCCGGCGAGTGCCGGCAGGCGCCGGCTGACCGTGCCGATCACGAGCGGAGCAGCTGTCGGACCTGCTGGGTCACGGTGGACGAGAACGAGGAGTGGAGCGCGGCGGCCCCCTGGTCGCCCGGATCCGAGGTGAGCACCACCCGGAGCCGGCCGGTCCGGTCGATCAGGAAGACGAGATCGCTGTGGGCGACCATCGCCCCGGCCGGGGAGACCGACGTCTGCACCCCGTAGGCATCCCACGTGTGCTGGAGTTGGCTGAGGCTCCCGGTGAGGAAGCTCCAGTTCGGCAGCTGGCCCATCCCCTCCTGGCGGTCGAAGGCCCTGGTGGCGGCCGGCGACGTGTAGAGGGGGTTGTTCACGACCGAGACCAGTGCCACCTTTGCCGCGTCGGCACCGAGCTGCCCGTCGGCCACCCGGAGCTCCTGGGCGATCAGCGGGCAGTCGGAGGTGCACGTCGGGTCGAGGAACGTCAGCACCACCGTCCGGCCGACCAGGTCGTGCAGGCTGACGATGGCCCCGGACTCGTTGACGAGCGTGAAGCCGGGGGCCGGTGAGTCGACGAGGTTCGGGGAACCGTTGGCGGCAGAATTGATGATCGGGTCCGCGTTCGGGTTGACGGCGGCCAGCGCCATCGGCGCGGCACCCACGAGCACGATGCCGATGGCTGCGAGGGCACCCACGCAGCGCACCAGGTACGAGGGGTTCAGCCCGAGGAGGCGCGAGCCGACCCGTGCCGGCGGGCGCCCGGTGGCATCGACGGGATCCGGGGCATCGGTGGTCCGGCCCGCTTCCCCCACCGCCACCGGCGTCTGCCCGGTATCCGCCGCGACGGGGGCCACGGACGCTGCCGGGAGACGGACCATGGCGAGGTACCCCGAACTGAACACCACCAGCATCGGCAGCATGGAGTTCGGGTCGGTCCCGAGGCCGCCGAAGAATCCGAAGTCCTGGACCAGCACCCAGGTGGCGACGCACAGGACCCCTCCGACGATCACCCCGCCACGAACCCACGCCGGCCGAGCCGACAAGAAGCAGATGCCGATCCCCACCAGTGCCACCACGACCACCAGATTGACCAGCCAGCCCTGGGCCGTGGCGAAGGATCCGAACGCCCGGACCCAGGAGGCGGTCACCGAGGGCTGGGACAGCTGGGCCATCTGGCGTTCCATGGCCGACAGGGTCGCACCGGTCCCGTCCGGTGCCGGTCTGCCGGACCAGAATCCCCGGCCCGGCCACGCTTCGAGCACGCCCATGGCGACGAAGAACACGCCGGTCGCCCGCACCACGATCCGACCCAGCCGCTCGGTCTCCCACGCCCGGTCCGGCAGGGCCACCAGTCCCCCGGCCACCACGTAGAACAGTGCCGCCCCCGGTGACCCGAAGAGCCAACTGCTCCCGTGGCCGAAGACGCCCCCGAATGCTTCACCGAAGCTCCACACGACCACGCCCCAACCGGCGCTGACCAGCCCGGCCGTGCGTGACCACCGGCCGCGGGGGGCCACCAGGAGGAACAGTCCGATCCCGATCTGGATCCACACGGCCGACGCCGCGGCCGTCACCGGGTGGTCGTTCCAGATCGTCGCGCCCACATGGACCAGGTGCTGGACCCAACCGGGCGACGACGAGGCGGACGGAGTGATCACGGAACCGGTCAGTCCGAGCGGCATGGAGGACTGCGTCTGCAGGAGCCCGTCGATGATCCAGAAGACGGCGAACGCCATGCGCAACAGGCGCCGGGCGACCGGTTCGGGGTACGCACGGACGTCCGGCTCCGCCTCCACGGCTCCGCCCGCCAACACGGCCCGCCGGTAGCGGATGGTGCGGATCGAGTTCCACCCGATGACCAGCGCCGCCACCAGGAAGACGATGGCCAGGAACTGATGGGTGAGCGCCGTGCGGAATGCAGCGGTGATGGTGGGGTCGTTGGCGGAGAGCCCGTGACCCATGTTCATCGGCGAACCACGCTTCCTCCACGATCCCAACGGGTCCCGTTCCGCAGGACGCACCCTCGTTGCAGGCCCTTCGGTCCCGGGCGCCGCCGATCACTGTAGGTCGTGTCACCTGTCCGGCAGTACGCGGCCTGGTGGGTGGTGAGCCCGGCGGAACCGGGCCGGCTCACCCGTCGGAGCGGCTGCTCCCACCCGGTGCCGATCCGTCGTCAGGACCTCGAGCACCCTCGGCCCGGGCCTCGACCTCGGCCTGGGTCGCCAGGAGCTCACGCTGGTGGGCCTGCCACGCGTCGAGCATGCCGGCGTAGCGCGGGTCCACCGCCGGTCCGGGATTGGCCGGCCGACGTCTGCGGGTGGCGGAGCCGCCATGGAGGACGGTCCACCACATGTACACGGAGAACACGGCGAACAGAGGCCACTCGAATACATAGGCCCAGCTCAATCCGTTCCCACCGAGCGCCCGCCGGATCTCGAACCAGAAGGCCACTGCGCACACCGCCAGCCCCACCGCCAGGGTGACGTGCACCTTGGCGGCGTCGACCCCCGAAAGGCGCGCAGGCCGGGCCGTGGGCCGCTCGTCCGGCCCGGCGGTGGCCGGGTCAGGTGCGCCGGGTCCTCGCTCTCCGTCCGGAATGCCGGCTGCGTCCATCGGCAGCCACCCTACCGGGACGGCGAGACCGGTCCCCATGACGGCAGGACGGCCGGGGGCGGACGAAGCGGCCAGGGCGGCCCCGGTGACACCACCGACCAGGACGGGTCCGACCCCCGCAGACCGCGGTCGGCGGCGCCGCCGGGCAGTGCGTGCGGGCTCCCGTCAGCCGAACAGCAGGCCGTAGTTGGCCCCGCGGCGCAGGTGGTGGCCCCCGTCGACGGCCAGGGCCTCCCCGGTGATCCACCCGGACTCGGGTCCGGCCAGGAACCGGACGGCGGCGGCGATGTCCTCGACCGTGCCCAACCGGCTGATGGGCATCTCGGCCAGGTAGTCGTCGAGCAGCGGGCCACCGGCGGTGATGAAGGACATCAGCTCGTCGTCGACGATCCCGGGTCGGACGGTGTTGACCCGCACCCCGGCCGCCCCGAGCTCCTCGGCCGCGTAGCGGCACAGCATGTCGATGCCGGCCTTGGCCGACCCGTAGGCCCACAGGAACCGGTGCGGGAAATGACCGGCCCCGGACGACATCCCGATGATCGAGCCACCGGGTGGCTCGCCCCCGTCGACGCCCGCGCCGGACCCGGCCGCCATCAGGGGAGCGGCGTGCTTGATGCACAGGAACGTGCCGACCAGGTTGAGGTCGATGGTCGACCGCACCGCCTCGACGTCGGCGTCGACCATCGGGCCCATGTGGTGCGAGCCACCGGCGTTGGCGAACAGGATGTCGAGGTGCCCTCGGGGCGACGCCGCCTCCCGCACGGCGGCGGAGATCTGCTCCTCGACGGTCACGTCGGCCACCACGTAGCGGGCGGACCCCACCGGTCCTCCGGTCGTCCCGGCGTCGGCCGCCGCGGCCTCGAGGGTGGCCACCGCCGCCACCAGCTTCTCCTCGGTCCGGCCGCAGATGGTCACGTGGGCCCCGTCGCGCACCAGTCGGGTGGCGGCACCCAGGCCGATTCCACTCCCGCCACCGGTCACCAATGCGGTGTAGCCGGCGATTCCCGTCTTGGTTCCGGTGGCATCGGTCACAGGTGGTCTCCCTTGGTCGGTCACGACCGGTCGGTCGTGACCGGTCGGTCGTGATTGGTCGGTGGTGGTCGGCGCGGTGGCGGAGCGGCGGACGGATTGGCGACCGTTCCTGGTTCCGGAGCAGCATGCTACGCACCGCGCCGCGCGGCAATCCCGCAGCCGCGCCGCCCGGCCACGACCGACCGGGCTGACATCCAGGACACCCCGGTCAGACGTGGCCACCCCCCGGGGCATGAGGAGACAACCAGTGACCGAGCGACCGTTCAACCTCGCCGACCTGTTCGAGCTGGTGGTCGACACGGTGCCCGACCGGTTGGCGCTGGTGGCGGGCGACGTCCGCCTCACCTACGCCGGGCTCGACGCCCGGGCCAACCGCTTCGCCCATCACCTGGTCGACTCCGGGCTCACCCCCGGCGCCCATGTCGGCATCCTGGCCAGGAACCGGTCCGAGTGGGTAGAGGCGATGATCGGCAGCTACAAGGCCCGGGCGGTGCCGATCAACCTCAACTTCCGCTACGTCGCCCCGGAGCTCCGCTACGTGGTGGACAACGCCGACCTCGAGGTCCTCGTCTACGAACGGGAGCTGGCGCCCCTGGTGGCCGACTCGTGCGCCGGCGAAGGCTCCCGGGCCCTCCATCTCCTGGTCGTCGAGGACGGGACGCCAGTCACGACCCCCGACCCGGTGGTCGCCGCCACGGGCACCGTCCCGATCCCCTACGAGGAGGCATTGGCACCGGCCTCTGATCGGCGCGGCTTCGGTTCCCGCTCCCCCGACGACCTCTACGTCCTCTACACCGGCGGCACCACCGGCATGCCGAAGGGGGTGATGTGGCGCCAGGAGGACATCTTCTTCGCGGCCATGGGAGGCGGTGGCTGGGGGGCCGAGCCCATCGCCACGGCCGAGGAGCTGGCCGGTCGCCTCAACAGCGACCCCACGGGCCGGATCCCGATGCTGGTGGTCGGCCCGTTGATGCACGGCAACGCCCAGTGGGCGATGTGGAACGCCTTCATGATGGCGGGCACCACCATCCTCTACACCGAGCACCACTTCGACCCGGACCGGCTGTTGCGGCTCATCGGCGACGAGGGCGTGGTCTCGACCGCCCTGGTGGGCGACGCCATGGCCCGCCCACTGTGTGAGGCCCTGGCCGCCGCGCCACCCGGCACCTACGACACCTCCACCTTGCTGGTGATCGGCTCGGGCGGGGCGATGCTGTCGGCCACGGTGAAGGCGGATCTGGCCGCCCAGCTGCCCGGGGCGATGGTCATGGACCGGTTCGGCTCGAGTGAGGCGGGTGCCCAGGGGGCCGTCGAGGTGGGGGCCAGCGGGCCGAAATTCGTGATGACCGAGGACACCGCCGTCCTCGACGACGACCTGAACCGCCTGGTGCCGGGAGACGGGCGCATCGGCCGCCTGGCCCGCACCGGTCGCATCCCGCTCGGCTACTACAAGGACGAGGCCAAGACGGCGGCCACCTTCCCCACCGACTCCCGCGGCGTGCGGTGGTCGGTACCCGGCGACCTGGCGTCGATCGGGCCCGACGGGGTCATCACCGTCCACGGCCGGGGCTCGGCGTCGATCAACTCCGGTGGCGAGAAGATCTTCCCCGAGGAGGTCGAGGCCGCGGTGAAGGCCCATCCGGGCGTGTACGACGCCATCGTGGTCGGTGTCCCCGACGAGCGCTTCGGCGAGCGCGTGGCGGCGGTCATCCGCCTGCGCGACGGTGCGGCCGACGTGACCCTCGACGCCCTGATGGAGCACTGCCGGGGCCACGTGGCGGGATACAAGGTCCCGCGCCAGCTCCTCCTGGTCGACGAGATCCCCCTGACGGCGGCGGGAAAGCCCGACTCCCGGGCGGCCAAAGCCCTCTTCTGACGGTGGGCCGGACGACCGCGGGGGTCGCGACGCCCACGGGCCGGGCCGGCCGGTCAGGCCACCTCGGTCGCCGGACCGGTTGCCCGTACGTCGGCAGTGACGGCCACCGCATCGACGACCCGGTCGACAGCGCTGGTCAACATCCCTTCATCCACCTCCACCGCCAACCGGAATCCTGCGTCGGGCCACAGGCCGACCACCCGTGCCGGCGCCATCCGCTCGGCAGCGGACAGGGTGGCTACCAGGGCCACATAGGCGAGCTCGTCGCGCCACCCGTCCCCCGGGCGGCCGGACGCCACCGACAACAGTGACACCGGTGACCGCGGGGACCCGCCCCCGTGGATGCGCACCTCGCTACGGCCCTTGAGGTGAACCGAGTCGACCCCGGGACACGACCATCGGTCGTCCACACCGCCGAACTCCACCTTCCCCCGCAGGTCGGGCCAGTCGAACGCGGCCCACAGCGGCGAGGCCCAGGTGACGGCGTCGGCCAGGACCACGGACCGGGCCCCGGCCCCGAGGCCGGCGACCCACGGCTCCCAATGGACGGTGCGCCACCCGGTCCGGCGCCACTCCTCCACGGCGTGGTCGACCACCGGGCCCGCGGCGGCGGCCGGGCCCCGGTACCGTCCCTCCATACAGGCCCGCACGATCTCCAGGCCGAGCGAACGACGCACGAATACCGACTTCCAGGCGAACGGCTCGTCGGGAAGGCCCAGGAGTTCCGGGCGGTAGCGCGCCCGACGCAGGAGGGGCAGTCCCACCTCGAGCGGCTGACCGCCCGAGAGGCCCGCCGCCGCGTCGGCGACGCCTGCCTCGAGGCGTGACCGGACCCGCTCGACGGCATCGCCGTCGAGTTCGTGGACCGGTGCGGCCACCAACCCGGCCGTGGCCGCCCGGACCCGGGTCGTCACGCCGCCTGTCCCCGAGGGAAGGGGACCACCGCGGCGTCGACCGCCACCGTCGGGCCCGCTGTGGTCGACGCCCGCGGCAGGACCGAGCACGCCGAGCACCACCCGCCGGTGTCGGCCTCGGACGGCGCACCGGCCAGGGCCCGGATCCCGGTGAGGCAGCGTCGGGCCGCCTCGACCAGTACGTCGTGGGTCACCGACTCGACGTCCACCTCGCCGGTTCGGGTGTAGTAGGTGGCGACCGCGAAGGGTGGCGCCGGGCTCCGCAGGGTCTCGACGAGCGCGTAGAACCGGAGATCGTCGCGGTGGGTCGGCCTCCGTGCGCCGGACTTCACCTCGACGATGGCCACCGACGCATGGTCCTCGGCGGGACGCCCGATGGCCAGGTCGACCCGGGACGACAGCTCGATCGTGCCCCCGGCCAGCACGGCCCGCATCGGCTCCTGGGTGCGGGGCAGCCAGACCGGGTCGAGTGGCGGCCATCGGCGCACCAGGCCCTCTGCCTGCCGCTCGACCTCAGCCCGGAGCTCGGCCAGGTCGGACGGTGCCAGGTCACCGATCCAGGACACCAGGGCCGCCTGGCGCCCATCGGCCGCCAGCCCGTCGAGGGCGTCCACCAGGGGATCGCCCATCGATCCCACCGTCACGATCTGACGGAACAGCGCGTCGACCAGGGCTCCACAGGCCATCGGGACGGTGAAGGTGCGCTCACCGAAGCGACTCATGGTTCGGTGGCCCGGACAGGCCAGGACGCGCGTGAGCTGATCCTTGGTGACGACGAGCCGACCGTCGTCCGCAGGTCCGGCCCACTCCGCCAGGTCCGGGAGGCCCGATTCGAGGAGCCCCCTGAGGCCGGCTGCGAAGGCCGGATCGGCGGCCGGACGGGCCCGTCCGGCCGCCGATCCGGCCTTCGCAGCCGGCCTCAGGGGGCTCCTCGAATCGGGCC
>Ga0075017_100002006_pt1 | contig 12651 bp, 12 predicted proteins | sample AleBraG_ABR_2012_FD_71475 | JGI IMG/M metagenome (GOLD analysis project Ga0075017, IMG submission 71475) | Freshwater sediment microbial communities in response to fracking from Pennsylvania, USA - Alex Branch Run_MetaG_ABR_2012 | ecosystem: Environmental > Aquatic > Freshwater > Creek >...
GCTGGTCGAGGACACCGCGCTGATCGGCCCCAAGGAGAAGATCCGCGACGACATCGAGCGCTGGCGCGAGTCGATCGCCACCACGCTGCTGGTGTCGGGCGACGTCAAGACGCTCCAGACCATCGCGGAACTGGCGCTGTAGCTGATCGGGGCACTGGTTTCAGGGGGCCGGCCCGGGTGCTCCCCGTCCGGAGGCTGCGCGGGCACCATTCCCCGTCAGACGCCCCTCCGGACCGATCCGGGCACAGAGTCGTCGCGCCGTCTGGAGGTGTGCTCCGACGCGGCGGGGTGGAGGCGGACCTGGTGACAGGTGCCGGCTGTGGGGAAAACGAAGCCACGGGGGGCGCGGCCCGGGCACTCACGCTCGCCGTTGTCATGGTGGCCCCCGTCACGATGGCAGGGATGGCCTCGCTGGGGCCCCCAACCGGTGCGATCTCAGGACAGACCCGTTCCTCGTCCGACTCGACGGCCGGCGCCGCGGGAATCCGCTCCATGACCAATCGCACCTGTCGGGTCCCGTCGCGGCCCGGGCGAACTACGACATCGACGGCATCATGAACGGGCCCAGTTCAATCTCAACCTGACCGGGATGCGAACGTTCTGCGCCTTGGTGAGCGACTCACGGATGGAGAGCGGGTCGAAATGCACGCCCTGGTCGGCGACTGATCGACCGGTAGAGGACCAATGTGCTCGGATGCACCGACTCGATCGGCTCGACCTCGTCGGCCACCACCCGGACGAGTTCGGCCATCACCGACTCGACACCGCCCGGATTTCCCGCAGCGTCGGCGGCCCGCAGAAGCATCCGATAGAGGCGCTCGTCATAGGGGCTGACCAACAGGCCCCGTCGGGCGGACCACTCGGCGCCCCGAGGATCGCCAGCCCGGAGACGGGCGCCTGCCAGTCGGCCACTGAGGTCGACCACAGCGGACTCGATGGCGGGAGCCGTACCGTCGAGGATCGACCAGTCGGTAGCTCTCATGTCCTCGAAGGGTCGACCACGCACCAAGGACAGTGCGGCGCACCAATGCTCCGGGTCGTCGGACGCCGCCAGCTCCTGGAATCTCGCCCAGTCGGTGCTGACGGTGCTTGCGAGTGCCAGGCGACCATGTGCTCTGGGGAGGTGGTCCGTCCCGTCCCGGGCCGTTCCGAGCGACCGGCGGGCGACAGAAGCGGTCGAATGGAGGCTGGATGGCGCCATCACCCGTTCAGGCCAGAGTGCCGTCGCCCACATCTCATTGGCTGCCCCACGTGGGTGCATGGCCAGGTAGACGACGAGTTCCTTCGCCCATGCCCTAGTGAACCCCCTGGCGGCCCCGCGGATCTCCACCGGCCCGAGTACCGCCACCTCCACTTCCGGAGTTCCGGGAGCGACCGGGCGTACACGGGGACTGCTCCTCCCGGATTCGAAAGGGCCACCAGCGACATCGGGAGTGGTACCTGCAGGACGGTCCACCCGGACCATCGTGCGCTCACCGTGATCGACATAGTTCCTGGTCATTTCCGATGGCACCACAGGCCAACCGTTCATAGCCGGAAGCCGGTCGGCTTTCCCGTCGTCCTCGTCTGTGGGAAGGGATGCCACCTCGAGCACCGATGCGACGGCTCGGATCTCGTCCTCGTCGATCCGCTGCGGGACCACCCGGGTGCCGCATACGTCGGACAGGCCGGTCGGACCCTCGTCCCTGGGACGCACCACCACCGACCCCTCGTACTCGGGCGCACCGGGACCGGAGATGACGATCACCGCGATGCCCGACCGTCCGTCCTCGGCCAGTGCGAGGATTGCCTCGACATCGCCTGGAGGGACACCCGGACCGCAGACGACCACGACCGGCTGCCAGTCGCCGGCCCGGGAGCAGTGCCGGACATGGTCGACGCGAGCCAGGTCCTGGTCCTCCAGCCGCATGGCGGTGGTCAGTCTCCTCCACGAGAGATCTGCAGATACCGGAACCGCGTCAGCCAGGACGGCGACCCGGTCGAATCGCTCCATTCCGGTACCGAAGCCGATCAGCACCAGGTCGAATGCCGCCGCCCACCTCGATGTGGCCAGCTCGAGAGCCATTGCCCGGCCCACCGATTCGTTTGCATGCCGGTCACCTGCGAGCACGATCGAGCCTGTCCCCTCGAGATTGACCATGAGCACTTCGTCATCGTCGCGGCCCACCGTCACCAGGGTCGGCGACGGGAACTGCAGCCGGGCGTCCTTCCTACCGGAGGGTACGGGCCCCAGCCGATCACATTCGATCTCCACGGTCGCCGGGTCCTCGGACGCGGAGAATGGTGCCGGGATGAAGGCGTCAGGCGGCATGTCGAGTGTCAGGCGTACGTGGGTGGAGGTCACCCGCACCGACGTCAATCGCCACGACGTCGTGGGTTCGCGTGCCACGAACCATGCATCGACCGCGGCCTCTACCGCGTCGAGCCGCTCACGTCCGACACCCACCCGCAATCGCTGTTCGAACATCTGGAGCATCGGCTCGGGTAGTCGGATCCGCGCGCCCGGGATCCGATGTCGCTGCTGGACCCGGCGGAGGCGATCGATCAGGTCGGCCACACCGATGCCGACGATTCCCGCACCGAGCGGGCTAACCGGACTGTCTGGCAATCGATTGCCACCGAGGGGCACGCGCTCTTCAACGGGCGCGGCCCGAGAGGGCCCCACCGCCTCCGACACCCCCTCCCTCACCATGGGGACCGGCGCAACCTCTGGGGAAGCCATGACCCGGCCGGAGGCCGGTAGGACCAACTCCCATCCGGGTTGGATCCAGTGGTCCGCCGTCAGCCGCGAGCCATCAGGCTGGGCCATGCCGTAGTTCAGCTCGGCGATCTCTTTCCACCGTCGAGCCAGCCCCAGCTGGGTTTCGGCGATGGACCACAGTGTCTCGCGTGCCGAGACCCGATAGCGAGTACCCGCCGGTCCACGGGGGTCGGTACCAGGCTCACCGGACAGGGAGATACGAGACGTGTCCTCGGTCACGGCTCCCAGCAGTGCAGCTGATCCAGTGCGCTCCTCTTCAGAGCCCACGGCGGGGACTGCGGACTCGATCCCCGACTCCAGGATCGACGGATCGGCCCACAAACCCTCCGACGGTCCATTGCGTCCGGAGTGCCATTCGTCGAACTTCGGACTCGGGCTCCCGTGCACTTCTCCGGTCATTGCATGGTGGACCGGAACCCGATCTGCGGTCCCGACGGCGAACGCGGTACCCACCAGGACAGCAGCCACCCATTGCAGTGCCCGGCTGGCCGGCAGGCGCGCCGTCGACCGCCCGGACATCCACGCGCGAATCTCGACCAGCACGCAGAGGGTCAGCCATGCCCAGGCAATCCATGCCAACAGCAGGGCTGCCCGACCAAGCCATCCGGTCACCACCCGTACATCGCCCGGTCGATGGCGCAGGGTGGCCCGCCAGAGGGCTCCCGGATCGAGGTGGGCCGAAGGGCCGCCTGCGGCAGCGGTCAAGGCGACGGGCACCCCGACCACGAGAACCACGATGGTGGCCGAGGCGAGCATCCCCCGGACCGGGAGCCTCCCGACCCGGGACGATTGGATCGACCGGTTCACGGGGACCCTCTCGTGACGCCGCCCACGTTCACGGCTGCCGCGGTCGCCGACACGGCGAGCCCATCGATCCCGACCAGGCCGAGCACTGCTGTCGAAACCTGGTAGTCGATCCGCACCGAGACGACGCCACCTGCGACGACAGCCGTCCCGGGATGCCCGGCCGCTCTCATGAACTGCTCTGCCGTCGCCACTGCCGCCGGACCGTCAATTTGGATCTGACCGGTTCGGAGCGCGTCGATGGAGAGGGCGCCAGCACCCGCCCGAGCCGCCTGCTCGGCCTCGGCCGTGGCCGCCTGGCGGGCGCTCAGCACCGTCCCGCCATCGACGACGAGTCCGAAGAGGGCGAGGAGGGCGACCATGAGCAGTACGACGAATGCGGCGAGGGCGCCGTCGTCGCCTCGCCGGTCTGCTCGTCCACGAACATACCGTGCGCTCGGCATCGCATCCTCACCCGACCGAACGGTACGGGTCGAGCGGTGCCGTTGCCGAGGCGTGGACGACGGTGGATCCAGGGATCCCCGGAAATCCGAGGTCCGCGAGGAGCACGTTGCAGGTGACGTTGACGGTGACGGATCCTCCGGCCACGAAGTGGCTGGTATCGGTGGAGATCGCGACATGTGCGCACGTATGAGTCCGTCCGATCAAGTTGATGACCGCATTGATGGCACCCACCCACTGGGCGGTACCCACTGTCGGCAGTACTGCAGCCGCCTCTGCGCCGGCCCGTGACGCCTCGACGACCTGTTGACGGGCCTCGGACACCCGACCGAACACCAGTGTGGCCAGGGCTACCACCAGCAGGACCGGGGTGAGGATGACCAATTCGACGGTGAGGCTGCCCCGTTCGTCCCGTCCCCTCATTCCGAGTCCCGGAACTGCTGGATGGGTCCGATGGCGCTGGCAGAGACCGCAAACGAGAGCCCGGGGACCACGGATACCGCCCGACCGGTCACCTGGAGCCACTCAGACTCGCCGGGGAGTACCGACACCACGACAGTCGAACTGGTCACATCCGATCCGGGACCGGTGAGGACCGATCGGGCAGAGGCCACCCCTGCAGCCGGGCCGCCACCGACCGATCGAGCGACCAGGTCGCCCTCGGCCGCCGCCGTCTGCGCCACTTGTGTGGCGTGCATCCACAGGCAGAACTGCACGATGACCATGAGCACCAGCATGAGTAGGGGAACGACAACGACGGCTTCGACGACAGACGAACCCTCATCGGTGCGCCCCAGGCTCCGGCCTACCCTGCGCCGCCCGGGGTCCACCTTGCTACGGCTACGGCTGACGAGGCCGTTCAATTGAGATTGATGCTGTTGGCCTTGGCCGTCACCTTGGCCACGATGATGGCGCCCACGAGGATGGCCAGCGCGGCGAAGATCGCGGTGAGGATGACCTTTTCGACGACAGTCCCGGCCTCGTCCCATCTACCGGCAACACCACAGCGGGTCCTGAGGTAGGCCCAGAGGGCAGTCAGTTGGTTCGTCATGGATGATGCTCCTGTTCTGGTTGGCTGTCATTGGTCGGAACTCAGATTCGGGTGGTCGATCGGGGGACTGTCCGTCGCGGAGTGCGAGTCCGCCGGATCCGCCCATCAGAAACCACCGAGGATGCGCTGGAATGCGGGATAGCCGATGAAGAGGAGAAATCCGAGAAGGAGTAGCGCTCCTGGAATGAACAGGCGCTCCGTCATGGCATTGGCCGCCGATTCGGCGTCCGCCTGCTCGTGGCGGCGCAGTGAGGCGGACCGCGCGCTGAGCGACTCGCGGATCCGCGCCCCCTCGGTACCCGCCAGCTGGACTGTGGTGGCCAATTCGACGAGCTCTGGCAACCAGAGCTCCCGCCCGAGTGCTTCCAGTGCCACCCAGGGGGCGGCTCCCCCGTCACGAGCCGCCAGGAGAACCCGTCCCATCCGTTGAGCAGCCCAATCGGTGCTGACCTGGGATGCCGTGTGGAGAGCCCCGTCGATACCGACTCCACCGGCCAGACAGAGCACAACGAGGTCGACGAAGGATCCGATGACGACCCGGAAGTGCCGACGACGATCCGTCGCACTTCGGACCAGGCCGCCGACGGAGAGCACCACGACCGCGGGGACCCCGACGACGACGCCGAGTGCCGCAGCCACGGTCGGCGGCCCGAGGCCCGCCATCGTGGCGAGGAGCCAGACCACCAGGGGCCCGATGGCACAACAACCGGCAAGCACGACCGTCCGCGAGACGAATGCCTCCGGGGATGTCCCTGTGATCTCCAGGTCCGATCGCGCTCGCTCCACACGGCGATGGCCGGCCCAGCGGGTACCCAGCATCCAGCCGACGATCGGGGCACCGATCCGGCCTGCGACCGAAGCGTCCTGCTGGTCGCCGGCCAGGCCGATCCCGGCGGTTGACGGCGCACGTTGCCACGCATCGAGCACGGCGTCGAGCGACATCCGACGGCGCCGCAGTCCGTAGGCCACCCCCACCATCCCCATCCCGACGAATACGGCGAGTACGACAGCGACGGTCATCGCTCGACCACGTCGCGACCGAGCAGGCGGATCGGCGCCGGTGGTCGGGCCAGTGCCACCATGAGGACCAGTCCGCCGGCATAGAGGCCACCCACCACGAGAAGCACGAGCTGACCGGCGGCCGAGTCGAACGGCGTCAGGTAGGAACGGGCGAGCACACTGAGGCCGGCAGCGAAGACAACCGAGAACGCCACGACCGTGCGCACACCGCTCCGAACCGATGCCCGACTGGTTTCGATTCGCAGACGGAGGGTGACCTCCTGGCGGGTGGACTCAGATAGGGCGTGGAGCAGTTCGCCCAGTCGTTGGGCCCGTGAGGAGAATGCCAGGAGCAAGGCGCAGACCACGCGGTCGGCACAAGGGTCTCCGAGCTCCTCCGCGAACTGCAGCAGGGCCTCGCGGGGGTGGACGCCGGACCGGATCTGCTGAGCCAGATACTCCGTGGCGGGACGGATGGGGTCTGGACTCAATGCCGCCGTGGCGATAATCGCCTGTCCCAGCCCGGCCGAAGCAGCCAAGGTGCCCTGGAGCATCTCGGTCCACGTGGCGACGGCCTCGATCTTGGCGATGGATACCGATCCCGAGGTCTGGCGGAGCAGCCGCGGAAGCCCGAAGGCCGCCAGGGCTCCGATCGGCGCGGCCACCGGCCACCCAGTGACGAGCACGCACACGATGCCGGCGAGTGCGGCGAAGAAGAGAACGGGGACATTCGCCGCCTTCGGCCGGGCCGACCACCAGGGCCTGGCCACCACCGATTCGTCGCCATTCCCATCGGAGCGGCCACCGGTGACGGGCAGCAGCGCCACCACGATTCCCATGATCCCGAGACCCACACCCACGCCGATGGCGGGCGCGATCCATCCTCCACCCCGTGCGGGCATCATCGGAATCCTCCGACGGGACCGGCCACAGTCGGCTCGAAGCCGAAGCGGCGCAGTTCATCGACCGTGTCGGGACGCAGAGGTGCCGACGGCACTGCCCGACGGTCTGGCCCGGGCCGGTAGATCTCGTTGGAGATCACCTGGACCCCCTCGGCATCGACGATCTCACGAACGGAGGCGATGAACCGGGCCCGGGATCCGCGCGCCGCGAACGCCGTCGGACGATCAGCGGTGCCATCCTTGTCGGCTCCGAACTCGGAGCGTCCTGTGCCGTCGAGGTCGTCATGCATCTCCGAGTCGAGATGGACGACGAAGTGCAGGGCACCAGCGATGAGCAGATTGGTGGCGTCGAGGGGCAGGCGCTCAGGAGCTTGGACGGCGTAGGAGGCGATCCGCCGGAACGCGCCGGCAGAGGACTCAGCGTGGATCGTGCACATCGACCCCGACCGACCCTGGCTCATGGCGTTGAGCATGGGCAGGACTTCATCGCCCAGAACCTCCCCGACGATCACACGGTCCGCATTCATGCGCAGTGATCGCCGCACCAGATCGGCCACGGGGATCCGCCCGGCTCCCTCGATGTTGGGCGGACGGGCCTCCATCGCCACCAGGTCCGGATGGCGGGACGATCCCGTGTCGAGACCCAGTTCGAACGCCTGCTCGATCGTCACGATCCGCTCGCGCGGGTCGATCTCGGCGGCTAACGCCCGCAGCAGTGTCGTCTTGCCCGAATTCATGGCCCCGGACACCACGATGTTCTTGCGGGCACGCACGGCGGCCGCCAGGAGGGATCGGAGCCCGTCGTCCAGGGTCCCCATTGCGCAGAGATCGTCGAGGGAGAGATCGGTGAACCGGTGTCGTCGGATGGACACCGCGGGCCGTGCGGTCACCGCCATCACGGCCGACAATCGCGCGCCTCCGGGCAGTTGTAGGTCGAGCTCCGGTCGAGCCATGTCGAACCGGCGCTCGGCAAGGCCGAATCGACCGGCGACCGAGCGCAACAGGTCGACGAGCTCGTCGTCCGAGTCGGCCACCGGATCCATGAGACGCTTTGAGCCGTCGGCGAAGGTGGCCCAGACCTGATCGCATCCGTTGATATCGACGTTCTCGATCTCGTCGTCGTCCACCAACGACTGGAGCCGCCCGAGCCCGAAGAGGGCGTCGAGGACCGCTTGCGCCGTCCGCTGCTCCTCTACCGGGGAAGTGGGGCCGACTGATGGACCGTTCCCGGCTGCCGACAAGGTGTCCAAGTGGAGGAAGGCGCGCTGCCGTGCGAACTCGCGCCGGTCTTCTCCGGACAGTGCGGAGGCGGCATCCCCGGACAGGTCCTCCGCTACCCGACGCCTGATCGTGGTGGTCAGCGACTCACCCATCAGACCACCCCATCGAGGGAGGAGCTCGAGGGACGACCCACGGCCCGACGGGCGGATCGATACGACCTGACCGATGTCCGACCGGCGCCCGGCGGGGCCACCCGGCCATTGAGAGTACGGATGCCAGCCGTGTCGACCTGATGGTCCTGCGGAACCATCTCACCCGTGCGACTCGCGACGGAAGCCCCGATGCGACGCGCCGACTCAACGAGTCGGGAGCGCTCGAACCGGCGGCCGCCCCCGGATGCTCCACTGGCCAATGCAGCGTTCTCGGGGTCGAACGCCACGTCACCCAGAGCTTCGATACCGGTGAACTCAGCCAACTCGCAGGACCGGAAGTTGGTTCCGCCCACAACTACAAGTCCGATGCGTCCCTCGGTGCGGTCCAGCAGCTCGGATGCCCGGTCCCGGGCCCGAAGGGCGGCCGCCGCATCGTCGCGTACCACCAGGATCGCCTGGTCTCCTTCCTCGAGCCATCCGCCGGTGTCGGTCCGATCACGCGAGACCCTCCCGAGGTCGACGAACACCACACCATCGCCATGGCCGCCACCGGGGCCGCCCCTGGCGACCCGGGCCTCAGGCGTGTCCGCTGCCAGTGGGGCCCCCTCCCCGGCACCGACGAGGACCTGGAGACCGCCGGGGAGTCCCTGAAGGTGCGGGTGGAGCGGTGTCATCGGTCCGCCCCGACGGATCGCCGCCGACAGTGACCGCCAACCCACGGCCGGCGAGAGCCCAAACCGGGCGGCCAGGTCGCCGCCCGACGCGTCGCATTCGACTACCAGCACGGGCCCCGGGTCCGGCCACGTCGACGCGACGAGACACCCCAAAGTGGTGACGCCGGGAGCGCCGGAGAGGGAGATGACCGTGATCACGGTCATCCCGTGGCCCCGGCCACGCGTGCAGCGGGGCCGCCCGGGGTGTGCGTAGCTCCGTGGGCCAGGAGGACAAGGCTGACCTGGCCGGCCGACGATGCCGTAGCCACATCCGGGGCGATGTTCGATGGGACCTCGACCGAAACCAGCATGGCGAATCCACCACTGGAATTCGTAGCGGGGGCCGACACCGCGAATACCGTCGCCTGCGCCTCCAGGACCCCGGTCCCCGATCCGGAGAGCACCGTGGACCCCGAACCGGACCCGATGACCGACGTCGGGGTGCCGGCGACCGGCGCCGAAAGCGGCGAACCCGGAGTGGCCGTCTGGACGATCATCACCTGCTCACCCGGGACGAGTCCGGACTCGGGGAACTGCCCCTCCTTGAGTGCCAGGCCCACCACCGCACCGCCCACAGGTAGCGATGGTGCCGATGTGAGATCACCGGGAGTCAGGAGTGAACCAGTAGGAACGGCGGCGGCTGCCCGCTTGCCGAGGATGGTGGAGGCCTCAGCCAGTGGGATGTAGGCGACTCCCGACGAGACGGAGATGTCGGCCCTGCCCAGCTGGTCTGCGGTGATGGGCTGACCCTGGACCAGGGCCTGGTCGACGACGACCGCCGCCGTCTTGTTCCCCGCGGACGCGTAGAGATTGGCGAATGCGGCGACGCTTGCGCAGATGACGATCAGCGAGGCCACCGCCACCAGAGCCCGTCGATCGCGCCCGCCCCTCGGAGGACGGATCGGCGGCGGCTCGGCCGTGTCGGGTCGCCGGCGCGACGGGGTGGAGGAACCCATGTTCATGACCCGGACCCCAGCCCGATGGACCGGCCCGAGAACAGGTTGGCAGACGCCGCATTGAGGCTCTCGATCTGCACCACCCGGAGAGGGGCGGCGGACGACGTGGTGAGTGTGGGGAGCGTGCCTCCCCCGCTGGCGCCGACCGCCGTCCAGTCCACCGCCCAGACGACGGTGGCGACCAAGCCGAACTGCCCGTGGTCGGGATCGCCGTCGTGTGTCGGTTGACCGATCGAGGTCCGGGCGTAGGTGTGGCTGCAGTACGTTTCCTGCCAGGCCGACGGGAGTGAAGGGTCGTAGGCCGCACCGGGGCCTCCGCACGTCAACCTCCCACCGTCGCCCGTCGTCCAGATGACGTCCACTGGGCGGGCCACCGCGGTGGCTGAGACCGTGCCGGCTGAGGCCGTCACTTCGTAGGCATGCCATATCGACGGATCCACCCACATCCAGGTCGCCAGCCCGACCACTGCCGACCCCGACGGATTGAGGTGGACCACCGGCGCAGGAAGCCTGATGGAGTTCTCGGCCTGCAGGGCGAGGATCCGCGGATCTACCTGCGGGACGGCGACCGGCGGTGCCGTGATCCAAATGGTCTGGGTGACCTGGGCACCGGTGGCCAGGTCGGCGCACGTGACCGAATACCAGGCTCCGGGCGTCGGTCCGCCGTTGGGGAAGCCACCCTGGTTGTTGAGGGTCAGGTAGGTGTACGTACAGGTCCACGGCGAGTTCCCGGATCCCACGCCTGTCCCGCCCCCGGAAGGAGTTCCTCCTCCATTGCCACCGGACCCGGTTCCGGTGCCCACGCCGACCGACACCGTCCCACCCCCGCTCCCGGCTCCAGCCGACCCCGTGTCAGCCACGGCGGGGCCGGCAGTGGGATCGACGAGCAGAAAGGCGAGAGCCAGAACGCCGGTGGCTCCCGTCATCAGGATGGCCCGTACCCCCGACGAAAGACGCACAGCACGCCTCACCGGCTCACTCTGACCGTCGACCCGGTCGACACCGTCGACGGAGTCAACTCCGTCGGCACCATTGACCTCCGAACGGGGACCAACACTGGGATCTGGTTCTGCTCCATGGACGAAGGACCCTACGGACGGAGGACCGGGGAACTGGCCGAAGGTTTCACCCGGTGTGCAATCACTTCGCGTATGCCACGAGGCCAAGCCGGCCGAAACGGGGGCACACGGGCTTGCTGCGAAGTGGTGGAGGGACATGCGAAGAATCTGCCGTCCGAACCTTGCCGGCCGCCTTGCCCGTCACCTTGCCGACCACGATGCACCACCGCCGCCGCCTTCGCCGGTGGTGCGATTCACCAGTCGCCGACTGGCTTCCCGGTCTTCCGGGCAACGGCGCGCGCCCGTCGTCTGGTCGGCAGCTGATCGGCATCGCAACCGATCCCTGTATGGGAGACGGACGGCCGACACCGGGGCAGAAACGGACAGGGTGGACCGCTACCGATGCACTCTCCCCTGCGACGTCGGACGGTGGCCGATCCGCCACGGAGCGACAAATTGATGCAGAAGCCGAATTCGGTCTCAACAAGGGGGTCGACGCCTTCCCGACCCCCTCTCTGGCGGGTCAGGCCTCCCCGAACACCTCGGCGTCGGCCTCTTCGGGTGTCGATCCGGCCACGATCTTGGCGCTCATCTTGACGGCCTTGACCGCACTGGTCGCTCCGGTCTGGAGGACGATGGCGATGACCAGGAGCAGGATGGCCAGGTACCGGAACGTGTGCGAGCCGATCATGATCAGCGCCACCCGGCCCAGCGCGTAGGGCGGCGAGCAGATGACCGCCCCGATGGCCCCACCCACCGCGGCGGCGCTCAGTTTGTCCCGGCGGGACTGCTCGGTGCGCAGGCCCAGCAGCCGTGACGGGATGGCCACGTAGGCGAACATCAGGACCCCGGCCATGATGCTCAGGCTGAGGGCGAACCAGAACTGGCCCCACCGGTCCACGACGATGGCCGAGAACCCGGTCAGGATGCCCACTCCGATCCCCCACGTCAGGATGGTCCGCAGGTGTACCCGGGCCAACGAGAACGCCGGGCGGATCTCGGGGGTGCCCTTGCGGGCGATGGCGAAGGCGAACACCGCGTTCAGGTAGAAGCTGGCCGCCGTGATCGCGGCGATGAGGACGATCACCCCTACCTCCACCCACGCGTACTTGAAGACGTGGAACCCCTTGCCGTGGAGCACGTGGGCCTTGATGTCGACCATCACCACCCAGATCCACATGGCCGGCAGGATCTGGACCAGGGTCAGGCGCCAGTTGATGAACAGGGTCCGGACCCCCTGGAACAGCATGGCCAGGCCGCCGACCACGAGAGCCAGCGGCGCCAGCCACCGGCTCCGGGTGCTGAGGGCCAGCACCGCGGCCTCCACCGTGTCGTCGTCACCGTGCCGCACCGCCTCGACCAGCCGGGCGAACAGGACCCCGACCCGGTCACGGCGGGAGCCCCGCTCCGGTGCACCGTCCCCGGATGCCGGATCTGAGGCCTCGGCATCGGCCTCGGCATCGGATGCCGGCACGCCATCGGGCCCCGGAGGGACGGGCGTCCCGGCCGGGACCGATTCCGCCCCCGGCGCTTCCTTCCCGACGCCAGCCTGACCTGCGGCCTCCGGGCCGGTGGCTGCGGAAGCGGATCCGG
>Ga0075017_100002007_pt1 | contig 12649 bp, 12 predicted proteins | sample AleBraG_ABR_2012_FD_71475 | JGI IMG/M metagenome (GOLD analysis project Ga0075017, IMG submission 71475) | Freshwater sediment microbial communities in response to fracking from Pennsylvania, USA - Alex Branch Run_MetaG_ABR_2012 | ecosystem: Environmental > Aquatic > Freshwater > Creek >...
CCCTGGCCTCGGCAAAGGGGCCATCGGAGACGACGGCGGGGCGCCCGTCCCGGGGCGGGGTTACGGTGAACGCCTCTTCCGCCTGCAACCCGGCGCTTGAGAGCACCCGTCCTCCGGCAGCCCCGACGGCGGCGGCGAACGCGGCATGTGCGGCCATGGCGGACTCCCACATCTCCTTCGTCACCACCGCCGGGTCAAAGGCGGATTCGACAACAATGGCCAAAAATTGCACGCTCATGATGGTGCCTCCTGAATGGAATCAGCTGGACTGTGCCAGTTGACTGAACTTAACACCCCTACGACGGATGGCACCACCAATAATCGACAGGAGGGACGAAAAAAGTTCCTAGTCGATGCCCGGAGTCCCGGCTGGCAGCCGCATCATGCCCTCTTGGGCCACAGAGGCAACGAGTTCGCCGTCGCGGTTGTAAAAACGGCCCAGGTTCAGCCCGCGGGCCCCGGATGCGCTGGGGGACTCGGCCACGTAAAGCAGCCACTCGTCAACGCGCACCGTCCTGTGCCACCACATGGCATGGTCAAGGCTCGCCACACTCAAGCCGGGTGTGGCCCAGCTGACGCCGTGCCGGCGCAGCGAGGGTTCCAACAACGTGTAGTCGCTGGCATAGGCCAAGGCCGCCCGGTGGAGGTTTTGGTCCTCAGGCATCGGCCCCAGCGTCTTCAGCCAGACGGCCTGGTGGGCCACGTGCTCGCCCTTGACGTCGAAGTAGATGTTCTGGCCCACATGCCGGATGTCGAAGGGGCGCTCATAGGCCCAGGCCTGGGCCACCGGGTGGTCAATGGCGCCCAACAGTTGCGCGGAGGTGGGCAAGGTCTCAGGTGCCGGGATGCCGGTCGGCATCGCCTCCTGGTGCTCGATCCCGGAGTCGGGAACCTGGAACGAGGCGATCAGGGACAGGATCGGGGTCCCATTTTGGTATGCGTGGGTGCGCCTGGCCGAAAACGAGCGCCCGTCCCGCAACCGCTGGACACCAAAGGTGATGGGGGAGGCGGCATCGCCGGGGCGCAGGAAATAGCCGTGCATCGAGTGGACCAGGCGGCCGGGATCCACCGTTTTCGCCGCCGCCACCAGTGACTGGGCCAGCACCTGCCCGCCGAACAGCCTGGGCCTGGGCGCATTGACATCGCCGGGCCCGACGAAAACATCCTCATCGGTGCGGGCGCCGCCGGCGTCGGAAAGCTCCAAAATATGCAGCAGGGTTTCCATTGGGTCAAAATCGGCAGATGTCTCGTTCATGAATGCGACTCTATGTGTCAGCTGCACGCCGGAACAAATGGAACTTGCGGCATGAAACAAGGCGGGCGGGACCGGCTGGCTTGGTGGGGCACGCCAGCTTTGACATGATGAAGGCATGGCCCAGGCAATCCAGATCTCCCTGCAAGTTCGTTTTGGCGACATTGACGCCTACCACCATGTGAATAACGTGGTCTATCTTCAGTATTTGGAAGACGCCCGCGTGCAACTCATGCACACCCAGCTGCAGTTTGCAGATGGTGCCACCAACAGTTTTGACGGCCTGATCGGCGATGCCTTTTTCACCCTCGTGGGCCGCAACGAGATCGAATACCTGGCCCCCATCCCGTTCCGAACGGAACCGATTTTCGTCAACATCTGGGTGACGAACGTTGGCGGGTCCAGCTACGACTTCGGCTACTCCGTCACCGAGGCCGACACCTCGGTGGTCTACGCACGTGCCGCGACTTCCATGGTGCTGGTCTCCCGGGAAACCGGCCGCCCCGTGCGCCTCACGGCACCCCAGCGCGAGGCCCTGGAAGCCTGGCGTGGTGACCCCGTGCCCTTCAGGCGCCGGGCCGCGGCGCCGGACATCGCCGCCGAACCTTCCACCCCCAACGCCACCGCAGGAGCGCACTAAATGACCACGGCCACCAACACCGATGAACTCCTGCTTGCCGACGCCGGAACCGTCGCTGATCTGCGCACCTTTGTGACCCGGGCCCGCACCGCGGACGACGGCGCCATCCGGCTGCAGGGGGCCGGCACCGTTCTGGCCGCGTACGTGTGCGTGATGCGCCCGAAGCTTCTGGGTGAAGGGACGCCCACGATCCTGGGGCTGCGCACCATGGCGCTGAACACCCCGTCCACCCTTGACGTCACGGTGAGCCTGGCATCAGTGGCCGACAGGCTGGCCCGCATGGATGCCGATGACACGGCCCTGCCCGTACCGCCCATGACGGTCAACGAAGCTTGGGTGGCTGTCAGCGCCCCCCGCAGCGCCTGGGAGGAGATCGCCACGGTCTCCGCCGACACCCTGATCCAGGTGGCCAAGGACGGTGTGCAGGAAATCGGCCAGATCATCCCGGTCAACCCCGGCGCCTTGATTGTCAACAACGCCCGCGCCGCCGTTTGGGGCCGCCCCATCGACGGGATCGCCGGGGAACTGCCCGCAGGTGCAGCCTTTGCCGCGTATGCGCTGGGCTTCGTGGCGCCGGGGGAGAGCGGCACCGTGTTCCGCTCCCACAAATGGCTGCGCCTGAGCACCAACCGTGGCCACATCCTGGTCCGCCCCAAGTCGATCCTGTAGCGCCTGCGGCCCATACTAACGAAAAACGCGCCCGTCCCCCTTTTACGCCACCGGTAGAACGGTAGCGCCAGAGGGGGACGGGCGCGGAAGTGCTTTTGCCTGAAGGGCTAGGGCGTCTGGGAGGGGTCGGAGGCGGCGTTGACCAGCGAGGCCGCAGCACGTTCCATGTAGTCCCACAGCGTGGCCTCGTGCAGGGCGGAGAGCCCCGCGGCGTCCACGCCGGCACGCATGGCGGCGAGCCAACGGTCCCGGGCCTCCGGCGTCACGGCGAACGGGACGTGGCGCATGCGCAGGCGGGGGTGGCCGCGCTCTTCCAGGTATGCGCGGGGGCCTCCCCAGTACTGCTCGATGAACATCAACATGCGGTGTTCGGCCGGGCCCAGGTCCTCTTCGGCATACATGGCACGCAGCACAGGGTCCGCCGCAATGCCCTGGTAAAACACGTGAATGATCTTCTTGAAGGTTTCGTGCCCGCCCACCTGGCCGTAAAAGGTGTCGGCATAGTCGGCCTCGTCGGCTGGCGCAGCCGTGGCATCCGTGGCATCCGGGCCTGCGGCTGCCGGGGTGGCTTCCGGGGCAGTCGTGCCCGGTCCCTGCATCGACGGCAGCGGGCGGCCCTGCCGCACCGGCAGGGGGAGCATGACCGAGAGCGGCTCGCCAAATCGTGAAGGGATGGGGAGGCCTTCGGCGGCGTCATTCGCTGCCGGGCCACTGGCGAAGGGAGACGTGGGGTTGTGTTCGGCATTCATGGGGTTGCTGCTGCTTTCTAGTCCGACGCGGAGGTGGGTTCTTTGGTGAGCGTGCCGGACGACGCCGGAGGGCCGGATGGCGCTGGTCCGGTGGCCGGCGCCGCTGTGCCGGGGGACGTTGGTACGGGGACCGGGCTTGGCACGCCGTCGTCCTCAGGGGCCACATAATTGCCCTTGGACCTGTTGCCCAGGCGCAGGATTTCGCCATTGCGCAGGTACCAGAGCGTACCGTCCTCGGCTACCACGCGGGTGATCCGCAGGCCCAGGTATTCCACCGTCCCGATAACCTCACTGGTCTGGATGACGTCGCCAATCCCGTATTGGTCCTCAATGGTGATGAACACGCCGGCCAGGAAATCCCGGATCAGTTGCTGGGCGCCAAAACCGATGGCAATGCCCATGACGCCGACGCTGGCCAGCAGCGGTGCGATGTCCACGTTGAAGGCCAGGAGCACGTAAAAGCCCGTCACCACAGCCACCACAGTGGTCAGGATGGAGTTCAGCAGCGACCCAATGGTGCGCGCCCGCTGAACCCGGCGCTCCGTGTCCAGGGCCCGCAGGACAGGGTCAATGTTGCGCAGCACCGGTGCAGCCCAGCGCAGGGACCTGTGGTTCAGTGCCGTGCTACCGGTCGCACTGTGTTTGACCACCAGGCGGATGAAATGGTGTACCACCAGCCACACCAGCAAACCGATGGCAATGGCCACACCTGCGTGGAGGAGGTCTTCCCAGAATCCGCCGGTGTCTTCAAGTAACTGATTCATCTGCACGTGCTGTACTCACCTGTGTCTCGTTTGGGGCAGGGGGCCATAACTCAACCCTAGCGCGCAGACAGCAGGGATTCAGTCCCGTGTGGCGGCAAGCACTCCGGGCTCGTGGTGCACAGGGAAGTTCACGCTGCGGGCAATGAAGCATTTTGCGCCAGCTTCGGCGTGCAAGGCCAACGCCAGCGCCTCGGTGGCGGGATCGGCCACCGAGATCTTCGGATGCAGGGTGACCGATTCAAATTCTCCGCTGCCGTCCGGGTTCAGCACCAGTGTGCCGGTGGCTGTGTCCTCGTACTTGGTCACGACCACCCCGTGAAGGACGGCCACGTGCAGGTAGGAGAGCATGTGGCATTGCGAGAGCGCCGTGACCAGCAACTGCTCCGGGTTCCACCGTTCCCGGTCCCCGTGGAAGGTTCTGTCCGCGGAACCCAACAGGGTGGGCAGGCCAACGGCCGTGACGCTGTGGTCGCGGCCGTAGTCCCTGTAGGCGGAGGTTCCGGTGCCCCGGTTGCCCGTCCAAAAAACATTTACCTCGTAGTGGTGAAGGTTCAAAGCCATGAATCTAGCGTAGTCCCTTAGAGGAACACCTTCAGGGCCGTCGTGTAGCCATTCAAATAGCCGGCGGCGGTGGGGTGGAACACGAAAGGGTTGCCCGGATCTGCCGGTCCCACAATCCACTGTGCGGGGGAAGGGATGCCGTGGCCGGCAAAGGCCCACGCCACCGGAACAAAACGGGCCCCGTTGCCTAGGGCGGAGAAGGCGATGGTGCTGTTGAGCAGGTCCGCGGCACCGTTCATCAATTTGGCGGTCTTCACCTGGTCTGCCGGGTAGCCGAGCTGGGCCATAGTGCCCGGTTCAAACAGTCTGGGATAGCCCACAAAGGCGATCTTCGCTGCAGGGGCCTTGGCCTTGATGGCCTTGACCAGGGCCTTGATCTTGGCCGGGAGCTGGGTCAGCTTTTGCAGGGAGGCCGTCAAGGCCGCTGTGCACGTGGGGCTTTGGGGGGCTGCCACACAGGCGGCGGAAACATCTCCCGTACCAATGTCATTGCCTCCCACCGTCAGGGTGACCAGCTTGGTGGTGGCAGGCATCAGCGGCACCTGGGATGCCTGGACGTCCCCGGTGGTGGCACCGTAGCATGCCAAATTGGCCATGGCTTGTCCGGTGGTAGCGGCATAGTCGTTGCCATAGCCGTTGGGGCTTTGCAAACAGGGAAGCGCCTCCTGTCCTCCACCGGTTCCGGCAGAGTAGGAATCGCCAAGCACCGTATAGGTGATTGGCGGTGCTGACTGGGCTGTGGCCGGCACACCGGCGAACCCCGCGATGAGCCCCAGACTCAACAAAACCGCTGCGCCTGTGCGCGCGGCAAAATTCCTGAAAATTAGCGAGTTCATGCCCTGAAGGTACCCCTGAAACAGCTGCGGGGGTAGACTTTTGGGCACGATTATTTTGCCGCCGCCGCACCCGTGGCGGCGCGAAAAAATGCAGGCAAAAACGCCTTCCACCACCGCTTTTAGCCGGCTGTGGAAGGCGTTTTTTGGTGTGGTTCCTAGAGGTCCGCTGCCTGGGCGCGCAACGCCCGGGCAACCCCGTCGCGGCTTTCCACCACAAGGCGCCGCAAGGCCGGGGCCTCATCCCCGAGCTCGGCAAGGAACGCATCCGTGGCCTCAAGGGTGGCTGCCGCAACGAGCTGGGAGGGGTAGAACCCGGTGATGATGGTGGAAGCCGTCTCATACGACTTCCCCGCCCACACCCCGCGGATCGCCTCAAAGTACTTGGCAACATACGGCTCCAGCAATGAGGTGTCCCACACGTGGCCAAAGCCGGCGATGGATGCCCGCTGCACGGCATTGGCGTGCTCGCCCAGTACGACGACTGACTCCCAGGTCTGCGACTTGGCCTCCGCCGTGGGGACGGCAGCATGGGCGGACGCTGCCGCCAGCTGCCCCGTCTGGGTGTTGTCCGCGGCAAGCTCGGCGTCGATGGACTCCGGGCCCAGGCGGCCACCGGCCACCAGCGAGGTCAACAATTCCCAGCGCAGGTCCGCATCAATGGCCAGCTCCGGCAGGGACGAAGCCCCGTCCAGCAGGGTCTGCACGGCGTCAAGCTGTCCGCCGGTTTGGGCGTGGGAGGCAAACGCCTTCACGAACTGCAATTGCGCATCGGAGCCCGCCGCGGCGCCCCGCGCCAGGTCCCACAGGGCATCCGCTGCCGCCACTGAGGTGGCGTGCTGGTGTTCCGGGGCCACATAGAAGTGCAACGCCGTTGCCAGCTGGCGCAGCAGCACCATGATGGCGGTGGAGTCTGATTCGTGGCCGATGTTTGCCAGGACCAGCTCCACGTAGTCGCGGGCGGAGGTTTCCCCGTCCCGCGCGGCATCCCACGCAGACGCGGCAACCAAGGTGCGCGGCAGCGAATCGCGGAAGTCCTTCAGGTGTTTCTTGGCCGTAGCCAGTGAAACCGGGTCCAGACGGATCTTGGCGTAGGCCAGGTCGTCATCGTTGAGCAGCACCAGGGCCGGGCGTTTCATGCCCACCAGCTCGGGAACCTGCGTCAGGGCGCCGTCCACATCCAGTTCCACCCGGTGGGTGCGCACCAGCTTGCCCGCATCTTCCCCGGTGGTGGCCAGGTTGTAGAAGCCCACGGCGGCACGGTGCGGGCGCAGGGTGGGGTGCTCCGCAATGGCGGACTGGAGGATCGAGAAACCGGTGATGGTGCCGTCGCCGTCCACCTCAATGGCCGGTTTGAAGGTATTCACCCCGGCTGTTTCGAGCCACTGCTGCGTCCACGTGGTGAGATCGCGGCCGCTGGCGGCCTCCAGCTCCACCATCAGGTCCGGCAGCTCGGTATTGCCCCAGGCATGCTTGCCGAAGTAGGCCCGCACCCCGGCCATGAACTCCTCCTGGCCCACCCAGGCCACCAACTGGCGCAGCACCGAGGCACCCTTGGCGTAGGTGATGCCATCAAAGTTGACCAGCACGTCTTCCAGATCGTTGATCTCGGCCTTGATGGGGTGGGTGGAGGGCAGCTGGTCCTGACGGTAGGCCCAGGACTTTTCCAGTGAAGAGAACGTGGTCCAGGAATCCACGTACTTGGTGTTTTCCGCGGCGGCCAGGGTGGACATGAACTCGGCGAACGACTCGTTCAGCCACAGATCATTCCACCAGCGCATGGTCACCAGGTCGCCGAACCACATGTGGGCCAACTCGTGCAGGATGGTGATGGCGCGGCGTTCCACCATGGCGTCGGGCACCTTGGAGCGGAACACGTAGCTTTCCAGGAAGGTCACAGCTCCGGCGTTTTCCATGGCCCCGGCATTGAACTCCGGCACGAAGAGCTGGTCGTACTTGGGGAACGGGTACGGGGTGCCGAACTGCTTTTCAAAGAACTCAAAGCCCTGGCGGGTCAGTTCAAAAACGTTCTCGGCATCCAGGTACTGCATAAGGGACTTGCGTGCGAACACGCCCAACGGCACCACGCGGCCGTTGGAGCTTGTCAGTTCGCTGCGCACGGATTCGTACGGGCCGGCAATGAGGGCGGTGATGTAGCTGGACATCGTCAAGGTGGGTTCGAAGTGCCAGGTGGCCTTGCCCTCGCCGGCGGACACGGGGGTGGGTGTGGGGGAGTTGGAGATGACGTCCCAATGGGAAGGGGCCGTCACATGGAAAGTGAAAACGGCCTTCTGGTCGGGCTGCTCAAAGACGGCAAACATGCGCCGGCTGTCCGGGACCTCGAACTGGCTGTACAGGTACACCTCGCCATCCACAGGGTCAACGAACCTGTGCAGGCCCTCACCGGTGTTCATGAACAGTGCATCCGCAACCACGGTGAGAACATTCTCGGCCCGCAGCTTCGGCAGCTGGATGCGGGCGCCGTCGTTGACCACCGACGGGTCAAGCTCCACCCCGTTCAGGGTGACCTTGTGAACCTTGTCCGTCACCGCGTCAATGAACGACGCCGACCCCTCCTTCGCGGTGAACCTCACGGTGGTGGTGGAAGGGAAAGTGGTCTCTGACCGGGTCAGGTCAAGGGTGACGTCGTAGCTTTCGACGCTCAGGGAAGATGAGCGCTCGATCGCTTCGGCGCGGGTCAGGTTCATGCCAGGCAAGGGGGAGCCTTCCGTTCGGTGTCGGGTGGACAGTGGCCGGCGGTTGTACTTACCGTCCGAGATGAAATGATTCTTTCACTTAATCGCCGGGGTATTTGCCGACGGCCGAATTTGCTGTGCCGGGGAGACAGGCACCACCCGCCGGGGCAGAAGTTGAAACCCTCGGCGGGGTGGGGGAGGCTTGGCGTAGACAGTTGCTTGGTGCCAGCTGCGGAAGGGTGCTTTCTTGTGACGGTGATGAGTTTCGGTTTTGCCAGGGAAACGATCTACAACAGGCTGTGGCAGTTGGCGGTGATTGGGGTCCCGCTGCTCATGGGCGCGGCTGCGGCCGCATGGCTGGCCAAAGTGGCGGACCAGCTGCCGAATCCAATGGCTGTCCAGTGGAACGCCAACGGCGGGGTCGGCACGAGCACCACGTTGTCCTTCTTCGCGTTGCTGACACTCCTGGCCGGTGCTGTTTTCGGTGCCGTGATCGGCGGCTTGGGTGTGGCATTGCGTGGTCAGTCGCCGCTGTTGGCACGGGCCTTCATGGCAGCAGGCTTGGGCGGCGGCACCGCCCTGGTCGCCATGTTCGTTTCCATGGCGGCCGGCCGGCTCGGCGCGGACACGGCTGCCACTGCCCAACTGTCATCTCCCGTCATGGCCGTGGGACTGGCCCTGGCCGCCGTCCTCGCCGTGCTGGTGTTCCTGTTCTACCGTCCCGGTGAGAAGGACAGCATGGCTGTTGCCGGGCCCCAAGCCGCCATGGAGCAACCCCTGCCACACGTACCTCTTGAGGGCATCTTGGCGCGGGCGGAGAACGGCGAGACCCTGCGGATCAAGGTGAGCGTGGGCCGGTGGAAATGGCCCTACGTCATCGGTGTTGGTCTTATTGTTGCTGCCGCCTGCTATGTCGTCGTCCCCATCCTGTCCCTGCTGGGCGTGATCTGTGCCGCCGCGGTGTGGGTGTTTTGCCAAGGCACGGTGGTGATCGGGCCCGACGGTGTGAAGGTGCTGGCCTCCGGCTTCCGCACGGTCATGCCCATAGCCCATGCCGACGTCAGCGGGGTGTCCGCCAACTATGTCGGGGTCACGTTCGGCGGCGGCCTGGGCTACCGGTGGACCGGTTCCGTGGAAAGTTTCGTTGTGGCTTCCGGGCCGGCACTCTTCATCCAAGTCGGGTCCCGGCACTTCATCATTTCCATGCCCGACGCCAAGACTGCCGTCCTTGCGGCATCATTCGTTTCCGTCTACCAGCTCCTGGCCACGACAAGGAGCCTGGACGATGACAAGAGACGGTGACGCCGTGGGCAAGGAACGGCACGTTGATGCGCGGGCGCTGCGCTTTGCCCTGATCTTCCCCATCCTGCTCTCCGTGGCACTGGTGGTTGGCGGGCTGCTCATTGGGCAGCAGCACCACGGCGCCCTGGAGCTGCCGTGGGGCGGGGACCCCGTTTCCCTGCCAGGCCTCCTGGCCGCGGGCGTGGCCGGGATCCTGGTTCTCGGGGCAGGCGTGGGCAGCCAAGGGGCCCGCACGACCCTGCCGCGAACGCTGCGCAGGGTATTGCTCGGCGCGGCTGTGACATTCCAGCTGGCAACCTTCACACTCTTCATGGCCGCCCTTCTGGGACAGGCCGGCGGTGCAGCGGCGCCGGCAGTGAGGATCGACGGCTACGTACTACTCATGGGCTGCGGCCTTGCGGCAGCCATGGGCGTGGTCCTGGCCCTGACCTTCAAGCCCGAGGAGCAGTGGAGTCCGGCCGACGACCGAGCGCTGGCCCGGGCCTTTGAAGCGGCACAGGATCCCGGCGCCATCAACGACAAGTTGGGGTATCTTCTTCACCCCAGAAGCTCAGTCATCATGATGATCCTGATGGCCGCAGTCCTGCCGGGCGCGCTTTTGGCGTTGATCTCGCCATGGATCCTGGTGGCGGCGGTGGCCCTTGCACTTCTGGTCATCGCGATGCTGTGCGCAACCGTCCAGGTGGACCGGCGTCGGCTCACGGTCAAACTGTTCGGCGCCGTCCCTGTCCTGGTGGCCCCCTGCGCGGGAGTGGAGGCGGCGGTGTCCCTGGACATCGTGGCCAAGGACTACGGAGGCTGGGGCCTGCGGCGGCACAGCGGGTCCGCAACCTTCCTGAGCTACTCGGGGGCCGCCGTCGTCCTGCGCAACAATGACGGCAGCAGGGCGGTTGTCGGCGCACCCAATCTGGACGTTGCCGACGAGCTGTCCGCGATCCTGAACCGGAGGGCCGGAAAGGCTCAGCACGAACGCTAGGCGCGGCCAAACCATGACGCCGCCATGGGTAGGCTTGAAGCAGTACCCAAACTCGAGAAGAAGGAACCCTCATGCGCGTTCACATCGCAACCGACCACGCCGGCATGGAGCTCAGCGCCCACCTCATCACGGAGCTGGCCGCCAAGGGCTACGAGATGGTCGACCACGGCCCGCAGGCCTACGACGCCGAGGACGACTACCCCTCCTTCTGCATCAACGCCGCCCTGGCCGTGGTTGCAGACCAGACTGCCGGGATCGACGCCCTCGGCATCGTGCTGGGCGGCTCCGGCAACGGCGAACAGATTGCCGCCAACAAGGTCAAGGGTGTGCGTGCGGCCCTCGCCTGGAACCTCTCCACGGCCAAGCTGGCCCGGGAGCACAACGACGCCAACGTGGTTGCCGTGGGCGGGCGCCAGCACAGCGTTGCCGAAGCCACCCTGATCATTGCGGCATTCCTGGCAGAGCCGTTCAGCAACGCCGAACGCCACGTGCGCCGCATTGGCAAAATTGCCACCTACGAGACAACCGGTGAGGTCGTCGAGTAGCTTGCCGCTTCGCCCGGGAACGACGCATAGCGGGGCCGCCACACCGGCGGCCCCGCATCACCGCATAGCCAGGGGCGGCCGGAACCATGCCTGAGGGACATTCCGTCCACCGCCTGGCCCGGCAGTTCAGTGACGTCTTTGGCGGCGCGCAGCTGGTCGTCTCCAGCCCCCAGGGCAAATTCACCGCCGGGGCCGCACGCCTCGACGGGCATGTTCTGGAACGCGCCCAGGCCCACGGCAAGCAAATGTTCCTGTTCTTCTCCCATGACCTGGTGATGCGCGTGCACCTTGGCCTCTACGGTGCGTGGGACTTCGGCGGTGACTCCACTTTTACCGGGGCCTCCAGCATCGGTGCCCCGCGAAGGATCGGTGAGCAGGAAGTTGCCGGCGGCGATTCTGCCGGCGGTGGCGACGGGTATGACGGCCCGCCGGAACCCAAGGGTGCCGTGCGTGTCCGCCTTGTTTCGGAGCATGGATGGGCCGATCTGCGTGGCCCCACCGCCTGCGAGGTGCTCACGCCCCAGGAAACTGCGGCCGTCCGGGGAAAACTGGGCCCGGACCCCCTGAACAACTACCCCGGGGACAGGGATGAGTTTGTCCGCCGCATCCGTACGAGTTCCACCGGCATCGGCCTGCAATTGATGAAGCAGGAGGTTCTGGCCGGGGTAGGCAACGTCTACCGGGCCGAATCCTTGTTCCGGGCCGGGCTTGATCCCAGGCTGCCGGGCCGGGTCCTGCATCGCGATGCTGCCGAGGCCTTGTGGGATGACATTCTCGCGATCATGGGCGACGGCGTCCGCGACGGGCGCATCATCACCACCGAACTCGCCGACAGGCCGTCGGGCCTCGGTGTTGGAGTTGGCCTGGCCCCCGGATGGCCGCACGATGGCGGCAGCCCGGGAACGGCGTCGGGCCCCGGTGCCTCCAACCCCAATACGCGAGTTCCCGTGGAAGATGCCCATTATGTGTACAAACGCCAGGGCCGGCCCTGCCGGCACTGCGGCACCGAAATTGCCGTGGCCGAGCTGGCCGGGCGGAAGCTGTACTGGTGCCCTGGGTGCCAGGGCGGCTAACTGTTTCCGCGCCCGTCCCCCTGATCCGCGCCCCGTTAAATGGGCTCGTTAACGGGGAGCGGGCGCGGAAACAAAAAAGTCCCCGGCCAGTTGACCGGGGACTTGATAAAAAGAGGGGGCGACGGGAATCGAACCCGCGTCATTAGTTTGGAAAACTAAGGCTTTACCATTAAGCTACGCCCCCGTTATTTCGGCTTTTGGCCGAACAACTCCTCGATACTAGCAACGCCGGCGGGCGGCTGCAAATCGGGCGGGCATTCTTTCCCCGCACGGGTTCCGGAGGCCCCAATTGTGCATCTGGGAACTTTTGCCCGTAGACTGTTCCGGGCAACTACGGGGCGTAGCGTAGTGGCTAGCGCGCCTGCTTTGGGAGCAGGAAATCGCAGGTTCGAGTCCTGTCGCCCCGACTCAGCATTATCCGGTTCACGTTTGGTCAGTGACTGCCCATGTGCTGGGCCTATAAATCCATCAACAGACCATCAGGAGTACCACGCTGTGAAGAGCGCTGTCGAAAACCTCACGCCCACTCGGGTAAAGCTCAACGTTGAGGTTTCCTTTGAGGAATTGAAGCCCAGCATTGCAGAGGCTT
>Ga0075017_100002008_pt1 | contig 12641 bp, 10 predicted proteins | sample AleBraG_ABR_2012_FD_71475 | JGI IMG/M metagenome (GOLD analysis project Ga0075017, IMG submission 71475) | Freshwater sediment microbial communities in response to fracking from Pennsylvania, USA - Alex Branch Run_MetaG_ABR_2012 | ecosystem: Environmental > Aquatic > Freshwater > Creek >...
GAAGAGATCGGGGAATTGCTTCTTGAGCGCGCTGATCTTGGGCAGGTCGCAGACCTCAATGTACGGGTTGTCGGGATTTTTGAGGGCGTAATCCTGATGGTAGTCTTCGGCCCGATAGAAGCCCTGCAGCGGCACAACCTGCGTCACGATTGGTTTCGGGAAAACCTTCGCGGCATCGAGTTGCGCTATGTAAGCGCCGGCAATGCGCTTCTGCGTTTCATCGGCATAGAAGATCGAGGAACGGTAGGATGTGCCGACGTCCGGTCCCTGCCGGTTAAGCTGCGTCGGGTCATGCGCGACAGAAAAGTATATGCGGAGAAGTTGTCCGTACGTGATCCGCGAGGGGTCATAGATCACTTCCACCGATTCGGCATGCCCGGTGGTCTCGGTGATGACTTGTTTGTAGGTCGCGGTGATGGCAGAGCCGCCGGTGTAACCGGCGGTGGTGGCGAGAACGCCTTTCACTCGTTCAAAGACGGCCTGCGTGCCCCAGAAACAGCCGCCCGCAAAGACTGCCGTCTGCTTGCCGGGGGTTTTGGAGAGCGGCGCATCGTCGTTGGGAGGCGGAATCGGACTGTTGGACGCGGCACAGGCCACTATGAATCCGAGGAAGACTCCGAGAACGGAGAGGCTGGAGAAACGTCTCAGTGACATGAGGACTCCTGCCTTTCAGGATACTCGCCGCGACTCCTCCGAACCGCCCCGAATCCCCTGCGGTGTTTATGGTGGGATTCGAATGGCATCACACCCTGGCAGGCGAGAGGCTCGGCCACAGCGACCCATCATCGCGCGATGCGGCCCAGTTGACCCAAGATCGCGGCGGGGATTCTGCTCAGCGACGCAATCTGATCCGCCGCGCCCAGGCGGATGGCTTCTTTCGGCATCCCGAACACGACGCAACTCGCCTCGTCCTGCGCAATGGTTCTGGCGCCGGCCTGCTTGATCTTCAACAGACCGCGGGCGCCGTCGGAGCCCATTCCTGTGAGAAGGACACCGACGGCGCGCGAACCGGCCGCGTCCGCCACGGAACTGAACATCACATCCACCGAGGGCCGTTGGTAGCAGACGCGGGGACCGTCCTGGACGGTGACGCGAAACGCTCCACCGGGCGATTTCCGCAGGAGCATGTGGAGATTGCCGGGAGCGATCAGGGCGCGGCCCTGCGAAAGGGTGTCGCCGTCCCGCGCTTCTTTTACTTCCATCGGACAGATTTCGTTCAGGCGGTTGGCGAACGCCAGCGAGAAGACAGCAGGAATATGCTGGGTGATGACGAGTCCAGGACTGTTTGCGGGCAGCCGCGTGAGAACCTCCTGGATGGCTTCGGTTCCTCCCGTAGAGGCGCCGATCGCGATGATGACGGAGTCGTCCGAAGCCGCCAGTGGCGGGGGAGGAGGCTCGGGCCTGGCGGAACGCTCCGCTGGCGCGGGCCGAAGGCGAGCGGCGGCGGCGGCTCGAATCTTGGCCGCCAGGTCCATCCGCAACTCGCCTACCGAATACGGGCCTCCGGGCTTGGCCAGCACTTCGACTGCGCCGAAGCGCAAAGCCTGCAGAGTTGCCAGACAGCCGGCCTGGCCGAGCGAGCTGATCACGATAACCGGCATCGGCTGGTAGCGCATCAGCTTCTTGAGAAAGGTCAGACCGTCCATGCGTGGCATCTCGAGGTCGAGCGTCAGCACGTCCGGCTTCAGGGCGAGGATTTTTTCGCGGGCCACGAACGGATCAGGCGCCGTTCCCACAACTTCGATGTCCTTCTCTTCGGACAAAGCCTCGGACAAGAGCTTGCGCACGATTGCCGAGTCATCGACGATCAGGATTCTGGTTTTGGTCATACAGTTTGCTGAAGCTCCAAAGATGCGGACAGGATTCCGTCCCCGAGGTCGAACCAGCGGTTTGCACTGGCGCCTTCGAAGCTGACGGTGTGCTCCGGTGGGCCAACTCCGTGCGGTTGTTTTGATCTTCCGATCCTCCCGCCTCAGAAAGCCGGGGCCGGCCACGCGGGCCAGCGACATCGGGACGCTGACGTGAGACCCGCCGGACAGTTCGCCTTCGACTCCTACGTAGCGTTGCGTCTCTCCCCACAAGGTGTCCAGAGCGAGCGGCTCGGGGACGTACTCCTGCTCCCCGAGTGTTCGAAGCTTCGGGATGCGCCCACCGGTCCGGTCCGGGGAAGTTACTAGAACCCGGATCGAGCGAAACACCTGGTGTGCGGACATCCGCCGAAACAGTTCTTCGATTTCCACTTGAGGCATGTTGATGCCAGTCATGTCTTCGAGCAGCCGCACCGAATCCTCGCCGTGTCGGAGCCAGAACGCGGCGGATGAACGCCCGCATCGCCGGAGAATCATCCACGATCCGGACATGGAGTTCCATCAACTCCCTCCTTTGCCGTTGGCAGCCACTGGCATTTCGCGGTCCGCCATGCCGGGCCCGCGTATCAAGAAACGACCCGTAGCGACTTCCAATCGAACTGTGCGGGACGCCGTCCCGCCAATCTCTTCTCCTTGGATCATCACTCCCGCCTTCCAAAGGATCTTGCGTAGCGCCAGATAGTTGCGTTTTCCAATGTTGAACAGGCCGCTCTCGTCCATCACCTGCGCCCCGCCCGCTGCCCGCACCACCAAGCGGCGTTTCTCGGCGCCCAATCTGTAGGCGGCGTTAAAGAGCAGCGGAATGCCGGTATCAGCGAACATGAACGGGTTTTGGCTGGCCTTGACCGGATTCAACGAGGATTCCGGCAGCATGAAGTGCAGCAGACCGCCCACTGCGGCCACAGGATCGTGGATTGCCACCGCGATGCACGACCCCAACGCATAGGTCGCCAGGACCGACTCAGCGGCACTGCTAACGCGGCAATCTCCAACTCCCACTGTCAGCAGGACCATTTCCCTTTCTCCCGGCCGTCACAGGAAGCTTTGCGGTAGACCGCGGGCTCGACATACCGAAGAGTGTGCTCGATCCGCGAGAGGCTTTCTGCATGGCCAGTCAGCAGATAGCCGCCCGGCTCCAGGCACCCGGCCAAGCGCTCCACTACCCGCTGCTGCGTCGGCTTGTTGAAGTAGATCATGACGTTGCGGCAAAAGATAAGCGGAAAATGGCCGACTTGGGGAGCCGACTCAAGCAGATTCAGACGGCGGAACTCCACCAGCGCACGCACTTCCTTCTTGGCGCGATAGCAGCCAGCCCAGTCGCCCTCGCCGCGCAACCAGAACTTTCGAAGCTGGAGACTCGGGAGGCCCTCGAAGCGCTCGGCCGGATAGATTCCTTGTCGAGCCTTTGCCAGCGCCCGCGTGGAGATGTCGGTGGCCAGGATACGGACCTTCTCGGACGCGGCTGGGCCGAGCGCCTCCAGCAGGCACATGGCGATCGAGTAGGGCTCCTCACCGCTGGAGCAGGCAGCGCTCCAGATGCCGATGGTTCCGCGATTGTTCCACTCCCGCAGAAACGTCCTTCGCAGAAAATCGAAGTGCGCGGGCTCGCGAAAGAACGAAGTGTGGTTGGTGGTGAGCGCATCAATCAGGCTGGTGAGCGATTCGCCCGTCGAGTCGGCGACGACGTGCTGGTAGTACTCTTCGAAGGACCGGCATCCTAACTTGCGGATCTGCCCGCCCAGCCGCGTGGACACCAGGGTCTCTTTGCCCGCGCGCAGGTCGAGGCCGAAAGTGTCATAAGCAAGCTGGCGGATCCTGGCGAATTCGCGGGCTCTCAGCGGACGGCAGGCGTTATCGTCAAGCGTAGGCATGCGCTCCCCACAAGCCGTCCATGTCGAGAATCAATCCCACTCGGCCGTCGCCGAGAATCGCGCCGCCCGCGACGCCGGGCACTTTCCCCAAGCCCGCGCCTAGATTCTTGATGACGACCTCCTGCTTGCCGATCAGATCGTCCACCATCAGGCAGAACGGCTGTCCCTCGGTCGCGGCGACGATCAGCAATGCCTGGCACGGGTCTTTGGTCCGGGGGGCGAGACCAAACCGCCGGTACAGCCGCAACACGGGCAGCAGCCGTCCACGCACCAGCGCCATCTCCTGGCGATTCTGAACGGTGAACATCGACTCTACGGCGGGGCGGAACATCTCCCTCACCGCGAACAGGGGCACGATGTAGCGATGGTGGCCGACGGTTACCACGAGGCCGTCGATGATGGCCAGGGTAAGCGGCAACTTGAGCAGGAATGTGGTGCCCTGTGCAACCTGCGAACGGATCTCAATCCGGCCTCGGAGCTTCTCCACCTGTTTGCGAACCACGTCCATTCCTACGCCGCGACCCGAAATGTCGGTGATCTGGGCGGCGGTCGAGAAACCTGGCTCCAGAATCAGCCGGAAAATTTCGCTTTCGGAAGGGTGGGCGTCGTCCAAGATGAGGGCCTTCTGACGGGCTTTGGCCAGGATCTTCTGGCAGTCCAGACCGCGGCCGTCGTCGGCGACCTCGATCACGATCTGCCCGGCTTGGTGATACGCGGCCAGAGTGATGGTGGCCCGCGGGGCCTTGCCCGCCGCTCTGCGGCCGTCGGGCGTTTCGATGCCGTGGTCGATGGAGTTGCGCACCATGTGCATCAACGGATCGGAGAGTTCCTCGGCAATGGTTTTGTCAAGTTCGGTGTCTTCGCCCCGGGTGACAAGTTCTACCTGCTTGCCGACCTTCCGGGACAGGTCGCGAACCTGGCGCGCCGTGCGCTGGAAAAGCTGGCCGATCGGAACCATGCGCATGGCCATGGCGGTCCGTTGCACTTCGCCGGTGATGCGGGACAACTGCGCCAAGTCGCGCTGGAGCCCCGGCTCGCTGGCGGCGGTAACGACTTGGTTATGGCGCACCAACGACTGGGCGATCACCATCTCGCCCACCATGTCCACCAGGTAATCCAGCTTGGCGGTGTCCACCCGCACCGACGATTCGGCAGCGGCGTCCGGCCGCTTTCCGTCGGCTTTCGGCTGCGCTGCTGTTTCCGGCGGCGTCTCCGGCACCGGAACGCCAGGTTCCTCCGCCATCAGTGCCCGCACCTTCTCCAGCAGGCGGTCGTGACCGGGGTTGCGTTCGCAGGCTCTGCCGGACTCGACCGCCGCAATCGCCCGGCTGAGATAGTCCACGGCTTCCAGAATTACGTCGATGACCGCCGGGGTCACGGCGAGTTTCCCTTCGCGCGCCAGGTTGAGGGCCGTCTCGACATCGTGCGAAACTTCCTGGATCGCCGTAAACTCCAGGAACCCGGCCAGACCTTTGATGGTGTGGAATCCGCGAAAGACCGAGTTGATGGCATCCGCATCCTTAGGCTCGCGTTCGAGCGTGAGGAGGCGCTGCTCGATGGAGGTCAGATGCTCACGCGATTCGAGGATGAAATCGGCGACGAGTTCCGGGTCCTGGGCCACCGAAAAGGTGGCTTGCAGCCGCTCGGGCGCCGGAGGCGCGGATGCGGCGTCGCTCGCGCCGTCCGAGAGAGCCTGCTGAAGCCGGGCAAGCCCCTCCCGGAGTTGACCTACCACGGGTGGCCCGGCTGAGAGTTTGACGGCGATGCGGGCCGCTTCGACATAGCCGGCATCGCCAGCCTGCCGGCCAAGTTCCGCGAGCGTGGCCAAGAAGGTCTCCGGGCCACTGCCCAAGGCTTCTGGGCCCGGTTCTTCGATCAGAAGCCGAGTTGAGAGATCGTCGATTCGCTCCCGTAGAAGCAGTTCTATTTCCGGATTGGGCATGGTCACACCTGCATGGGACAAACTGGCGCTCAGAGAAGAACGGAGACCGGGACGGGGGCAATGCGCTGGCCCGTCCCGGTGAAGCGTCAAAACTCCTTGAACTGCTCTTCCAGAGGGAATGCTTCCTTGCTCGTGCCGTGGGCGGCAAGTGCCGACGCTCCGTGTTCCGAGGATTTCGGCTGGTGCGACACGACCTTGCGCAGAGCCGTGAGGCCGGAGGAGGATTCGCCCGCCCGGTGCGGCGACTTCCAGTCGGCGGCGTTTGCCCGGCGATAGGCTTGACGGGCACTGCCCTTTGACGCCTCGCCGCCGCCCACCATGGCCGTCAACCGCTCCACGATGTCCTTCAAGGTCTCCGACTGCGCGTTCAACTCCTCGGCCGCCGCGGCGCTCTCCTCGGCGTTGGCCGCGGTTTTCTGCGTGACTTGTTCCATCTGGGTGATGGCTTTGCCGATCTGCTCGATGCCGCGCGCCTGCTCCTGGCTGCCCAGGTTGACCTCGTCCACCAGCGTCTTCACCTTCGACGCTTCCTCGGTGATCGCCCGGATCGCCGTGGCCACCTGGTCCACCTTCACCTTGCCGTCGTTGGACTTGGTGATCGATTCCTCAATCAACGCCGCCGTATCCTTGGCCGCCTGGGCGCAGCGCTGCGCCAGGTTGCGCACTTCGTCGGCCACCACCGCGAAGCCCATGCCCGCCTCGCCCGCCCGGGCCGCTTCCACCGCCGCGTTCAGCGCCAGGATGTTGGTCTGGAAGGCGATCTCGTCGATCACTTTGATGATCTTGGCGATCTTGTCGCTCTGCGTGTTGATCTCAGCCATAGCCACCACCGTCTGGTCCAGCGACTGGTTGGCCTGGACGAACTTGTGCTGCGACTGCGTCATCAGGTCGGCCGCCACGCGCGAGTTCTCGCTGTTCTGGCGCGCCATGGAGTTGATCTCTTCGCTCGAGGCGGATGTCTCTTCGAGCGAGGCCGCCTGCTGGGAGGAACCTTGCGCCAGCGACTGGCTGGAGGAGGAGACCTGGCTGGCGGCTGAGCCCACTTGCTCGGCGCCTTCGGAAAGGTTGGAGGCCACCTGCTGCAGGCTTCGGCTCATTCGACGGACGACGAGGAACACGGCGACACCGATCATCGCAAGCGCACCGATAGAGAGAAAAGAAATCCGCAACGCCTCTTCGTAATCTTGTGCGGCGGCACGTTTGTCCGTTTCGAGAACCTCGCGATACACCTCCACAAACTGGCCTCCGGTAGCCGTCATGTCCTTATAAACAGGCGCGATTTTTGAGAATGAGTGCTGTTGTGCTTCATCCGGGTGGCCGGATTGGCACAGGCGAAGCACCGTTTGGTATTCAGTCAACCATGAAGACAAGTCATTTTCGAAGACCGCAAGCAGCCTGCGGCCTTCGGGCACCGAAATCAACGGGTGGATCTCTTCGAGCTTTTTGTTCATCCTGGCTACCTGGCTGTCAAACTCGGTTCGTTGCGTTTCAGCCCGGCTTTTGTCCTTCATGAAAGTCGCCAGGACCATACCTCTCTGAGCAACATACATGTCCGATTTGATTTCGTTGAGCTCCAATCCGAGCTGTAGCTTGCGCGCCGTCTTTGAGACGGCAGTATCGAATCGTGCGCTGAGGCCCTTCATGCTCCACAGGGACACAGCCGCAGTCATGCCGCAGATGCCCAGCACTAACGTGAAGCAGAGCATGAGCTTCTTCTCGATCGTCATTCGAGTATTCATACGAACTACTCTCCTTTTGCCTTTATTTATTGCACCAGCGCGCCCAGCGCACCCAGATCTTGGCTGGCCAACACGCGGTCGATCTCCAGCAGGATCTTCACCTTGCCCTTGACCTTGGCCATTCCGAGCAGATAAGGCGTGGCCGTTCCATCGCCGAAGTCTGGCGTGTCTTCGATGTCGGCCACCGCCAGGTTAAGCACCTCGGCGACGCCATCCACCACGATCCCCATAAACATGGGCCCCGCCTCGCCCTTCACCTGGATCACGATGATGCAGGTGCGCTGCGTGTATTCCTGCTCCGGCAGGCCGAACTTGAGCCTGAGATCCACCACCGGGATCACCTTCCCGCGCAGGTTTATGACGCCCTTGACGTGGGCCGGCGTCTGTGGCACCGCCGTGATGTCCTGGATGCCCATGATCTCTCGGACCTTCATAACCCGAATCCCGAATTCCTCGCGGCCGAGTTCAAACACCAGATACTTGCCTCCGCGATCGTCGTTCTTGAGCGCGGCAGGTTCCCGCTCCAACACCGTCGATTCCATGCTGTTCCTTTCGAGAGTTTTGTCTGGCTCGCGCGCCTCCTCGATGCCCGGCCTGACCGGGGGCGGATATGAGCATCAGCCGCCCACTCGGTTGCGCTGATTGTCATATCGGACGAATCGAAGAGATCTCACATATTCCTCCAGGGATTAGGAGTCGTGCTGTCGTTGATCGGCTAATCTCTTCTCCAACGTCCCGGCCAGCCGGAAGTTCTCAGACTTTGCCCCAACCGTCCGGTGAGCGAGGTTCAAAGGAGGCAAATGAAAAGTTGGGTAGTCACCCTGTGTGTTCTGTTTGCGTGGGCGAGCCTGGCGTTGGCGAGTTTGGCGCAAGTGTCCGAGGGAACACAACAGCGGCAGAGTCCGGCTCTCAAAGCCTCAGACCAGGAGCAACCGGGCCGGCCGGATCTCAAACTATTGCTGGCGTGGCTCCAGTTGGGCCTCGAAGTTGGGCGGGCGATTCAGTCCGGCAACGCGTTCGATTCTCCATTCGAGCGACCATCTGTATCTAAATGTATCTAAACCGCCTTCGGCTCAACGTACCTATCCAGCCTGAGCTTGGGCGCGGTTTTTCTTTCACGGACCGGATGCCAGGGCCTTTGGTTTGAGCGCCGGCACAATCACGATGGGCCTCCAAAATACCTTTGATGTGCGCTAGGCTTATGTCGATTTCGGGCACGCCGGAGAAGGGTGGCACATCTGGCTAATGTGAACCGTGAGCGGTTGCCAGCCATACCTCCAGACCCCTGGAGAACACATTTGGAGTTGGCCGGGGCGACCCGCCTGCCTGAAAAAGGCGAGATCGGTGTTGTTCGGTTCGGACCGAAGCTGGCCGCGATTCTGCGCGCTGCAGGGAGGCCTCGCCGTTTCGTCAGCGAAGCACAGAATGGCAAACAGGAGCAGGGCAACGATCCATCTCGCGGTTGATTCTCTTTCCTCAACCCCTAACTAAGCCGCAAGACGGACACCCGCCAAGACGGCTGTCACAGGTCTCGTGTACAGGGACACTGCCCGCTGGGAAGGCACGCTGTGCGCTCAAGCCAGGCAAGACGCTGGCGTCGTCGCTGGCTGCGGGAACTGCGGACTGTTGGCAGACTCCACTACGAAGGCGCGCGGTCGATCCGGGACATTACCAACCGGCTGAGCATCACCCGGTTGTTCAACCGATGGGCCGCTTGCATCCGACGCAAATTGTAGGGCGCCAAGTCGGAGGCCTTGTGTCCCCGACATTCCTGACGCCGAGGTTAACCGATAATCAAACTACTGGGCCGAAGGGGAGGCGCCGAGTCCGCCAGGCACACAGCCTTTGCAGATACCAAAGCCGCTGCCATTGGCCTGGATGAAGCCGCAGGTAGCGGTGATGTGCCCATATTCCCCGGGCGAAAGGGTAGCTGGAGTGAAAGCAGTCTCAGTTCCGAAGTAGCTGACCGGAGTGGTCGACGTGTTGGCATGAAGGGTTGTGCCCCAGGCAACCAGACCGTTGGTCAGTGTTCCCGCGACACTGGCATTGCAGACGTCGGTCGTCACGATTTTGATGACGGTGGACGTGGGGATAGCGGGAGTCAGGGGATTGCTGATCAGTGACTTCAGGACCGACAGGGACCTGAGTTCATTGGGAGTAAGGTGACAACAGCAGCAGGAAATCAACTCCTCTGCGGGGTCAAAACAGTAGATATTGGCGTTGATGTCGCCACCCGACGCGCCTGAATTGCTGAGGTTGACCACCGAATCGCCGATGTTCAAGTTGGCGGCATATCGAACCTGGAAAGGTGAGTCTGCCGTAATTGGGTTTTGTGCGAAAGCAACGGTCGCCAGGGCGAGGGTCGCGAACGGAAGTGTAAAACGCATCATACAAAACCTCCGAGTGGAACATAGCACCGAATACTGGCACACTCAATTGTCCGTTTGGGTTAGCCAAAAGGATTAGTGCAATTGACTAAAATCTGTCAAGCTATTGTTTTTGTTTAGTATGGGCGGCAATAAAAGGAAACCAAACCGTCCTCCGGTCCTCGTTCTGAAAACTACTATAAGTACTATTGCACGTTGGAACGGGAAATCCACCTGGCTGCTGCTTGGAGAGTTAATCAAGGAAGACCTGCCCAGCTCAAGAGCCAGCTCAATGCTGGATTGAGAGAATAGAGGAGGCGTCTTTAGGGCTGACGTCCTCAACGACAAGTTGGCTCTCACCAGTTCAACACAGTCTTCGCTCTCTTGCGCCCCATCAATCCGACGATGCCGCATCGTGATACACGCACCACAATCTTTCGACCGCGATTCGGGCCCGTTCACTTCGGTAGGTGGGCGCGCCCCACGCGACCGTCACAACCTAAGCCAGAAGGTAGATCCGTGCACCTCCTCACCATCCGGCTCACCCCCCCCCGTCTGCATGCACTCCGCCGAATGAATCCGGGCTGTGATTTTTGCCAGGACGTTTTGGCATTGACAGGTATCGGAAGAAGCATATACTCGGGGCGTGGAGGTTGAAAAATGCGCACAGTAATGATGGCAATCGCCTTCTATGCGTCTACGATTGTTGCATTGGCTGGCTCGGGTTTGGGTTACGACGACTCGTTCCAGATAAGCTACCTTTCCAATCCTCAGCTTGACGGAAGCCTCGTCACACTCGCCTCTGCCAATTTTCATGGCAGCAGTGTTCCAGGGGTATTCATCTGTGCGAATGTATACGTATTCTCGCCAGACGAATTCATGGTGAGCTGTTGCTCCTGCGCGGTAACTGGCCACGGAATCGTCTCTCTTTCAGGAACTAGTCTCCTCGCTGGTGTCGTGTCCGTGCCCACAAGAGTCACCGTCAAGCTAGTCGCTACCTTGCCCGTCTCTGGGCCGGGTTGCGCCGGCAACGCCACCGCCCCTACACCCAAGCTTGCGATCGGTCTGCGTGCGTGGGCGACACGGGTGCATACGGCGACTCCGAATTTTGGAACAGAAACGGCGTTTGAGAACGCGCCTTTGGGCCCGATGGAACTTGGCAGCCTCACAAGCACATGCTCCTCGTCCTCGACCCGTACGTGCAGTTGCCTCTGAGCGATTCTGCGCGATTATCATCATTCGCCAGGCGATTGATCGTTTCTCTGCTGTCACCGACAAAAACTCCGTCTTGGGGCGAGATGCGTCAAGTCGATGTAGTGGATTGCTCGACACGTCGGCCTATCCAGCGTGCACCGGGGACGCAAACCTGTTGTCGACGGGATGCGGCGATCGGAGACTGTGGCCGTTTCGGCGGTCGTTGTAGGTGAGTTGTACAGTGGGGCGGCAGAGTTGGCGCAATTACTGAGTTAGCCGCCCGTTCGCGTTTTGAAAGTAGCTTCATCTCCTGAAGCTGGATGTTTCACTTTCGTGAGATTCCAATACTTCTAATTCAACCGTGAAGTTCTTGGAGAGGATTTTGGTGGACCTGGTGAGATTCGAACTCACGACCTCTTCCATGCCATGGAAGCGCGCTCCCAACTGCGCCACAGGCCCATCCGTAAGGCAGGGACTTTCTTAGAATAACATGGGGAAGAGAATGGATCGCGCACAAGCCTGGGAACTGCTCTGCCAATACACCAAGTCCGATAGTTTGCGGCGTCACGCTCTGGCGGTGGAAGCGTGCGTGGCGGCGTACGCTCGCGAGTTTGGTGAAGACGAGACCAAATGGTCGGTCACGGCGCTGCTGCACGATTTCGATTGGGAAATTCACCCCAAACTCCCGGACCACCCGCTGAAAGGCGAGCCAATTCTCGCCAGCCATGGGGTGGACGAGGAGATTCGCCGCGCCATCCTGTCGCACGCCAGCTTTAGCGGCGTGCCGCGCGAGTCGAGGCTCGAGAAAACGCTCTTTGCCTGCGATGAACTGGCGGGTTTTCTCACCGCTTGCTCGTATGTCAAGCCCAACCGGAGCATCTTCGAGGTGGATGTCAAATCGGTTCGAAAGAAACTGAAGGACAAAGCGTTCGCCCGCTCTGTCAGCCGCGACGACATTCTCAACGGAGCGCAGGAAATGGGCGTAGATCTGGATGAGCACATCGGCTTCTGCATTGAGGCAATCAAGCCGCAGGCCGCCGAGATCGGTGTCCTGGGGACAGCGGCGTCTGCATGTTAGGCTTTTCTATTCATGCCAGGCTTTTCAATTTATGCCAAACAGCGGATTTGATCTTTTCGCGGCTGCCCACCAGGAAATGCTTGACGAGGGATTTGAGCCGGATTTTCCACCCGGCGTCGACGATCAACTGAGGACGATCCGTGCGCGATTGAGCGGCCAGCCGGACGACGGCGTGCGCGACTTGCGCTCGCTTCTGTGGTCGTCCATCGATAACGATACCTCCCGCGACTTGGATCAGACGGAGGTTGCCGAGCGCGTGGAGGGCGGAATCCGGCTGCGGGTGGCGATCGCCGACGTCGATTCCGCTGTGACTATCGGCACACCGATTGACCGGCACGCCAAGGCGCAGACGACCTCGGTCTACACGGGCGTGCGTACCTTTTCGATGTTGCCGGAACAACTGTCCACCGATCTGACTTCGCTCAACGAGTCCACCGACCGGTTGTCCATCGTTACCGAGATGGTGGTAGGCGAGGATGGATCGGTTTCCTCGCCGGCGATTTACCGGGCGATGACCCGCAACTACGCGCAGCTTACTTACAACGGAGTGGGCCCGTGGCTGGAGGGGACGGCGGCGCCGCCG
>Ga0075017_100002010_pt1 | contig 12634 bp, 10 predicted proteins | sample AleBraG_ABR_2012_FD_71475 | JGI IMG/M metagenome (GOLD analysis project Ga0075017, IMG submission 71475) | Freshwater sediment microbial communities in response to fracking from Pennsylvania, USA - Alex Branch Run_MetaG_ABR_2012 | ecosystem: Environmental > Aquatic > Freshwater > Creek >...
GCCCTGTTGGTGCTCACAACGATTCGCGTCCCCTCCTGGGCGATTTTGTACCTTCTGGTATTTGGGATCGGCACCGTCGCGGGAATGATGCTCATCACCGCCGCGATCGCGGTTCCCTTCACATTTTCCGAAACCCGCTTCGCTCGCATCAGTCGCGGTATGGGACTTGTCTCAGGTCTGGTAAGTCTGGCCTTCGGCCTGTTCATCGTCTACCAGATGGGTTACGTCAACGGGCTTTTCTCGCACCATCCCACTTGGGTCCCTCGCTGAATTTTCCTTCCACAGCCTACGGCCACAAGCACTTGAAAATAGTGAAGGGGAGCAACATGACAAAGGATGCGCACAAAATAGGGGCGATATTCTATATTCTCTAAGGCATTTTCCACAGGCAACAGTTTCCTTCAATGGGCGTCGCTCGCACCCGAGGGCGCGGCGAACTTCTGACGCGATGCCGGTAGCCAGTTCAACTTGATTATTTGCCGAAACAAGACGCGCTTGTCTGTCGAGTCGGGATCAATAAGCGAGAAATACTTGAACGACCAATTCCCTTCGGGCTCGCGCTGGAGGAGTTGGTTCTGAGTAATGGCCAATGCAGGCTTGCTCCAGTGCATGAGGTCCGGCGAGGTCGCAAAACAGAGCCCGGGCGGGCCATACACGTGCACCCAATGTCGCACCCAAGCTTTCAGATCGACAGTGGAACAGAGCCGTCTGCCCACGACACTGTTTAATAACATCTCCCAAAACTCACAGAAGTAGGAAGTCTCTGGCAAGTTCATCTGATTTGGTTGGGCTCAGACCTGCTTCTTTAGCGTGCTCTGTCCAATTTTCGAGAGCCGAGCGAACGTCGGAGAGCAATTCCACTGGCCGGGGCACTCCGAAGCGATCGGCTTCTGCAAGTAGGTCTGCATGCGTAATATCATCGAACTTCCCATTAACACTCATCAGATGCTGATAGGTCCATTCCCCTCTCGGGTTGTGCGCGTGTGTTACGTCGTATGCAGGGGCCAATTCCCAGCTCCGTCCCTCTCTGAGTATGAAACTGAAATTCTTTGTATGGTCGTCATGATTTCGAGACATCACATTGAACGCCATGCGGAGAAACATTTGACGAACTGCTTCATTCTTCAGTCCGATCTCTGCAGCTGTTATAAAGAGCTGAGAATAAGCGTGCGTGCCTCGCTGCTTATAGTCCAAATGATTCAACGCGCAAAGCGTTTGTAGGTGGTGTTTGATCGTCTTGCCTTTCACCACGTCCCGATCAAAACGGCGTGTCATGAAATGGGCACGGCTATTCTCCTCTAGCAAACGGCACTCAGGCATGACGATTCCGGCCTGAGTCGCCATTTTGTAGTAGGCATATTCTGTGCGGCCGTAGTCTCCGCTAGTACCCAATTCAAAATCTTTGCCCATACCGTCAAACTTAAGAATCCACGGTTCGAACCCAGAAGCCATTTCGAACTGACCGCTTCGGATTTGATTTGTCGCGGAATTCCAGGCAATGACTGCTTTCGCGCGAGCACCCCCCGCGGACGTGCCAACCCTTATAATGTTAGCCAAGGCCGCTTTCGCGTGCGCGTCTACAGACACATCACCTTCGATCAACTGTCTTGCTTCCTCTACAAGTGCCTTCATCTGAAGTGGAACGGCACTTTCTCGGTGTGAACCCAACGCGGGCTTGAATTCTAGGGTACCCATCCCGCGCTTCCCCATGTATGCCAAACGATCAAGAGTTGTGATTTCGGCCCTCTTAGTCCCATGCTCTGCCATCCATGCGTCGATCAAAGCATTACCGAAATCATCGGGCAGCGCATCAGCGAACATCGCGGGCAACCGCCGAAATGTGGCTTCCGGCAAATTTGAGAAAACGAATGTTTCCCGGCGATCATCAAGAGGCATCGTCAGCGGAGCCAATTCAATTCCTGATTGACGCCAGGAAGGTTCGTACGCGAAAGCGTAGTAACCGAGTTTCGGATCCGGTGCCAATGCACCTACGCGCTTTCCCCACGCTCGAACTTCGATGACTGGGATATTCAAGAATTTGGTTTCCTCCATCGAGGCGTTCTGCGACGACTTGCACGTTGTGGAGCCTTTTTTGTTTTCAGCAAAGCGAGTGGATTGACAGTGGGCTCGGGGGCCAGGGCCTCAATGCCCTCCAAGTAGTTCAGCGCCTTTAGGGTACGAAGGAGCGTCTGAACCGACGAGCCGTTGCCTGCCTCCAGATTCTGTAACGCAGCTCTGGTGATGCCAGCCTTTTCGGCAGTAGCCCTTTGGTCGACATTGCGGAATAAACGTAACTGGCGTAATCGCCTTCCCAATTCAACCTGTAATTCCGCCGGAGATTTAAACTGAAGATCGCTCATAGCCCACAATTATAGGCCTTAAACGGCAGGAGGGCAATAAAGCCTATAACTCCAGGCCTTATCGTAGTCTATTATGAACATATTAAAGCCTATATTTAAAGGCTTTAAAGAATATTTTCTACTTAAAGCCTATAATTCAAGGCGTTAGCTATGTTGTCATTTTCTCGACCCTATCAACTGTCCACGGTAGTTCGGCACAGCAAGCGATCTCAAGATTCACGAGCTGCGTACTGCAAAGCGGCGTCGAATTATCGCGCACTCCGCGCTGCTATTGAGGTTTGGCATTTTCAAACCTGAAACTCTCACCCGCCGACATCGCCCCGGGTTTCCAGTCAAAAGAGTAGTTGAGAGAAAGAGTCGGACGCCAACTTGTGAACGTCATGGCCTTTGCGGGATTCATACCGGTGGTATCCGGTTTGCTCCGGTACACGAACATGTCGAATCCCGGAGCCAAACTCAGATTGCCCCAGATCGGAATCTTCACAGAATTTTCAATCCAAATTCTGAATCTTGGTTGGGACGAATTGTCGTTGTCCTGACGGAAATAGAAATTCCATTCTTTCGAATCGCTTTTGATCGTAATCTTCTTGTTCTTGTTTCTTGGGAGCTGAAAATCCTTCTGATAGCTGTATCCGAACGCCAAAGCTGGCGTGGTCACGCTAACCACGTTCAAGGCGGACGGGATTTTGCCGGGCTGGAATGGCAGCGTCTGTCCGGCGTTGAAAGCGGCCAGATTTGCGGCATTCACCGCATCGCTGATCTTTCCAGGCGTCGCCTGAACGGTGGTGGTGCCACTCGTCAAAGCTACCGAGTCCAGTCGATTGAAATTGTGGTCCGGTGCAAAACCGAACCGGAACCAAATCGTTCTTGTGCGGTTGGTCGCAAGGATGCCGACCTCGCCAATCAGGTCGCGCTGCCGCACTGCGGGAAACGTCAGGGGCAAGGGCAGTGTCTTCGTTTTGACCAGCGTGCTGTTTGCCAAATCCGCGAGAGTGATGACGCCAAGCGGCAATGCAAACTGCGAATCGAATTCACCCGCGGCATAGAATGGGAAACTGACATTGCCCCGATGCTTCTGCCAGTACCAGTCCAGTTCGGTTCGAAGTCGAAATTGGTCCAGCACCGGATTGATATCGTTCGGCGAAATTTGATTGGTTTGATAGTCAATCCCCACGGTGTTGATCCATTCGATCTTCGGGGAATACAATCCGGCGCTGAAGCGGGGACCTACGGAAATGATTCGCTGGCTCTTGGCTTGTGTCGCCGGTTCGTTCGAAATAGGTTTGAAGTTAGTAGAATTTGAAATTTGATTGAACGACAACCCAATCTGCTGAAGCGACAAAAGCCAGTAGGGCTTGGCATCTCGATTTACGATCCACGCCTTGACGTCGGGATAGTTATGCGTATCCGGGGGCACTTTCGAGATTGCTGCTTTGTCCAAGACCTCCGCCCGGAATTCCTGCCCGATGTCCTCCCGCTTCGCCTTCAGCTTCTGCCGAAGAACAGCCGGATCATCCAGCGCTTCCGGATAAGGGCCTTGCAATTGCGCCACGGGAGTTGAGGTCACCACGGTCAACGGGAGAGAGCCTTCAATCGGCCGCACCTGGTGGGTCAAAACGTTCAACCCATCCTTTGTGAAGCCTTCCAATTTCGAACCGCCCGCCGCCTTCGTGTATAGGGTCTTTGCCAAGTCCCCGGTCAGAATGACCCCGCGGGGATCGTGATTGGCGAAAATCAACCGGCGCAAAATTAGATCCACAAACATTCGCTCGTCGATATAGGGAACCGGATCTGGCACGAGGTCGTCGGGGCCGTGAACAAACCACTTGGCCCATGCATACGCCGATTCCTCCAGCCCCGCACCGGCGCCTAAAACCCCGCCAGACTGGATGTCGGCCCTCGACCGAATCCTGTCTCTGTTCTTTCGGATCAACATGGCCGTCGCGGGATCAATCCCCGGAATGGACTGCAACATTTCCAGAGGAGCCGTCACTAGGTCAACGGTAAAATGGCCGCCATCCTTTGGTTTTTCATTGTTTGGGCCCGGGCACTTGAGTGGCAGGGAATTTCCATTGCGGCATCCCAGCCAGCGAACGGACCGAATCCAGCGAAGCGCCAGGGGATCCACAAAATCAGTGGGGAGAAGTGCAGCTTCAGCGTGCTGCTTCTCGCGCATCACTTCCATCAACACTTCAAACGTGCGGTCGTTGTCCGCTTTCAATACATCTTGGGCAGGTAGCCTTGAGCCTTCCGATCCGTCAAGGTCCGATGCCAATACCCATTCTGCAAGGAGCGCCAGTTGCTCCATCCCACCGCAGCACGGGCGCACACCCTCGTTGTCCGCTGTTGCGAAAAGAACCGGAAAACCTGTTCCCGGCACGCCGGCATGCTGCGCGCCATCGTCCCGTGCGTAACTTGCGTTCTTGACCTGCCACAAGCTGCTGGAAACTAGGTCGAGTTTCAGTTGGTCGACGCTCTTGCCGAAATCCAACGGCACGATGCGCAGCGGGCCGTGGACCCCGGAACTCGTGCCAGCAGGTTCTGCACTGCCCGCGCCAGCGCCTCCGACAACCACCGCATATTTCGAGTTCTTGCTGGCCAATGCGTCCAAACCTGCAGGGTCGGTTTGGGCGAGAAGCACGATAGCCGGATTTTTTTGCCGCTTGCTCAGCAGGGCGTCCAATTCCGTGACGTCCAAATGGATCTCGATGTCTGCTCCGTTCACCTTGGGTATGCACGTCTGCGGATCCTTAAGCAATTGACAAAGCTCCGCCACGTCTTTTCCCAGACTGCCTCCCGGTGAACCTGCGAGTTCCTCGATCAGTTTTTTCTTCTGCAACCAGTTCAACTCGGCATTCCAGTAGTCGAGAGCTTCCATCATCGGCTCTGCTCGGAGCCGATTGATGAGAACAGCGTTGTCTGACTTTTTTCCGGTCAATGTTCGCGGCACCTCGGTCAGCTTTTTCTCATCGAAGACGGAAACTATGCACACATTTCCCAGCCGAGTTTGACCGCTCTCCTGCGAGACTCTGCAAAGAATGGGAACGTCGTATCCCAGCCAAGTCGTACGATTCTGTGGGAGTCCGGTTTCCAGCGATCGACCGGTCGATCCAGATGGCGTCAGGGCCTTGCTTTTCTTCGGTGCTGGATCGGCACTTAGGGCGGTTTCCCGGTGCTCCGCCATTTTCGAAGTGGTTCTCGTATCCGACGGTGGGTTTTCCCAGGGGTAGGTGATCGTGAACAATTCGTAGGTATAAAACTCTATGGTCTTGGTCTGTTGCGGAGAGCCGACTCGGTATTTGATGTTCATCTGATAGCTGGTCGCGGGACCGAGCGGCACGGGAAACTTCAGCGTCACGACCCTGCTCGTCTCTTCGGTCGTTACCGCTCCTTCAAACGGAAAGACTGCCTTCCGCGAATGTCCTTCTGCGGTGTAGGAATAAACGACTTCTCGGTGTTCGCTAACCGCAGCGTGCTTGTCCTTCGGCAGCTCGACTTTCTGCTTACATTCCTGATCGGAAAGAAATTGGAAGCGAAACCTGGCGCGTTCATCCCAAGCTGGATCTCCTCCCCGGATACCAACCATAGGTGCCATCTCTGTTTCGCTTCGCGTTGCATTGACGGCGACCTCACAGACGGCGTTGGCCGGATCTGCGCCGATGTCAAAGGTCACGGAACTTCCGGGGAAAATCTCCTGGGAGTCGACTAGCAGGCGCGGGTCTTTTTTGTTTGGGACCTTGGGTCCGGGTTCTTCGTTAGCCATGAACAAATTGGCCGACAAGAAGGGAAAGTGGCGCAACTGCTGGATTAAGTTGGTCTCCCTGCTGTAGTTGAAGTCACCTGGACCTATCGCGACGGCGTCGAAATGCCTCTGGAGTTGCCAGGTAAATAGGTTGCCATCACATCGGTCGAGAATATCCCACGCGTTGTCGACTTGTTTCTTGGTCGGTGACGAACCGGCACTTTCCAGCTCCTTTTGCGCTGTTCTGACTTTACGCCCGCAGTCCTGCTCATCCAGAGACAGTCCTTCCCGGTCGTATAAAGCCGCCAGTTCTGTGATTCTCTTTTCATAGGCGGTGATCTTCTTTTCCTGGGCGGTGATCTCGATGCTCTGGATGCTCGCTATATCCGTCTGGAGCTGGTTCTGACTTCGATTTGACTTCGACAAGCCGCCGCCGGCGGAAGCAAGTGCACCGGATTTGATGGCGCGGCCCAGATTATTACCGGTCAACAATCGCAAGGTGGGAACGGTGGATTGACGTTCAAGGCTGAGCATTTCATGTAATACACCTTTCGTCTTCCCGTCGCCCAACCCTCCCACAGGCGAAACGACATCTCTCCCCTCTCGCAACCGCGACAGGTCTCCCGACACCAGCAGGCAAACACTCTCTTCGGAAGCCGGGGATGCAGACGCGGGCGTGGACCGATTGTCTTGGACCGCAACTTTGGGCTTAGCGCACGGAGATTCTGGAAATGTTCCGACAAGGGCGACTTGAGTCGCGTCATTTGTCGGCTGCGCTGGGGTTTGGGGTGTGCTGTCGGTGGCAGAAGTAGCAGCTTGTTGGCCGTCAGATCGAGCGACAGCCATCAGGGAGAGTGCGACACAAAGACCGATGGACTTCAAGGTGGCTGGGGGCTTCATGAAATCCTCCATCCTTAATGGAGCGGGAGAACGCGACCCAAAGACTATGTCCCAGTACTGTCTTTGTCAAGTCCCGCTCATGTAACGATCGCGAGGCCAATAGACACCTGTTCGTTTCCGAGAAGTAAGTCACTCAGATCACAGACCTGCAAACAATCGAGCAAGTCAATTTGCTGATTTAGTTTCTGGCCCTCGGCCTGAAGCTTGTTTGCATATTCCAGCCGCTTTTCTTTAAGACGTTCTTTCCAGGAGCCACCGGAATACGCATTTCTGATCCAAATCTCATATGCATCTCCAACAGTGATACCAGCCCCAAAAGATAGACACGGATGGGAGGCTTGTTCAATTCCCCTTGACAATACCGATCAACTGTCCTATTGTCCTATGACAGCGAGCCGCCCATGATACTCCACATCAATTTCAGGTCCGGCATGCCCATCTACCTCCAATTGGTTGATCAGATCAAGGCCGCTGCCGCATCGGGGGCGCTGCGGCCCGGCGAGGCGCTGCCATCCATACGTCCGCTGGCGGAGGAACTCCGGGTCAACCGCAACACCGTCGCTAAAGCGTATACCGAACTGGAAAGCCTGGGCGTGATCCAGACACTGCCCGGGCGAGGTTGTTTTCTGAATGAGAATCACTCGGCTTTGCGAAAGGAAGTCCGGCGTAAGTTGCTGATCGAGGAGATCGACCAGGCCATCGTGCAAGCACACCATTTGCAAGTCCCCCGCCACGAGTTTCTCGAACTGATTCATGAACGAATGCATGCCCTCGACGACAAACGGCGCGCTAATGAAGAACACAAGGAGGATTGACCACCCATGAGCTCTCCCACTCCCGCCATCCAAATCGAGAATCTCGCCTACGCATACGGGCGCGCGGAGGCCGTTCATGACCTGAGTTTGAAGGTGCAGCGTGGGCGGTGCTACGGACTGTTCGGCCGTAACGGCGCGGGCAAGACGACCACCATGAAATGTTTGCTCAATCTGCTCCGGCCGCAGCGCGGGCAGGTTCGGGTATTCGGCCACGATCCGGCCAAAGCCGAAGTTGCAGTGAAGAGCCGGCTGGCTTACGTGCCGGATCAGGTGGTGTTTTATCCATGGATGAGCGTTCGCGAAACGCTCGACTACCTGGCGTCATTTCGGGAGCGCTGGAACCGGAAGACGGAGCAGGAGTTGCTCGAGCGTTTCCGGCTTGATCCGGCCCAGCGCACCGATGCCCTCTCAAAGGGTCAGCGAACGCAACTGGCGTTGATCGCGGCGATTTGCCCGGAGACGGACTTGCTGGTGCTCGACGAGCCGACATCGGGCCTGGACCCCATCGTCCGCCGTGAGTTCATCGAGACGATGATCGGGGCGTACCAGGAAGGCAATCCGGGCAACCGCACGATTCTTGTTTCCACTCACCTCATCACCGAATTCGAGGGATTGATCGACGAGTTCACGATCATCGATCGCGGCCGCGTCGTGGTGACGCTTGATTCCGACCAGGCCCGCGGGCGTTTCCAGAAAATCCGTGCGCGCTTTGCTCAATCACTGCCGGAACTCGACCTCCGAGCCGCGCTGCGGGTGCGTCGCGAGGGGCGCGAACTGGAGTTGATCGCAGATGGCGCGGGCCCTGAATTTGTCGAGCGCCTGCGCAGTCACAATCCGGAGACGCTCACCACGGAGGCGCTGACACTGGAGGAGATCTTCTTCGCCACCTTGAAATCGTAGGAGACGAAAATGAGCCCAAGAAGTACAAGAGTGATGAAGGAAGCACGCGAACTGTTCAGGCCCTGGTGCGGCGTGGTGGTCTTGTGCGCGCTGCCGCTATTTCACGTCGGACAAACGCTGAGCGAGACCAGTGTAGCCTTATGCGCCCTAGGCATTCCGATGCTGGCGACTCTCTCGCTGGGCTATGAATTCCAACACCGCACGCTTTCTCTCCTACTCGCTCAACCCGTCGGCCGGTTAGTGATCTGGGGCGAGAAGATGAGCGTCGTGATCGTTGCCGTCCTGTCGGCGGCTCTGGTTCTTTGCACCGGCTGGCGGTCCGCCTTTCAGCAAGACCCCAAGCTTTGGTTGGTCGCCGGCATATATCTCATCGCCACCGTCCCGTCGGCAACGTTTTGGACTCTTTTCGCAAGATCAACGATAGGCGGCTTCCTCCTGAACGGTATCTTCCCCTATATCCTCATTCTGGTGCACTGGAACGAGATTTTCGGACCGAATCCTCCGGCAGTCCGATCCATAAACGGCCTCTGGATCACGGCCTTCGCCGCGCTCTGCTACGCCGGCGCGATGCTCTGGCTTGGTGGGCGAAGGCTAACGCGATTCCAGGTGGCTGGAGGCATCGCCGGCGACGATTTGGTGATGGCCGGTTCAAGCGTGATGCCGGAAGCTTTGGCTGGATTGTTTCGCAGCCGGCCTACCGGAGCGGTTCTCAACTTGATCCGCAAGGAACTTCGCCTGCTGCGGCCGCTCTGGCTGATCAGCTTTCTGAGCCTGGTGTACTTGACCTGCCTGACCCTGTTCCGGTTCCTGCACTTGCGAGACTCGGCCGCCCCATTCCCGGAGGGAGAATATGTGCTTCTGTACATTCCAGTGATTTTGTTCAGTCCGTTGATTGCCATTTTGGCGGGAAGCCTTTCGCTGTGGGAAGAAAAAACGTCGGGGACGCAATCCTGGCACATGACCCTGCCGGTGTCCGCGCGCCGCCAATGGATGATCAAGCTGGCCGTGGCCCTATTCACGGGCTTGGTTTGCTCCGTGCTGCTTCCAGTCTTAGTGATGGTCGTCTTGGGATTTATGTTCGGAACGCACTTCATGTTTGTGGACCAAGCGATGGTCGGGTTGACGATCGCTGGTGGATCTATCGGATTGGCTGGTGGACCCCTCCTCGGATTTCTTTTCATGTTTGTGAATCAGACCTTGCCCGGGTTGCTGCTCACGGCGCTGCTTTTGACCGTTGCCGCATTCTGGTGTGCGTGTGCAGTCAACGGGACGGTGCGCACGGCGCTGTGGTTTGTTCCGGCCGTGGGCGCGCTCCTTCTTGCTGGCCGATGCGGCGGCTGGATTGCGCCCAAACTGCTCGATTTTGTCGTTTCGAGGTTCCAACCATTCAGCAATTTCCGATTCACCAGCGCAGTTTCGAACCTCCACTTCCGGTTGTTCGCCACAGTCGCAACGCCGCTGCGGGTTGTAACGCTCTTATTGGTCCCGACCCTGCTCATCGCAGTGATCCAAAGCTACCGATTGTTTCGGGCACAGCTTCCGGACAGCATATTGTCTGTGATCCGAAATCTGTTGCCACTGGCCATCACTGCATTTCTGTCCGCTTTTTGTTTCGCAGCCTTCGCCTCTCTGAATGAAACGAACGGAACAATCGTCTCATCGGGTACGACGCGCCAATACCTGCTGTACGTGCCGAAAACCTACGATCGATCGAAGCCAGCGCCATTGGTCATCAGCCTGCACCCCGCGGCGACATGGCCTGCGGCTGAAATGGAAATCAGCCGGTGGAACGACTTAGCCGATGAGCAGGGTTTTATTGTCGTTTACCCGTCGGGAAGTGAAGTTCCAAGAGTCTGGCCCAGGGAGCCACGCAGTCTGGGAACGGACGTCAAATTCATTTCCGATTTGATCGACAAGCTGGAAGCTGCTTACAACATCGATCCGAACCGCATCTATGCCGACGGAATGTCGAACGGCGGAGGCATGGCGTTTGCGTTGTCGTGCGAACTTCCCAATCGGATTGCCGCTTTGGGAGCCGTGGCAGCCGCACAAGAGCAGCCCTGGAATTGTAGAGATTCCAAGCCAGTGCCGACGGTGGCGTTTCATGGCACAGCCGACAAGTTTGCCCCTTACCAGGGCGGGCCATCACCGTTTGCCCCCAACCCGTTTGCGAATATTCTGGATTGGACGGCCCATGTGGCGCAACGAAACCAATGCAAAGGAGATCCGATCGACACTCGAATCTCTCCGAGCGTCCGCCGTCTCGCTTATACGAACTGCGCTCAGAATGCGGGCGTGATTCTCTACACGGTCGAAGGTGGAGGCCATACCTGGCCAGGGGGCAGGCCCCTGCCGGAATCGATGGTTGGGCTCACCACCCGTGAAATCAACGCCACCAAACTGATGTGGGCGTTCTTCGCTCAGCACCCACGTGCAACTGGAGTTGGACTGCAATGAGAACAACAAGGTGCTTGCCGTGCCTGCCTTCTGCTTGCCTGTGCTTGGCCCCTCCCGACGCAGCAAACTTCCGTCAAAGACCAGAAAAAGCCAGAAACCCGAACGGGGGATGGGGCGTCAACGGTTCGTGTTGAGGATCAACTCATCCAACTCGAGAAACATTGGGCGGAAGATCGTCAAAAAGTACGTTGGCAATCGGACGACTGGAAGAATCTTCGATTCGAACAAAGGAACTCCTCGCGGCGATATCAATCGCTACGCACTGAGACCACTGCTGAAGAAACTGGGAATTCCACCTGCGACGACGACACACGCGTTTCGTCATGGCAGAGTCTCGATACTGCAGCAGAACAGAGTCCCTGGCGACCTCATTAAGGAATGGGTCGGCCACACATCATTGAGAATCACGAGCAAATATACTCACTTCGATGACGCGTACAGGCAAGGCATAATCAAGAATCTGAAGTGATTATGGACTCTGTGGACTCAACCTAAGTCGTTGAATCGGCGTCTCTTAATAGTGCAAACCCCTCTGTCAGTTGGGCTACTCAATGGGCTACAGATAACACCGATCGGTGCACGGACCGGTGAGTCCGCGACATGTACAATCGCACCATTTTGGTGCATACTGGTGCTATGAGGTCTGCAAACAAAATAGTGCGTCAAAGCGTCAGCCTTCCGGTCAACGTCGCAGCGCAGGTTCGCAGCTTGGCGAAGACCCGCAGGCTTAGTTCCAACCGGATGCTGGTGGAACTCATCGAGAACGGGATCGAGGCTGAGAAGCGCAAGCAGCATGAGTTTTTCGAACTTGCCGAGCTTTTCCGCAACGCTACCGACCCAGAGGAAACCAAGCGCCTCGGCAACAAGTTGGGCCGAATGGTCTTTAGCGGCTGATGTCCAAGATCGAGTGTTGGGACAATCTTCCAGAAGGCGCCCGCCAGCATTTGATCGACCGTCTTCGCGACCGGGCAATCAGCATCGCTGATCTCAATCAACTCCGTGTCTGGATTGAATCAAAGCCGGAAGTGCCGGAAGGTGACGGGTACAAGGACTTCGGTTCATTCAAGATCTGTGGCCACGGTTCGTACCCAAGACGTTCCTGCTCCGTGGCCAGGCGGCCAAAGGCGAGTCACTTTGAGGTGATGGCTCCCGAATTGAGCACCTGCCAAGACACAAGGTGCTCTGTCTTGTGTGAATGGGGGTGCGGCGCGAGCGAAAAGTGTTTTAGAATAAAATGGTTACAAGGGATGGGCGTGTAGCTCAGCTGGGAGAGCACCTGCTTTGCAAGCAGGGGGTCGCCGGTTCGATCCCGGCCACGTCCACCAAACGCTTTCGGTCCGGCCCGGACACATGGGTGACACAACGTACCTAAGACATGGGTAACACTTTAGGACCGAACGGATTTTCGAGCGGTTCGAGCACCCGAGTCTCCAGGTCGAAGTATCCCAGATCATAATCCA
>Ga0075017_100002011_pt1 | contig 12634 bp, 11 predicted proteins | sample AleBraG_ABR_2012_FD_71475 | JGI IMG/M metagenome (GOLD analysis project Ga0075017, IMG submission 71475) | Freshwater sediment microbial communities in response to fracking from Pennsylvania, USA - Alex Branch Run_MetaG_ABR_2012 | ecosystem: Environmental > Aquatic > Freshwater > Creek >...
ATCGGCGGCAAGACTCGTTAAGGTCTTGAAGTAAAAAGGAATTATGAAAATTACCCTGCCGCAGCTGCCGTTTTCCTTCGGGGCGAAGAACCGGCCCGTCATCGGCCTGGACATCACGACCTCGTCGATCAAGCTCATCGAGCTGTCCCTCGCGGCCGGCCAGTACCGCGTCGAGGCCTACGCCGCCGAGGCGACCCCGCACAGCGCCATCAACGAGAAGGCGATCGTCGACGCCGTGGCCGTGGGCGAGGCGATCAAGCGCGCGTTGAAGCGCAGCGGCGCGCGCGCCAAGGAAGCCGCGGTCGCGATCGCGGGCGACGCCGTGATCACCAAGGTCATCCAGATGCCGCGTTCGCTCAACGAGCGCGACCTCGAGGCGCAGGTCGAGATGCAGGCCGACCAGTACATCCCGTTCCCGATGGAGGAAGTCAGCTACGACTTCGAGGTCATGGGGCCGTCCGAGAAGGACCCGGAGGTGCAGGACGTGCTGCTGGTCGCGACCCGCAATGAGAACGTCGAGCAGCGCCAGTCGGCCGTGGTCGCGGCCGGGCTCACGGCGCGCATCGTCGACGTCGAGGCCTTCGCGCTCGAGAACGCCTGCCGCCTGCTCACGCACCAGATGCCGGACGGCGGCAACGAGCGCACGATCGCCGTGGTCGACTTCGGCGCCAGCACGACCACCTTCAGCGTGCTCAAGAACCTGCGCGTCATCTACACCCGCGACTTCGCCTTCGGCGGCCAGCAGCTGACCGAGGAGATCATGCGCACCTATGGTCTGTCGATGGAGGAAGCCGGTCGTGCCAAGAAGGAAGGCGGCCTGCCGGCCAACTTCCAGCCCGACGTGCTCGATCCGTTCATCGACGACATGACGCAGCAGGTGAGCCGCAGCCTGCAGTTCTATCTCGCCTCGGGCAGCGGCCGCGAGCAGCCCGAGCAGATCCTCGTCTGTGGCGGCTGCGCCAACATCGCCGGCGTGGCCGACGTGATCGCGAGCCGGGTCGGGATCGCGGCCGAGCGGGGCGACCCGCTCGGCCAGATGAAGTTGTCTTCCAAAGCCAAGGCCCAGGGCGTCAAGAAGGACGCGACCGCGCTCCTGACCGCCTGCGGCCTCGCCCTGCGGAGCTTCGACTGATGCCACGGATCAACCTACTGCCCTGGCGACAGCAGCAGCGCGCCCAGCGCCAGAAGGAGTTCGGCCTGTTCGCGATCGGCGCCGTGGCCGCGGCGGCCGCCGTCACGCTGTTCACGAGCTGGGGCGTGTCGGCGGCGATCGACTCGCAGCGTGACCGCAACGTGCTGCTCAAGAAGGAGATCACCGAGCTCGACCGGCAGATCACCGAGATCCTCGGCCTCGAGGCGCAGAAGCAGCGGTTGCTCGCGCGCATGGAGATCATCGAGAGGCTGCAGCGCAGCCGGCCCGAGGTCGTGCACGTCGTCGACCAGCTCGCGCGCACGCTGCCCGAAGGCGTGTACCTGACGAGCGTCAAGCAGACCGGCAAGAAGCTCGAGCTCAAGGGCGTCGCACAGTCCTCGACGCGCGTCTCGACGCTGATGCGCAACATCGAGGCGAGCCAGTGGATCACCGATCCGCAGCTGCAGGTCGTCGAGACGCTCAAGAGCGGCGCGACCGGCGCGGACTTCACGCTGTTCAGCACGCAGAAGAGCACCGAGCCTGCTGAAGAGGAGCGCAAGCCGCGGCGGCCGCCGCGCAGCGCAGGGACACCCGCGACATGAACCTGCTCGAAGAACTGAAGGCACTGGACCCGAAGGACGTCGGCCGCTGGCCGCTGCTGTTCCGCGCGCTCGCGATCGGTGTCCTGTTCCTCGTGCTGACCGGCGCGTTCATCTACCTGTGGCCGGTCCGCAGTCAGCTGCCCGAGCTCGACCTCGCGCGCAAGGAAGAGCAGGACCTGCGCCAGACCTTCGACGAGAAGCAGCGCAAGGCGGCCAACTTCGAGGCGTACAAGAGCCAGCTCAAGGAGATGGAGCGCTCGTTCGGCGCGATGCTGCGCCAGCTGCCCGGGCGCACCGAGGTGCCGAACCTGCTGGTCGACATCTCGCAGACCGGCCTCGCCGCCGGGCTCAAGGAAAAGCTGTTCCAGCCCGATCCCGAGATCCGCCGCGATTTCTACGCCGAGCTGCCGATCAAGATCCGCCTGACGGGCTCCTACCACCAGTTCGGCAGCTTCGTCAGCGGCATCGCGGCGCTGCCGCGCATCGTGACGCTGCACGACATCTCGATCGTGCCCGAGTCCAAGGACGCAGGTCCCGACCGGTTGACGCTCGACGTGATCGCCAAGACCTATCGCTACCTCGACGACTCCGAGATGGCCAGCGCCGAGAAAGGCAAGGCGGGCGCCAAGCCGGCCGCGGGCGGAGGTGCGGGCGGATGAACGGCACGGATCGCACGAAGCGCATGAATGGCCCGCTCGCCGCGGCACTGCTCGCCGCGTTGCTCGTGAGCGCCGGCGGCCTCGCCGGCTGCGGCAGCGGCGCGACGGAGCTCAAGCACGAGCTCGAGGAGATGAAGAAGCGGCCCGGCGGGCGCATCGAGCCGCTGCCCGAGGTCAAGCCCTACGAGTCGTTCGTCTACGACCCCGCGAACCTGCGCTCGCCGTTCCAGCCGAGCGTGCCCGTGGTTGCGCCGGGCGCGGGCGGCCTGCGCCCCGATACGCACCGCAACCGCGAGTTCCTCGAAGGCTTCTCGCTCGACACGCTCAAGATGGTCGGTACGCTGCGCCAGGGTGGCCGCGTGTTCGGCCTCGTCCAGACCAAGGACGGCCTGATCCATCGCGTGCTGCCCGGCAACTACGTCGGCCAGAGCGATGGCCGCGTGTCCGCCATCACCGACTCGAAGATCACCGTCGTTGAGATCGTGCCCGACGGGCTCGGGGGCTACATGGAACGCCCTGCCGCGCTCGCGATCGCGTCCAACTGATTGCCACCGGGAGTAGTGGGAATGAACGTCAATATCCGGCCCGTCTCCGCCACGCAGCGCAGGACTGGCGCGGGCCCTGGTCTGGCGGCGCTGGCCGCGCTCACTGCTCTGCTGTGCTCGCTGCCGTTCGCGGCGAGCCGGGCGCAGGCGGTCGCGAACCGGCTCGAGGCCGTGGACGTCGCGACCCTCCCGGGCCAGCAGGTGCAACTGCGGCTGCGCATGTCGGGCCCCGCGCCGCAGCCGCTGTCGTTCACGATCGACCGGCCGGCCCGCATCTCGCTCGACCTGCCGGGCGTGACGCTCGCGCTGCCGCAGCGCCGCATGGACGTGCGCTCGGGCGGCATCGACAGCATCGTCGCGGGCGAAGGCACCGGCCGCACGCGGCTCGTCCTGAACATGAGCACACTGCTGCCCTATGACACGAAGGTCGAGGGCAACACGATCGTCGTCACGGTCGGCCAGGCCGTGGCCGGTGGCGGCGTGCCGCTCTCGACCGGGACGGCGGCGGCCGCGGCTGCGGCGGCCGGCGGCGCTGCGCCGGCCGGCGAGCGGCGCGTCTCGGCGATCGACTTCCGGCGCGGGGCCGACGGCACCGGGCGCATCGTCGTCGCGCTGAGCGATCCGCACACGCCCGTGAACCTGCGCCAGGAGGGCGCGCAGGTGGTCGTCGACTTCGTCGGCGCGCAGCTCGCGCAGGACCTCGTCAAGCGCTATGACGTGACCGACTTCGCGACGCCCGTGAGCTACGTGGACGCGCTGCGCATCGACGGCAGCTCGCGCCTCGTGGTCAACGCGCACGGCGACTACGACCAGCTCGCCTACCAGAGCGACAACCAGTACGTGGTCGAGATCCGCGCGGCCGCGCCCGGCAAGGGCAAGATCTCGCCCGACGAGAAGAAGGAGTACACGGGCGAGCGGCTCACGCTCAATTTCCAGGACATCGACGTGCGCGCGGTGCTGCAGCTGCTCGCCGACACGAGCGGCCAGAACATCGTGGTCAGCGACTCGGTGACGGGCAGCGTCACGCTGCGCCTGCAGAACGTGCCGTGGGACCAGGCGCTCGACATCGTCATGCGCAGCAAGGGCCTCGCGATGCGCCGCCGCGACAACGTGATCCTGGTCGGCCCGGCCGAAGAGCTCGCGACGCGCGAGAAGGCGGAGCTGCAGGCGCGCAAGGACGTCGAGGAGCTCGCGCCGGTGCGCACCGAGTACCTGCAGGTCAACTACGCGAAGGCGTCGGACCTCGCGGCCCTGCTCAAGAAGGGCACCCAGAACTCGCTGCTCTCGACCCGCGGCAGCGTCGCGATCGACGAGCGCACGAACACGCTGCTGCTGCAGGACACGCCGGACCGGCTGGCCGACATCCGCCGCCTCGTCACGACGCTCGACATCCCGGTGCGCCAGGTGCTCATCGAGTCGCGCATCGTGATCGTCAACGACGACTTCACGCGCAAGCTCGGCGTGCGGCTCGGCACGACCGACGTGCGCGCCAAGGGCACGAACGGCCTGATCGCGGTGTCGGGTGACGCGGCGTCGAACAACACGATCGTGAGCTCGGCGCTGACCAATCTGCAGGCCGGCAAGTCACAGTTCCCGGTCTCGATCCCGCAGAACCCGACGGGCAACCCGAGCTACCTCGACCGCTACAACGTCAACCTGCCGGTCTCCAACCCGGCCGGCCAGATCGCGCTCTCGATCCTGAACGGCAACTACCTCGTCGACCTCGAGCTGTCGGCGGCGCAGGCCGAGGGTCGCGGCGAGGTCGTCTCGGCGCCGCGCGTGATCACCTCGAACCAGAAGGAAGCAACGATCGAGCAGGGCGTCGAGATCCCCTACCAGGAATCCTCGGGCTCGGGCGCGACCACGACGCAGTTCAAGAAGGCGGTGCTGTCGCTCAAGGTCAAGCCGCAGATCACGCCGGACAACCGCGTGATCCTCGACCTGACCGTCAAGAAGGACAGCGTCGGCCAGCTCGTGCAGAGCGCAACCGGCGGCCAGGTGCCCTCGATCGACACGCGCGAGATCAGCACCCAGGTGCTCGTCAACGACGGCCAGACCGTGGTGCTCGGCGGCATCATGGAGACCGTGCGCAATACCGACCAGAACAAGGTGCCGTTCCTCGGCGACATACCCGTGCTCGGCCACCTGTTCAACACGACGACCCGGACCAACAACAAGGACGAGCTGCTGATCTTCGTCACGCCGAAGATCCTGCGCGAGGGGTCGAACCTGTACTGAGGCGCTGCGGGGAGGCGTCGGAAGCACAGGCCCGGACAAATCTGGAGGACGGATGAAGATCGCAAAGTTTCTCTCGAGCCTAGCCATCGGCCTGCTCCTCGCGGCCTGCGGCGGCGGCGGCAACAACACGACGTTGACGCAATCGCCGGGTGGCGGTGGTGGCGGCAGCACCGTGGCCTCGGTCACGCTGTCGTCGAGCCTCGCGGCGATCGCAGCGGACGGCAGCACGAAGGCCACGATCACGGCCATTGTGCGCGACGCCAACAATGCGTCGGTGCAGAGCGCGACGGTCGTGTTCGGGTCGACCAACGGCCTGCTCGCCGTCGTCAGTGGCACGACCGATGCGAGCGGCACGGCAACCGCGACGCTCACGGCGCCCCCGGCGCCGGCCGGCACGGCCATCAAGGTCACCGCCGCCGTGGGTACCGTCGCGGCGACCCCGGTCACCGTGAATGTCGTGGCGATCCAGCAGTCGCTGAGCCTCGTGACCGACATGCCGCAGATTCCGTCCGACTTCTCGAAGTCCGCGACGATCTCGGCGCTCATGCGCGACGCCAACAACGTCGCGCTGCCGGGGATTGTGGTCAACTTCCAGACCTCGGGCGGCACGCTGACCGTCACGCAGGGCACGACCGATGCGAATGGCATCGCCAAGGCGACGCTCAGTGCGTTCAACGACCCGACCGATCGTCGCATCACCGTGACCGCGACGGCCGGCTCGGCGCAGCCGGCGACGGTAGCGGTCGACGTCACCGGCACGACGCTGTCGTTGACCGGACCGGCGAACCTCGTGCTCAACAACGTGGGCACCTACACGATCCAGCTCAACAACTCGACGCCTAAGGGAATCGCGAACGTCCCCGTGACGGTGACGTCGGCCAACGGCAATACGCTGAACGGCACGGCGCTGAGCACCGCGACCGTCACGACCAATGCGACCGGCCAGGCCACGGTCACGCTCAAGGCCACGAGCACGGCCAACAGCGGCAACGACACGCTGACCGCGAATGCGCTCGGCCTCGTTGCGACCGCCCCGATCGCGGTCAGCAGCCAGAGCTTCAGCATCACGGCGCCGGCCGACGGTACCCAGGTGCCGCTCGGCAACGTGCAGACCGTGACGGTCACCTGGACCAACGGCGGCGCACCCGTCGTGGGCCAACCGGTCACGTTCGCCGCGACCCGCGGCACACTGGTCACGGTTCCGGCCGGCGGAACGGTCCCCACCGACGCGAGCGGCGTGGCGACCGCCACGATCAGCTCGACCGGGGCCGGGCCGTCGATCGTCTCGGCGACCGGCGCCGGCGTATCGGCGCAGCTCAACCTCAACTTCGTCTCGATCGTGCCGAGCCAGATCTCCCTGCAGGCGGGACCCGCCACCGTCGCCGTGGGCGGCAAGAGCGTGATCACGGCCCTCGTGCGCGATGCGGCCAACAATCTCGTCGACAACGCGACCGTCAACTTCAACGTCGTGACGGATCCGACCAACGGCGGGCTCTCGGTCGCCTCGGCCATGACCAACGTCCAGGGGCAGGCGCAGACCACCTACACGGCCGGCAACACCTCGAGCGGCGCCAATGGCGTGCAGATCTCGGCGACGGTCTTCTACCAGGGTACGGCCGTCGCCACCGCAACCACGAACCTGACGGTCGGCGGCCAGACGGTGTTCCTGTCGCTCGGCACGGGCAACACGATCGACACGAGCCAGGGAGTGGCGATTTACCAGATCACCTACACGGTGTTCGCGGTCGACAGCAACGGTTCTGCGCTCCCCAACCAGCCCGTGACGGTCTCGGTGCTGCCGGTCGCATACGGCAAGGGCGTGATGGGTGGCTGCCCGGGCACGAGCAACTGGGTGCCGGTCTACAGCACGGCGGCGGCAGACCCCGACGCCTATGCCGGCGCCAAGCTGTGCAAGAACGAGGACTTCGACTATACGGGCAACATCAATTCGCAGCCGAACAAGGACTACAACGGCAACGGCAAGCTCGACCCCGGCAACGTCGCGGTCGTGACACCGAGCTCGGGCTCGACGGACGCCAACGGGCGACTCGACGTGTTGATCACGTACCCGCGCGATCACGCGTACTGGGTCGAAGTGCAAATCGTCGCGGCGACGACGGTGCAGGGCACCCAGAGCAGTACGTCCGCGACGTTCGTACTGCAGGGCGCCATTAAGGATTACGCCTGCTCGGTCGGCCCGCCCGGGCCGGTCAGCCCTTACGGCACGGCGAATACCTGCCTGAACCCGCTCTGACGCGCGCGCTCCGGGACGAGATGAACGGCCGCCCCCGGGCGGCCGTTTTCTGCTGGGGCCCGGCCGGCCCTACACTTCGCGCATGGACGAGCCCCCCGCCGCGACGCCCGCCGCACGCGCGGAGCCGCCCGACGCCGCGAGCGTCTTCCTGATCGGCCCGATGGGCTCGGGCAAGACCGCGGTCGGCCGGGCGCTCGCGCGCCTGCTCGGCTACGCGTTCGTCGACAGCGACGCCGAGATCGAGGCCCGCACGGGCGTGGACATCCCGTTCATCTTCGAGAAGGAGGGGGAGGAGGGCTTCCGGCTGCGCGAGCGCGACGTGATCGCCGACCTCACGCGCCGCCGCGGCATCGTGCTCGCCACGGGCGGCGGCGCGATCCTGAGGCCGGAGAACCGTGCCTGTCTCGCGAGCCGCGGCGTCGCGGTCTACCTCGAGGCCTCGATCCGCCAGCAGGTCGAGCGCACCCGCCGCTCGCGCAACCGGCCGCTGCTCGCCGACGTCGATCCGCGCGCCCGGCTCACCGAGCTCATGCAGGTCCGTGAGCCGCTGTACCGCGAGGTCGCGCGGCTCGTCGTCGCGACCGACGGTCGGCGCGTGCCGGCCGTGGCCGAGGAGATCCGGGCCGGCCTCGTGCGGCTGGCGGGCTGGCCGGACGCGCGCGCCGCGCCGACTGCCCCCTGAGCGCCGGCCGTTCTTGTTATCGTCTGCCGTCATGACGGTCACCCTGCGCATCGAGCTCGGCGCCCGCAGCTACCCGATCCACATCGGCTCAGGGCTGCTCGGCGAGCGTGCGCGGCTCGATCAGGCCCTGCCGCGCGGCCGGCTGCTCGCGGTCACGAACGCGACCGTGGCGCCGCTCTACCTGCCGCTCGTGCGCTCAGCGCTCGCCGGCCGCGCGCTCGACGCGTGCGTGCTGCCGGACGGCGAGCGCTACAAGACGGCGGCGACCCTCGGCGTCATCTACGATGCGCTCGCGGGGGCGCGCGTGAACCGCGACGGTGCGATCCTCGCGCTCGGCGGCGGCGTGGTCGGCGACCTGGCGGGTTTCGCCGCGGCCACCTGGCAACGCGGCATCGCCTATGCGCAGCTGCCGACCACGCTGCTCGCGCAGGTCGACTCGTCGGTGGGCGGCAAGACCGGCATCAACCACGCGGCCGGCAAGAACCTGATCGGCGCGTTCCACCAGCCCTGCGCCGTGCTCGCGGACCTCGGCACGCTCGCGACGCTGCCCGAGCGCGAGCTCAAGTCAGGCCTCGCCGAGGTCATCAAGTACGGCCTGATCCGCGACCGTGCCTTCCTCGAGTGGCTCGAGCGCGAGCTGCCACGGCTGCTCGCGCGCGACCCGGGCGCGCTCGCCGAGGCGGTCGCGCGCTCGTGCGCGATCAAGGCCGCGATCGTCGCGCTCGACGAGCGCGAGGCCGGGCCGCGTGCGCTCCTGAACCTCGGCCACACCTTCGGCCACGCGATCGAGGCGGCGGCCGGCTACGGCGAGTGGCTGCACGGCGAGGCCGTCGCGGCCGGCATGGTGCTCGCGGCCGAGACCTCCGCGAGACTCGGCTGGCTCGAGCCGGCCGCGGTCGCGCGCGTGCGAGAGCTCCTCGTGCGCGCCGGCCTGCCGGTCGCGGCGCCGCGCATCGGCGTGGAGCGCGCGCTCGAGCTCATGGCGCTCGACAAGAAGGTCGAGGACGGCCGCGTGCGGCTCGTGCTGCTGCGCGGGCTCGGGCACGCGGTGCTGTCGGCCGACTACGACCCGGCGGCGCTGCGCGCCGTGCTCGATGCCGAGGTGGCCTGATGGCCGTCGCCGGCCGTGACCCCGACTTCGGGCTCGCGCCCTATGCGAGCCTGCAGGCGCGCTCGCGCGGACGGCGCTTCCCGGAGCCGCTGGCCGGCCTGCGCAGCGAGTACCAGCGCGACCGCGACCGCATCGTGCATTCGACCGCGTTCCGGCGCCTCGTCTACAAGACGCAGGTGTTCGTCAACCACGAGGGCGACCTGTACCGCACGCGGCTCACGCACTCGCTCGAGGTCGCGCAGATCGCACGCTCCGTGGCCGTGGCGCTCGGGCTCAACGACGCGCTGTCGGAGGCCATCTGCCTCGCGCACGACCTCGGCCACACGCCGTTCGGCCACGCCGGGCAGGACGCACTCAACGAGTGCCTGCGCGAGCACGGCGGCTTCGAGCACAACCTGCAGTCGCTGCGCGTCGTCGACGAGCTCGAGGAGCGCTACGCCGAGTTCCCGGGGCTCAACCTGACCTTCGAGTGCCGCGAGGGGATCCTCAAGCACTGCGCGCTCAAGAATGCGACTGCGCTCGGCGAGCTCGGGCGGCGCTTCCTCGAGCGGCGCCAGCCGTCGCTCGAGGCGCAGCTCGCCAACCTCGCCGACGAGATCGCCTACAACAACCACGACGTCGACGACGGCCTGCGCGCCGGGCTCGTGACCTGCCGCGAGCTCGCGACCGTCGCGCTGTTCCGGCGCCACTACGAGGAAGTGCAGGGGCGCTACCCGGGGCTCGCCGAGCGGCGCACGATCCACGAGGTCGTGCGGCGCATGATCAACGAGGTCGTGACCGACCTGATCGAGACGACGCAGGCGCGGATCGCGCAGGCCGCGCCCGCCGACGCCGAGGCCGTGCGCGCCACCGGCCGGCCGCTCGTGGGCTTCAGCGAGCGCATCGCGGCCGAGCACCAGGAGCTCAAGCGCTTCCTGCACGAGCGCGTCTATCGCCACTTCCGCGTGGTGCGCATGACGACCAAGGCGCAGCGCGTCGTGCGCGAGCTGTTCCGGGCCTACTTCGACGACGTGCGGCTGCTGCCCGACGAGCACCGCGACGCGGCGCGCCGCCTCGAGGCGGCACACGGTCTCGAGGGCCGCGGGCGGGCGGTCTCGGACTACATCGCCGGCATGACCGACCGCTACGCGATCCTCGAGCACGCGCGGCTGTACGACCCGAGCGTGCCGCAGGGATGAGGTGCGCTGCACGGCATCGGGCCGGCGCCTGCCCGTCGCAGTCGCGGGGACAGGGCATAATGCCCGCGCCATGAAGTCCATCGCATTGCGCGAGCGCCTGATCTTCGCACTCGACGTTCCCGATCCGGGCGCCGCACGTCGCTACGTCGACCGGCTCGGCGACGCGGTGCTGTTCTACAAGCTCGGCCTCGAGCTCCTGATGGCCGGCGGCTACTACGAGCTGCTCGACTGGATGGTCGGCAAGGGCAAGAAGGTCTTCGCCGACCTCAAGTTCTTCGACATACCGGCGACCGTGGCCGCCGCGGTCAGGCGGCTCAATGGCCGTGGCATCGAGTTCACGACCGTGCACGGCAACCAGGGCATCATGGAGGCGGCCGTCGCCGCGGCGACCGACGTGCGGATCCTGGCCGTCACGGTGCTCACGAGCCTGGACCGCGGCGACCTCGACGACCTCGGCTTCGCCTGCGACGTCGAGCAGCTCGTGCTGTCGCGGGCGCGCCGCGCGCTAGCGGCCGGCTGTGCGGGCGTCGTGTCCTCCGGTGTCGAGGCCGAGGCGATCCGCCGCGAGCTCGGCGACCGCCTGCTCGTCGTGACACCCGGCATCCGGCCCGTCGACAACCGCCCCGAGGACGACCAGAAGCGCGTGCTGACGGTCGAGCGCGCCTTCGCGGCCGGCGCCGACTACATCGTCGTGGGCCGGCCGATCCGCGACGCGCAGGACCCGCGCGCCGCAGCCGAGGGCATCCAGGCCGCGATCGCGGCCGCCTGCGCGCGCGGCTGAGGCGGTGAAGGTGGCCCGGTGAGCGCCGCGCTCGAGAACGACCTGCTGCTGCGGGCGCTGCTGCGCGAGCCGACGCCGCGCACGCCCGTCTGGATGATGCGCCAGGCCGGGCGCTACCTGCCCGAGTACCGCGCGACGCGCGCGCGCGCCGGCAGCTTCCTTGCGCTCTGCACGCAGCCCGACTACGCCTGCGAAGTCACGCTGCAGCCGCTCGCGCGCTATCCGCTCGACGCGGCGATCCTGTTCTCGGACATCCTGACGATCCCGCACGCGATGCAGCTCGGCCTCGAGTTCGAGACCGGGGCGGGGCCCACGCTCGCGCGCCCGGTGCGCTCGGGCCGGGACATCGACGCGCTGCCGACGCTCGATCCGGAGCGCGAGCTGCGCTACGTGCTCGACGCCGTGCGCCTGATCCGTCGCGAGCTCGGCGGGCGCGTGCCACTGATCGGCTTCGCGGGCAGTCCGTGGACCGTCGCTACCTACATGGTCGAGGGCGGCAGCAGCAGGACCTTTGCGCGCAGCAAGGCGCTGCTGTATGGCGCGCCGGCCGACCTGCACCGGCTGCTCGAGCGGCTAACGCGCGCGACCATGGACTACCTCAATGCGCAGATCCTCGCGGGCGTGCAGGCCGTCATGCTGTTCGACACCTGGGGCGGCGCGCTCGCGCCACGCGACTATCTCGACTTCTCGCTGGCCTACATGGCGCGCATCGTCGACGGGCTCGTCAGGGAGCACGACGGCCGGCGCGTGCCGGCGATCCTGTTCACCAAGGGCGGCGGCCAGTGGCTCGAGCCGCTCGTGCGTGCCGGCGCCGACGCGCTCGGCCTTGACTGGACGACCGATCTGGGCACCGCGCGGCTCGCGGTGCGCGAGCGCGTGGCGCTGCAGGGCAACCTCGACCCGTCCGTGCTGTACGCGCCACCGGCCGCGATCCGTGCACAGGTCGCGCGCGTGCTCGCGAGTTACGGCCCCGGTCACGGGCACGTCTTCAACCTCGGCCACGGCATTCATCCGGACGTGAACCCGGAGCACGCCGGTGCGATGATCGCGGCCGTGCACGAGCTGTCCCCCCCGTACCATGCCTGAGCCGCGCGCCGCACGCCCGGGCGGGCCGCGTCGTGTGCGGCGCCTGCGCCGCATGCGCCGCACGCCGGCCGCAGGTGATCGCCGGTGAGCGCGCTGTGGATCGCGCTCGGCGGCGCGCTCGGCAGCCTCGCGCGCTACTTCGCCTCGGAAGCGCTGGCGCGCGCGCTGGGCCCGGCCTTCCCGTGGGGCACGCTCGCCGTCAACGTGAGCGGCAGCCTGCTGATCGGCTTCGTGGCGGGCTGGGAGAACGACGCGGGCCGCCTGATGGACTCGGCCTTCGCGCGCCAGTTCGTCATGGTCGGCATCTGCGGCGGCTACACGACGTTCTCGGCCTTCAGCCTGCAGACGCTCGGCATGCTGCAGGCC